>Ga0302279_10003684_pt1 | contig 18803 bp, 13 predicted proteins | sample III_Bog_N3_3_FD_194541 | JGI IMG/M metagenome (GOLD analysis project Ga0302279, IMG submission 194541) | Peat permafrost microbial communities from Stordalen Mire near Abisko, Sweden - III_Bog_N3_3 | ecosystem: Environmental > Terrestrial > Soil > Wetlands > Peat | place: Sweden: Abisko...
GATCTGGCCATCGCCCTGCGCGGCTCCGCGGATTTCACGCACTGGGTGGTGTGGACCCTGCGGGGGCGGGACTTCGTCTGCGTCGAGCCGTGGACCTGCCCCGGCAACGCGCTCAACACCGGCGAGCGCCTCATCGTCCTCGAGCCGGGCCAGGTGCGGGAGCTCAGCCTGACGATTGCCAGGGAGCATCCGTAGATTCTTCGACACCCTCCTGGCGCGAGCATGGCTCGGCCACGCCGGTGAGGCCTCGCCGAGCTTCAGTTGTCCAGCGCGCCCTGGGCGATCCAGCGGCGGACGATGTCGCGGGTGCCGGTGGGAAGCGTGGTGCCGAGGTTCGGCATGGCGGCGAGGCACAGGTGGCCCAGGCACTGCTCGTCGTAGTAGCACTGGTCCGCATCGAGCTTGTGCATGAGGTAGCTCTCTGCGTACATGCCCGGCGTCACGTAGGCCATCGTGGGGAGCTCGCCGCTCATCACGTTGACGAGCGCCTTGTAGGTCGCCGGCGCCGCCGCCTCCGTGCCCCCGAGCAGCAGGCCCCCGGTGGGCGCGGCGCCACCGTGGCACGTGGCGCTCCCGCAGTTCTCGGCGAAGATACCCATGATGTTGGTCTTGAACGACTCGACCGGCATCGTGAGGTCGGTGCCCGCCGGCTCCTGGTAGAGCGCGCAGTCGTGCCCCCCGGCGCCGGAGCCGCCGCTGCCGGTCGCGCTACTGCCCGACGAGCACGCCGCCAGGAGTGCCACCGCGGTCATCGCTGCGCCGAGCTGCGACTTCGCTTTCATGGACATGTTTCGCGCTCTCTCCGGCTGTCCGCGCCGCTCACTATGCCAGCGCCCCGGTGACCACGGTCGCGGTGCCCTTGGCGCCCGCGCCCGTCGTCGTGCTGATTCCGGTCGAGCCCATGACGACCGCGGGGTCGACGCCGACGCCGGTCGCCACGGTCATCCCCCACGCGGCGAAGGTGTCGACGGCGTCGATGACACCCGACCCGGTGGTGGTCGTGCCGGCGCCGGTCTTCGCGTTCATGTTCACGCAGCCGAAATCGTTGTTCCCGGTCAGCTGCGTGACGGCGCCGTACACGCCGCCCTTGAAGGGCTTGCCGATCACGAACGACACGTGGTGGTTCAGGTTGTGCTGGCGGCCGTCGCCGTTGCTCGTCAGGTACTCGAGCGTCCGCCCGAACACGTTGAGCGAGACGATCGTCACGGCATCGGACATCACGCGACCGTCGACCGTCTTGTACATCTGGAGCTGGCCGAGGAGGTAGTCGAGCGACTGGCAGGCGGCGGTCGTCTGCAGCGACTCGGCCGCATAGCCCGGGTCGTGGTGGTTGTCGCCGCCGAACGGGATGTGGATCGCGACGACGCCGGTGATATTCATCCGGATGAGGGCTACCGCGGCGTCGATCTGCGCCTGCACCGGCAACTTCGACGACTCGGTCGAGAGGTCGGCGAGGGAGGCCAGGATGCTGGGGTCGAGCTTCTGGAGCGCGGTCTGGGCGGCGAGGTACGTGGTGACGAAGTCGTTCTGGGCGCCCGTCACCGAGCTCGCCGGGTAGAGGACGCTCTGGAGGTTGGTCAGCGCGCTGGCGCGCAGCGAGGGGAGCGTCTTCTGGTTGATCGAGCTCGTCGCGTTGAGCACCAGCGTCTTCTGCAGCGCCGAGGGCGGGATGGTCGGGAGCGCGCCACCCTGGTACGAGAGGGCCTCGCTCGGCGAGGCCGCGCCGACGCTGACCGGCTGCGGCTGGATCGTGTTCAGGCAGCTCTGGGTGTTCTTCGACAGGAACGAGGCGAACATCTCGTCCTCGTAAATGGCGCCCTGGAGCTTGAGCACGTTGGTCTCGAACGGGTGGACGACGGTGTTCGTCATCATGTGCCAGAACTGGGTGCGCGTCGGATCGAGGTTCTTCATCTGCGCCCACGGCGCCGCCGCCTGGTACATCTGGCCACCGACGGCCATCGGCATCGGGGTCATGTCCGCGCCGCCCGCCCCGGCCGCGGCGGGGCAGTTGTAGAGGTTGCTGCTGACGCCGTAGCTCCCCGGGCAGTTCGCGTTGAGGGGATCGCCGTTGCCCGAGGTCGTGAAGATCACGTACTGCGGGAGCGCCCCGCTGCTCGTGCAGGGCCCGGCGTGAGCGGTCCGGGAGCCGAGCAGCACGGAGGCAGGGATGCCGGCAGCGAGGGCGCGGATGCCGAGGTAACCGCCACCGAAGAGCGACGAGAGCAGGAGGTTTCGACGGGTCTGGTTCATGGCGTATTCCTTGGACTTGCCGAGCGACAGAGACTTCCGAGGGCTCTCGTGATCACATGCCGATACCGATGAACGACGGGGACATGCACGCGACGGTGAAGGCGGACTGGAGGGACGTCGTGTTCGAGGCGCCGGTCGCTTTCACCGACGTGAAGTGATCCAGGAGCGCCGACTGCGCCGCGGCGTACCGTGGATCGGAAGACTCGATCGCCATCAGGATCGTCACGAAGTCCTGGATCGCGGCGGTCGGCGTCGCGCTGCTCGTCCACGTCAGGGCGCCCATCGGCGGCGTCTTGTTGTCGATGAGCATCGCGGCGACGCTCTCGCACACGGACTCGATGCCGCCGCGGTAGAACAGGTTCGGCTGCGTCGGGAGCACGGGTACCGGCGAGCCGCGGCCGTAGCCGTCCGAGGGGAAGCCGCCCACGATGGTCTGGATCGTGGACCCGGGCGACGTCACCTGAAGCCCGCAGATGTCCGCGGCAGTCGCGGGTCCGCCGAAGAGCCGGTTGTTGAGGGCGGCGCAGAGGTGATCGCGCCGCGCGACGGCGACGACCTGGACCTCGTCCGTGGTCAGCGTGGGCGCCGCGTTGGTGGTGAGCGGCGAGGAGAGGAGGTCGGTCACCATGGCGTCCCACTTCAGGCCGTTGCTCTGGAAGGCGGTGACGATGCGCTTGAACTCCGGATCGTTCGGATCGCAGCCGCCGCTCGGGTTCTGCTTCGTCGCCGGAGACGAGTTGACGTAGTAACAGAGCTTCTGCACCCACGCCTGCGGCATGAGCGGGTGCTCGGCGAGCGCCTTGCCGAAGTCCTGGATGGTGTTGATGCTCTGGTTGACGACGCCCTGGAAGACGAACTGCCCGCGCGCGGCCGTCATCGTGGGGTCGAGCTGGTTGTAGTAGGGGTACGACCAGGTCGACTGGAACACCACGCGGAGCGGGTCGAGCAGGAAGTGGCAGTTCGCGCAGGGGGTCCCCGGCGCCGCGTGCTCCGCGTCGAGGCCCGGCGGGAGGACGCCCGGCACCTGCGGCACCTGCGTCGCGTCCGTGCCGTCGATGAACGCGCCCGTGCCGACGATGAGCGACTGGTTCAACGTCACGCGCATCTGGTTGCTGGAGTTCGTCGCCCAGTTCGCCATGAACGCCGGGGTGCTGAAGAAGCCGATGCGCGGGGTGCGGAGGACGAGGCTGTTCGCCGTCGTGGCCTGGAGCGACGGGACGTCGAAGAAGCGCGTCGTCTGCTGGTTGGCGGTCCTCGGCGTGATCGTGACCATGCGCCAGCCGGCCTCGCCGAAGTCGCTCGCGTTCCACCACATCGTCCCCGGGATCGCGCGCGTCCCGCAGTTGTTGGGCACCGCCGTCGTGGCGCTGTGGGCCTGGTGGTTGTAGACGGCGCCGTACATGATCCAGTGCAGGAGGTACGACGCGGGCGTGCTGGCGTTCTGCTTGTAGGTGGCCGGGTCGGTGACCGGGTACACGATGGGATCGTTCCCGGCGCTGCCGTCGCAGGCGGGGTCCGGGCTCGTCCCGGCGTACATGAGGCCCGCGACCTGCGGGTTGTAGAAGTGCATGAAGTTCGGGCTGGTCGGGTCGACGGACTCCTGCAGGGTGATGTTCTGATACCCGGCCGTACCCTGGTAGATCGCCTGGACCTGCGGATAGTCGCTGGGCAGGTAGTCGGTGCTGTACGGATCCCGCGCCGACGCCGAGTCGGCCCAGGCGACCTCGTCGAGGTACGCGTAGAGCTCCATCAGGGGCCCCGTCATCATGTACTGATTCGTGGTCATCGCCGCGTTGAGCGGCTGGCCGGCCTTGTTCAGCGCGATGACCGTGCGCGCGAAGCTCTCGGCCACGTTCTGCATGAGCAGGGGAACGCCCTCGCCGTCGCCGAGGCCATTCGGCAGCATCATGTCGGTGAAGGACGCGCTCGTGAGCTGCGTCTGCTGGAAGGCGAGCGAGAAGAAGACCCGCATCTTCTGCTCGTACGCCGGGTCCGCCATCCAGGTGCCGATGAGGGACCGCAGCGCCGCGGGCGGCGCAGGATCCTGCTCGACGGCCTGGATCTCCATGGCCGTCGGCGCGGTGCCGACGAGGAGGTTCTTCACCTTGGCCACGTACACGGCCGGCGCATCGGACCGGAAGGTGCTCGGCCCGCCCCCGGTACCGCCGCTCGACGAGCTGGCGCCGGTGCTCGCCGGGTGGCCGGAGCAGCTGGCGAGCGACGCGGCGCCCGAGAGGGCCACGATCGCGGCAAACCACGGGATCGACTTGTGTGCCATGGCGTCCTTCTTGAGCTCAGAGCGAGGCGGTGGAGACAGGCGAAGGGTAAGGGACGTGCGTGCCATGGGGCTCCTTGGCGGCAGTCATGCTGCGGCGGGCCGTTGCAACGATGGTGCCTGCGGGGGCACGGCCGGTTGGAGCGCCGGTACCACGCGATTTCCCCGGGGATCGCCGGCCTCGAGGCGAGACCGCCGCGGTGATGCGCGCTCGCCATGTCAACGTGGAGACGTCGGCTTGTCAACCGCGGGTTGACGAGCGGCTCGGGGCAAGGAGGCTGTTGTCGGCTCAGCCGCGCTGCGGGGCGAGCTCGACCGAGTAGAGCTTGGTCCCGAGCAGATCGTGGAGCGCCACGGTGAGCGCCTCGGTCTTGCCGTCGATGCGCATCATCCCGAAATACTGCGCCCCATCGGCCGGCGACCGGCGCCGCTTGCCAGAGTCGGGCGACCGGTACTTGAGCTGCGGACCGAAGGTGGGGTCGAGGCGATTGGGCCCGTACGTGCTCGCGTGCAGGGGCCCGGCGACGAACTCCCAGAAGGGATCGAAGTCGCGCATCTCGGCCTGCTTGGGGTCGTAGTAGTGGGCGGCGGCGTAGTGGACGTCGGCCGTGACGACGACCACGTTGCGGATGCGCTGCCGCTAGATGAAGCGCAGCAGATCCGCGAGCTCGAGCTCTCGCCCGAGCGGGGGCCCGCCCCCGTTGGCCCAGGCCTCCTCCATGAGCACGCCGTGCTTCAGCCCGTCGCCGACGACGAGGCCCAGCGGCATGTCGCTCACCAGCAGCTTCCACGTCGCGGTGGTGCTGGCCAGGCTCTCCTTCAGCCACGCGACCTGGGCGGGCCCGAGGAACGCCGTCTCGGGGCCCGCGACGGCCTGGCGGTTCTCGCTGTTGGGGCCGCGGTAGGTGCGCTCGTCGAGCATGAACACCTCGAGCGACGGGCCGCGGCGGAAGGAGCGGTAGATCCGCCCCGGCTCGGCGAGGACGGGGCGCACCGGCGAGTACTCCAGCATGGCGCGGCGGGCGCGCTCGGCGAGGACGTCGACGCGCTTCTCCGTGTAACGCGCGTCCTCGAGGATCTGGCCGGGGTACCAGTTGTTGTGGATCTCGTGATCGTCCCACTCGACGAAGCTCGCCACCTCGGCGTTGAAGCGCCGCACGTTGGCGTCGAGCAGGTTGTAGGCGAAGTTACCGCGGAAGTCGGCGAGGGTCTCGGCGACGTGGGATTTGGCGGGGGTGGTGACGTTCTTCCACACCGTCCCGTCCGGGAGGTGGACCTCCGGCAGGATGGGATTGTCGGCGTAGATCTGATCGCCACAGTGGATGAAGACATCGGGCGAGAGGCGGCGCATCGCCTCGTAGATCTTCATCCCGCCCCACTCGAGGTTGATGCCCCAACCCTGGCCCGCGGTGTCGCCGCTCCAGGCGACGAGGACATCGGCGCGCTCCTCGGGCGCGGTCACGAACGAGCCAGCAGCGGGCTCGCTCGCGGCCCGCGGATCGGCGGGAGGCAGGAAGACGGCGCGGTAGTGGATGCGCTGGCCGGGCGGCAGGTCGCCGAGGTCGACGCGCGCGGTGAAGTCGCTGTCGTCGGTGGCCACCGGCCCGGGTACGCGGCGCGGGCGCCGGAACGAAGGATCGGTGTCCCACTCCACCACCAGCTGCGCGAGGCGGTCGCTCTTGCTCCAGACGATGGCCGAGCGGGAGGTGACGTCACCGCTCTGCACGCCGTAGGGGACCCGAGGCCGGAGGCGGTCGGAGGGGATGGCGGCCGGCGCGACCGCTGGCGGGTTGACCGGCATCGCGGGCCCCTGGCGGGGGGGCTCGACGGGGATCGTGCCCACGGGCGGCGGAGCGGGCGGGATCCAGGGGGCGCAGCCAGCGAGGGCGCCGCCCGAGGTGGCGAGCGCGGCGCCGAGGAAGGCGCGGCGGTCGAGGCGGGGACGGCGGGGGCGCGGCACGGTAGGCTCGTGAATAGACCGGAACGTGCCGATCGTCAGCGCAAAGTTGACCGGGCCGCGGAGGGTTGGCGATCGGGGCGCCCATATGGGGCAGTTTGTCGAGGAGGGCGGCGCGACCGGGTCGATCCTCGGCCCAATGTCAAAGGGCCCGCTCTATCCTCCCGCTCGCTCGGGGCCTCTGGCCTCGGCGCGAGCGGACAAGGAGCGATGCGGATGCGATCGAGACGACGGAAGCTGGCGATCCCCCTGGCCCTCTGCGCCGCACTGGCAGGAGGAGCCGCCGCGCCCCGCGATGCCGGCGCGTTCTGCGGGTTCTACGTGGGGGGGGCGGACACCAAGCTCTTCAACAACGCCACCATGGTGGTGATGATGCGCGAGGGCACCCGCACCGTGCTCTCGATGCAGAACAACTACCAGGGCCCGCCCGCCGACTTCGCCATGGTCGTGCCCGTGCCGGTGGTGCTGCAGAAGGAGAACGTCAAGACGCTCCCGCGGGAGCTCTTCGATCACATCGATGCGCTCGCCGCACCGCGCCTGGTGGAATACTGGGAGCAGGACCCCTGCACCCCGCCCGCGCCCGAGGCGCCGCCCGGCATGGCGTACTCGCCTTCCGCGGCCCCGCCTCCCCCCGCCGCGCGGGTGGCAGAAGATCTCGGCGTCCGCATCGAGGCGCAGTTCTCCGTCGGCGAGTACGAGGTGCTGGTGCTCTCCGCGCAGGACTCCACCGGCCTCGACACCTGGCTGCACCAGAACCACTACCGGATCCCCGAGGGCGCCGAGCCCGTGCTCCGCCCCTACGTGCAGAGCGGGATGAAGTTCTTCGTCGCCAAGGTGGACATCAAGAAGGTCCATTTCGAAAATGGCATGGCGCAGCTCTCCCCGCTGCGCTTCCACTACGACACCGAGACCTTTGGTCTGCCGGTGCGCCTGGGGCTCCTCAACTCGGCCGGGACCCAGGATCTCATCGTCCACATCCTGGCCCGCGGCAAGCGCTACGAGGTGGCCAATTATCCCAACGTCACCATCCCCACCAACTATGATGTATCGGAGGCGGCGCGGGATCAATTCGGCGCGTTCTATGCGGCGCTCCTCGACCGCACCATCGCCGAGACGCCCGGCGCGGTGGTGACGGAGTACGCGTGGGACGCGTCCAGTTGCGACCCCTGCCCCACTCCCGCCCTCGAGCCTGCCAACGTGGCGACGCTCGGCGCCGACGTGCTCGTCGACGCGAACGAGCCGCCCCCTCCTCCCCCGCCGCCGCCGCGGCTGGAGTCGACGATGACCCTCGGGGACGTCACCTCGGGCAACAAGGTGCCCAATGCCGGCCAGGTGATCGAGGGGCTGCGCCAGCCGCTCCTGGGCTGCTTCTCGTCCGAGCTGAGCGGCCAGCCCGCCAGGGGTGAGCTCGAGGTGACCCTCACCCTGGGGGCCGGCGGCCGGGTGACCCAGGTGAAGACGGGGCGCGAGAGCGGCCTGCCCAAGGCGCTCCCCGGCTGCGTGGTGCCCCGGCTCCAGGCCGCCCACTTCGACGCGCCGAAGGGCGGCACGGTCAAGACCACCCTGAATTTCGAGGCCAGATTCGTCCAGCCTGCGCCGCCCCCGCGGAGGCCGCGGCGAGGGATGAACCCGTACGGCTTCGTCCTCACGCGGCTGCACGCGCGCTACACCAAGGATGCGCTGGGCCAGGATCTCGTCTTCCGCGAGGTGCCCGCCATCGAGGGCGGGCGCGAGGACTTCAATGCCAAGCAGCAGGCGCACGGAGCCAGGGCGTCCGGCGTCAACAACTTCCAGGGACGCTACGTGATCCGCCACCCCTGGGCGGGCGCGATCGCGTGCTCCGAGCCCAAGCGCGGCGTCTGGGGAGGACCTCCGCCCGGGGTGCAAGGCGACACCGGCGCCAAGCCTGCGCTCAAGGTCGCGTTCGCGCCGCGCGGTCAGGTCGATCTCGTCGGCTTCTTCCGCGAGGGGGTCCCCGAGCTGAAGATCGCCGCTCCCGCCCCCGCGACGCTCAGCCCCGATCCGGGCGCGCGCGGCTGTGGCGCGTGCAGCGTCCCCGGCGACGGGCACGGCGGCCCGCCCGCCTCACTCGCAGCGGCGCTCGCCCTCCTCGCCCCCCTCGCGCGTCGCCGGAAGACCCCCGCGACGCGCTGAGCCCCGTCACCCGAGCGAACCGCTCAGAGCTTGATTAGCAGCCATCGCGAGTAGGCTGATGAACAAGCTCTCAGCCCCGACGGCGGCGGCGCCCGGCCACCGAGAGGAACGCCAGTGCCCCCAGCAACGCGACCGGCGCGGTGGCGCCGTCGCCCGCGACCACGCACCCGCAGCCACTCTTGGCGCCGGGCGAGCCCGACGAAGACGAGCCGCCCGTGCCCTCCGCGCTGCCGCCGGTGCCGGAGGCGCCGCCAGCGCCCGCGGTCGAGCTGGTGCTCGTCGTCGAGCCGCTGCTGCTGCTGGCCGTGGCGCCGCCGCTCCCGGTGGCGCTTCCGCCCCCCGTCCCGGGCGCGGTACCAAACTCGTACGCGCCCACGTCGGCGTCCGCCGTGCGCGCCACGTGGGAGAGCGGCTGCACGTACTCCGAGACAGGCACCAGCGAGAACGTGTCGGCGCTGCCGGGAGCGACCGCCTTGCCGATGGGCGCCGATCCCGCCACCAGGTGGTAATCGTAGGTGGCCGCGTCGACCAGATCGCTGGTCTGACCGACGAGGTTGTCCGCCGACAGCGCGCCTGTGCTCGACGGGGAGCCCATCCCGATGAAGAGGTTGTTGTGCGCGACCAGCACGCCGCCGTTGGCGATGTTGAGGAAGGGCCCGTTGCCGCCGTGATTGTTCACGAAGGTGTTGCCGGCGACGAAGATGCGGTGGTCCGCGTTCGAGAGCCCCTCCTCGGCGTAGGCGAGCGAGATGCCGTTGCCGGAGCTGGGCGGCTTCTCCACCAGGTTCCCCACCACCACCGCGAGGCCGCCCTGGGGGAGGTCGATCTCGTAGCTGTCGGTGTCGGTCTCGCCGGTCAGGCGGTTGTAGAGGACGTAGCTCTGCTGCGCGCGCGACTTGAGGAGGTGCCCCTTGTCCGGCGTGTCGGTGGCGAGGTTGTGCGACCAGTTGTACTGGAAGGTGAGCGTCTGCACGTTCGCGCCGATGTAGACGTTGTGGGTGCAGCTATCGCCCAGCGACGAGTCGTCGCAGCCGTTGCCCAGCGCGTTGTGGGAGAACTCGTTGCCCTCGATGAGCAGAGTGCCGCCCGCCGTGAGCGGCTGGCCGAGGATGCCGTTCTGGTTGTCGTGGATGTAGCAGCCGCGCACCGTGAGGTTCTGCGCCTCGACGCGGATGCCGGCCCCGTTCTCGCCGTTCGCCGCGCTGATCACGGCGCCGGTGAGCTCCAGGTTCTCGATGGTCACGCCCGGCGCGTCGATGACGTAGATCCCCTTCTGCCCTGACGGGCTCCCTCCGGTCAGATCGATCTTGGGCTGCCCCCCCACTCCCTTGAGCGTGAGCCCGGACACCGCGATGGAGCAGGTGTCGGTGTACGTGCCCGGCGAGACGTCGACCTCGTCGTTGGGCTGCGCGGCGGCGATGGCGGCGCAGGGGGTGGCGTACGTCTTCCCGGGGCCCACGGTGAGCGTCGCGGCGACCGCCGGGGCCGCGGCCACGAGAACGGAGGAGAGAGCACCAAGAACAAGCAGGTATGAGCGCATCGTGACGGTCCTTTGGTTGAAGATGATCGGCGTCTTTAGCACGACGCATGCCGAGCGAGCGGACCACGGCTCGGCACCTTTCGACGGTAGCGCACGAAACGACTGCGGCCTGGGAGGCCGCGGGCGGCGGCGGAGACCACCTTCCGCTGCGGATCGTGCGGCCTGCAAGGCCGCACCCGCGGGCTCCGGCGCTGGTCGCCCGGGCGCGACCGGTGTACGAAGGGCTGCGATGCGCGCTCTCCCGCTGGCCGATCGCGGCGCTGCCTGAACCGAACGATGCTCGCCGACGACGAGATCGCCACCCAGCTCCTCGCCGCGGAGGTCGCCTCCGTGCTGCCGGCCGTGGATCTGGTGGTCCTCGACGGGCTCGACCGGGGTGCCCGGGCGCGCGTCGGGACCGGCGGCGCGCGCGTCGGGACCGGCGCCTCCGCCCACCTGCGCCTGCGCGATCCCACCGTCTCGCGCATCCATTGCGAGATCCGCCTCCGGTCGAGCGGCGTGCGCGTCTCCGATGCGGGCAGCACCAACGGCACCTGGGTGGACGCCATGCGCGTGCGCGACGTGGACCTGTCGGCCGGCACGCGCCTGCGCCTCGGCGGCACCACCGTGGAGGTCGTCTTCGGTCAGACCGCGCTCCAGGTGCCCATCTCGTCGCGCGATCACCTCGGCGATCTGCTGGGCGGCAGCGTCGAGATGCGCCGCATCTACGCCATCCTCGAGCGGGTGGCGCCCACCGACGCCACCGTGCTCGTCCAGGGAGAGACGGGGACCGGCAAGGAGGTGGTGGCGCGCACCGTCCACGCCCTGTCGGGGCGACGCGACCGGGCCTTCGTCGCCGTGGACTGCGGCGCCATCGCCGGCAGCCTCATCGAGAGCGAGCTCTTCGGCCACGTGCGCGGCGCCTTCAGCGGGGCCATCTCCGACCGGCAGGGTCTGTTCGAGGAGGCGGACGGCGGCACGCTCTTCCTCGACGAGATCGGCGAGCTGCCGCTGGCCCTCCAGGCCAAGCTCCTGCGCGCGCTCGAGACCCGCGAGGTGCGCCGGGTCGGCTCGAACCAGACCCGTCGCATCGACGTGCGGCTGATCGCCGCCACCAACCGCTCGCTCGCCCAGAGCGTGAACGACGGCGCGTTCCGCGAGGACCTCTACTACCGCCTCGCGGTCGTCGACGTCCACGTGCCGCCGCTGCGGTCGAGGCGCGAGGACGTTCGCCTGCTCGCCCAGCACTTCTACGAGCGCCTCCGCGGAGCGCCGGGAGCGCTGCCGCCCCAGCTCCTCTCCGAGCTCCTCACCCGGAGCTGGCCCGGCAACGTGCGCGAGCTGCGCAACGTCATCGAGCGCAGCGTGTCGCTCCAGTGGCAGGAGGACGAAGCCGCCACGACGCGCCCCGCAGACGCCCCGCTGCCGCCCGGCGTCGAGGCCCTCATCCCCCACGACCTGCCCCTCAAGGAGGCGCGCCAGGTCTACACGGACCGCTTCGAGAGCCTCTACCTGCGCGCGCTCCTCCAGCGCACCCAGGGCAACGTGACGCGGGCGGCGGAGCGCGCCGGGGTGAATCGGCGCCACCTCCAGCGCATGCTCGCCCGCCTCGGCGTACGGTCGGACGAGCCGGGCGACGGCCAATGACACCCACCTGACACCTATGTTAGAATGAGGCTCTGCCATTCTAGCGGCGGCGACCTCCACCGCGCCTGATCTGCCCCAGGAGCTATCCCACGAATGCGCCTTCCTCCATTTCCGAGGTCCTGGCCCCTGGCCGGGCTGCTCGTCTTCACCGGTGCGTGTTCGATCTTCACCAACCTGTCGGAGCTCACCGGGGGCACGACCTCCGCGTCTGCAAGCGGGACCGGGGGCGCGGCGTCCTCGAGCGGGACCGGCGGAGCCCCGACGGGCAGCGCATCCTCGAGCTCCGGCTCCGGCGCGGGGTCGCCGGACGCCGGCTGCAACGGCCCGTACGAGTTTGAAGACCAAGACACCTTCCATTGCTATTACTACCCCATGCCTGCTTACGATCACTACGGCGCGGCGATTGCCAAGTGCGCGGCCTGGGACCCCAGCGCCTACCCCGTGGTGATCGAGAACCAGGATGAGGCCTTTTTCCTGATGAATCACCTGCAGCCGGATACCTGGCTCGGCCTCACCGATCTTACCAGCCCCGGCGTCTACCGGTGGGCCAACGGCACGCTGCCGGTGTACGCGGACTGGGATACCGCCGACCACTATCCCAACGATGCCGGGGGTGCGGACTGCGTCATGTACGCGCCCACCCTCAAGTGGCAGAACATCAGTTGCACCGCGGACCTCGCGACGCTCTGCGAGCGCCCGTGACCGGCGCCCGTCCCCTGCCTGGTCCCGGGCCCAGGCGCGCACCGCGGATGGTCGGACGCTACGCGCTGGTCGGTGAGATCGCCTCCGGGGGCATGGCGACGGTGTATTTCGGCCGGCTGCTCGGCCCGGTGGGGTTCTCGCGCACGGTCGCCATCAAGCGGCTGCACCCGCAGTTCTCCAAGGACCCGGAGTTCGTGGCGATGCTCCTCGACGAGGCCCGGCTCGCGACGCGCATCCAGCACCCCAACGTGGTCGGCACCCTCGACGTCGTCGCGCTCGAAGGCGAGCTCCTCCTGGTCCTCGACTACGTCCATGGCGAGTCGCTGGCGCGCCTCCTCCGCCTGACGCGGGCGGCCGGGCGGCCCGTCCCGCTCCGCGTGCTCGGCGCGCTGGCGTGCGGCATCCTCAACGGGCTCCACGCGGCCCACGAGGCCAGGAGCGAGGCGGGCGAGCCGCTGGGCATCGTCCATCGCGACGTGTCGCCGCAGAACGTGCTCGTCGGCGTCGACGGCATGGCGCGCGTCCTCGATTTCGGGATCGCCAAGGCGGCGGGTCGCGTGCAGCAGACCAGCGAGGGGCAGCTCAAGGGCAAGCTCGCGTACATGTCACCGGAGCAGGTGCGCGGAGTGCCGCTCGATCGGCGGAGCGACGTCTACTCGGCGTCGATCGTGCTATGGGAGGCGATCGCCGGCCGGCGCCTCTTCGCCGGCGAGAACGATGGCGTCGTCTTCGCCCAGGTGTCGCTCGGCGCGCGCCGGCGGCCCTCGGAGTTCGTCCCCGACCTGCCGCAGGCGCTCGACGACATCATCATGCGAGGCCTGGCCCGCGAGCCCGACGATCGCTATCCCACGGCCTGGGACATGGCCGTCGCGATCGAAGAGGCGCTCGGCCTTGCCTCGCCCCGGCAGGTCGGACAATGGGTCGCCGAGATCGCCGGCGACCTCCTGGCCACGCGCAGCGCGCAGGTCAAAGAGGTCGAGAGTCTGTCGTCGTACGAGTTCGCCGGCGAGATCGAGAGTGCCGCCGACCCGGTCCACGCGAGGGATGGGGCCTCGGACACCGGTCCGCGCTCCCAACTACGGGCCCCTTCGGAGCCCTCGCTCCCGACGATCACCCCTGTCCGCAGTCACGTCACCTCCCACCCGCCCGAGCCGACGACAGGCAGCTTGATCCACTCGTTCGTCCAGCCCATGGTCCGGCCGAGGTCAGCGCTCGTCTTCGTCACGGCCATCACTGGCGTCGCGCTGTTCGTCGGGCTCGGGTGGGCGATGGGTCGCAAGGGCCAGACCGCTGAGCCGCCGCTCGCTTCGAGCGCCGCGGTCAGCGCCCGGGTCGGGACGGGAACCGCCCCCCCGCCCCCGGAAGGCCATGCGCCGGCGGGTCCACCTCCGACTGCGTCTCCGTCCTCCCTCCCCGCGAGCGCGCCCCCCGCGCCCACGAGCGCGGCGACTGCCGGCGCCAGCGGTCGGACCGCGCCTCTCGACCGCCCGACCGCGACCAAGCTGCCGCCGCCGCCGAAGTCCGCCGCTCACTGCAACCCGCCCTTCGTGCTCGACGAGGCCGGTATTCGTCGCATCAAGCCGGAGTGCCTGTGAAGTTCCTCACCGCTGGTTCGAAGCGCGCCGCCTGCCGCTGGCTCGTCTGCGGTCTCGCTCTCGGCTCGCTGCTGGTTGCCAACCACGTTGCCGCCGCGCCGCCGAGCAAGCAGGAGTGCGCGCGGGCGTACGCGGAGACCCAGTCACGGAGCAAGGCGAGCCAGCTACGGGCGGCACGCGAGCAGGCGCTTCTCTGCGCCCAGCCGTCGTGCCCCATCATCATCAGCAAGGACTGCAGCACGTGGCTCGAGGAGCTCGAGCGGAACTTGCCGACGGTGGTGCTCGGGGCCCACAGCCCGACCGGGCAAGACGTCACAGCGGTGCACGTCACGATGGATGGTGAAGCGCTCGCCGCGCCGCTCGGCGGCAACGCGCTCTCGGTCGATCCCGGCGAGCACACGTTCCGGTTCGAGGTCGACGGCTCACCGCCGGTCGACGTCAAGGTGGTCGTCCGGGTGGGGGAGAAGAACCGCCGGATCGACGCCTCGTTTGCACCGCCACCCGCGGAGCCGCCGGCTCCGGCGGCGCCCGTCGCTCCCGGTCCAGCCGATCCATCTCCGGGCGTGTCCCCTGCGGTGTTCGTTCTCGGGGGCGTCGCCGTCGCAGGGCTGGGTGTCTTCGCGACGTTCGGCACCCTGGGAGAGAACCAGAAGAGATCCTTCGACAGCACCTGCGTGGCCGAAAAACAACCGTGCCCGCCCGACGCTGCCAGCAGCGTGCGCACCAAGCTGATCATCGGCGACGTGGGGCTGTTCACGGCGCTGGCGGCGGTGGCCGCCGGGACGACGGTGTTCTTCGTGGGAAGACGAAAGCCCTCGCCGTCCGCTGCCGCGGCGCTTCGCCTCGAGGTCGCGCCGCTGCCCTCGGGCGGGCTGCTGTCAGCGCGCGGAAGGTTCTGAAGAGCCGCGGGGTCGGGTCGCGGGGGGACACGACCGGCCCGCTGCTACGCGGCCCTCGCCTGCGCAAGGACGACTGAGCCGCACGGCGCGCCGCGTCGGCACACCCGCTACGGGACGGGCACCATGCTGAAGGCGTCGTCGGCCCGATGTCGTAGCGGCCGCCCGTCGTTGGGTCGGGGCCCGCGGCTCCACAGGCCGCGCCCCTTCACCGCGCCGCGGCCCCGCGCGCCGCGGTCTCCGCGCGAGCGGCCGCGGCTCCAGGAGGCATCCGCTCGGCATGCCGCTTGCAAGGGACGCGGGCTCTCTTCCACCAAAGGACCGTCATGCCGGGTCGCACAGCTCTCTTCCTCATGTTGCTTTCGACGTTCTCGATCGTCGCTTGTGGCAGCAGCCAGCACAGCGCGTCTGGAGGGTCGTCGTCTGGAGGGTCGTCCACGACCAGCACCGGCTCCGGCGGCGGGGCGGGTACCGGGGGCCCGGTCGATCCTTCGAACAGGGTCGTCGTCCACGACCCGTCGGGCGGGGCGCTGAACGACTACCCCTTCCAGTTCGCCGTCCTTCTCGAGAGGGGGAGATCTCGACCTTTCCGCAGATCTGGATCGACGGCAGCGCCGTCCCCACGCAGGCGGACGTCAAGCAGCGCTGGCCGGATGGCTCCGTACGGCACGCCATCCTCTCCGTGGTCATCCCCACCTTGCCAGCCGGTCAGGACGTCGGGCTCGAGTTCGGCGTGCAGGCGACCGGCAACAACACGGCACTCACCACCGCGGAGATGCTGGACCCGGCGTTCGACTTCGACGCCCGCATCGACATCGCCTCCGGCGGGACGACGGCCGGGGCCTCCGCACGCCAGATGCTGACAGACGGCAAGGCCGTGGCGTGGACATCCGGCCCCATCGCCACGACCGTCATCCTGGCCGACCACGGGCCGACACGCGCTTACGACCTGGGGTTCGATACCTACCGACCGATCCGGCCCATCTTCGAGGCCACCTTCTGGCCGCAGACCCACACGGTCCGCGTGCGTTTCATCGGCGAGAACGCCAACACCACCACGCTGGAGGACGTGGCCTACGATCTCACGCTCTCGCTCGGCGCCTCTCAGCCGAAGCAGATCTACAGTCGCACCGGGCTCGCCCACTACTTCGGCACCCGGTGGACCCAGGTCGCCTGGGCGCCCGCCGCCCCCGAGCCCGACGTCAGCGTCGACAGCGGCCTCGCCTACCTGGAGACGACGCAGTTCTTCCCCAATTTCGATGTCAGTCAGGCGATCCCCGCCAGCCTTCTCGGCAACAACGCCACGGCGTGGGCGGGCGCCCCGAAGGACCTCTACGATCCCGGGCTGTGGACCCTCTACATGCCGACCACCGGCGGGCGTGCGGACGTCGGTCCTTACCCTGGATGGACGACGGCGTGGCTGCGCACGGGCGACCCGGGCGCCAGGGCCATCGCCTTCGGGCAGGCCGATCTCGCGGCGGCGTGGCCGCTGCACTGGCGCGAGGGAGACGCCACGACCAAGTTCGACCGGAAGCAGACGATCCCGGGCATCGGGCTCCCACGCTCGATCAACGCCCACCCCACGCTGTGGTTCCCGGACAACAACGGAGTCTACGCTCCCATCCTGCCGACGCCGCGCATCGCCAACCCCAACATCTACCCCACCACGTTCGGCGGATGGGCTCCGGACGGGGCGCACCAGCCGGATCCCTTCTCTCCGCAGTACATCCTCAGCGGAGATCACTTCTACCTCGAGGAGATGCAGCTCTGGGCTGCGGCGCAGGCGTTCACCTACACGCCGGGCGGGTATGGCCGTGGCGTGGATGGATATGCTGGCGTCCAGGATCAGATCCGCGGCAACGGCTGGGTGCTGCGCAGCCGCGTCAACGCAGCGTTCCTCTCGCCCGACGGTTCCCCCGAGAAGACGTACTTCAACGAGCTCGTCGAGGACGCCCTCGCGCTCTGGGAGGGGCAGCGAGACCATCCAGGGCACCCCGCTCGCGTCCCACCCGGAGTGGACCTATGGGCACGACCAGATCCCGCTAGCGACCTCGCCGCTCCGCTTCTTCTTCGCGTCGGGGACCCCGATCGACCCCACCGACGCCTACGGCCTGGACACCACGAAGGCCTCGACGTTCGAGGCGCTCTGGATGGACTACTACTTCCTCATCGAGCTCGGCATCGCCAGGGAGCGAGGGTTCCCCGCGGCCGGCCTCTTCACCTGGTACGCGCCCCTCCTGAACGGCCAGTTCGCGGATCCCGGCTACGATCCTCGCCTGTGCCACGCGTACCACACCCCGGTCGCCGACGCGCAGATGAAGTACCTCGCGACGTGGGCGGACGTGGCGCAGGCGTTCGAGGCCTCGATGAGCAGCACGGTCGAGACCTCCTTTGCGCAGCCCAGCGACTACTATGGTCTGCTCGCGTCCGGCGCCGGCGCGATGACGCGCGGGGAGGCGGGCGGCGACGTGGCCTGGACCTGGCTGTCCAGCAACGTCCACGCGACGTGCCCGACCGTCTATCCAGGCGACTGGTACATGTGGAACCTCGTGCCCCGCGACGCGGGTACGCCCGCGCTTCCGCCTCCCGGCCCGTGACCGGTCGCCATGGAGGGGAACGTGAGCCCCGCCGCGGAGCGCGCCCGGGGGAACCACCGCCACCTCCAGCGCATGCTCGTTCGCCTCGGCGTGAGGTCGGACGAGCCGGGCGACAGCAAATGACACCCGCGCGGTGGGCGTGGTAGCATGGCAGGCTGCGATGGGAGCGGCACTGGCCACACAGCCACGGTGTTCGGGCCCCAGGAGTCTTGACCTGCATGCGCATTCGTCCCTTTCCGAGATCCTGGCCCCTGGCTGGGCTGCTCGTCTTCACCGGTGCCTGCTCGATCTTCACCGACCTTTCGGAGCTCACCCAGAGCACCACGTCCGCGGGTGGGACGGGGGGTACGACGTCCGTGGGCGGGACGGGCGGCGCGAAGCCCGCAGGCGGGACGGGCGGCGCGAAGCCCGCAGGCGGGACGGGGGGAGCCTCGACGAGCACCGCGTCCTCCAGCTCCGCGACAGGGTCGGGGGGCGCCGACTGCAGTGGCGTGAACGAGTACGAGGACCCCGCGACCTCCCACTGCTATTTCTACGATCGGACGGGTACCAACGATCGCTTCAGCGATGCTGAAACCAAGTGCAGTGCCTGGGCTCAAGGCGGTCACCTCGTGGCGATCGAGACGGCCGCCGAGGCCAGCTTCCTGTTCAACACGGTCAACCTGACGAAGGACACCTGGATCGGCCTCAGCGATCAGGCCGTCTCCGGGACCTACCTGTGGGTGACGAGCGCGCCGCTGACCTACACGGACTGGGACGTCGGCTTTCCGAACGATGCCGCGGGTCAGAACCAGTGCGTCGGGTACGCGGATACCCTCAAGTGGCAGAACGCGTCGTGTTCGGCGACCAGGATCACGCTCTGCGAGCGCCCGTGACCGGTCAAGATGGGGGAGCCCCCCACCCTCCCGGCAGCGAGCGGAGCGCGCCCCGTCCCATGCCTGATCCAGGCCTCAGGCGCCCACCGCGAATCGTCGGACGCTACGCGCTGGTCGGTGAGATCGCCTCCGGGGGCATGGCGACGGTATACTTCGGCCGGCTGCTTGGCCCGGTAGGGTTCTCGCGCACGGTCGCCATCAAGCGGCTTCACCCGCAGTTCTCCAAGGACCCGGAGTTCGTGGCGATGCTCCTCGACGAGGCCCGGCTCGCGACGCGCATCCAGCACCCCAACGTGGTCGGCACCCTCGACGTCGTCGCGCTCGAAGGCGAGCTCC
>Ga0302279_10003685_pt1 | contig 18803 bp, 14 predicted proteins | sample III_Bog_N3_3_FD_194541 | JGI IMG/M metagenome (GOLD analysis project Ga0302279, IMG submission 194541) | Peat permafrost microbial communities from Stordalen Mire near Abisko, Sweden - III_Bog_N3_3 | ecosystem: Environmental > Terrestrial > Soil > Wetlands > Peat | place: Sweden: Abisko...
CCAGCGCAGCATACAATGCCTCATCCGGCCGCGAGGCCCCTGGTGGGCTCACCGAGGGTTCGGATTCAGGTGTCATATTAATCTCACTCACATCTTCTCATTTAGCCGCAGGCTCAAAAAAGTCGATCACGCCTGCGCCGCGTAGCGTCTCAAAAAATCTGACGAGCTCCCGCAGCGGCCCTCGGCAGCCTCATCGCCGCCTCCGTGCCCGCCAAATCCGGGCTGCAGTTACTGCAGCCTGCCCTTGGCGGGCTGTCTTGGCGGCGAGTTTGGGATTGGCTGCCGCCGGCCGCGAAGGGGGCTCGTCAGATTTTTTGAGACGCTACGCGGGGCCGCTAACCCGTGTTTTGACTTTACCCGCGGCCCCCCCTTTCTTTGGGCATGAGCGCAACGCGCAAACCGGTCCTTCTCATCATTCGCGACGGCTGGGGAAAGAACCCCCATCCCGAACAGAACGCGTACAACGCCGTTCAGCTGGCCGTGAAGCCCTGCGACGACCTGCTCCACGCGAAGTATCCCTTCGCGCTGGTCAGGGCCTCGGGGACCGACGTCGGGCTGCCCGACGGGGTCATGGGCAACAGCGAGGTCGGGCACGAGAACATTGGCGCGGGACGGATCGTCGACCAGGAACTCGTACGGCTGAACAAGCTTTTCTCGGAAAAGCGGATCGAGGGAAACGCCGTGTGGCGGGCGGCCGTCAACCGGGTCGTCGAGCGGCGCTCCCGGCTGCACCTGATGGGGATCGTTTCCGACGCGGGTGTCCACGGCATGCTGGAGCATCTCTACGGCCTGCTCCGCCAGGCAAAGGCCGACGGGCTCGCGGCCGACCAGGTCTTCATCCACGCCTTCACCGATGGACGCGACACCCCTCCGTCCAGCGGGCTCGGGTACGTGCGCCAGGTCGAGGAGCAGTGCCGGAAGATCGGCATCGGCCGGATCGCGACCGTCTGCGGGCGGTTCTGGGCGATGGACCGCGACAACCGCTGGGAGCGTGTGAGCCGGGCCTACGCGATGCTCACCGGGAAAAGCGCCGCATTCTCAGGGCCGAGTGCAGAGGCCGCCGTCCAGGCCTATTACGACAAGCCGACCAACGCCTCCCAGAAGGGGGATGAGTTCGTGGTTCCCTCCTGGGTGGTCGGCGCCGATGGGCGGCCGATCGGGGTGATTGCCAATGGAGACTCCGTGCTCTTCTACAACTACCGCGGGGACCGTCCCCGCGAGATCACGAAGGCCTTCGTCCTCGACGACTTTTCGGGTTTCGACCGGGGGCCAAAGCTCGACCTCTACTATGCGACGATGACCGAGTACGAGGCGGGACTGCCGGTCCACGTCATCCTTCCCAAGCCGCCCCGGCTCAACGATATCCTCGGCCAGGTCGTGAGCGACGCGGGGATCGGGCAGTTCCGCTGCGCGGAGACCGAGAAGAACCCGCACGTCACCTTTTTCTTCAATAACTACCGGGCCGAGCCCTTCCCGGGCGAGGTGCGGACCTGCCCGCCCAGCCCGAAGGTGGCGACCTACGACCTACAGCCGGAAATGTCGGCCGCGGCCGTGACCCAGGCGACAAAGGAGGCGATTCTCTCGGGGAAGTACGGGCTGATTGTCGTCAATTACGCCAACCCGGACATGGTCGGCCACACCGGCTCGCTCCCGGCGGCCATCAAGGCGGTCGAGACGACCGACCGGGGGGTGGGGGAACTCCTGGCCGCCCTGGCCAGCGTGGGGGGAAGCGCCGTCATCTGTGCGGACCACGGGAACTGCGAGCAGATGTGGGATCCGGTGAACAACGCCCCCCACACCTCGCACACGCTGAACCTTGTCGAGGTCTTCGTCGTCGGGGAGGGTTTCGCCGCGGGGAAGACCCGGATGCGCGAGGGCGGTCGGCTGGCCGACTTCGCGCCGACCCTCCTCAAGCTCATGGACTTGCCAAAGCCGGCGGCCATGACGGGCGAGCCCCTGTTCTGAGGTTCTTCGCTTGCGGTTTCCCGGCCGGGGTTTTCTAATTTTCTTTTTTTACGTCCCATGCGCCGAACCCATCACTGTGGCCAGTTGAACAAAGCCGATCTCGGAACGAGCGTCACGCTCCTCGGGTGGGTGGATTCCATCCGCGACCACGGCGGGATCATCTTTGTGGACCTGCGCGACCGGAAGGGGATCACCCAGGTCAAGTTTGACCCCAGCGTGGACGCCGCCCTGGGCGCCCAGGCCGCGCGGGTGAGGAGCGAGTCGGTGATCGGGGTCAGCGGAAAGGTCGTCCCGCGGCCGGAGGGAACCGTCAACCCGGGCCTTCCGACCGGCGCGATCGAGGTTGAGGGATCGGTCCTTGAGATTATCAACGTGTCCGAAACCCCGCCCTTTCCGCTCGATGACGCGGGCGGCGACAAGGTGGGCGAGGACCTGCGGCTCACCTACCGCTACCTCGACCTGCGCCGGCCGAAGATGCGCCGGAACCTCCTGGTCCGCCACAAGACGGCAAAGGCCGTCCGCGACTACTTTGACTCCGAGGATTTCATCGAGGTGGAGACCCCGGCCCTCTTCAAGAGCACGCCGGAGGGCGCCCGGGAGTACCTCGTCCCCTCGCGGATCCACCCCGGCCATTTCTACGCGCTCTCGCAGTCCCCCCAGCAGTTCAAGCAGATCCTCATGGTTGCCGGCGTTGAGAAGTATTTCCAGATCGCCCGCTGCTTCCGCGATGAGGACCTCCGCGCGGACCGGCAGATGGAGTTCACCCAGGTCGACGTCGAGGTTTCCTTCGCGGAGCGCGAGGACATCTACGCCCTCTTCGAGGGGATGCTGAAGAAAATCTGGAAGGACGTCCTCGGCTCGGACCTGCCGACGCCCTTTCCGCGCCTGGCCTTTGTGGAGGCGATGAACCGCTACGGCGTGGACAAGCCCGATGTCCGCTTCGGGCTGGAGCTCACCGACCTCACCGAGACCTTCCGCGGCTCCGCGTTCAAGGTCTTCCAGTCGACGGTCGCCTCCGGCGGCGTGATCAAGGGCCTGAACGCGAAGGGGCTCGCCGACATCACGCAGGGGGAGCTCAAGAACCTTGAGGATGTCGCCAAGTCGCTCGGGGCGAAGGGACTGGCCTTTATCAAGGTCGAGGGAGGCGAGTGGAAGTCGCCCATCGTGAAGTTCTTCTCCGAGGCCGAGAAGGCCTCGCTGACGCGCGAGCTGGGCATCGCCGACGGTGACATCGTCTTCTTTGCGGCGGCGCCCTGGGAGAAGGCCTGCGCCATCCTCGGCCGGATCCGGCTCGAGGCGGCGAACCTGCTCCAGGCCCGCGGCCGGATGAAGCTGCGGCCCGACGACTGGAAATTCCTCTGGGTGATCGATTTTCCGCTGATGACCTACGACGAGGAGTCGCAGCGCCACCTGGCCACGCACCATCCCTTCACCGCGCCCGTCCCCGAGGATATCGGGCTTCTGGACAGCGCCCCGGACAAGGTCCGCGGCCAGCACTACGACGTCGTCCTGAACGGCATGGAGCTGGGCGGCGGCTCGATCCGGATCCACCAGCCGGCGCTGCAGAAGAAGGTCTTTGAGGATGTCCTGAAGATTCCGCGGGATGTCGTCGAGAGCCGGTTTGGGTACATGCTCAAGGCATTCACCTTCGGCGCGCCGCCCCATGGCGGCATTGCCTTCGGCCTGGACCGGATTGTCGCGCTGCTCTGCGGTACGTCGAGCATCCGCGACGTGATCGCCTTCCCGAAGACGCAGAAGGGCCAGGACCTCATGGCCGGCAGCCCGACGCCGGTGACGCCGCGCCAGCTCAAGGACCTGCACATCTCCATTTTGAGCCCGGAGGAGTGACCGGCGCCCGCGCGGCAACGGGCCCTCTGGCACAATGCTTGCTTAATCGGGGCTCGTTCGCTTAATTGTAAGACAACTAAAAAAGCTAAAAAAGCCCCCAATCCCGCATGAAATTGATCATCGCCATCATCAAGCCCTTCAAACTGGAGGAGGTTAAAGAGGCACTCGCCGAGTCAGGCATCGAGGGCATGACGGTGACCGAGGTCAAGGGGTTCGGCCGGCAAAAGGGCCACACCGAGATTTACCGCGGGAGCGAATACACGGTCGATTTCCTGCCAAAGGTCAAAGTTGAGATCGCCGTGGCCGACGACGTCGCCGGCAAGGCGGTCGACGCGATCGTGAAGGCCGCAAAGACCGGCAAGATCGGCGATGGCAAGGTATGGGTGCAGTCGCTCGACGAGGTGGTCCGTATCCGGACCGACGAGCGCGGCGAAGCGGCGGTTTGATTTTTAATTTGGGTGGAGCGCGATCTCCGAGCGCGCTTGTTCGTGGATTGGGTAAATTATTTCTACACCTGATTCGCTTCAGGAAGAATTCCTGTTGTCACGGTCGATTGGGCATGGTTCATCCATGCCTTCATCACCCCATGAAATGCCCCGTCCGGACCCCGTTGGCGCTAGCTGTCGCCTGTCTCGCAGGCCTTGTCGCCTCGACGCATTTTCTCGCCGCCCAGCCGGTGCCCACGCCCGAGGAGCGCCTGACCGCCCTTGAGGCTTACATAACCAACGGAAACCCCGGCAGGACGCTGACGGGGATACCCGGGCCCGGCCACAACGGCTGGATGATGACCTGCGCGGCCCTTGTTCTTTTCATGACGCTGCCCGGCCTGGCGCTGTTCTACGGAGGACTTGTGCGGCGGAAAAATGTGCTCTCAATCCTTGCGCAATGCCTTGGAATTGCGGGTCTTGTGACAATCCTTTGGTGGGCGATTGGCTACAGCCTGGTCTTCGGGACCAATTTTGGGAATGGGCTCTTCGGGGGAAGTGAGTTCGCCTTTTTCCAGGGAGTCACCTCGGCCCCCAACATCAATTACGGGTTCTGGGTATCCCAGAACGTTTACGCGATCTACCAGCTCATGTTTGCGATCATCACCCCTGCGCTGATTGTGGGCGCAATCGCCGAGCGGATGAAGTTCAGCGCCGTCCTGCTCTTCACCGGGCTTTGGATGTTCGTCGTGTACTTTCCCCTGGCCCACATGGTCTGGGGCGTGACCGGCTTCATGAGCGGCATCGGCAATCCGCAGGCGCGGATCACGGCGATCGATTTTGCCGGCGGCACGGTCGTCCACATGAGCTCGGGCTGGTCGGCCCTCGTCCTTTGCATGATCCTGGGGCCGCGCGTGGGCTTCGGCAAGGAGCGGATGCCCCCGCACAGCATGGTCCTTTGCATGGTCGGAACGGCGATGCTCTGGGTGGGCTGGTACGGGTTCAACGCCGGCTCGGCGGTGGGCGCCGACGGCATTGCGTCGAGCGCCTTCACGTCGACCACCCTGGCGACCGCGGTCGCCTGCTTCACCTGGGGAATGATGGAGAAGGCGTTCAGCGGCCACGCCTCCATCCTGGGGTTCTGCTCGGGGGCGGTCGCCGGACTGGTCGTGATCACCCCCGCATGCGGTTTCGTGACCCCGACCGGGGCGGTCATCATCGGGGCCTTTGCGGCGGTTATCCCGTATTTTTTCGTGACGAAGGTGAAGGCCCACTTCGGCTATGACGACGCGCTCGACACCTTTGGCGTCCACGCGATCGGCGGGACGATCGGGGCCCTCCTCACCGGCTTTTTTGCCTCGGCCTCGGTCAACCCCAACCTGACCGCGGCCAACGACGCCGCGAAGGCGAACGGCCTGGCCGCCCTGGTCGCGCACGGAGGCCTCTGGCTCGAGCAGGTGAAGGCGATCGTGATCACGATCGCGCTGGCCATCACGGCGACGGTGATCCTGGCGAAGGTCGTCAATTTGGTCGTCGGCCTGCGGCTCCCGGTCGAGGTCGAGCGCCAGGGCGTGGACCTGGCGGAGCACGGGGAAGAAGGATATATTGACTGAAACCTGAGACCTGAAATTTCGGATTCTTGTAGCCGGGGTCCAAGACCCCGGTGCTTGGGGTCCTATTCTCGAATTTCAATCCCCGGCCTCCCGTCTCCACTTCGTGCCGCCGGGCAAGCTCAGAGCCCGGTCCGGGGTCTGGGACCCCGGCTACAAAATTCCCCCCGGCTACAATTTTTTTGACGGCAGCGCCCGAGTCTTGATCTCGGCGACCAGGCGTTCCAGGAAGGCGGCGAAGGGGATGCTGCCCTCGTCGCCGCGGGCGCGGGAGCGCACGCTCACCGATTGCGTCTCGACCTCCTTGGCGCCGACAACGAGCGTGTAGGGCACCTTTTCGAGCTCGGCCCGGCGAATCTTCGCCCCGAGCTTGTCGCTGTGCTCGTCGATCGAGGCGCGGACGCCGGCCTCCCGCAGCGCGCCCAGGAGCCCGCGGCTGTGGTCGATCACCTTCTCGCTGATCGGCACGATCCGCGCCTGCTCCGGCGACAGCCAGGCGGGAAAGTCCCCTCCGAAATGCTCGATCAGGACGCCGCAGAACCGCTCCAGCGAGCCGAAGGGCGCGCGGTGGATCATCACGGGCCGGTGGGGCTTGTTGTCGGCCCCGATGTACGAGAGGTCGAAACGGATCGGCAGGTTGTAGTCCACTTGGACGGTTCCCAGCTGCCACTCCCGCCCGATCACGTCCTTGACCATGAAGTCGATCTTCGGCCCGTAGAAGGCCGCCTCGCCGGCCTCCTCGGTGAACGGGGTGCCCAGGGCACGGGCGGCGTCGCGGCACGCGGCCTCGGCCTTGTCCCAGTTCGCGGGGTCGCCGGTGTACTTGTTGGAATCCGGGTCCCTCAGGCCGACGCGGACGCGGTAGTCATTCATGCCCAGCGTGGTCAGGACGATCTTCACGAGGGCCAGGCAGCCGACGAGCTCGGCGGCGATCTGTTCCTCGGTGCAGAAGAGGTGGGCGTCGTCCTGGGTGAACCCGCGGACGCGCGTCATCCCGTTGAGCTCGCCGGACTGCTCCCAGCGGTAGACCGTCCCGAATTCCGCCAGCCGCACCGGAAGGTCGCGGTAGCTGTGGGGCTGGGATGCGAAGATCTTGATGTGATGGGGGCAGTTCATCGGCTTCAGCATGAAGCCGTCGAGCAGCTGGCCATCGGGCAGCACCCGGTCCGGCCCGATCGTCTCCCGGCCGGTCCGCTGGTTGATCTGGGAGGCCAGGCGGGCGGAAACCGCGTCCAGCCGGGCCATCATGTCGGCGCAGGAGCACCCCTCGCCCAGGAGCTTTGCCAGGGACTCGTTCTCGACCAGAGGGGTGAACTGCGACTCCTTGTAGTACGGGAAATGCCCCGAGATCTTGTACAGCTCGAGCTTGCCGATGTGGGGCGTGAACACCTGGGTGTAGCCCTGCTTGCGGAGTTCCTCGCTGATGAAGTTCTGGAGCTCCTGGCGGATGACCGACCCGTTCGGCGTCCAGAGGATGAGGCCCTGCCCAACGTCGTCGTCGATCGCGAATAGCTTGAGGTCCCTGCCGATCGTCCGGTGGTCGCGCAGCCGGGCCTGCTCCTGCTGCTGGATGTAGGCGGCGAGTTCCTCCCTGGTGGGGAACGCCGTCCCGTAGATCCGCTGGAGCTGCTTGTTCTTCTCGTCCCCGCGGTGGTAGGCGCCGGCGATCGAGAGCAGCTTGAAGGCCTTGATCTTCGAGGTGTAGTTCACGTGCGTGCCCGCGCACAGGTCGATGAACTCGCCGTTCTCGTAGAACGAGATCTTCTCGTCGGCGGGGATGTCGGCCAGCCGGCCCAGCTTGTAGCGCTCCTGGCCGCGGGCCTTGATGATCTCCACGGCCTCCTCGCGCGAGACCTCCTTGCGGGTGAACCGCTGGTTCTCCCCGGCGACCTTCCGCATCTCGGCCTCGATCTTCTCGAGGTCCTCGGCGGTCAGCTTGTGGTCCAGGTCGATGTCATAGTAGAACCCGGTGTCCGTCGGGGGCCCGATGTCCAGCTTCGCCTCGGGAAAGAGGCGCAGAATCGCCGTTGCCAGCACGTGCGACGAGGAATGGCGCAGCTCCTGAATGGGGGTCATGGTCATTTTTTGATCGGTTCCAACTTGTAGCCGTCCTTGCCGTCTAGCATGGACCAGCCGGCGGCGGCGAGCTCCGAGCGAAGGGCGTCGGCGGCCGCGAAGTCCCGGGCGCCGCGGGCGGCCCAGCGCTTCTCGGCCAGGATGGCGACCTCCGGCGGCGTCGCCGGCAGCCCCGCCGGTCGGTCGAGGTCCAGGCCCAGGGCGAAGATGACCCGCTCGAAATCCGCGAGGTTCCCCCCGTCGGCCCCCCGGTTGACGACGGTGAAGAGGGCGCCGAGCGCCGCGGGGGTGTTCAGGTCGTCGCGGAGCGCGTCCAGGACCTTGTCGTAGACGCCCGTGCTGGCGGGCTTCAGGCGGCGCAGGGCGGCCCGGTAGGCGCGCAGGGTGGCGAGCGCGCTCTCCGCCGCGTGGAGCGAATCGAGCGTGAAATTGAGCTGCTTGCGCGGATGGCCCGCGAGCAGGGCATAGCGCACGGTGACCGGCGAATGTCCCTTCGCGACCAGGTCGCCCAGCGTGTAGTAGTTGCCCTTGCTCTTGCTCATGGTCGTGCCGTCGACCAGCAGGTGCTCGGTGTGGTACCAGTGGCGGGCGAGGGTGACCCCGTTGCAGCACTCGCTCTGCGCGATCTCGTTCTCGTGGTGGGGAAAGAGCAGGTCCACGCCGCCGGTGTGCAGGTCGATCGTGTCGCCGAGGATCTTCCGGCTCATCGCACTGCACTCGATGTGCCAGCCGGGGCGGCCCTCGGCGGCGCCCGCGGGCCCGGGCCAGCGGACGTCACCGTCCTCGTCGGGCTTGTGGGCCTTCCAGAGCGCGAAATCCCCCACGTCGTCCTTGTGGTCGGCGTCGAACGCGCTGTTGGTGACCTTGAGCTCGCGCTCCTTGACGCGGGAGAGGGCCCCGTACCCGGGGAAGGAACCGACCCTGAAGTACACGGACCCGTCGGCGGCCCGGTACGCGTTGCCCTTCTCCATGAGCACCTCGATCATGCTCACCTGCTCGCGGATGTACCCGGTGGCCGTCGGCTCCGCGGTGGGGCGCAGGCAGTTCAGGGCGTCGCAGTCGGCGTGGAAGATGCCCGTCCACATGCGGGTGATCTCCCCCAGCGGCCGCTGCTCCTTGCGTGACTGGCCGATCGTCCGGTCGTCCACGTCGGTGATGTTGCGGACGTGGCGGACCTTGCCCGGGCCCATCTCGAGCTCGAGCATCCGGCGAAGGACGTCATTGATGACAAAGGTCCGGAAATTGCCGATGTGCGCGGGGGCGTAGACCGTGGGCCCGCAATTGTAGAAGCGAAAGACCCCGTCCGGCTGGGCGGCCGAAAGCTCGCGCACCTGGCGCGAAAGGGAGTCGAAGAGACGGATGGGCACGGGGATAGGAAATGGGGAAGTGGCGGGGGTGGAAAGCGGAAACAGTCGTTTTCGCTTTCCGCGACCCGAAATCCGGCCTTGAATCACCCCGTGCCTGAAAAATTCAAGCTGAGCCTCGTCCACCGTCCGAGGCGGCTGCGCCGGACCGCGGGCCTGAGGGCGATGGTCCAGGAAACGGTGCTGCGCCCGGCGGACTTCATCGCCCCGCTCTTTGTCGTCGACGGGAAGGGCGCCCCGGAGCCGGTTCCGTCCATGCCGGGCGTGTCCCGCCTGAACGTCGCCGACCTGGTGAAGGAGTGCCGCGCGCTCCTGAAGCTCGGCGTCCCCGCGGTCGCGCTCTTTCCAAAGCTGGACGCGCGGCTGAAGGACGATGAGGGCACTGCCGCCCTCAACGAGGACGGGCTTGTCCTGCGCGCGATCCGCGCGGTGAAAAAGGCCGTCCCGGCGATGACCGTGATGACGGACATCGCCCTGGATCCGTACACGACCCACGGGCACGACGGCGTCCTGACAGCCGGGCGCGACGACCTGGACAACGACCGCACGGTGGGGATCCTCGTCGAAATGTCCGTGCTCCACGCCCGGGCCGGGGTGGACCTCGTGGCGCCGAGCGACATGATGGACGGCAGGGTGGGGGCCATCCGCCGCGCGCTCGACGCGGCGGGCTTCGATCAGACCGGCATCATGGCCTACGCGGCGAAATTTGCCTCCGCCTATTACGGTCCGTTCCGCGACGCCGTCGGGACCTCGCGCGGCGGCGGCCCGCTCGACAAGAGCACCTACCAGCTCAATCCGGCCAACCGGCGCGAGGCGCTGATCGAGGCGGCCCTCGACGAGGCGGAGGGCGCGGACATCCTGATGGTGAAGCCGGCCGGCCCGTACCTGGACATCATCCGGGAGGTGCGCCAGCGCACGCGCAAGCCCTTGGCGGCCTACCAGGTTTCGGGCGAATATTCCCAGATCCAGGCCGCGGCCCGGCTCGGCTGGCTCGACCTCGCCCGCACGCGGCACGAGTCGCTCCTTTCGATCAAGCGCGCGGGGGCGGACATGATCCTCACGTATTTCGCACGCGAGATGGCAGCGCTGCTCCGGTAACGCGACCTACTTCTTTTTCGTCGAGCGCTTGCGCGGCTTCTCGTCGGCGTCCTCGTCCTCGTCGTCGGCCTTCTCCTTCTCCTCGCCGTCGTCATCGTCCTTGTCCTTGTCGCCGTCCTTGGCCTCCGCGTCCTCGTCCTCGTCGCCGTCGTCCTCGTCCCACTTGAGCGACTCGTCGTTCTTCAGCTTTTCCTCCTCGGCCTCGTCGAGCTCGGGAATCTCGTCCTCGCTGTCGTCGACGACGTCCTTCACGGGGGCCTCCTCGTCGGTCTCGTGGCCGGCGGGCATGTAGTCGAGAATGGCGGTCAGCTCCTCAAAGGTGTGGACGGCCTTGCCCTCGATGAAGTGGGCGTTCTGGTCCTCGCGGATCTCGTCCTCGACCTCGTCGACGGAGAGCTTCGCCTCGAAGGCGAACAGGTCGTTGAGCATCTTCACGCGGCAGCGCGTGAGGTGGTCGAGCAGGTCGGCGTAGGGCCCGTTCTCCTCGTCGAGGGTGTCGGGCAGCGCGAAGAGCTTCTCGTCGGAGTCAAAGAGCGGCTCCTTGACGCGCTTCAGCCGCACCTTGCCGCCGCTCAGGTCCTTCTCGATCCGGAAGCAGATGAAGGCCGCCTCGAACATGTCCTGGTTGAAGCCGTAGTCGCGCAGCGCGTCGACCAGCTCGATCAGGTAGGCGACCTGCCGGGGATCGATGATGCTCAGCCCGTCCACGTCCCAGCGGACCGGGTCGCTGGTCTCCGCGACCCACCAATTGTGGTCTTCGCCGAGCCGAACAATGCACCATTCGAGAGTGGAAGTTGGTTTTGCCATGAATGCGCTAGAAATTGAGCCGCAGCGTGCGAGCGCAGGTTGAAAAAACAAGCTCAAAAAAGAGCGTCTCAAATTGCTGGTGGATAGCGGCTTTTATGACGATCTTTCCGCTTTTAATTTCCCGCTTTAGCGCTTGCACTACCCAAATGGGTTTTCTCTATGAAAAAGTCGTCAGCCCAGCCCTTTTCCGGATGGACCCGGAGGATGCCCACGAGGCGAGCGTCCGGGCGCTGACCTTCCTGGGGCGGCTTTCCCCGCTGCGCCGGGCGATGGAGGCCTGGACGCGGCTTCCCGCCGGGCTGGGGCGCCCCGTGGCGGCCTTTGGACTCAAGTTTCCCAATGCGGTGGGGCTGGCGGCCGGCTTCGACAAGAACGCGCTGGCCTGGCCCGGGGCGGCGGCCCTGGGCTTCGGACACGTCGAGATCGGCTCGGTGACGGCCATCGCGCAGCCGGGCAATCCCCGGCCGCGGGTTTTTCGCTATCCGGCGCAAAAGGCCGTCATCAACCGGATGGGCTTCAACAATGCCGGCGCCGCGGCGATCGCAGCCCGCCTTCGCTCCCAGCCGGGAAAGGGCAAAAGGGCGATTCCTTTGGGGATAAATCTCGGGAAGTCGAAGGTCGTCCCCGTCGACGCGGCGGCCCAGGATTACCTTGAGAGCTTCAGCCACCTGGCGGATCTCGCGGACTACCTGGTGCTGAACGTCTCAAGCCCGAACACCCCGGGGCTCCGCCAGCTCCAGGATGAGGGCCGGCTGCGCGAGCTCGTCGGGGCGATCCAGGAGGCGAACAAGATGCGGGCCCTGAGGGCCGGCGGCGCCCGCGTTCCGATCCTCCTGAAGATCGCCCCGGACCTCAGCTTTCCCCAGATCGACGCGGTCCTCGGGGTAGTCGACGCGTTTTCCCTCGACGGGGTGATCGCGACCAACACGACCCTGGAGCGGCCCGGCTTTTTCTCGACCGTGGACCAGGCCGGGGGGCTCAGCGGCGCGCCACTCCGGCACCGCTCGACGGAGATCATCCGGTACATCGCCCTGGCGACCGGGGGACGCCTCCCGATCATCGGCGTCGGCGGAATCACCGACCCGGAGAGCGCGGGCGAGAAACTCGACGCGGGGGCGACCCTCGTGCAGGTGTACACCGGCCTGGTCTACCGGGGGCCCTTTCTTGCGCGCGACCTCGCCTGGGCGCTGGCCGATCGCCAGCGGACAGGCTAGCCGGCCCGTCGCCGGTCAGATCACCCAGTCGTTCTGGTTGATGCTGATCGGCGTCGACTTGAGCTCGGGCTTCCCCGGCTGCTCGCGGACGACGGACATGAGGTCTCCCTTGTAATAGACGACGCTGTTGGGCGGGACCGACTTCATGAGCCAGACGTGGGAACCGATGACCGCGTGCTTTCCGATCACGGTGGTGCCCCCGAGGATCGTCGCGCCGGGATAAATGGTGACGTTGTCCTCGATGTCGGGATGGCGCTTCACCCCCTTGACGGGGTTGCCGCTTTCATCGACCTCGAAGGACTTCGCTCCCAGGGTCACGCCCTGGTAGAGCTTGACGTGCTGGCCGATGGTCGCGGTCTCCCCGATCACGACCCCCGTGCAGTGGTCGATGAAGAAGTGCGTGCCGATTTCCGCGCCCGGGTGGATGTCCGCGCCCGTGCGCTCATGGCCATACTCGGTGAGCATCCGGGGCAGGAGGGGGACGCCGAGCAGGTAGAGGACGTGGGCCAGGCGCTGGAGCGAAATGACCAGGACGCAGGGGTAGGCGAGGATGATCTCCTCGACGCTTCGGGCGGCGGGATCCCCGTCGTAGGCGGCGGCGACGTCCGTCTGGATGATCTTCCGCATTTCCGGGAAACGGCGCAGGGTCTCCGTGGCGGCCTCGCGGGCATGGCCGGCCGGGTTTGGGTCCTTGGCGAAGGTGAAGCTCTTCTGGATTTCGGCCGTCAGCCGGCTGTCCACCCGTGCGAGCAGTCGGTCGATATGGGCCGGGACATTCTCCTTTTTCAGCCCCGAATCCTCAAAATAGCCCGGAAAGAGCAGGTGCATGCAGTCGCTCGCCAGCTCGTTGATCGAGCGCTGGGAGGGGAGGTTGACCCCGTCCAGGTGATTGATGCCGCCGTCGGCCTCGTAGGAGGCGAGCAGGGCGTCTTTAATGGGTTGCAGGTTCACGGGTTAAGGCTCGGGTCGGGGCACTGTAGCCATAAGGGGTAAAGTCTAAAGATTTATTTCAAGGCTCGACAAAGCGGGCGGGATTGCCCTTATTCCGCCTTCCTTCGTTTCAGCCGCCCAGGTGGTGGAATTGGTAGACACACACGTTTGAGGGGCGTGTGCCGTAAGGCGTGCAGGTTCGAGTCCTGTCCTGGGCATTATTTTCGGTCCCGCGAAGCGGGACGAAAATTATAGGTCATATAGGTCCTATAGGACTTATATGACCTATGGATAATCAGCGCTCGACCCTGACCGGCGTGCCGATGGCCACGTACTCCAGCAGGGCCAGGGCATCCCAATTGGTCAGCCGGAAGCAGCCGTGCGACTCGGCGCGGCCGATCCTCGCGGGCTCGGGGGTGCCGTGGATGCCGTAGCCGGTGCGATCGAGGCCGATCCAGGCGAGCCCGACCGGGTTCCTCGGGCCGGGGGGCAGGACGAGCGTGTGGCCCAGCGCGTTCAGTTCGGCGGATTCGGGAAAATTGCCGGGATCGACCGTGTAATCCGGATTCGAGACCTTGACGGTGACGTGGAGCTCCCCGACGGGCCGTTTGGCGACCTTAAGCGCAATGCTCACCGGAAAATGAGCCATCACGCGGTCCCGCGCATCCAGGACATCAAGGGTCATGCAATCGAGGCTGATCTGGACGCGCGCGGCCTGGCTCCGCGTGCCGCGGCGCTCGACATCGGGCACGCGGATCACGACTGACGGGGTTATCGCCTGAGGAGGACGGGGGTCAAGTGGTGCTGCTCGGCGACCAATTGCAGGGCGTTTTCATAGCCCATCTCCGTCTGTTGGGATTTGCCGACCCACGTGGTACTGAGGGGCTGGAGATGGTCGAGGTCGTACTGGGAGACGGATGTCGTCGAGAGCGCGGGTGAGTCGAGCTGGAGAATATCGGAGGTGGCGGAGTCCAGGATGCCCGTCACGGGAATGCCGTTCTGCCGTTGGAACGCGCGGAGGGCCGACTCGGTCTTCGAACCGAAGTCCCCGTCGATCGCCCCGCACGAAAAATCGAGCCGCGCGAGCGCGACCTGGGTCTCAAGGCAGGTGTCGGGCGACCGGGGATAATCGTCGTCGTCGTCCGCCCGGGCGCTCCCCGCGCCGAAGCCCAGGAAAAGAGCAGCGGCCAGTCGGAAGAGGAAGCCCGTGCGGCGCGCGTTCATCAATTATGCTTTGCTTTCCGAGGTGGAGCGGGACCTCCGGGCACGCTGGTTTGGCGCCATTTGGAAATTGATCAACGCATTCCTACCGTGCGTGTTCTCGGCGCTGATGCACCGGAATCGGCCCGATCGTGAACGGCTCCGTGTCATTGGCGACCGTCCTCGCGAGACGGGATTGCAGGAAGACCGCGCTGACGCTTTCCAACGGCTCCTCTTTCCACTCGCCCCACGCGCCGCCCGACGATGTCCGCGTGAAAAGTCGTTCGCCCTTGCGCCGAATGAGGACGTAGCCCCGCGCCCTGCTGCCGGAAGGCGCCGACGCTCTTGGATCAACGAAGCAGACCTGGCAGTCCTCGGGCAACCGGCTGAGGAGCTGCCGGGCGGCGGACGGGCCAAATTCGGCGTCCGTTTGGAACGACCCGTCCCCGGAAATGGTTTGCCCGACCTCTCGTAGCCCGGGGATAGAGTTAGGCAGGCTCCAGCGGTTCACGCCGGCAATAGTAGCTGGGATTCGCTGATTGTCAGGTAGTTTGGCAGGGCAAGCGCCGCTCCCGGGGTGTTTCGATCGCGGTGCCGCCCGGCGGTCACCGCCCCGAAAATCCTTGATGTCCCCCCCCTGATATGCGCTTTTGACTGTTCGCCCAAACGGGCCTGAGACAAGGAGAGGTGACAGAGTGGTCGAATGTGCATGATTGGAAATCATGTGTACTCGAAAGGGTACCGAGGGTTCGAATCCCTCCCTCTCCGATCTTTTCCCGCGCAAAGCGCCGGGAAAAGATCGGACCCCGGCGTAGCGCCACGGCGCGAAGCCCGGGTCCCGTCTGCACTTCGTTCTCCGTCTACACTCCGTTCCGCCGGACAAGCTGCCGGGCAAGTGTCGAACGGCGCGAAGCCGTTCTCCGTCAACACTCCGTTCCCCGTCTCCACTCCGTTCCGCCGGACAAGCTGCCGGACAAGCGTCGGCGCCAAACGCCAATCAAACCCTCCGGCTTCGCCCGTTGGGCTACGCCGTGACAGCTTTCGCATTGCGAAAGCTGAAAGATCGCCCTCCGAGGCATTGCGCTGGCGGCCCCGGCACCATTGGGAAACAACAGACGAGAAGATTATGACAAGAGCGCTTGCTTCTATCCGCCCATGGGCCGAATCCGAAGGGCGGGATACATCTTCGAGTGGTGGGTGGGCGACCATCTGCCGCGGCATGTCCATGTATTGAACTCCAAGGGCAGGACTCTGGGTCGCATTGCCATCGACACCCTTGCCGCTATTGACGAATGGCAGCCTCCAAGTAGGGTGATTACAGTCCTTAAGCAGTTGATCTCCGAGAACCGGCTATGAACCCTGTCAAACTGGATAAAGCCCCATTCGGCCGCGGAAAGTACTCAGCGGTGACCAATGTCACCCACCGGCAATGGGACGACTCTTTCGAGGTCGATTTTGCCGACGGGACGTCAATCCTGGAACTCCACGCCGCGATCCGAAAGGCGAACCGCATTGCGCCTTCCGCCGGCATCGCGCGGGTCGAGCTCGATCACGAATTTCATCACGGATTCTTCGTTCATTACGACAATGGACAAGTAGCTGAGGTCTCCTGGGCCTTTGTCCGCGAACGGGCTCCGGCTTGAGGTCCCAATGGGTGCGTTCAGGCGTCCGCGCATATTTTCGCTGACTGCGTTCGTATTCGGCTGCGCGGCTGCGGCCCCCGGCACGACAATCAGGAGAGGGTCTGGCTCTGAATTCTGTAATTTTCAGCTGGCCGGCGCCTTGGATTACAGATTTCAGAGCCTTGTATCTTGCGGGCCCTGACCCCCTGCGGGCCCGGATGAGTCGCTCAGCGCGCTCGGAGATCGCGCTCCACCTCGATCCCAACGAATTCCCCTCCATTGCCGACTGGCAACCCGCATCTGACCTGCTAGGAGTCTGACACCCCCCCGATGCCCCCCCGACCCCGGCATACCCCCCGGATCCTCTGTTTCCTCCTCGCGGCCTTCGCCCTCACCCCCGCCCGCGCCGCGGACCGTCCCGCCGACCACGCCCCCTACCTCGACCCCACCCAGCCAACCGAGGTCCGCGTCGCCGACCTCCTCGGCAGGCTCACCCTCGAGGAAAAGATATCCCTCGTCCACGGCGACTCCAAGTTCTCCACGCCGGCGATCCCCCGGCTCCAAATACCCAAGCGCTGGTTCTCGGACGGCCCTCATGGCGTCCGCGAGGACACCGGGCCGGATACCTGGCTGCCCATGGGCCACACGGACGATTTCTGCACCGCCATGCCCGTCCTTATCGCGCTGGCGGCGACGTGGAATCCCGACCTGGCCCGCTCCTACGGCGAGGTGATCGGCAGCGAGGCGCGGAAGCGGGGGAAGCAGGTCCTCATCGGGCCGGGGGTCAATATCCAGCGAACCCCCCTGGGCGGGCGCAACTTTGAGTACCTGGGTGAGGACCCCTGGCTGGCCTCCCGGATTGCGGTGAACGACATCCGGGGCATCCAGTCGCAGGGGGTCGCCGCCTGTGTGAAGCATTTCGCGGCTAACAACCAGGAGCGGGACCGGATGAGCGTGGACGTGGAGATGGACGAGCGCGCCCTGCGGGAAATCTACCTGCCCGCCTTCAAGGCCGCCGTCCGGGAGGGCGGGGTGCTCTGCGTCATGGGTGCCTACAACCGGTTCCGGGGCGACTTCTGCTGCGAGAACGATTATCTCCTGAATCACGTACTCAAAGGCGACTGGGGCTTTCGGGGCGCGGTGATTTCCGACTGGGGGGCCGTGCATGACACGCATGCGGCTGTTCTCCACGGGCTCGATCTGGAGATGGGGACGGAGTTTCCCTACGATCAATTCCACCTCGCGCAGCCCTTTCTCGATGGGATCCGCCGGGGCGACTTTCCGGTCGCCCTGCTTGACGACAAGGTCCGGCGCAATCTCCGGGTCATTCTTGCGACCGGCGCCTTCGACCCGCCCAACCCGGGCGGCCCGTCCGGCGCCATCAATACCCCGGAACACCAGGCGGTCGCACGGAGGGTGGCCGAGGAGTCGATGGTGCTCCTCAAGAACGACAACAGGGCGCTTCCGCTCGAACTGGGAAAAATTTCCTCAATTGTCGTCATCGGCGAGGATGCCGTCCGCCTGCAGTGCCACCTCGGCGGAAGCGCGCGCCTCAAGGCGTTTTACGAGGTTTCCCCGCTCGAGGGAATCCTTCGCCGGGTCGGTCCCCGCGCAAACGTAACCTTTTCGCAGGGTTACAGCAGCCGACTCACCCCGGATGCGCCGGATTCCGCCATCCTGATCGCCAAAGCGGTCCGGGCCGCCCGTTCGGCCGACGTGGTGATCGTTGTCGCGGGGCTGAACCTCGCGCGCGCCGCCAATTACAAGGCTCTCGGCCTTGTGCAGGGGGAGGATGAGCACTTTGACGCCGAGGAAGCCGACCGGAAGGACCTGGGCCTGCCCTATCACCAGGATGAGCTGATTCGAAGCGTCGTCGCCGCGAACCCGAAGACCGTTGTTGTCCTGGTTTCTGCCGGGGCCGTTGAGATGGGCGCCTGGCTCGACCGGGTCCCCGCCGTCCTGCAGGCCTGGTACGGGGGGATGGAGGGCGGCAACGCCCTGGCCGGGATCCTCTTTGGCGACATCAACCCCTCGGGCAAGCTTCCCTGCACCTTTCCCGTGCGGCTGTCGGACTCCCCGGCGCATGCCTTGGGCGCCTATCCGGGCAGGGACGGGGTCGAGCGCTATTCCGAGGGACTGCTGGTCGGATACCGCTGGTACGACACCCGCCAGGTCGCGCCGCTTTTCCCCTTTGGCCACGGGCTCTCCTACACCCGATTCGGCTATTCCGGGCTTCGAATCGTTCGGGAAGGCGACCCCTCGACAACGCCGGCCTGGACGGTCCGGTTCGACGTGACAAACATCGGTGACAGGGCGGGGGCCGAGACAGCCCAGGTATATGTGCGCGAGCTGCATCCCGGCGTTTTTCGCCCGTTCAAGGAATTGAAGGGATTCTCAAAGGTTTTTCTCGAGCCGGGGGAGAAACGGACGCTTTCGGTGACCCTCCCGATCGCCGCCCTGTCATTCTACAGTCCCGGATTGGCCGCCTGGGTGGCTGATAAGGGCGAATTCGGGGTCATCGTCGGCAGTTCGTCCCGCGATATCCGGCTGCAGAGCCCGTTGCGACTGGAACGGACGACGGTATTGGCTGACAGGGAGTTAGGGCGGCAATAGCTGACCCCATTCCGACTTCTGGCGAGAGGCA
>Ga0302279_10003690_pt1 | contig 18788 bp, 13 predicted proteins | sample III_Bog_N3_3_FD_194541 | JGI IMG/M metagenome (GOLD analysis project Ga0302279, IMG submission 194541) | Peat permafrost microbial communities from Stordalen Mire near Abisko, Sweden - III_Bog_N3_3 | ecosystem: Environmental > Terrestrial > Soil > Wetlands > Peat | place: Sweden: Abisko...
TGGGAACCTGGGTGCGCCTCGTCCTCGGCCCCGACGGTGGAAGCGGCACCGACGCTCTCTGCGGACCGCTCGCCTTGCGACCTTGGCGGGCCGGCCTGGGGGCTCGAAGCACGTCGGTCGTCCTTGTGCGCGTGGACCTCGTCTTCCCCGACAACGAAGTCAGCCAGGCGCGGGTCAACGTATCGGCGCACAAGTACGTCGACGCGCAGGGAGGGACAGGCGACGACGTCTTCTCGGTGCCAGTCGGCAAGTACCTGGATCCACTCTGGAAGGCGCTCCGCGAAGTCGGCGGGGTGAGCAACGCCGCGAGCGCGACCGTGAAGGTCCGATGCGCCGTCGATGGGGGGCCACGCGCGACGAGCGTGCCTCGTCCGGGAGCCGCGGTTCCGCCTGATCCGCTGGGCGGGAAGCCTCCGTCATAGTCGTATGGCGGCCGGCGCTTGGTGGTATTCTGACAGTCTAGATACGAGGCCGACGTGGACAGTGATCTCGCGGACGCGGTTGAGGGGCTGAAGGACGTCTTCAAGCGACGGAAGCTGGACGCCGAGTTCGGCAAGGCCGCGCCGGAGCTCGTCGAGGAGCTGAAGAAGCAGCTTCGTATCCCCGGACGATTCCGGAAGTTCCTGCTCGCGGCCAACCCGACGAAGGTCGAGACCGTGACGCCGGTCGAGCGCATCCGCCTCATCCCAGCCGAGGAGCTCGCCAAGGCGCAGGCACTCGTGACGAATCCAGGCGACGGGCAGAAGATCCCGGCCGACTGGAAGGCGAGCTGGGTCGTCATCGGCGAGAGCTCGCTCCTGGGGGACCCGTACTTCCTCGACGTGCTGAAGCTCGACCCAGAGGGGGACTGCCCTGTCTACACCGCGATGAGCGGACAGGAACGCTGGGTGCCGACTCTCGCGGCATCGAGCTTCGCGCAGTTCCTCCGCATCGTGTCGACGGCCATGGAGATCGCGGCGGGCTTCGGCGACGCCATCATGGACGACGAGGACGAGGACAGCTTCCGCGAGGCGCTCGGCCCCAAGGTGAAGGTCATCGACACGGCGGCGATGCGAGCCGGCCACTGGACCTGAGCGAAACGATACGCCGCCGCTGACGAACGAGCCGTGACGCGTAGTAAGGTGCGCCGCCATGGGTGAGACGGCGTATTCGCAAAGTCGTTACCGGCCTGTAGAGATCGCGCACAAGTACGGGCCGAACGTTCATCTTCTGGACGACCCGCTGTCGTGGTCGCAGCTGGCGAAGCTGTGCGCGAGAGAGACGACCCAGCCCGCGGTGGGCAGGCTCGTGAAGGTACTCTACGAGCGGCTCGCGCAGGTCGTGCTCGGGGCCGAGTTTCCACGTGCGCGCATCGACGTGCCGACGCGCATGGTGGCGTCGTCGCCGGAGGCCGTGTACCGAGGCCTCGCGCTCGTCCCGTCGACGAAGGCGGTCACGGTCGGCATCGCGCGCGCCGGAACGATGCCCTCGCAGGTGGTCTACGACCTCCTGAACGACGTGCTCGACCCCGCAGGCGTGCGCCAGGATCACCTCTTCATGTCGCGCTCGACGGACGAGGCGGGGCGCGTGAACGGGACGACGTGGCACGACGCGAAGATCGGCCGCGAGGTCGACGGACGCTTCGTCTTGTTCCCCGACCCGATGGGGGCCACCGGCTCGTCGATGGTGCGCGCCCTCGAGCACTACAAGCGAAAGCTCGAAGGGACGCCGGGATCGTGCATCACGATGCACCTCATCATCACCCCCGAGTACGTGAAGGCGCTCCTCGCGGCGCACCCCGACGCGATCATCTACGCGTTCCGTCTCGACCGAGGCCTGAGCCCCGCGCACGTCTTCGCGACGCCGCCCGGGACGCACTGGGACGAAGAGCGAGGGCTCGACGAGCACCAGTACATCGTGCCGGGTGCGGGTGGACTTGGGGAATTGTTGAACAACGCGTGGGTCTGAGCTCGCCGGTCAATCCCGCCGACGGTTGTGACGCTCTACGAGCTTGAGATAGTCGGGGACCTTGTCCTCTTCGGGCTCACGGTACTCGCCACGCGCTCTCTCCGCGTAGGCGGGTAGGCGCGCCACCATCGCCCCGATTTCCTGCGCCCCGGGCAGACGCTCCTTCGGCTCCCACTGCTCGTACGCGGCGACCACGGCAGGCACCCCTGTCCCGCGTAGGTGACCGCGGCGCGCGAGATCGAAGTAGCTCCTCGCGAGCGCGTCCCCGTCGAAGCGGTGCTGCACGATGAGCTCGACCCCGACGCGGAGCACGGCCTCGGCAGGCACGCGGCCGTCCTCGTGCACGACGAACGCAGCCTGGAGGTAGTTGTAGAATGGGACGGCGCGCGCTCCGTAGACGCGAAACTCGTCCGGGGGGCTCTGGCGCTCGAGGTGGATGAGGATGCGTTCGACGGCGGGCCCGCGCTCGATGTGCCTCACGTCGTCGAGGAGATCGTTCGTGACGTCGGGGTAGAGGCGGCCGCGCGTGCAGATCTGGGCGAGGAGATCGTCGTCCACCTTGCCCGCGAGGATGTCTCCGTAGAGCGAGTAGACGAAGGCGTCGGCTTCGGCGTCGTCGCCGAAGAGCGTTTCGTGCCGGAGCCCAGGGTCGTCGGGTGGAGGAGGCGTCGCGACGCGACGGGCGCGGACGAGAGACGGCAGCTTGTAGCCGAGCTGATCGCGCATGGCGCGGAAGCGCAGGCGAAGGAGGTTCTGAAGGTTGGGCTTGAGCGTGAAGCTGTCCCACTGGATGCCGTCGAGGCGGAGCTTGTCCTCGAGCTTGCGCCGCATCTGCTCGGGCGAGCCCGAGAGGATGTGAACGGACACGCCCGCCCGGACCATCTCGCGGAGGAGGGTCGAGGCACCCGGGTTCGTGCGCTTCTCGTCCGCCCGCTCGAACGCCGTGCGCACGAGGTCGCGGACCGTATCGAAGTCCGTTCGCAGGTACGTCTTGTCGAGATCCCAGCGAGCGATATGGCGCGGCACGGGCCGATGCTCCTCGATACGCGACGCAGTGGAAGGCGCGCGCCCGACCTTATTGCACGAACAGCGCGGGGTCGCGGGGGGAAACTCGGCGTCAGCGCGTCCGCGCTCGCGCGTGCCCGGCGCCGCAAAGCGCGACCGGCCCGTTCCCGTCCGTCTCGCACGCGCCGAGCCCCAGGTCATCGCACACGACGTGCTCCACGCGGCCGGCGGCGCAGTAAGAGAGCGTCTCGCGACTCCGGTCGCACCGCGGAGCTCCGCCTGCGCATGGCGTCTCGCCGGTCGTGCACGTTGCCCGCCCCGCGACGTCGCCGCACACGAGCCCCAAGGCTGCGCAGTCGACAGGGTGCTCGTGACCGTGATGGCCGTGCGCTTCGCATCGGACGAGCATGGATCCGCGGCACGTCCGCGCTCCGATCACGTCGCAACGGACCTCCGTGGGCTCCTCGCACGTCGCGAGCTCCTCGCCGTCTTCGTCCTTGTGAGCCCGGCACGCCGTGCCCGGCTTGCACACGACCCGCTCTTCGATCTGGTCGTGGCAGGCGATGACCGCCGCGTCGCCGTCGCAGCGCGTGTGGGTCGCATTGGCAGGGCACGCCCCGGGGGAGAGGCACCCGTGCTCCACGAGCCCGCCGGCCGAACGCGTCTCGCCGCAGGTTGCTCCGAGCGGCCCGCAGGGGGTGAGGGTGCTCTCGCGAACGTCGTCGGAGGCGCACGCGACGAGAGCGTTGCCGTCGCATGCCGTCACGAGGCCGGGACCCGCGGCGCAGAGCTCGGCCGCGCGAGGGTCGCCGGTGCCGTGAAGGCATGCGTCGATGTCGCCGCACGAGGCGGCCAGGGAGAGGCACTCGGGGACGGGGTCCTGCGGGTCACCGAGGCGCTCGAGCCAGTCGTCGACGCAGGCGCGCGGGTCGCGGAGTCGCGGCGCATCGTGGGGATGGGCGCAGCTCGCGATGCGCGCACACTTGCGGGCGAGCACGTCGATGCGCTCGTCGGCAGAGCGAGCGTGCGTCAGATCTTCGAGCGTCGGCTCCGTCGGACGAGACGCGCGGCAGGCGCCGCCCATGACGGCGATCGTGAGCACCAACGCGCGCCTGATCCTGCGCATTAGTGTGACAAGAACCCCGGGCGCTTCACGCTCGACGGCCGCGCTAGCTGATCTCTTGCTTGAGCTTTTCGAGCGACGACACGAGCTCGGGCGCGGCCGCGCGTCGTGCGAGGAGGATCGCCTCCCGCAGATACACTCCGGCTTCGAGGCGACGGTCACGACCAAACGCGACGGTCGCGAGAGCACCCAGCACGCGAGCGCGGTCCTGACCGCTCGGCCCTGCCATGTCGAGCGCCTCGCGCAGCACCCCTTCCGCGTCCGTGTAGTCACCCGCCTGCGCGAGCGCCTCCCCGAGCTTGCGCCCGAAGATGAGAACGGCGCGCATCGGGTCGTCCAGCTCGCCCCGGAACAGCTCACGACGGGCGAGCTCGAGGCCGCGACGAAGCGCCAGCGTGGTGCCGCCGATGTCTCCCCGCTCGGCGCAGCGCGAGCTCACGCGCTCGAGGAAGATGAGCGCGTCGAAGGCATCCTGCGCGTGGTACGCGTGCAGAGCCTGCACCTCGAGTGCGACGCCGGCCGTCTCCGAGCTCTTCGCCGCAGCCGCGTGCAGCTGCCGACGAACGGCCGCGGGAATGGTCGCAAGCACGACCTCGCGCATGAGCGGATGCGCCGTGCTCCAGCCCGCCTCGCCCGCTTCGATCATCCCTGCTCGACGAAGCAGCGAGAGCGCTTCGACGAGATCCGTCTCGGGCGGCAGCAGCGGCAACAGGGCGGCGTCCGGGGTGCAGTCGCCGAGCACGGCCGTCGCCTGCAGGACGCGGCGGGCGTCGGCCGGCAAGCGCTCCACGCGGAGCGCGATGAGGTCGGCTAGACGCGTTGGTGGCTGCCCACCCTGCTCACGCTGGAATCGCAGCACCTGCTCCGCGTAAAGCGGTGAGACCCCACGGCCCCCGCTGAAAGACGGAGGGTTCGTCGAGCCGATCGTCGTGAAGAGCTTGATGACGGAGCCGGCTGCGAGGCCTTGGAGCGTGCGTGAGGTGTTCGCGACTGCGGGCCACCCGAGGTCGAAGCCGGGCGTCGAGAGGGCGATGAGGAGCACCGGGGCAAGGGGGGGCTCGCAGATGACGTCTGCGAACGCGTTACGGCTCGCGCCGTCGACGTTCTGGATGTCGTCGATGACGAGGATGACCCGGCGCCCCGGACCGGCGACGCGCTCGCTCGCTCGTAGCAGGGCCCAGCGCAGTGCCTCGGCGGCAGCGAAGCGGCGCTCGTCCGGGGAGAGACGACGCGCGTCCGCGTTGCCCCCGTCGGATATCTCGAAGACGTCGGCGATGCCGCGCCGGGCTTCGCTGCTCGCGGCGACCCAGTCACGATGCGATCCGCCGTCGGAAGGAAGGTTCGCGAGCGAGCGGATCGCGGTGCGGACCGCGAAGTAGCCGATCTCGGCCCACGAAGGGTCGGGCCCCGTGCGAGCCGTGATGTCACCGTACTCGGCCGTGGCGTCGACGAACTCGGAAAGGAGGCGCGTCTTGCCGATGCCGTGGTCTCCTACGACGCGCACCGCGACGAGGCCAGAGCTTGCGTCGGTGCGACGCGCTTCGAGCCATTCGAGGTCTTCCGAACGCTCCAGAAACGCGAGCGGGAAGGCGCCTCGTGTGGACGGACGAAGCGACGGCGGAGGCGACTCCTCCTTTCCGTTCTTCTGGGCGCCGGTCTGGACGGAAGGGCGGGCAGTCGGGCGTGCAACGAACGATGGCGCGCTCGTCCCGACGGTAGGGGCGCCGCAGTCGCCACAGAACTTCTGGCTCGGCCCGTTGAGCGCGCCGCAGCTGGCGCACTTGAGCGCACCGGCGGGCTTGTCTCCGGCGTCGGCCGTCCCCTCGACCTTGGCGAGCGCGGCGGCGAGCATCGCGGAGAAGTCGTCCGCGTCACGGAATCGCTCGTTCGGCGTCTTCGCCAGCGACCGCATGAGGACTTCGACGATGGGCTCCGGGATCTTTCGATCGGGGGCCACGACGCGCGGGTCCGGCGGCGCTGCGGTCAGGTGCATGAGCACGACCTGCGTCGGGGACTCGGCCTCGAACGGCAGATGCCCCGTGAGCAGCTGGAACAGAATCACGCCCACCGCGTAGAGGTCGCTCCGCGCATCGAGCGGGTCGCCACGCCCCTGCTCGGGGCTCATGTACTCGGGCGTTCCGCAGACGATGCCCGGGCTCGTGATGGATCGATCGGCCGAGTCGATGCGCATCTTCGCGAGACCGAAGTCCACGACCTTCACGAAGTCGCCACCCGTGCGGAGCGGCTCCAAGATGATGTTCTCGGGCTTCAGATCGCGATGAATGATCTCGAGGTGGTGCGCTTCGGAGAGCGCGGCGAGCACCTGACGCAGCACGTCGATGATGCGGCGGATCGTGAGCGGCCCCTCCTCGTACGCGATCCTCGCAAGGTCGCGCCCGCGCAGGAACTCCATGACCAGGTAGAGTTGCCCGTCCGGCGTCTTGCCGAAGTCGATGACCGCGACCGAGTTCGGGTGGTTGAGGCGGCTGGCCGCGCGCGCTTCGGTGATGAAGCGAGCGGCGGCGTTCTCCTCTCCGACGAGGTGAGGATGGATGATCTTGACCGCGACCGTGCGCGCGAGGTTCGTCTGCTCGGCGCGGTAGACACGCCCCATGCCGCCGATCCCGACGAGATCGAGGATGACGTAGCCCCCCGGAAGCGTTCGCCCGACGAGCGGATCGTCAGAGCTCTGGGCAACTTTGCCAATCGGAAAGCCGCACGAGGGGCAGAACTTGTGCAACTCCTCGCACGTCGTTTGGCATTGCGGGCACTGCCTCATGGATCGTTCGGCTCAGGCTACCACGCACCCGCGCTGACGCGGTAACCCGTCATCTTTTTGGACGATCTCCGATGGCAGCATACGCTGCGTCGGTGGAGAGGCTGCGCATCGGAGAGCTCCTTCTACGGGCGAAGCTCATCAGTGCTGGGCAGCTGGAAGACGCGTTGACACTTCAGCGCGCGCAGGGTCGCAAGCTCGGGCAGGTCCTGATCGACCTCGGAATCGTCAACGAGACGCAGCTGACGCAGACGCTCGGGCAGCAGCTGAGCGTGCCGTGGGTGTCGCTCTATCACATCGACTTCTCACGGCAGCTCCTGAACCTCGTCCCTCGAGACGTGGCCGAGCGCTACTGCCTGATCCCTATCTTCGTTCGACGCGTCCGGAACCAGGGCGAGACTCTTTACGTCGCGATGGACGACCCTACGAACGAAGCCGCCATCGAGGCCGTCCGCGCCTCGTCTTCGCTGGCGACGCGCCCGATGATCGCGGCACAGAGCGACATCCGGAGCGCGATTCGTGTGTACTACGAGACGGGCGAGCCCGAGCCGTTGCCGTCGACCGCTCCGGAGATACCCGGGTCTCCCATGACGGTGCGAAGCTCGGCCGCACGTATTGCCGCGCCCACGGAGCCGAGCATCCACGAGGTAGACGCGCCCGAAGGCCCGACCGTGGCCGACGCAACGCACCCGACTGCAGAGACTGTCGAGCCTTCGGAGACGGCACCGCCATCCGCGGCCGTGGAGTCGTCCGCCGCCTCTTCGGGCGAGCCGGAATCGTCGCCTGCTTCGAGCGCGCATCCGTCCGACGGCGACAGCCCCGACGCGTGGCCCGAGGTCGAGGCGCACACGATCGAGCTGCCGAAACGAAAGCGCAACCCGAAGATGATAGCGCTCACGCTGCTCGACGGGACCGCGATCGAGCTCCCGTCCAAGCCGCGGCGCGCCAGGACCGACGACGCGGAAGACGCAGGCGTCTCTCGACGCGAGAGCACAGCCGGGCCTCAGGCCCTCGCGGACATGACGGCGCGCGACCTCGTAAAGGCGCTCGATGCCGTGGCCGGGGGCGCAGAGCCTCGCGACGTCTTCGGCGAAAAGGTCCCGATCGAAGCGATCTGCTCCAGCGTGCTGTCGGTCCTTCTACGAAAAGGGCTCATCGCCGACTGGGAGTTCGTGGAGGAGCTCCGCAAGCGGCGATGACTCGGCGCCGAACCAAGCGCCCCGCGTGACGGCCTCCTCCCCGGATTACTTGTAGCCGAAGAGCTTGTTCAGCTTCATCGCGAGCATCTGGTTGCCCGCGACCTTGAGCTTGCCCGCAAAGAAGAGCGCCATGCCGTTGGCCTGGGGATTCTCGACGAGCTTCTGAAAGTCTTCGGCCGCGATGGTGAGCGTGCAGTCGGCGGGCTCGTTGCCGGCCTTGCAGACGGGACCGGTCGCGGAGGCGTCGATGAACCACTCCCCCTCCCCGGTGACGTTCATCTGGAACTTCGCGCCGATGGTCCTGACGTCCTCGGCGTTCTTCGCGAGGGACGCCGGGAGCTCTTCGTTGAACAGCTTCTTGATATCGACGGCCATCGCGTCCTCCGAGAGTGAATGGCGATTCAGTGTGGCATTCGCTACCATCGCCGTGCGGATGACGTCAAGCCACGCGATCGCCGATCGGCGTCACCCCGCCACGACGCAGTCTCTCCCCCTCGCCTTCGCTCGGTACAGGCGCGTGTCGGCGAGCTCGATGAGGCCGCTGCCGACCACCCCGTCCTGCTCGCTCAGGAGGCCGAGCCCGAGGCTCACGGTGATCTGAAGCGCGCCGTCCCCCCAGGGCACCCGGACCCCCGCGACCGCCTTTCGCACGCGCTCGGCCAACCTCGCGACGCTCTCCGCCGCGATGCCCCTGACGATCACCGCAAACTCCTCGCCGCCGTACCGGGCGAAGACGTCCTCCGAGCGCAGAAGGCGCGCCACGACGAGGCCGACCGCCCGGAGCATCGCATCCCCGGCGACGTGTCCGTGCGCGTCGTTGATGGTCTTGAAGTGGTCGAGGTCGAAGATGATGAGGCCAAGCTTCACGTCGTGCCGGAGCGCGTACGCGACCTCGGCCTCGAGCCGCCCCATGAAGTATCGGCGGTTGTAGGCGCCGGTGAGCGCGTCGCGGGTGGACGACTCGAAGAGCTGACGCGAGAGCGCCTCCTCTGCAGCGTCGATCAGGCTGAGCCGAAGGATGACCTCCGAGCCTATCTGTAGCTGATCCCCGGGCGTGAGCTCTGCGCGACGCACACGCGCGCCGTTCACGTAGATGCCGTTGGTCGACCCGAGGTCCTCGATCACGATCGTCTGCGCACCGGCTCCCGTCCGCGAGAGACGAGCGTGGCGCCGACTCACGCCGACCGCGTCGATTCTTACCTCCGCGTCTCGGGCTCGCCCGATGATCAGCTCTCCGACAGAATCGACCACGAAGACTTCGCCGGCGTTCACCCCCGACAGGAGCGTGAGGACTGGGCGGCCCGGCCCGCTCGGAGGAGACGCGATGATCACCTCGGTCTCCGTGGTGCGAGCGTCGGAGAACGAAGCGGGCGCGGTCGCGTCCTCGACGGTGACCTCGGCGGGCGGCGGCTTGCGCGTTCGAGGCATGGCGGGCGCGATGCTACCGGCGACGGGGGCGTACGTGCCAGCCGTGATCGACACATCCTCGGTTCGAGGGCGCCTTCCGCAGTCGGGGCGCGGCCCTGACCAGACGGCAAAAGGAGGTGGGGCGCACGGCTCGCCGTAGACGCCTCGGAAAGGGCCGGGGTAGAAATGCCGTACAGAGGAGTCAACCATGGGTCTGCTCGACGGGAAGGTCGCCATCATTACGGGCTCGGGCGGAGGGATCGGGCGTGCGCACGCCCTGCTCTTCGCCAAAGAGGGGGCCAAGGTCGTGGTGAACGACCTGGGGGGCGCTCGCGATGGTGCCGGCAATGACGCCAGCGCGGCCAACCAGGTTGCCGAGGAGATCAAGAAGGCGGGCGGCATTGCGGTCCCGAACTACGACTCGGTCGCGACGACGACCGGCGCTGCGAAGGTCGTCCAGGCGGCGGTCTCGGCCTTCGGTCGGGCCGACATCCTCGTGAACAACGCGGGGATCTTGCGTGACAAGAGCTTCCTCAAGATGGACGAAGAGATGTGGGACTCGGTCATCGACGTACATCTCAAGGGCTCGTTCCTCTGCGCGCAGGCATTCGCGAAGCAGGTCGTCGCGCAGGGGGGCGGAGGTCGCATCGTCAACACGACGAGCGTGAGCGGGATGCTCGGCAACTTCGGCCAGGCGAACTACGCGTCGGCCAAGGCGGGCATCTACGGCCTGACCCGAACGATGTCGATCGAGCTGCAGAAGCACCGCATCACGGTCAACGCCATCGCGCCGATCGCGAAGACACGCATGACGGAGGACCTCCCGATGTTTCAGGGGGTCGACACGCTCACACCGGACCACATCGCGCCGACGGCGCTCTTCCTGGCGAGCGAGCTCTGCGCGGACCGCACGGGTCACGTCCTCGCGGTGGCCGGGGCGCGCATGTACGCGTTCAAGGTCGTCGAGACGCCCGGCAAGTTCAAGGATGAGGCGAACGGCGTGTGGACCGCGGCCGAGATCGCCGACAACTGGGACGCGATCAACAAACAGTAGCGCGTCGAATCGAGGGTCCGTGGCGCGGAACCGAGGCTCCGTGGCGCGGAACCGAGGGCCCGCGGCGAGGAACCGAGGCTCCGTGGCGCGGAACCGAGGCTCCGTGGCGAGGAACCGAGGCTCCGTGGCGAGGAACCGAAGCTCCGCGGCGAGGAACCGAAGCTCCGCGGCGAGCAACCGAAGCTGCGTGGCGAGGAACCGAGGCTCCGTGGCGAGCAACCGAAGCTCCGTGGCGAGCAACCGAGGCTGCGTGGCGAGCAACCGAAGCTCCGTGGCGAGCAACCGAAGCTCCGCGGCGACATCGTCACGGTTCGCGGCCTAGGGCTTGTATCCCTTCGTAAGCCCGCGCCATTTCACCCGAAGGAGATCGCGCGGGTCGCGAAGCATGGCGCGTTTGACGTTGATCTTCGAAGGCCTCGACTCGGGATTCGGCACGACCGGGACGCGCTCGATCCGAAGCCCGAGGCGGGTCGCCATGTAGAGGTACTCGATGTCGTACATGCCCCCTTCGACGATCTGCTGGGCGGCCATGCGACGGAGCACGTCGCCTCGAAACGCCTTGAAGCCGCACTGGGTGTCGGTGAACAGGCTCTGCTGAAACACGACGAGCCACTGGATCGCGAAGAGCCCGCGGGAGAGGACGAACCTCACCGGGTCGCCTGCGTTGCGCGTCATCGGGCGTTCGCCGATGACCACGTCCGCCCCCCCGTTCTCGACCCGGTCCGTGAAGTCGACGATCCGTTCGAGCGGAATCGGCAGGTCCGCGTCCATCACGAAGACGACGTCTCCGCGTGAGGCAAGAGCCCCCACTCGCACCGCCGCCCCCTTGCCACGATGGGGCCCTTCGAGGACCCGCACCTCGGCGTGCGCAAGGTCCTTGCTGAAGACGGCGCTCCACTCGGTCATCGCGGCGCGGATGGCAGGCTTGCTGTCGTCGACCAGAATGATCTCGGACCGCTCGCGCTTCGGGCCGTCGCTGGTCACGGTGCGCGTCGCTAGCGCGGCCACCGCCGCCGAGAGCCGCTCGACCGAGCTCGCGAAGTCGGTCTCTTCGTAGGTGGGTAAGATAAGCGAGACGCGAGGCATGCCCCCCTTATAGCGCGCCGAACGGCCCGCCTTGAAGCGACGGAAGCGCCCCGTGTATAAGCCCTCGGTGCGAAACACGGCCGCATCGGCGACGAAGGGCTTGGGGTGGGTCGCTCTCGTCGCGCTCATTCTGTCGTGCCTGGCGTGGTGGCCGATGCTTACCGGCTACCCGCACACGCAGATCCACGACGCGCCGTTCTTCCACAAGATGCTCGAGGTCGCGCGCGTCAGCGTTACCCGGTACCACGAGCTCCCGCTCTGGAACCTGTTCGAGTGCGGTGGCGTACCGCTCTGGGACAACCCGCAGGGTATCGGGGCCGCGCCCCTCGTCTGGGTCACGCTGCTCGTCGGATCGACCCACGCGCTGCAGATCTGGTTCGTCGTGCACTCCGCGGTCGGCGTCCTCTGCATGTGGGCCTTCGCGCGGAGCGAGCTGCGGCTCTCACCCGCCGCGAGCATGGTGGCTTCCGCCTCGTGGGCCTTCGCGGGGGTGCACAACCAGCACTTCACGGGGGGGCACGTCGTCTGGGTCGCGTACCTCTACTTCCCGCTCGCGATCTTGTTCTGGCGTCGCGCCGAGCACGATCTGCGGGCGGCGGTCGGCCTCGGGCTCATCGCGGCGCTGGCGATGTACGAGGGGGGGACGTATCCGCTCCCCTATCTCGCAGTGCTCTTGGGCGTCGAGACGCTCTTCCGGCTCTGGCCGATTCGTCGTCTGCTTCCCATCGCGAAGGCGGCGGTCGTCGTCGTTCTGGTCGCGTTCGCAGTCGGCGCGGCGCGCTTCCTGCCGGTGCTCGATCAGCTGCTTCATCATCATCGCGACATCCCACCCGACACGGACGCGATGACGTGGGCAAACCTGAAGGACGTCTTTCTCGTGCGAGAGCACGGTCGGGCGGCGGACGGCCAGCAATACGTGTGGCCGGAGTTCGGTGACTACCTCGGGCCCCTCGTCTTCGGTCTGGCCATCCTCGGGATGTTCACGCTCGCCGCGTCCGAGCTATGGCTTCTGGTCCTGTTCTGCTTCTCGTTCGCGCTCATGTGCGGACACTTCTCGCCGCACGCACCGTGGTCGCTCCTCAACACGTACGTGTACCCGTTCAAGCAGATGCGCGTGCCGTCCAGGTTCGTCGCCCTGGTCACGCTCTTCCTGTCCGTATTCGCCGGGCTCGCCGTCGACCGCATCCCGCGGCGCTTCCGCTTCGCGAGGTCGGGCCGCGCGCGCGCGTTCGCCAGCGTCTTCATCGTGCTCGGGCTCGTCGGGGTCGGGGACGAGATCAGCATCGGGACGACGTGGGCCATACAGGCGTTCACGGGAGCGCCCCAGGACCCGAGGGTGACGCCGGCCCTGCGTCTGCACTACGGCAATGCGTCGGCCGTCGGGTTCCTCGATACGCCGAACGCCAACGTGGCCGACCTCGGATGCTGGGAGGAGTGGGCGTTCGAGCGTGACGCGCCGTTGTGGCTCGGCGATGTGCCGCAAGCACGAACGCAGACGGCGGGCGTGAAGGTCCTGCTGGTGGACCGCACGACGAACACGTTCACGGTCGACGTCGACGCACCCACGGAGGGTCGCATCCTGATGAACTCGACGTACGACCGTGGGTGGCGCTCCGACCGGGGCGCGGTCTCCGAGATGAGGAAGATGCTCGCCGTGGACGTCCCGGCCGGAAAGTACACGTTGCACGTAAAGTACTGGCCCCATGGGCTCACGGCGGGCCTCTTCATCTCGACCTTCAGCTTGCTCGCGCTGGCGGTCTTCTTCGGGCGCGGACTCATGATTCGAGCGCGCGCACGGCGTGCTACGTTCGCGGTATGAAGCCGCGCGACGCGCTACGAGCCTTCGCGGGATACGTGCGAGCCAACCCGACGTCGCTCGTGAAGGCGGCAACCGACGCAACGAGGCTCCGCTTCGGCATCCCGATACGCGCCCTCAGCTGGGCGGCCACGCAGTCGAAACCTCAGAAGAACGCGCCGAAGGACATCGAGCTCGTTCCGACGCCCCCGGCGCTCACGTTCTCGGCCAGCGTCGACGCGATGGGCACACCGATCCGCGTCTCGGCCTCCATTCGCATCGAGGACGTCTACATCGCTCCCGACGCCGTGCGAATCGCCATCCGTCTTCGCGACGTCTCGCTGGCGCTGCTCGCCGAGTCCGACTCACCCGTGGCGATGCTCATCAAGTCCGGTGTTCTCGATCTGTCGAAGCCTGGCAATGTGGTGAAGGTCCTCCCGAAAAGGCCGGCCGCCATCGTCGACGCGGGCGGAGACCGCATCGTCGTGGACCTCCTCAAGATCCCCGCGCTCGCCAAGAACGAGCGCTTCCGACGCATCCTCTCGGTCGTCTCGCCCGTCGTGGGCATTCGGGCCATCGAGACGGACGGGGAGCACCTCTACGTGACGTTGCGCGCGACGCCGAGCGGTCTACGCGAAGCGGTGAACGCGGCGATGCAGCGATAGCAACGACGCCTCACAATGCGAGGCGTACCGACGTCGGGCCGACGAGCCGAAGCACCGCTTGATTGCCCGCGAGGTACGCGGCCGCCACGGGGGCGCTCGCGACGTTCGCCGCGGACGATTCGAGCGTGAGCGAGTCGCCATACGTCTGGCTCACGTGCGTCAGCGCGGAGGTGGTGCCGGTCCGTTGAGAAAGGTCGAGCGTGATCGTGAGCGTCTCGCCCGTACCCACGGGGGCCCAGGTGACGACCACGCCCGAAGCGTCGTCGACGATCGTGATGTCGCTCCCGTCGAGGCACGTGGCCGAGGCATCGCCGCGAACCCACGCGGACGCCGCGTCCTGACCGGCCATGGCACCGAGGCTCACCGTGCTCGGGTCGCTCGACGCCACGAGAGTGTCGATGCCCGCCGGCAACATCGGGACGAGAGAGCCCGCGAGGATGTAGAGGGGAGGCTGTCCGATAGGCGCCTGCGCGGTGAGCGTCGTCGGACCCGAGACCGCAGCGCCGCCCCAGTACGAGAACCACTCTCCAGGCGGCAGGTGAACCTGTCGCGACGTCGCACCCGCCGTGACGACGGGCGCGACGAGCAACGCGGGCCCGAGCAGGTACTCGGTGTCGGCGAAGCTCGGCGCATCGGGGTCGGTCGGGTACGCGAGTGGGAGAGCGCGAATCGTGGGGGTACCGTCCGTTTGCGCCGCCGCGAGCAGCGCGGCGAGATACGGCACGAGGCTCTGGTGGAGGTTCGCGAGCGCGGTGTAGGTCGTGACGGCGGTCGCGTCGTAGTTCCAGGGGTACTTGTTTTCGCCCGGCCCGAGCTGCATCACCATCGAGAGGGCGGTGTGCTCTGCCCAGCGCAGGAGCGCCTCCTCGGTCGGTGCTCCACCGCGATAGCCCCCCGTGTCGGCGCCATAGAGCGCAAAGCCAGACGCCGCGAGCGTCTGTGCGGCCACGATGGACGAGGGGAGCCCACCGACGAGCAGCGCGCTCGAGCCATTCGGATCGCCGTAGTGTTGAAATCCGTTGTCGAGGTCGCCCGGCCACACGATGTCGGCCACCTGCGCCCCGCCGTACGTCGAAGCGCGCACGACGAGCACGCCCCCGTCCGAAGCGCCGGCGTCCCCCACCCCGCCATCGGCCTTTCGTGCGAGCGCCTGGCGGTACGCGCCGTGGTACCCGAGCGGGTAGGTGCGGGCCGTTCGCTCCGTCTCGCCGTCGGCAAGCGTGAGGCCGAGCCGCTGACCGAACAACGACGGGACCATGTCCTCGCCGTAGTCGAGCTTGAAGCCGTCCATGCCGACGACCACCGGCGCCGTCGCACGCCCCACCCAGAACGCATCGGCCAGAGGACGCGTGAAGTCGATAAGTCCGTAGCTGTTGGCGGCGCCTGGTCCGGGGGCTGGGAAGGGGGCGCCGCTCTTCTCGACGAAGTAGCCGGCGGCGCTGGCCATCGGGTAGAGCGCCTGCGCCTCGTCCGGGACGCCGCTCGCGGACGGCGCCGCGAGATACGGGCTGTTCCAGCCGAAGAGCTTGAAGCCGAGGGTCTTCATCGTCGCGCTGAACGTCGCCACGTCGGTGTACTTGCTCGGATCGAAGTCGAGGGTGTTGAGCGCGACCTGCCAGCCGTCGTCGATCCAGAACGTCGTCGTCGGGATGTGGAGCGATCGAATGTGCGCGAGATCGCCGAGAACCTCGGCCTGGGTGTCGACATGACGCCACATCATCGGCCCCAGCACCCAGGCCGGCGTCGCGCGCTGAAGCCCCGTGAGCTGAGTCAGCTTGGCGACCACCGCGAGCGGGTCCGGATCGACCACGATCGTCACGTCGAGCGAATCCCCCTCGAACGTCGACCGCACGACCGTCGGGTCGGTCGACGCGACGTCCCAGGCGCCTGCCTGACGGTTCTTCAGGAAGACGCCGTACCCGCGGGACGACACGAGCCACGGGACGGGCACGTGGCGGTCGGTCGTCGACGATTCGTACTTCGGGTCGAGCTCGAGCTGCATGCCTACGATCTCGCCGCGCGGGTCGACGTGGTCGTAGCGTTCGCCGAGCCCGGTGTAGAAGCCGCTGTCCGACGCGAGCGCGAGCGACACGAGGACGACGTCAGCCTGCGAATCGGTGACGGCGAGGTGAAGGACGCCCGGCCCTGGCGAGTCGAGCGTGATGGCGGCGGCCGCGATGGCCGAGAACGTGTCGTTCGCGAGGGCCTTCGGGTCGTGCCAGCCGTCGGGAGACGAGGAGTCGACTGCGCTCGAGAAGAGAGGGCTCGTCGCCGCAGTCGAGAGGAGGGTCTGGCCTGTGCGGCTCAATGTGAGCTGCCCAGACGCGGTGAGCGTGGCGACGAGGCCGGGGCCGAACGAGAGGGAGCGCGTACCCCCGGCATCGATGGACGCATCGACGGACGCATCCGCCGTCGACGCCTCCGCGGCGGAGTCAGCGGCAAGCGCGCCTTCACGCGAGGCATCGACACTCTTTGCAGGCGCGTCGTGACCCGCGTCGTGGCCACCGTCCGTCCGTATGGGCAAGGAGCTGGACGACGAGCTGCAGGCGAGACTGCCGAGCCACACGACGGCCAATGGCAGAGCGCGCCCGCTCGCTCGAGTAACCCTCCTCATCTCCGCAACACTACCGCACGCCGCCGCAATCGGCCTCTACGCCATGAGGCGCGCGTTCGTGCGACCGTCACCCGGGTCACGCAGGCTCGGATCGTCCATGCGGACCACGGCGCTGTCGGTCGTCGGTGGGCGCATCGACGACGGAGGCGGTCGCATCGAGGCGGGCGAGGTGTCCGCGTAGGCTGAGCGAAGATCAGCCAGCGCGCGCGACCCGCAGAACGCGAGCAGATCGGCACGTCGCTCTTCGATGCTGAGGCCGCTGAGACCGCGCGCCTCGGTGCGCACTTGATGGAGCGCGGTCTGAAGATCGCCTGCGAGCACCAGCCCCGCGCGGCCGGCCGTCAGCTCGACGCTCCGGATCCAACCGATGAGATCGATCCTCGCGTCGCGCGCCTCCATGCGCCCGACCGCAGCGCTCAGCGCGGCGAGCTCGTCGGCCCGGAGGTGACGCGCGAGACGATGCTTTGCCGACGCGACGCGGAGCGCGAGGTTCGGTGGAACGAACGTGCCGGGCGCGACGATCTCCACGGCCGCGAAGAAGAGCCCCGCGGCGGACTCGGCGGTCGGGAAGTGGACGAGCACCTGGTACTCGGGCCTGAAGTAGGTGATGTGGCGCCCTGCGAGGAACGCGAGCGTCCTCGAGGAGAGCCCGCGGAGAACGTCAGGCCCGAGCGCCGTCGTCGGCTCGGGGGCGGAGACGGCAGCGATGCCCCCGGTGACCTCGTCGAGAACGTAAAGCGCGGGGCACGGGGCGCCAAGCGCGCGCGCGGCCCAGGTGAAGCAGCGCACGATGGACGCCGTGCTCGTCTCGGACTGGCGACGCGCAGGGTCGAGCACCGGACGCTTCCCGCGGTCCTCGAGCTGCGCGGCCATCGCTGCGCGGAGCGACGCACGGAAGACCGCCTCGATCACCTCGTCGGAGCCGCTCGCGCGTAGCTGCCCCCACGCGACGTCGTCGAGCACGCTGCGCGCGCGAAGCCCCCAATCGTTGCGGTAGGCCTCGAGGACCTCTCGCGCGGTCGCGTCGGCGTGGCCGAGCTCTTCGAGGACGAGCGCCGTGAGGTACGCGCGGTCGTGGTTACCGGTGCGGAGGTGAATCGAGAAGAGCCTCGCGTGAGCGCGGACGTGCTCCGGCGCTGCGCCTACGATCGCTTCGAGCTCGGCGATGGCCCCCTCGTCGTCGTTCAGCGCAACCAGCTGCTCGGCCAAGACCGCGCGTGAATCGAGCTCGCTCAGGGGCAGTCGCTTCGCGATCGCCAGCGCTTCGACGGCACCGGCAGTGTCTCCGAGATCGTCCCGACGAAGCGTGGCGAGCCTCTGGCATGCGTCCCATGCGCGCGCCGCATCTCCGATCTCGACGAGACGGTTCGCGAGGGCCGCCAGCGTCTGCTCGAGATCGACGAGCTCGCCGCGCGATCGCCTTATGCGCACGAGCTCCTCGAGCGCGGAGCCATCGGCAGGGTCGTCACCGAGAGCGGCCGTAAGCAGCTCGAGCGCGTACTCGTCGTCCGACAGGTGCTTGCATGCCAGGAGAGCCGCCGCGACACGAAGACCCGCGCGCTCCTGCGGGTCCTGCGTGCGCTTCACGAGTGCCAGCGTGGCCTCCAGTGCTTCCGTCCATCGCTCGAGGCGCGCATAGGCTCGGCGAAGCGCTTCGAGCACGTCTTCGCGCTTCGGGTCGATGGCGCGTGCCTCTTCGAGCGCAATCACCGCCTCGGGGAGGTCGCGAAGCTTCCCTGCGAGCGTGCGACCGATCTCGAAGAGCTCGTCGACGCGTGCCTCCGCCGTGGTGAGGAGCGCGAGTCGTGAGCGGCAAAGCTTCACGACGAGCTCGTAGTCTCCCCCCGCGATGGCCGACACGATGCGTGCATCGAGCTGCTCGCGGGGAGACGCCTCGATCACGTCGCTGACTTCGATCCAGTTGGCGGACGAGCCCGCGCGGCCTGCCGTGAGGGTCGACGGAGTGGAGACAGTCGGTGCTGCCGGGACCGAGACCGGCGGGAACGAGCCTGCGGGGAACGAGTCGGCCGGGTAGGACGCCGTCGGAGCCGAAACCGGGGCGATGATGACCGACGGCAGCGGCGTGCTTGCCGGGGGGGGGACTGCGGCAGCGGGGA
>Ga0302279_10003694_pt1 | contig 18778 bp, 19 predicted proteins | sample III_Bog_N3_3_FD_194541 | JGI IMG/M metagenome (GOLD analysis project Ga0302279, IMG submission 194541) | Peat permafrost microbial communities from Stordalen Mire near Abisko, Sweden - III_Bog_N3_3 | ecosystem: Environmental > Terrestrial > Soil > Wetlands > Peat | place: Sweden: Abisko...
GCCGCCCAGCAGATTTCCATGAACGCCAGCCGGTTCTCCACCAGGAACGCGATGTGATCGCCGGCCTTCAGCCCGAGCGAACGGAACAGGTGCGCGCCCTGGTTCGATAGTTCGTCGAGTTCGCGATAGGTGATCGCCTTGCCGGTGCCCGCCATCTGATAGGCGATCTTGTCGGGCTGGGTCCGGGCATGGATCGACGGATGGGTCATGGGATTTCCTTGGGATTTCCTCGGGATCTTCTTATTATATTGCGGCGATAGAAATCAGGCGCCGTCCCGGCGAAAGGCCGGAACGACGCCCTGTTGTTGCGGTTGCGCTTACAGCCGCTCGACGATGGTCACATTGGCCATGCCGCCGCCTTCGCACATGGTCTGCAGGCCGTAGCGCTTGTTGCGCTGTTTCAGCGCGTTGATCAGCGTGGTCATCAGCTTGGTGCCGGAGCCGCCGAGCGGATGGCCGAGCGCGATCGCGCCGCCATTGACGTTGAGCCTGGCGGGATCGGCGCCTGATGTCTTCAGCCACGCGGTCGGCACCGAGGCGAAGGCTTCGTTGACCTCGAACAGGTCGATGTCGTCGATCGACATACCGGCCTTCTTCAGCGCGCGCGCGGTCGCGTGCAGCGGCGCGTCCAGCATGATCACGGGGTCGCCGCCCATCATGGTCATGTGATGGATCCGCGCGATCGGCTTGACGCCGAGCGCCTTCAGACCGCGTTCATTGACCACCATCACCCCGGAGGCGCCGTCGCAGATCTGGCTGGAGCTGGCGGCGGTGAGCTTGCCGTTTTCCTGGATCAGCTTGACGCCCTTGATGCCGGCGAGGCTGGCATCGAAGCGGATGCCTTCGTCGACGGTATGGGTGTCGGTCGAGCCGTCGGCGCGGGTGATCTGCAGCGGAATGATCTCGTCCTTGAACTTGCCGCCTTGCGTCGCGGCAATGGCGCGCTGGTGGCTGTTGTAGGAATATTCGTCCAGATCATCCTTCGACAGGCCGTATTTCTCCGCCATCATCTCGGCGCCGGTGAACTGGCTGAACACGATGTTCGGGTAGAGCTTCTCCATGTTCGGGCTCTTGGAGGTGCCAAAACCGTTTTTGGCCGGCAATTGCGAGGCCAGCCCCATCGGCACCCGTGTCATCGATTCGACACCGGCGGCGATCACGCAGTCCATGGTGCCGGACATCACGGCCTGGGCGGCGAAATGCAGCGCCTGCTGCGACGAGCCGCACTGGCGATCGATGGAGGTGCCGGGCACGCTCTCCGGCAGCTTCGACGCCAGGATGGCGTTGCGCGCGACATTGCTGGACTGCTCGCCGACCTGCATCACGCAGCCCATGATCACGTCCTCGATCTGGTCGGGCGCGGCGCCGCTGCGCTCGACCAGCGCATCCAGCACGGAAGCGGCGAGATCGGCTGGATGCCAGCCGGCGAGACGTCCTCCCTTGCGGCCGCCTGCGGTGCGTGCGGCGGTGACGATATAGGCCTCGGCCATGACTGTTCTCCCTGATTGTTATGGGTGCTGTTGGAATGACGGGCGGGATTTAAGTGGCGACGGGTGATTTAGTCAATCAATCAATTAACTCTTGAGTGCCGACCCGGCATCGGGTTATCTGCCCCCGCGCAACTCCTCGACAGGCAGGCATGGGATCACCGTTGAATACCAGCGTACCGACCAGGCTTCCGGGCGGCAGAAACGCCACCGCCGAAAAGCTCCTCGTCGCGGCGAGCGAGCTGATGATCGAGCGTTCCTCGATCGAGGTATCCCTGAGCGACATCGCGCAGAAATCGGGCGTCAACGCCGCCCTGGTGAAATATCATTTTGGCAACAAGGACGGCCTGCTGCTGGCGCTGCTGGCGCGGGATGCCGCCACCGAGATGACGCAGCTCGAATATCTGCTGGCGCAGCCGATTGCGCCGACCGCGAAACTGAAGCTGCATATCGGCGGCATCATCCGGGCCTATCACCAGTTTCCCTATATGAACCGGTTGATTCATTACCTGCTGCACGAGAGCAGCGCGGAGGCCGCCGACGAGGTCTCGAAATTCTTCGTCGCGCCCCTGCTGGATTTCCATCGCCGCCTGCTGGCGGAGGGCATCAAGTCCGGCGAGTTTCGCGACATCGATCCGGTGCTGTTCTACACCAGCCTGATCGGCGCCTGCGATCACCTGTTTTTCGGGCGGCATGCGATGTCGCGCGCGACCGGCGTCGGCCCGGTCACCGACGAGGTCTGCCGCCAGTACATCCGCCACATGGAAGCGCTGATCTGCGGCGGCATGCTGGCGGCGAACACCGAAACGGCGGCCGCCATCCCCGGATGACGGCTCCCGGGATTTAGAGACTTCAACACTAGAAGAAACGCCCAAGGAAAGGTTCTCTATCATGCAGTTGAAAGACGTTGCCGTTCTCATCACCGGCGGTGGCTCCGGCCTCGGGGCCGCGACCGCGCGCGCCATGGCCGCCAAGGGCGCCAGGATCGGCGTCATCGACCAGAACAAGGAAAACGCCGAGAAGGTCGCGGCCGAGGTGAAGGGCATCGCCCTGCATGCCGACGTCACCGACGAGGAAGCCATCAAGGCTGCGATCGCGAAGGCCGAGGCCGCCCACGGCGTCGCGCGGGTGTTGATGAACTGCGCCGGCATCGGCGGCTCGCAGCGCATCGTCGGCAAGGATGGCGTCTATCCGCTGGCGAAATTCGTCCGCATCATCAACGTCAATCTGATCGGCACCTTCAACGTGCTGCGGCTGTTCGCCGAGCGCCTGGTCACCGCGGAGCCGATCGGCGAAGAGCGCGGCGTCATCATCAACACCGCCAGCGTCGCGGCCTATGAAGGCCAGATCGGCCAGATCGCCTATTCGGCCTCGAAGGGCGGCGTGGTCGGTCTCACGCTGCCGGCGGCGCGCGATCTCGCCAGCCAGAAGATCCGCGTCAACACCATCGCGCCCGGCCTGTTCCTGACCCCGCTGCTGATGGGGCTGAACGAGGAAGCGCGCAAGAGTCTCGGCGCCCAGGTGCCGCATCCGCAGCGGCTCGGCGACGCCTCCGAATACGGCAACCTCGCGGTCCATATCGTCGAGAACCCGATGCTGAACGGCGAGACCATCCGCCTCGACGGCGCCATCCGCATGACGCCGCGGTAGTTGGCTCGCGGGTAAACCCTCGCTGTCGTCCCGGCGAACGCCGGGACCCATACTCCGCGGCGGTTGTTATCTAGGGAGGTCTTGGTCACCATGCTCCAACGAAACGGCACGGCGTATGGGTCCCGGCGTTCGCCGGGACGACAGCGGTTATGACAAACCCGCTGCTGATCGAACATGACGACGGGGTCGACCGGGTGACGCTCAATCGTCCGGAAAGCCTCAACGCGCTCGATCCCGCCATGATCGACGCGCTCAACGGCTATTTCGAAAGCCTGCAGCGCAACCGCGCCACGCGCGTGGTGGTGCTGAAGGGCGCCGGGCAATCGTTCTGCGCCGGGCTCGATCTCAAGCATGCGATGGCGCGCCGCGCCGGGCAGCAGGAGCCGCCCGGCGTCACCGAGTCGCTGGATTCGCAACGCCGGATCGCCGACATCGTGATGCTGATGCGCCGCTGCCCGCAGCCGATCCTCGCGCTGGTGCAGGGCGCGGCCGCCGGCGGCGGTTTTGCCCTGGCGCTCGCCGCCGACATCCGCATCGCGACCCCTTCGGCGCGGATGAACTGCGCCTTCATCAAACTGGGGCTGGGCGGCTGCGACATCGGCACCTCGTATTTCCTGCCGCGGCTGGTCGGGGTGTCGGTGGCCTCCGAACTGATCCTCACCGGGCGCTTCATCAACGCCGAGCGGGCGCTGGCGGTCGGTCTGGTTTCCGAAGTAGTCGAGGAGGGCGCACTCGAAGCCGCCGCCGCGCCTTATGTCGACGCCATGATGACGGCCTCGCCGACCGGGCTGCGGCTGTCGAAGGAATGCCTCAACATGAGCGTCGATGCCGGCTCGATCGAGGCGGTGATCGCGATGGAAGATCGCAATCAGGTGCTGTGCAGCCGCTCGGAAGAATTCAACGAGGGCATCAGGGCCTTTCTCGAAAAGCGAAAGCCTGTCTATATCAAGCGGTAACGACAAGGTCCGCCAAGGACCAGAATTCCGGGAGACGCAATATGAGTGGCAATGCCGCCGCGGTGCTGACAAAGCCGGCCTTTCGCAAGATCGAATGGCTGAAGCGCGACATCGCGGTCGAGCGGCGGCCCGACGGCGTCATCGTGCTGAAGTCGCGGATTCCGCTGAAAGCCTATGAGAAGCATATCCCGGCCTCATTGGCGAAATGGGCCGGCGAGGCGCCGAGCCGGATCTGGCTGGCGCAGCGCACAGGCCCCGACCGGCAATGGCGCAAGGTCTCCTTCGGCGAGGCCAAGCGCACGGTGGACGGGCTGACGCAAGCGCTTCTCAATCTGAAGCTCGAGCCCGGCAGTCCGGTCGCGATCCTCTCCGGCAATTCGATCGAACACGCGCTGATGACGCAGGCTGCGATGCAGGCGCGGCTTCCCGCCGCGCCGGTGTCGCCGGCCTACTCACTGATGAGCCACGATCACGTCAAGCTGAAATACCTGTTCGACCTGATCAAGCCCAGGGTGGTGATGGTGCAGGACGGACCGAGCTTCGAGAAGGCGCTGAAGGCGCTCGATCTCGGCGGCGTCACCGTCATTCATGTAACGCGGCCCTGCGACGGCATCGGCAGCCTCGCTTTCGCCGATCTGGCGGCGACGCCGGTCACCAGCGAGGTCGAGCAGTCGATCGCCGCCATCACCCCGGATACGGTGGGAAAACTGTTGTTCACCTCCGGCTCCACCGGGATGCCGAAGGCCGTCATCAACACGCAAGCCATGATGTGCGCCAATGCCGCGATGATGATGCAGACGCGGCCGCGGGATCCGGACGCGCCGCAGGCGACCTATCTGGACTGGATGCCCTGGAACCACACCATGGGCGGCAACGCGTTGTTCAATCCGGTGCTGACCGAAGGCGGCACGCTCTATATCGACGATGGCCGGCCAATGCCGGGCCTGATCGAGGAGACGCTGCGCAATTTGCGGGAGATTTCGCCGACCTATTACGCCAATGTGCCCGCGGGCTACGCCGCGCTTGCCGCTGCGATGGAGAAGGACGACGCGCTGTGCCGCAGCTTCTTCAGGAATCTCGGCCTGATGGCCTATGGCGGCGCGCGGCTGCCCGACGATCTCTATGAGCGGATGCAGGCGCTCGCCGTGCGCGCCACCGGCGAGCGCATCGTGTTCTATACCGGCTGGGGTTCGACGGAGACCGCGCCGACCGCGACCGGGACCTATTGGGACACCGAGCGGGTCGGCCTGATCGGGCTGCCGTTTCCCGGCGTGGAACTGAAGATGGTGCCATCAGGCGCCAAATATGAATTGCGCCTGCGCGGCATCAACGTCACCCCCGGCTATTTCGGCCGGCCCGATCTGACCAAGGCCGCGTTCGACGAGGAAGGTTTTTACTGCATCGGCGACGCCGGCGTGTTCGTCGATCCCGCGGATCCCGTGCAGGGCATCATCTTCGCCGGCCGGGTGGTGGAGGATTTCAAGCTCACCACCGGCACCTTCGTTCATGTCGGTTCCTTGCGCACCGATGCGATCGCCGCCGCCTCGCCGGTGGTGCAGGACGCGCTGGTGGCCGGGCAGGACCGCCCGTTCGTCGGGCTTCTGGCCTGGCCCAATCTGCACGCCTGCCGCCAGATCGTCGGCAACGCGGAAGCGAGCTACGAGGAGGTGGTCGGACATCCCGAGGTGCTGGCCTGCCTGAAGCGCGGGCTGCAGGCGCACAACAAGTCGACCGAAGGCGCCAGCAGCATGCGGGTCGCCCGCGCTATGCTGATGGTCGAGCCGGCCTCGATCGACGGCAACGAACTCACCGACAAGGGCTACATCAACCAGCGCGCCGGGCTCGAGCGCCGCGCAAGTCTGGTGGAACGGCTCTACGCCGATCCGCCGGGCGAAGACGTCATAGTTTTGAACTGAAGGAAGACACGCCGAACCATCACGCCGTCATTCCGGACGGTCCGTCTTCGGACCGATCCGGAATCCAGAGGTTATTTTCATCGAGATTCCGGGTTCGCTCGCTTGCGCGCGCGCCCCGGAATGACAGCAAGTAAAAGGCAGGGCCGCCATGAATTTCGATTTCTCCGACGAACAAAAGCAGATGCGCGATGAAGCGCGGAAATTTCTCGCGGAAAAGTGCCCGCCGAAAGCGGTGCGCAACGTCCTCGACGGCAAGGCGTCCTACGACAAGGAATTGTGGAAGGGACTCGCCGAGATGGGCTTTCTCGGAATCGCGATTCCGGAAGAATTCGGCGGCGCCGGCGCCGGCCATCTCGAACTCTGCGTCATCGCCGAGGAAATGGGCCGCGCGCTGGCGCCGGTGCCGTTCTCCTCGACGGTGTATCTGGCCGCCGAAGCGATCCTGCTCGCCGGCAGCGACGCGCAGAAGCGCAAATGGCTGCCCCTGATCGCCGCGGGCGATGCGATCGGCACGCTGGCGCTGTTCGAGGGCAAGGGCAATCCGTCACCGGCGGCGATCAAGCTCGCTGCCTCCGGCGGCAGCCTCAACGGCGTCAAGAAGCCGGTGGCCGACGGCGCTATCGCCGACTTCGCCGTCGTCGCCGCCCGCACCGGGTCGACCGGTCGCGACAGCGACATCTCGCTGTTCCTGGTCGATATCAAGGCCGGCGGTATCGAAGCCAAGGCATTGACCAACGTCGATCCGTCGCGCGGCCAGGCCGAACTCACCTTCAAGAACTGCAAGGCCGAGCCGCTGGGTGCAGCCGGCGAAGGCTGGGGGATCCTGTCGCAGGTGCTGGATCGCGCCGCGGTGCTGATGGCCTTCGAGCAAGTCGGCGGCGCCGACCGCGCGCTGGAAATGGGCCGCGACTACGCGCTCGACCGCATCGCCTTCGGCCGTCCGATCGGCTCGTTCCAGGCGGTGAAACACATGCTCGCCGACATGTACGTCTCGGCGACCCTGGCGCGGTCGAATTGCTATTACGGCGCCTGGGCGCTGTCGACCAACGCCTCGGAATTGCCGGAAGCCGCCGCCGCCGCGCGCATCAGCGCCACGCAGGCGTTCCAGCATTGCGCCAAGAACAACATCCAGGTCCATGGCGGCATGGGTTTCACCTGGGAGTTCGACTGCCATCTGTATTACCGGCGCTCCAACGCGATGGCGCTGTCGCTCGGCTCCCTGTCCTATTGGGAAGACGCGCTGATCGACCGCATGCGCAAGCGGAACGCGGCTTAACAAGACGTCATTCCGGGGCGATGCGAAGCATTGAACCCGGAATCTCGAGATGAGTAACTTCTGGATTCCGGATCGATCCGCGACGCGGATCGTCCGGAATGACGAGCAAGGACGACGCACATGAATTTCGATGACACCCCGCAGGAGGCCGCGTTTCGCGCCGAGGCGAAGGCCTGGATCACCGCCAATGCGCCCAAGCAGTACGAAGACGAACTGCGCAAATCTTCGCTCGGCCGTAGCGCGCTCACGGGCGCCAACATCCTGGAAGTGGCAAAGGCCTGGCAGAAGAAGAAGGCCGAGGCGGGTTGGGCCTGCCTGCACTGGCCGAAGGAATATGGCGGGCGCGGCGCGACCCCGATCGAGCGCGTGATCTGGCAGCAGGAAGAGGGCCCGTTCGGAAAACTCTCGGGCGTGTTCATCATCGGCCATGGCATGTGCGGTCCGACCATGATGGCGTTCGCCGCCGAAGAGCATAAGCGGCGCTATCTGCCGCCGCTGGCGTCGGGCGAAAACGTCTGGTGCCAGTTGTTCTCCGAGCCCGCCGGCGGATCCGACGTCGCCGGCCTGCGCACCCGCGCCGAAAAGGATGGCTCCGACTGGGTCGTCAATGGCCAGAAGATATGGACCTCCGGCGCGCATTATTCCGACTACGGCATCCTGCTGACGCGCACCGACCCCAATGTCGCGAAGCACAAGGGCCTCACCATGTTCTTCCTCGACATGAAGAGCCCAGGGGTCGAGGTCAAGCCGATCAAGCAGGCCAGCGGCCAGTCCGATTTCAACGAGGTGTTCTTCACCGATGTGAGGATTCCGGACAGCCAGCGGCTCGGTGCCGTCAATGACGGCTGGAACGTGTCGCTGACCACGCTGATGAACGAGCGCATGTCGATCGGCGCCGGCGTTTCCACCGGCTTTCCGGAACTGTTCGAGTTCTGCAGCAGCCTGATGCTGGAAGACGGCCTTGCGATCGACGACCGCAGCGTGCGCTCGAAGCTCGCGAACTGGGCGGTGAAGGCGAGCGGGCTGAAATACACCAGCATGCGCGCGATCTCGGCGCTGTCGAAGGGCGAGCGGCCGGGACCGGAGAATTCGATCGGCAAGCTGGTCGCGGGTTCGATGATCCAGGACGTCGCCACCTACGCGCTCGATTTGCAGGGCGCGGCGGGCGTGCTGAGCGGCGCTGATGATGCCGAAGCCGCCGGCAAGTTCCAGGCGATGCTGCTGCGCGCGCCCGGCACCCGGGTCGAGGGCGGCACCGACGAGATCATGCGCAACATCATCGCCGAGCGCGTGCTTGGGCTGCCCGGCGACATCCGCGTGGACAAGGACGTGCCGTTCAACAAGATACCGACCAGGGGACGGGCGTAGGGAACCGTAGGGTGGGCATCGCGCAGCGTTGCCCACCGCGCTTTGCAGTCAAACGGTGGGCTCGCTTCGCTCAGCCCACCCTACAAGCAGTATGAGGTCCGCCATGAATTTCGATGATACCCCGCAGGAAGCCGCGTTCCGCGCTGAGGCCCGCAAGTGGATCGACGCCAACGCGCCCAGGGAATTCGAGGAAGAACTGACAAAATCCTCGCTCGGCCGCATCAAGCTGAAGAAGCACGACATCGTCGAGGTGGCAAAGGCCTGGCAGAAGAAGAAGGCCGAGGGCGGCTGGGTCTGCCTGCACTGGCCGAAGGAATATGGCGGGCGCGGCGCCAGCCCGGTCGAAAAGGTGATCTGGCAGCAGGAAGAGGGCGTCTATTTCAAGCTCACGAGCCCGTTCCAGATCGGCGAGGGCATGTGCGGGCCGACGGTGATGGCCTATGGCTCCGAGGCCGACAAGCGGCGCTATCTGCCGAAGATCGCCTCCGGCGAGGAAATCTGGTGCCAGCTGTTCTCCGAGCCGGCCGGCGGCTCCGACGTCGCGGGCCTGCGCACCCGCGCCGAGCGCGACGGCGATCACTGGATCATCAATGGCCAGAAGATCTGGACTTCCGGCGCGCACTACTCCGACTACGGCATCCTCATCACCCGGACCGATCCCAATGTGCCCAAGCACAAGGGCCTGACCATGTTCTGGATCGACATGAAGAGCCCGGGCGTCTCGGTCAAGCCGATCAAGCAGGCCAACGGCATGCAGGAATTCAACGAGGTGTTCTTCACCGACCTGCGCGTGCCGGATTCGCAGCGGCTCGGCGCCGTCGGCGACGGCTGGAACGTCTCGCTGACCACGCTGATGAACGAGCGCATGACGATCGGCTCGCGGCTCGCCACCGGCTTCCCCGAATTGTTCGATTTCTGCTCGAACCTGACGACCGAGGACGGGCTCGCGATCGACGATCGCAACGTCCGCTCCAAACTCGCGAGCTGGGCGGTGAAGAATTCCGGGCTGAAATACACCAGCTACCGGGCGGTGTCGGCGCTGTCCAAGGGCGAGCGTCCCGGACCGGAAAACTCGATCGGCAAACTGGTCGCCGGCACCATGCTGCAGGACATCGCGATGTACGCGATGGATCTGCAGGGCGCCAGCGGCGTGCTGACCGATCCGGAGACCGCCGAGGCGGCCGGCCAGTTCCAGGCCATGATGATGTCGTCGCCGTCGACCCGCATCGCCGGCGGCACCGACGAGATCCTGCGCAACATCATCGCCGAACGCGTGCTTGGGCTACCCGGCGACATCCGCGTCGACAAGAACGTGCCGTTCAACAAGATCCCGACCAAGGGGCGATAGCTTGTAGGTTGGGCATCGCAGCGCGATGCCCACCGTGCATAACGATGGATGGTGGGCACGCTACGCTTTGCCCACCCTACCGACTACCGCCTCACCATGAGAAACGAGACAAGGCGATAACCCGATGGACCTGAAAACCGATACTGCGCCGATCGAGGTCCTTGAGGACCTGCTTGCGTCGCGCTTTTCCTGCCGCGCGTTCCTGCCCGACCCGGTGCCGCGCGCCACCATCGAGCGGGTTCTGACCGCGGCGCAAAAGACCGCGTCATGGTGCAACAGCCAGCCGTGGCAGCTCGCAATCGCCTCGGGGGCGGCGACCAGGAAATTTCGCGACGTGATCTACGCCGCGGCCTCGAGCGGCCATAACCACAGCGGCGATTTTCCGTTCCCGCGCGAATATCGCGGCGTCTATCTGGAGCGGCGGCGCGAAAGCGGTTTCCAGCTCTATAATTCACTCGGCATCCCCCGCGGCGACAAGATGGGCTATGCCAAGCAGGCGCTGGAGAATTTCAATTTCTTCGGCGCGCCGCATGTCGCCATCGTCCATACCGACGAGGCGCTCGGCGTCTACGGTGCGATCGATTGCGGCGGCTATGTCACGAGCTTCATGCTGGCGGCGCAGGCGCTCGGCATCGCCACCATTCCGCAAGCCGCGCTGGCGTTTCATTCCGAACTGGTGCGCAAGCATTTTGGCCTCGGCGACGACCGCAGGGTGGTCTGCGGCATCTCGTTCGGATTTCCCGACCGCGCGCACAAGGCCAACAGCTACCGCACCAACCGCGCGGCCATCGCCGATACCGTCAGGTTTGTCGACGAATAGCCCGGAACAAGGCCGCCTGCTTTTTCAGGCTTCTCCAACCGCTTGAAGGTGACCCGCTCTTTCGTCATGGCCGGGCTTCGTCCCGGCCATCCACGCCTTGTATTGATAAGCAAGGACGTGGATGCCCGGCACAAGGCCGGGCATGACGGGCTTCGCTTCGGCGCAGGCCGGCTTGATCAGAACTTCGGCGGCCGCTTTTCCGAAAACGCCAGAATGCCTTCCTTGATCTCGGCGCCGCGCATGCTGTCGCGATGGCGGCGGTCGGCGGCTTCCTCGTCGAGCTTGCCGCGGGCGAATTCGTTGATCGCGCGCTTCATGCCGGCCATCGCGACCGGGGCATTGCCGGCGAGAATGTCGGCGAGCCGGTCAACCTCTTGGTCGAACGCATCCGCCGGCACCATCGCGGTGAGATAGCCGATGCGCAGCATTTCCGGTGCGCCGATCCGCTCGGCGGTCAGGAACAGCCGCTTGGCGTTGTCGACGCCGAGCCGCGACACGTAGCGTTTGATGCCGCTCTTGTAATAATGCAGCCCGAGCCGGGCCGCCGGCATGAACATCTCGCAACTGTCGATGCCGATGCGGAAATCGCAGGCCAGCGCCAGATCGGTCGAGCCGCCGTAGACGCCGCCGTTGAGCCGGCAGATCGTCGGCACGGCGAGATCCTCGAGCCGGTTGACGACGACTTCGAAGGCCGAGCCGGCGCTCTGCTCCTCGGTGGCGCTGGTGGCGCGCTCGGCCACCGAGTTTAGATCGTAGCCGGCGCTGAAGGCGCGGCCGGTGCCGGTCAGCACCAGCACCCGGATCGCGGCCTCGGCCTCGATCCGGTCGAACAGTTTCAGCAGCGCATCGAGGTCGTCGGCCTGCAGCCGGTTCAGATGCTTCGGCCGGTTGAGGCGGATGGTGGCCCTGGCGCCGCTGATCTCGAGCAGCGGGGCGCTGGCCGCATTCGGGGCGTCCGTGAGGTGTTTTTGCATCATTTGTTCTCCAGCGCGCGCCGCCTGGCTTCGAGGTCGATGGTCTCGGCCAGATCGGGATGCCGCGCCATCAGCATGCGGAAGTCGACGAGATCGAGCACCAACAGCCGCGACACCCGCGTGGTGGTGATGCTGGCGGAACGCAGATTTTTGCCGAGCAGCGCCATCTCGCCGAAGAACGCGCCCTCGCCGAGCCGGACCTTCTTGCCCGGCAGGTCGACCTCGACCTCGCCGGCGGCGATGAAATACATGCAGTCGCCGGCCTGGCCCTTGCGGATGATCATGGTGCGCGCCGGCAGGTCCATGGTGCGCAGCATATGTGTGACGTCGGCGATCGCCGCCGGGCCGAGTGCGGCGAAGAACGGCACCTTGCTGACCGATTCCCAGGTCTTCAGGAAATTGTCGCGCCTCGTCTCCGCGGCGAAGCCGGTGGCGAGGATGCCGGTCCACAGCCCGAACACGCCGAGCCCGCAGATCATCACGACAGCCGCGACCAGCCGGCCGAGCAGCGTGATCGGCACCACGTCCCCATATCCCACGGTGGTCAGCGTGACGACCGCCCACCACATCGCCGCGGGCACGCTGCCGAAGCCCGCCGGCTGGACGTCGCGTTCCAGAAAATACTCCGCCACGGAGGCGAGAAACAGCACCATCAGCAGGATCACGAGCACGCTGAGCAGCGGGCCGGATTCCAGCACCAGCACCCGGCGCAACTGCCGCAGCCCGGGGATTCCTGGCACCACCTTGAGCACCCAGAACACGCCCAGCAGCCAGGCCGTTTTGGGATCGGCGCCGCAAGCGAAGGCGAGTGGCACGGCCATGGCGGCCACCGCGTCCACCAACCCCCGGACCGACAGCACGTAGCCCCATCCGCGCTGCGTCTGAACGGCATGGCGCAGCCTGACCACCCATTCGAATATGAAGAAGGCCAGGCAGGCCCACAGCACCGAATCGACCCAGTGATGCGCCGCTTCATAGGCGGGGGCGACGCTCAGGACCAGCATCATGACCACGCCGGCGGTGACCGCCAGATAGGCGGCTTTGGTCATGTTGCGGCCGACCGTCGCGGCCGCGAATTGCGCCAGAGCTGGGGAAACGAGCGGTTTGGACATCGGCAGGCGGGCGACCGTTGCTGGAAGGAAGCTGATACGGCCATTCCGAGCGTGACCGGTCTCCCAAAGTGCCCAAGCGGGGGGTGATCGTCAACGAGATGCGGCAAACAGCGTTATCGCCGGAGCTGCGCGCCAAACCCGGAGGAGGCTGCATCGGCAGCCCGGCGATCCATCGATGCGCGTCGCGTCAGAGGCCGAGGTCGCTCAGCCCCGGGTGATCCGCTGGCCGGGGGCCCGAGCGGTCCCAAAGGAATAGTCTTTCGCCGTGTTGGATCGGCACGTCGTTGATGCTCGCATGCCGCTCCCGCATCAGGCCGTTCTCGTCGAACAGCCAGTTCTCGTTGCCGTAGGCGCGGAACCAGGCGCCGCCGGCGTCATGCCATTCATAGGCGAAGCGCACCGCGATGCGGTCATCGGTGAAGGCCCACAGCTCCTTGATCAGCCTGTAGTCGTGTTCCCGCTGCCACTTGCGGGTCAGGAATTCGACGATCGCGGCGCGGCCCTGTAGGAACTCGCTGCGGTTGCGCCAGCGGCTGTCGGTCGTATAGGCGAGAGAAACCTTCGCCGGATCGCGCGAATTCCACGCATCCTCCGCCTTGCGGACTTTCTCGATCGCGGTCTGGCGCGTGAAGGGCGGCACCGGCGCGCGCCGTTCGGTTGCATGGGTCATCATTGGTACTCCGTTCGGCTCCGATGGAAATTCTTGCGCTTTTCACGTCCGTATGAGGGGAAAGTTTGCTCGGGCCGAGGAGAGCCTGCAACGCCGCCGCACCGGCGTGTGCTTCCTCTAGGGGCATACCGCGGAAGCGACAATAGGGGAGTTTGGCAAGTCATCGTTGCCGTTTCAGCAACAGCGCAAGGGCGCCCCGGAACCGTGAACCTGCGGACCGAAAATCGCGCTTACGCGCTATGGGCGGTCTTCACGATCACCACATGATCGTCGTGACGGTCGTCTTGATGATCATCTTGACGATCACCTTGGGCGGCAAGCCGCTTCAGGTGCTCGCGGCGCATGCCGATGTCGTCGCGCACGAATTCGTAGCCGAGCTTGAACGTATCCAATCCGTCGGTCGAGATGGTGCCGTCGCGCAACCCGATCACCGCGCCGCGAAGGATAGCCTCGAGTTCGTCCTGCAGCGCTTCCAGCGCATCCAGCGAGGTGGCGTGTTCGATGCGCTCGCCGATGTCGAGGATGGCGGTCGCAAGCTCGCTGGCCTTTTCCGGCGCGACCCTCGTGATATGGGTATAGATCGCGACGAAGATCGAGCCGATGACGCTGAGCGCGCCGGCGCCCAGATACATCATGTCGCTGTAGCGGTCCATGAACGACTTGGTGTCGTCGTTGATGTATTCGGCGGCACCCTGATGCGCGACGACGAAGGCGTCCTTGTCGGTATCGGCCGGTTCGATCCGGGAGGCGAAGCCGTCATCCAGCGCGAGCTCGGCCTTGTTTTCGTAGATCGCGCGCGCGAGGTCGCCCGCCGTCGTCGCCGGCATCCGGGATTGCGCCACCAGCAGCCATTGCAGCCCGATGGTATCGAGATCGTCGTCGGGAATGGCCGGCGAGGAGGACAGCATGCCGGTCGCCAGCGTTTCCTCGGTAATACCGGGATTTCGCCGCGCCAGCGCTTTCGACTCGTCGATCGCGTTGACGGTGAAGCCGCCGCGCTTGGCGTATTGTTCGTAGCGTTTGTCCTTCACCAGCGACGAGGTGTGGGCTATGGCGATGACCGCGCCGTACCCGCCCGATGCGAACAGCTTGTCGAGCGTCGCATCCGGCGGCGCCAACTGGACCCTCGAGGCGGCGTCGGAGTCGTCGGCAATCTCCAGCACGCTGCGGACGAAGGCCAGGCTGCCGTCGCCGTCAGGCAGCACCGCGATCTTCTTCTTGCGCAGATCGGCCAGGGATTTGATCTTCCGGCCGCCTGGGCTGATCAGGAGCAGCACGTCGTGCTCCAGCACGGCCAGCGCGCGGGCGCGCGGCGGCACCCTGGCATCGGTGCGCAGCACCGTGAGGTCCGCCAGCCGATGATCGAACGCCGCGAGCGCCTTGGCGGTGTCGCCGCTCGGCACGATCTTGAGACGCAACCTCGAATTGCTGCTCCTGAGGACCGCGGCGAGCCGCGCTGCGAAACGGGCTTCGACGCCGTTGGGGTTGCCGACCGCGAACACCAGCGTTTCGGAGTTTTTCAGCCAGACCCGCACGCCCCAAACCGTGACGACGGTCAGGATCAACGTCAGGATGGCAAACAGGATCATTTGGCGGCGGTTGGATCTGACCACCTGCGAACGCGGGGACTGCTTTTCCACACTCGGCGTCGGCACTTCAGCGCTCATGGCCCATACCCACGCCGCAATGGCGACTTTGCTGCCCAACCGTCCCGGCGGATCGCGCAGGCGATCGTAAATATCTAAAAAAGAACGATAATCTTAGCGTTTTGCCGATGATATCCAGCCCGGGGCTGATTGCAAACCGGCGGCTTGGGCAACCTTACCGCGGTAGTTGCACCAATGCCGCAGGGTACGGTTTTGGGCCATATTTGGCGTTTTTTGAGTTCCCCGCAGGTGCATTCCAGCGCGGGAGATGTCATAAACGGGTGATACCGGGCAATGTCCCCGGGGTTTGCGAAGAAGTTGTGCTGGACGCTTCCCGTTTTGTCCGTGCCGTTCCAAGTCAGTTCCAGCGAGGGCGCCAGCCTTGTCGTTTCCCCCCATGTCGTCGTCGGTTCCGGTAGCTGCGTTGATCGGTTGGATGCTGCTGCTGACCGTCAAGCACGTCATCGCCGATTTCGTCCTGCAGACCTCGTGGATGGCCATCGGCAAGGACCAGCGGACCGGATGGGCGCTGCCGCTGCTGGCGCATTGCCTCGTGCACCTTGCGGTTGCGATGACGCTGATCCTGATCGTCGCGCCGCGGTTCTGGTTCGTCGCGCTGATCGATTTTGCCATTCACATCACCATCGACCGCGCCAAGGGCCTCTGCGCGTCGCGATTGGGCGTGACGCAGGAGCGCCAGCATCCATGGTTCTGGACGCTGATCGGCGTCGACCAGGCGCTGCACCATCTCACCGATTTTGGTCTCTCGATCTTCATGGCGTCGAACGGCTGAGCTTTTCGGCCTCGTTCGACACCGACCATCCGTACCTGGCGTCACCGCGCGGTCCGTCGCCGGCTGGAAGCAGCTGGATTCGCTGCAAGTTAAAGGGACAGCGGCGCTGACTGATTCGGCTCGCCGCTTCAAGCACCACCGGGTAACTACCGGTGGTGGTGGTTAACCTTTCGTTAGAGACTTACGTTGCATCCTGCGTACCGGGAGATACGCAGATGTTTTCAAGCCGCGACGCCTTCGAGAACGATTTCTGCCCGGTCCGGGATGAATTGCTCGGCGAGATGTACCGCTCCAACGAAAACGGCCTGCCCCGGCTGGTGGAGAGCGTCTCTTCCGAAGTCCGGGCCATGCTGGCGCTGTTCTGTTATCGCCGCAGCCATCTGCACGCGCTGGCGCTCTCGATCGCCACAAGCTGCAGCGAACGCGAACTGATCCAGCTCGGCGGTCGCGTCGGCTCGACCCTTTACGCGCTGTCCCGCGAGCCGGCCGCGCGCTCGGCGCCGTCGTCTTCCTACGGCAGCCGCAAGCCGATCACGCTCTCGACCAAGCCGCTCTCCACCTTCTCGCCCGTCGACGACGAGATCGATGAAGATCTGGCCGAGGCCGCCACGGCGTAAGCCTTCTCCCGTACCCTAGCGATCCAGATCGAGCGCGGGCAGGCCATGCCGCCGGCGCGCCATGCCGCATTCGACGTCGCCGGGCATGCAGGTCCGGCAGACTTCCGGCCGCACCGCATAGATGGTGCAGGCGGTCGCGATTCCGACCTGGCCGGCCAGCGCCGAACAGCGGTCGCCGTCGCAGCGCATGCCGGACAGCTTTTCGTTGACGAATTTTTCCGGAATCAGATCGAGCGCCGCGTCGTCCTCGGTGGTGAAGCGCGGCCAGTTCGGCGAATAGCTGCAGCAGGCGCCGCAGGCCTGGCAGGGGCTTTCGGCTTCCACGACTGGATCGGCGGCTGAATGGGTGTCTGATTTGGTCTCTTGCATGACGTCCATCTAACCCGGATTGAGGCTGCCGGCCATCAGGTATCCTTCGGCGCTTCCCAGACCAGGCTCCTGCGCCATCGCGCCCGAAGCAGGTCGCGCCGCTCCGGATATTTGTCGTCGTGATACGTGGCGTCGACGACACGGTCGGTCCGGAAGCTGCGGAAATCCCGGCGCAGCTCGCACCATGCTGCCAGAATCCGCACCGCTTCGTGATAGCCGATCGCGATCGGCCAGATGGTGCGCTCGCTGTCGCGGCCTTGTTCGTCGCGATAGCGCAGCGTGATCTTCTTGCCCTCGTGGATCTGGGCGCGCGTTCGCGCCATGTCGATGTGGTCGGGTTCCCGATTCCAGCCGGCACGCGCCCGGCTCGCAGGCTCGAGCACGAACGGCCTCAGCCGTTCCGGAACGGTGTCGGCGATCTTCGCCATCAGGTCCTGCGCGGCGCGCGCCAGCACGGCGTCGGCATGGCCGACGACCCATTGCGCGCCGAGCACGGCCGCCTCGATCTCGTCGGGGGTGAGCATCAAGGGCGGCAGGTCGAAACCCTTTTCCAGGATGTAGCCGATGCCGGCCTCGCCGCGGATCGGCACGCGCTGTTCGATCAGGGTGGCGATGTCGCGGTAGATCGTCCGCTTCGAGGTCTCGAGCTCGACGGCGATCGCATCCGCCGTCAGTGGTTTGCGGGTGCGCCTCAGCACCTGGATGATCTGGAACAGCCGGTCGGCACGTCTCATGAAACGTCTCTTTGTCTCTGTTGGCGCGCCGCCGTCGGATGCTGACAGCATGTTGGCAGCAGGGGGCCAGTATACCGGGACAACACTCCAACCAAGAGGATTTTGTCCATGATGATTCTGTACGGCATCGATCTCTGGACTGCGATGTCGCCGCTGCTGACACCACGGTGGCAGCAGGGGATGGCTAGCGTGAAGCGCCTGCTCAGGAAATCGGGAGCACCGACATGATCACCCTCTACGGCTTCGGCCCCGGCTTCGGGCTGCCGGAAAAGAGCCCCTTCGTCACCAAGACCGAAGTCCAGCTGAAGATGGCGGGGCTCGCCTATCGCAAGGAGAAGGCCATGCCGCCAGCCTCTCCCAAGGGGCAATTGCCCTATATCGTCGACGACGAGGAGCGCATCGCCGATTCCACCTTCATTCGCGCGCATCTCGAAGGCAAATACGGCTTCGATTTCGATGCTCCGCTCAGTCTGCAGGCACGGGCGCAAGCCTGGGCGTTCGAGCGCATGATCGAGCATCATATCTATTGGGCGCTGGTCGGCGCGCGCTGGGTCGACCCCGAGAATTTTGCCAGGGGACCGGCGCATTTCTTCGACGGCGCGCCCGAACATCTGCGCGAGAAGCTGCGCGAGGATGCGCAATTCCGCGTCGCCGAGAACTACCTGTTGAGCGGGCTGGGCCGTCACGCTCCCGAAGAGGACGTCGATCTGGCTGTCCGCTCGCTGTTTGCGCTCTCGGTGCAGCTCGGCGACAAGCCCTATCTGATGGGCGAGACGCCCTGCGGCACCGATGCCACCGCCTTCGCCATGCTGGCCGGAATCCTGACGCCGTTCTTCACCTCGCCGCTGCGCGAACGGGCCGAGCAGTTTGCGAATCTCGTGGCCTATGTCGACCGCATGATGCTGCAGCATTATCCCGACTTCGCCTGGACCCCGCTGCAACAGGCCGCTTGAGGTATTTCGAGAAGGGCGACGGGTTCAATATCCTCGTCGTCATTCCGGGGCGATGCGAAGCATCGAACCCGGAATCTCGAGATTCCCCG
>Ga0302279_10003696_pt1 | contig 18756 bp, 16 predicted proteins | sample III_Bog_N3_3_FD_194541 | JGI IMG/M metagenome (GOLD analysis project Ga0302279, IMG submission 194541) | Peat permafrost microbial communities from Stordalen Mire near Abisko, Sweden - III_Bog_N3_3 | ecosystem: Environmental > Terrestrial > Soil > Wetlands > Peat | place: Sweden: Abisko...
CTGATCGATAGTCCCCCTTCCAACTTCCAAGGAGCAATCATGTTGTCTCTCATTCTCAGTTCCGTCATCGCCACCACCTCTCCTTCTCCTGCCGCCCGGACCCTGCAACTGTCCGCCGCCCCGATCCAGGTCACGGCTTTCATGAGCGAGGACCACGCCGATCCGAAGAACAGCAACGACCCGCAAACCCAACAGCCTGATCCCCACAGCAGCCACAGGCAGTTCACTGACTGACCCCTTCGGCTCCGTGACCCAAGGCCCGGTTCAAACCGGGCCTTGGCTTTGTCGGAAAAGGGTCCTTGTCTGGACGTTTCTTCGGTGGTAAGCTGCCGCCACGTTCCGGTTCCATGCCCGGCGGGGCGCCGGCGGATGGCTGGACCGCATTTCGGGTCCATGGCACCTCCCGCCATTTGAAGCCGGGCACCTGCTGAAAGGACCGTGACGCTTGAGCCGGTTCGCCGTCATTGCCGTACTTTTCCTGGCGGGGCTGCCTTCCCGCGCCCAGTGGCATTACCCCCCCACCCGGACGGTTGATGTCACCGACACCTATTTCGGCAAGGTCTACCCGGACCGCTTGCGGTGGCTCGAGAACCTCAAGGACCAGGACGTCCAGACCTGGTTCAAGGCCCAGGCCAACCTGACCGATGGCCTGTTGGCGAAGATTCCGGGCAAGGATGGCCTGTTGCGGGAATGGATGGCCCTGGACAAGCTTCAGTCCGCGACCTACTCGACCATCTCTGGCGAAAAGGGCCGGGTCTTCTTCAAGAAGACCCGGGGCGGTGAGAACGTGGGCAGACTGTTCTACCGGGAAGGCTGGAACGGCCCCGATCAGCTGCTGTTCGATCCGGCGGGATACAAGGCGGGGGTGACGAGCACGATCGAGGACTTCATCCCCTCCTTTGACGGCCGCTATGTGGCCATGGGTTTCTCCGCCGGCGGGGCGGAATACTCGGAGATCCGGGTCCTGGACGTGGCCCGGCGGGTCCTGTTGCCGGAAAGGATCTATCCTTCCTACGGACCCATCGGCTGGTCCCTGGACAACCGTTCCTTCTTCTACGATGCCGGCCGGGAGACGGACATCAAGGCGATGGATATCGAGTTGAACCGCAAGACCCGGATCCACAAGCTGGGTGACGAGGTCGCCCAGGATCGGGACTGCTTCAGCAATGAAAGCGACCCCGAGCTGGGGATCAGCGCCAAGGAGCGCCCGGTCGCCTACGTTCGCGAAACGTGCCCGGAGTACGTATTTGGCCGCGTCTTCACGGTGCAGAATGACCTGCGCCTGTTCTATGCCCCGGCCACGGAGCTGGCCAAGGCGAAGGTCCAGTGGAAGGTCCTCTGCGCCCCCGCGGACCATCTGGTCCGGGGCCTGAGCGTATGCGGCGACCAGGTCTACGCCGTGACCTACGCCGGCGCGCCCCGGTACAAGCTGATCCGGACCAGCGTGAAGGAGCCGGACTGGAGCCACGCGGAAACGGTCCTGCCCGAAGCGGCGGATCTGATCCAGTGCTTGACCCGGACCCGGGACTACCTGTTCCTGGTGTACTCCAACGGTATCACCGGCCGCATCGTGAAATTCGACCCGGCCACGGGAAAAGCCTCCGAGGTCGTCCTGCCGGCCTCCGGCACGGTGGGGCTGTCCTGTCCCGATACCGGCAGCAACCGGTGCCTGGTGTCCATCACCTCCTGGACCGCCCCCATGACCCTCTATGACCTCGACGGTGAACAGGGGACCCTGGTCAAAAGCAGCTTCAACACGGCGGTGGCCTATCCGGGCTTCGAATCCCTGGTGGCGGAGGAGGTGGAGGCGCCGAGCTATGACGGCACCCTGGTACCCCTCTCCATCATCCACCAACGGGGAATGCCCCTGGATGGGAGCAGCAACTGCATCCTCCAGGGCTACGGCGCCTATGGCACCGGCGCCAAACCCCGATTCAGCGTGCTGCATTCCATCGCTTTGCATGGGGTCGTATTCGCCTATGCCCACCCCAGGGGAGGGGATGAAAAGGGCGAGGCCTGGTACAAGGCCGGCTTCCAGGCAACCAAGCCCAATACCTGGAAGGACTACATTGCCTGCGCGGAATACCTGGTCAAGCACGGCTACACCAGCCCCCAACGGCTGGGCGGGACCGGGACCAGCGCCGGGGGCATCCTGATCAGCCGTGCCACCACCGAACGTCCGGACCTGTTCGGGGCCGCGGTCTGCAATGTCGGCTGCGCCAATGCCATGCGCCTGGAATTCTCCGCCAACGGTCCGGTCAATACGCCCGAATTCGGCAGCGTCCAGAACTCGGCGGGGTGCCAGGCGTTGTTTGAAATGGACGGGGTCCAGCATGTCCAGCCCGGGGTCAAATACCCCGCCATCCTGGGGGTGGCCGGCTGGAACGACCCGCGGGTGGAGCCGTGGCAGCCTGGGAAATTCGTGGCGGCCATGCAAATGGCCAGTGCTTCCGGGAAACCGGTTCTCATGAAGGTCAACTACGACAGTGGCCACTTCACCGAAGAAAAACAGGCCACCTTCACCAACTTCGCCAGCCAGTACGCGTTCCTGCTCTGGCAGACCGGCCACAAGGGGTTCCAGCCCAGCGAATGATCTGGGATCCGGATGGATACAAGGGGCCACCTGTATGCCAAAATGGGCTCTTGGAGAAATCTAATGTCAGAATCCCCCGAGCGAACCCCCAGGACCCTGGACATCCAGGCCATCCAGGATCTGCTGCCGCACCGTTATCCCATTCTTCTGGTCGACCGGATCCTGGACTATGAACCCGGCCAATGGATCCGGGGCGTCAAGAACATCACCATGGGGGATCCTATCTTCCAGGGCCACTTCCCCCAGAAGGCGATCTTCCCGGGCGTGCTGATCGTGGAGGCCATGGCCCAGACCGGCGGCTGCCTGATCCTCCAGGACATGGTCGACCGGAAGAACAAGCTCATCTATTTCATGTCCATCGACAAGGTCAAGTTCCGCAAGCCGGTGGTGCCGGGCGATCAGCTGGTCATGCAGATTGAAGTGATCAGCAACAAGGGGCGGATCTGCAAGCTGAGGGGAGTCGCCACCATCGACGGCCAGAGGGCCGCCGAAGCGGAGTTCATGTCGATGCTGGTCGATGTCCAGAAAGGCGAGGCCTGATGAGCGCCCAAGTCCATCCTTCTTCCGTCGTCAGCCCGGAGGCCGCCCTGGGTGACGGCGTGGTCATCGGCCCCTTCTGCCTGGTGGACGCCACCGCCCGGATCGGGGCCGGCACCCTGCTGCGCAGCCACGTGGTGATCGGCCCCTATACCGAACTGGGGGAAGAGAACGACATCTATGCCCATTGCACCCTGGGCATGGGACCCCAGGACCTCAAGTTCAAAGGGGCTCCCACCCGGCTGAAGATCGGCAACCGGAACGTGGTGCGGGAAGGCTGCACCATGCACCGCGGCACCGAGCACGGCGGCGGCCTCACCACCGTGGGCGACGACAACTTCTGCATGACCGGCGCCCACATCGCCCATGACTGCCACGTGGGCAACAGCAACATCTTCGCCAACTGCGCGACCCTGGCCGGGCACGTGGAACTGGGCGACTTCTGCAACGTCGGCGCCTTCTCGGCGGTGCACCAGTTCTGCCGGGTCGGATCGCACGCCTTCATGGGCGGCTTCACCGTGGCCACGCTGGATGTCCTGCCCTACATGAAGACCGCCGGAGCCAGGGACACCAAGAGCTACGGCGTGAACACCATCGGCCTGCGCCGGCGCGGGTTCGCCGAGGCCAGCATCGAGGGCTTGAGCCAAGCCCACCGGATTCTGTTCCATTCCGGCCTGCTGCGGGAGGAGGCCCTGGCGCGGGTGGAGTCGGAACTGGGCGGCATCGCCGAAGTGGCCTACCTGGTCCGGTTCATTCGCGAGACCAAGCGGGGCGTGCACCGTGGCTGAAATTCGCCGTTCGGCCACCCTGGCCCTGGTGGGCCTGCCCAATTCCGGCAAGTCCACCCTGCTGAACACCCTGGTGGGGGAAAAACTGGCGGCGGTGAGCCAGATGCCCCAGACCACCCGGGCCAGCATCCTGGGCATCGTCAACCGGGGCTGCGTCCAGCTGGCCTTCCTGGACACTCCGGGGGTGCACCAGGCCCGGCACGCCCTGAACCAGCGGATGCTGCACCATGTGGACATGGCCCTGGACGAGGCGGACCTGCTGCTGTGGGTGGTGGACGCTTCGGGCTTCCTGGGCCCGGGCGAGAAGGAACTGGCCAAGCGGCTGCAGGGGGCCAAACAGCCGGTCTACCTGGTGCTGAACAAGGTGGACCTGGTCTCCCGGGGCACCCTGCTGGAGAAGATCGTCGCCTACAAGGACCTGCTGGAATTCCGCGAGATCGTGCCGGTGAGCGCCAAGCTCGGGCAGAACCTGGACGCCCTCTGGGCGTTGCTGGAGCGGGACGCCCCGGTGGGCGAGTGGGCCCACGGGGACGAGACCTTCACCGACCAGACCGAGCGGAGCATGGCCACGGAGTTCATCCGGGAGAAGGTGCTGCGCAAGACCAAGGAGGAGGTTCCGCACGGAGTGGCGGTGGAGATCCGCACCTGGATCGAGGCGGGTGGCGAGGGCTATCCCGAGGACGGCCCCGAGGGCGGCACCTACATCGAAGCGGAGATCATCGTGGAGCGTGCCGGCCACCGCAAGATCCTGCTGGGCACCGGCGGCGACATGATCCGGGACATCCGCCAGAGCGCCCAGCGGGAGCTGAAGAAGATGCTCCAGCGGCCGGTGCGGCTCGCGCTGCACATCAAGGTAGAGGAAGGCTGGCGGGACCGGCCGGACCAGCTGGACAAGTTCCAGCTGTAGGCTTCGGCCCAGGGATGAGCAGCAGCCGCAAGGTCGCGAGCGACCTTGCGGCTGCTGGGCAAATGGCGGTGGGCTGGTGCTACCATCATCCGCATCCTGGGAGGTCGACATGAAAGTCTTGATCGTGGGTGCGACGGGGATCATCGGCCGCGCCGTAATGGGGGAACTGGGCCAGCGCCATGAGATCATCACCGCCGGGCGTTCTTCCGGGGATCTGCGGGTGGACATCACCCACATCGAATCCATCCGGGCCATGTTCGAACAGGCCGGCCGGGTGGACGCCGTGGTTGCCGCCACCGGCAAGGTCAAGTTCGCCCCCCTGGAGGCCATGACCGCCGCGGACTACGAGATCGGGCTGAAGGACAAGCTCATGGGGCAGGTGAACCTGGTGCTGGTGGGGCGCGACCACGTGACCAACGGCGGCTCCTTCACCCTCACCACCGGGGTGTTGGACCACGACCCCATCGTCCAGGGCAGTTCGGCTTCCATGGTCAACGGCGCGGTCAATGCCTTCGTCGTGGCGGCGGCCATCGAAATGGCGCACGGCCAGAGGATCAACGCGGTGAGCCCCGGGGTCATCGAGGAAGCCATGGCGAGCTATGGGCCGTTCTTTCGGGGCTTCCTGCCGGTGCCGGCGGCCCGGGCCGCCCTGGCCTACGCCAAGAGCGTCGAGGGCGCCCAGACCGGCCAGGTCTACCGGGTGCTGTAGCAGGGAAGCAACGGCCTCGACTCAGTGAGGCTTGTCCCGGGCTTCCACCTTGACGGTGACCTGGTGTCCGGCGAACACGATATTGATCGTATGTTCGTCCATGTGGGGCACCAGGTAGCCCCCGGCCTGCTCGGCCGCCTCGGTGCAGAGGGCAAAGACCTGCTGTTCCAGGGAGGGGTCCTCCGGCCGGACCGGCTTTGACAATCTTCGACTCTCGCCCATGGAGCACCTCCCAAGCGTTTCCTCTAGAATCGGCAATTCCAGGGAAATAATTAGAAAACCATAATTCTTCGGCTTTGCTTCCCCTAAGGTTGTTCTTGGCGATAACGTATTCGGCTTCGGGGGCACCGGGGTGAACTCACCAGGATCCAGACGCTGGGCTTCGATCCCCATATCACGGCAGCCTCGGGTTCATTGCCGGGTCACACCCCCTAAAGGCCGGTGACGCTGGCCTGCCCCGTCTCGATGTGCCCGGCCAGAACCCGCAGGAACCGGTCGTCGCTGTCCACGGTGGCGGTGAGGTCGTACCAGCCCTGCCCGTGGCGCACCGGATGAAAGGTTTCCGTCACGGATCCCCCCGCCGCCACCACCCGGGTCCAGGGCCCGTCGCCGCGGTAGGCGTTGGCCTTGAGGGTGAAGGTGACCGGACCCCGGGTGCCGTTGTTCAGGATCACCTGGAACGTGCCCTGGCGCGGGTCGATCCGGGATGAAACCTCGACCCCGCCGCCGGCGGCCCCGGTCCCGGCGAAGCGGCGGCGGAAGCCATTGGGGCCGTAGCAGGTGAAGTCATAGTCGCCGCCGGGGCCGGTGGCGAACGCCGCCTGGACGGTGCCGCCCGGGTCCACCTCCAGGGGCCAGGGGTCGCCCGGGCGGTCCGGGCTGGGACAGATGGCCAGATTGGCGGCCTGGGCGCCGGCATTGCTGAGGCTGAGCTGGACCTGGCCCTGGGTCCGGTCGATCCGGGCATTGCCATTGAGCTGGTAGGGCAGGGCTCGGGCCGGTTTTTGGCCGGGTTCCTGGGCCGGCAGGGTCTGGTCGGCCGGCACCTGCGGTTTGGTTCCGCCCGGGCAGAACACTGGCTCGGCTGAAGGCAGCACCGGGAGGCTGAAATCGGGACGCTGGAAGTCGAAGGCGGTGGTGAGGTCGCCGCAGATCTTCCGGCGCCAGGGGCTGAGGTTCGGCTCCCGGACCCCGGTCCAGGCTTCCAGGAACCGGATGATGGAGGTGTGGTCGAACACCTGGGAACAGACGTAACCACCCCGGGTCCAGGGGGAAACCAGGATCATGGGCACCCGTACCCCCAGGCCGATGGGCTCGCCATGGACGAACTCGCCCGGGGTGCCCGGGGGCGGCACCGGCGGGGGCACATGATCGAAAAAGCCGCCGTTCTCGTCGTAGGTGAGCATGAACACGGTGCTCCTGGCCACGGCGGGGCTGCCGGCCAGGGCCTGGAGCAGCTCCCGGGTCAGCCGGGCCCCGCTCTCGGGGGAATAGGGCGGGTGCTCGGAACGGTCGGAGGGGGCGATGATCCAGGACACCTGGGGCAGGCTCCCGGCCTTCACGTCCCGGGCGAAGGCGGCGACCAGGTCGGTCTCCCGGGCCATGCCCCGGTCATGCAGGGGCTCCCCCGGGACGGCCCGCTGGAATGGACTGAACCAGGCCAGGGGGTTGTCATCGAAGTTGTCACCCTGCTGGTAGACCTTCCAGCTGACCCCCGCCGCCTGGAGCCGCTCCGGGTAGGTGGTCCAGTGGTAGCCGCTGGGGCTTTCCTGGTTGTCGATGACCGGGCCGCCGCCGCGGCCGCCGGGATCCAGGGTTCCGGTAAAGACATACAGCCGGTTGGGGTTGGTCGGGCTGATGGCCGAGCAGTGGTAGGCGTCGCAGACCGTGTAGGCGTCGGCCAGGGCATAGTGGAAGGGCAGTTGGGCCCGGGTGTAGTAGGCCATGGCGGTGGCGCCCTTGGCCTTGATCCACAGGTCCCAGTTGCCGCCGTTCCAGGCGTCGTGGCCGGAGGTCCAATCGTGGGCCACATCCTCCAGGCACGGCAGACCGGCCTGGAACGGCAGCACGAACCCGCCGTCCCCGGTCTGGTAGAGGTCCGGCCGGCCATCGCGGCCGCCGGGGGCGCTGGGGTCTCGGAACCCCCGGACCCCGCGCAGGGTTCCGAAATAATGGTCGAAGGACCGGTTTTCCTGGACGAAGATGACCACATGGCCGATGTCCCGGAGGCTGCCCGGGGCAGGCGTTCCGGAGCTGGCGCCGGTGGCCAGCAGGCCGCACAGCGGCAGGGCGAGGATCGATCCGGGGCGGAAGGACATGGGTACTCCTGGGAGAGGCGGAATCTCGGCTGGGATGGGCTTCGGGTGTCGAGGAAACAGGACATACCAAATGGAACTTAGAATCAATCCTGAAAATAGCCATCTCCAGCCGCTCGGATCGCCCTGGCCCGGGCGCCCGGGGGAGGGCTGGCGGTTGCGCGGCGGTATACTTGGCGCGAATCGCCATGAACCCGTCCAAACCGTGTTCCGGCCTGGAGGTCCCATGAAACCAAGCTCAGAGCCCCCCAAGAAATACAGCGATTTCGTCGAGCGTTTCACGAAGCTGGGCGAGGCCTGGGAAGCCATCCACATGGCCGAGGCCGAAGGTCCCCTGGACCCGCGCACCGCCCGGCTGGTCAAGCTGGCCGTGGCCATCGGCGCGTTCAAGGAGGGCGCGGTCCACGCCGCCTTCCGCAAGGCCCGGGAGGCCGGGGTCACGGCCGAGGAGATGCACCAGGTGGTGGTCCTGGCCACCGCGACCCTGGGGATGCCCTCCACCGTGGCGGCCTATGGCTGGGTCCAGGACGTCCTGGAGTCGGCCGACCCGAAGGCCTGAACGATGGAAGCGGCGGGTCTCCTGCTGTTGACCGGGGGCCTCGGCCGCCGGTTCGGCGGGCCCAAGCACCTCCAGGCCCATCCCGGCGGCGGCAGCTGGGGCGGCCACCTGGTGGCGGTATTCGGTTCGGTCTTTCCCCAAGGTCCGGTCCAACTGTTGGGCCAGGCGCTGCCCGACCATTCCGAGCTCCCGGCCCTGGCCGACCCCTCGGCCGGGCCAGCGGTGGCCCTGCGCCACTGGGCGGACCTGACCCGAACCCAGCCCCAGCCGAGGCGCTGGTGGGTGGTCCCCTGCGACCAGCTGCGCTGGACCCCCGAGCTTCTGATTACCTGGCACCAGGCCGCGGTCGCGGCCGACCCGGCGGCCACTCACTGGGTCATGGCCCGCCACAGCGGCCGGCTCCAGCCCCTGGGCGGATTCCTGGCCGCCAGCCTGCTGCCGCTGCTAGCCACCCTCCCGGTCCGCTCCCTCATGGCCATGGCCGACGCCCTGCCATCCCTGGTCCTGGATTCCCCAGGGGGGCACTGGCTGGACGTGGACACCCCGGAGGCCCTCCAGGCCTTCCTGGCAGCCCATCCCCATCCTCCACCGAATCCCTGATTTCATAAGCGAAGCACCCATCCCGTTTCCCAAAGATCGGGATAGCCCATGTGCTTTCGCCCGCCAATGGATCGTACACGGCAAACCGCGAGCAGCCTGCTGCTCGCGGTACCGGTGGGGCGGCGCCATAACCCGGAACCCGAACTGGGTCAGCGCCAATCCCGGGAACCCGAACGATCCATTCCGGAGCCCCCGGCAGGGACGGTTGCCCTGGGCCGAAATGTCCAATCACGCCCCCATCCAACCCCGGCACCCGGACCCCCTCCCCGACCCGCGCCACCACCCCGCCGAGGGGATTCGCTGGCCAGGGAGGGGCGGGGCTTCTAAACTGGAAATTCAATCACCTGAGGTGTCATGAGCGGACAACCTACCGACCTTGCCGAACTTGAACGTCCCATCCTGGAACTGGAGGCCCAGATCCACGCCCTGGAGATGGATCCAGCCAAGGTCAAGGAAATGGAAAAGCTGCGGAAGAAGGTCGACAAACTCAAGTCCGAAGTGTTCTCCTCCATCACCGACTGGCAGCGCACCCAGCTGGCCCGGCATCCCCGGCGGCCGTACACCCTCGACTACATCGAACGGATCTGCGACCGCTTCGAGGAAGCCCACGGCGACCGGAACTTCGGCGACGATGCCGCCATCGTCTGCGGCATGGGCTGGATCGGCGGCAAACCCATGATGATCATCGGCCAGCAGAAGGGCCGCGACACCAAGCAGAAGATCCTGCGCAATTTCGGCATGCCCAAGCCCGAGGGCTACCGCAAGGCCTTGCGCTTCATGAAGATGGCCGAAAAATTCCACCGGCCCATCCTCTGCCTGATCGACACCCCGGGCGCCTATCCGGGACTGGACGCCGAGGAGCGCGGGCAGGCCGAAGCCATCGCCCGCAACCTGAAGGAGATGGCCAAGCTGAGGGTGCCGGTGGTGTCGGTGGTGGTGGGCGAGGGTGGCTCGGGTGGAGCCCTGGCCCTGGGGGTGGCCAACCGGGTGCTCATGCTGGAGTACGCCATCTACTCGGTGATCACCCCCGAAGGCTGCGCCTCCATCCTGTGGAAGGACGCCGCCCAGGCCCCGGCGGCGGCCGAGGCGCTCAAACTCACGGCGCCCAACCTCCTGGCCCAGGGCCTGATCGACGCCGTGGTTCCGGAACCCCTGGGCGGAGCCCACTCCAACTGGGACAAGGCGGCGGTCCTGGTGAAGACGGCGGTGCTGAACGCGTTCGAGGGCCTGGCGGGCCTGAGCCCGGAGGAACTGGTGAACCAGCGCTACGAGAAGTTCTCCCACATGGGAAGCTTTTCGTCATGAAGGCACTGCCCTGGCGGATGCGCAGGCCCGTGCCTGCGGGGGTGGCCCCATGGGCGGGACTGGAACGGGACTGGGGCCTGTCGGCCGCGGCCGCCCGCATGGCCTGGATGCGCAGCGCCGATCCGGGGGACCTGGCCTGGCGCCTGGACCCTTCCTGGGCCCGGAGTACCGATCCCTTCCTGCTGGAGGGGGTAGCCGCCGCGGTGGCCAGGATCCGCCAGGCCCTGGCCGGCCATGAACCGATCTGCGTCTACGGCGACTATGACGTCGACGGGGTCACCGCCACGGCCCTGCTGGTGCGGGTGCTGGAAAAGCTGGGGGCCAAGGTCGGCTTCTTCATCCCCAACCGCTTCAACGACGGCTATGGCCTCCACCTGGACTGCATCCGGGAACTGGCGGAAACCCGCGGGCCGGCCTTGATGGTTTCCGTGGATTGCGGCGTGCGTTCGGTGGCGGAAGTGGCGGCCAGCCGCGAACTGGGCCTGGACTGGATCATCACCGATCACCACGCCATGGGTCCGGACCTGCCCCAGGCCGCCGCGGTGGTCCACCCCGGTCTGGGCGGCTACGGCAATCCGCATCTGGCCGGGGTCGGGGTGGCCTTCAAACTGGCCCAGGCGCTGTTGGACGCCGCACCCCTGCCCAAGGCCGGGGATGAGGCCTTCCTGGACGGCCTGCTCAAGCTGGTGGCCCTGGGCACGGTGGCGGACATGGTCCCCCTGGTGGGGGAGAATGCGCTGCTGGTGCGGCGGGGGCTCACTGCCCTGGACGGAGCCAACGGACCGGGACTGGCCGAACTGCTCAAGGCCGCCAAGGTGGAGGGGCCTCTGCGCTCCCAGCACATCGGCTTCGGCATCGGGCCCAGGCTCAACGCGGTCGGCCGCATGGGCGGAGCGGAAGACGCGGTGCGGCTCCTGCTCACCCGGGACGGCCAGGAGGCCAGGACCCTCATGGCCCGGGTGGAAGCCTTGAATCTGGAGCGGCGGGAGATCCAGAAGGCCCTCTGCCTGCTCCTGCCACCGCCCTCGGACGGCCCGTTCGACCTGGTGCTGGAACCCACCGCCCACAAGGGCGTGCTGGGCATCGTGGCCGGGCAGCGGATGCGGGCCACGGGCCGGCCGTCCGCGGTCGGCACGGTGGTGGACGGGATCGCCCACTGCTCGGTGAGGGCTCCCGAAGGCTACGACCTGCGGCCCGCCCTGGACATGGTCCGGCCCTACATCCTGTCCGGCGGGGGGCATCGCTACGCCGCCGGCCTGACCTTCCCCATTGGCCGGCTGGGCTTCATCCGCAAGACCCTGGACCGGGTCGCCCAGGAGCAGGCCCTGGAGGCTCCCGAGTCCGCCCTGGTGGTGGACGGCCTCGGCACCGCGCTGGCCCCGTCCCTGGCGGAGCTGGAACGGATCGAACCGTTCGGGTCCGGTTTCCCGGAACCCCTGCTGGTGGTGGAGGGGGCTCTGGCCGGGCCGGTGAAGACCTTCGGCGAAGGTCACCGCAAGTTCCGCCTGCGGGGGGAAGATCATGAATTCACCCTGTTTGCCAACGGCGATGGCATGGACGACCTGGAAGGGGACCTCTGTCTGGCGGTGGCGCCCCTGGACCACCCCCGGTGGGGGCGGAGCTGGCGGGTGGAGACCTTCGTGGTTCCGGCGGGGGGGGCATGAGGGGATGGCAATTCATCAGCGCTCGGAATCCCCTCTGGCGGGTCCTGGGCACCGGAATGGTCGTGACCATCGTGGCCGTCACCACCCTTTATGTGGTGCGAGGGCCGAGGCCCCTGAAACCGACCGAGGACAACGGGGTGCTGGCCGGAGCCGGCACCCAGGGCAAGTTCGGCACGGTGACCGAGCCCCTGGGCCAAGGCCTGTTCGTGCTTTCCTATGAAACGATCACCGGTAAGGAGGAGGACCTCCAACTGCAGAAGGTGACCGGCCGGCTCCAGGAACCCCAGACCACCTGGAACATGAATTCCCCGGCCGCCAGGAAGCTCGGGGGGGTGTGGACCTTGTTCGGTCCCATGGACATGACGTCGGTCGCTCCGGCCGGAAACGTCACCATGGGTAAAGGTTTCATCAGCGACTCGGGGCCGGCCCTGGGCTGGGACCGGGGCGTCTGGCACGGTCTCGCCCCCCTGGTGTGGGATGACCTCCAGGGCAGCGGCCGGGGGCGGTGGAATCTGCCCGCCGGGTGGCAGCGGGGTTTGGATGGCAAATTCATCGTCGACAGGGGCCCGGTGCGCTGGGTGGCCGCCCAGGAGGGCGCGGTGAAGAGCATGGATGCCCAGCGAATGTGGGCGGCGTTGGGCTTTCAGACCGGGCACATGGAGGATGTGACCGCCCAGCTGGCGGGGGGGCAGGTCAAGGCCCAGGTGGTGGACATCGATCCGGCCTGGATCCGCTGGTCCGGGCCCCTGGCCTTCAGCCGGGACGACGGCTGGCATGGCACCGCAGCCGGTGGCCGGGCTCCAAGGCCCCCTGACGGCGGCGCGTTTGAAAAGATCGAACTCACGGACTTCAAGGCCGAGCGGGCCATGACCGGGGGGACCGAGTCGGTGACCTCGGAAGGGGCCCGGTGGACGACGGCCGGGCTGCGGCTGGAAGGGAACGTGCGGCTGGAGCAGCCCATGGACGGGAACCGGCTGCTGCTCCAGGCGCCCAGGGTGCTCCAGCGGGACGGCCCGGGGCCGGACATCCCGGCCGAGCTCCCCCTGGGCGAGACCTGGGCCGAAGGCCAGGCGGTATTGTCCTGGGGCAACCGGTCCCTGAGCAGCCCGCGCATCGTCGGTGTGCAGAAGACCCGCCAGTGGCGGGTCCAGGCGCCGGCCCTGGGCCGCGGGGAAATGGGCACCTTCACCGGTGGCGAGGGCCTTGGCAACCCGGTCCGGTGGACCTTCGCCGGGCCCATCCTGGCCCGGTTCACCGATGGCTCCACGGTCCAGGCCGACAACCTGGTCTGGGAAAACAATGTCTACACCCTGACCGGCCGGCCGGTGACCATGAACCGGTTCCGGGAACGGCTGACCGGGCCGAAGCTGGTGCGCACCGGGGAGGTCCTGGACTTTCCCGCCGGCATCGCCGGGGCCCTGGCGGCCCTGGATGGGGATATCAACATCCAGGCGGATCACGGCAAGGCCCAACGCACCCTCATCACCCTGGACGGCCGGGTGGAGTGCCAGGGGCAGGGCTGGAGCTTGCAAGCGGACCGTATCTCGGTAACGCTGGGCGCAGGGAACATGGTGAAACAGGTGAATGCGAATGGAGCGGTTTTTCTACGTGGGCGGATGGGGGAGGGCAGGGGCGAGGCCCTGGTGCTGGATCCCAACCAGAAGACGGCCAACTGGACAGGCCGGGTGAAGGCCGTCACGGAGGTCAACCCGTGACCGAGCCATCGGAACTGCGCCTGGAAGCCAGAAACCTTTGCAAACGCTACGGCGACCGCACCGTGGTGCGGGACGTGTCGCTGAGCGTGTCCCCCGGGGAAGTGGTGGGGCTGCTGGGGCCCAACGGAGCCGGGAAGACCACGACGTTCTACATGGTGGTGGGGGTCGAGGCCCCGGATAAGGGGACCATCAGGTGGTGGGGCAAGGACATCACCGCCATGCCCATGCACCGCCGGGCGCGCAAGGGCATCGGCTACCTGCCCCAGGAGTCCAGCGTGTTTCGTGGCCTGACCGTCTGGGAGAACCTCATGGCCCTGGCGGAGTTGCAACCCATCCCCAGGGCGGCGCAGATCGCCCGGTGCGAGGAGCTCATTGCCGACTTCCATCTGGGTAAAGTCAAGACGACCTTGGGCATGAGCTTGTCCGGCGGCGAGCGGCGGCGCTGCGAAATGGCCCGGGCCCTGGTGACCAACCCCAAGATCATGCTCCTGGACGAGCCGTTCGCCGGGGTGGACCCCAAATCCGTGATGGAGATCCAGAGCCTCATTGCCGATCTTAAGGCCAGGGGGATCGGAGTGCTCATCACCGACCACAATGTCCGGGAAACCTTGCACATCGCCGACCGGGCGTACATCCTTGCAGATGGAATGATAATGAAACATGGCTTGCCCCACGAGATTGCCGAAGATCCCGATATTCGCCGCGTATACTTGGGCGACAACTTTAGGCTGGATTGATGGCTAACCTCGGTCCTAACCTCTCCCAACGGCTTTCCCAGAGCCAGACCCTGGCGCTCACCCCTGCCATGCAGCTCAAGCTCAAGCTTTGGCAGATGAACCTGCTGGAACTGAGCCAGACCATTGAACATGAACTGGGTGAGAACCCCCTTCTGGAACTGCAGGAGGATGGCGACGAAGTGCCCACCCTGGAGGCCCTGGAGGAGGGGCGTGACTCCGAGGTGGTGGACAACAACCAGGCCCAGGATAGTGTGGAACTGCCCGAGGGGACCGATTCGGTGGATCTGGGCCCGGTGGTGGACGGCAGCGGCGAGATGGATGCGGAGGCCTCCCGGGAGGAGGGCATCTCCCAGGTCCAGGAAACCGAACTGGGGGCGGAGAACTCCTGGGATACCGAGCTGCCCCGGACCAGCAGCCTGCCCGAGGACGAGCGCACCAGCTGGGAGGACCGGCTGAGCAGCACCGAGACGCTCCAGGAGCACCTGCTGTCCCAGCTCTACCAGACCCTGGAAGCGGATGACCCCAGGGCGCCACTCATGGAGGCCCTCATCGACCATGTGGACGCCAAGGGCTTCCTGCGGGTCGACCCGGACCTGCCCTCGGAGGTCACCCTGGCCGAACTGGCCCGGGAACTGAAGGTGGACGAAACCCTGCTGCGGGAGATGCTGGACATCCTCCAGGAATTCGATCCGTCCGGAGTGGGCTGCTTCACGGTGCAGGAGAGCCTCCTGATCCAGCTGCGCCATGCCGGGGCCGAGCCGGACGATCTGGCGGTGCGGGTCATCCAGGACCACTGCGATCTCCTGAGCCAGCGGGACAATGTCAAGCTGAGGAAGGCCATCGGCTGCTCCGAGGAGGACCTGGGCGAGGCCCTGGCCCTGCTGAGGCATCTCCATCCCGCCCCGGGCCGGGCCTTCGATCCGGAGAGCGAACGGGTGGTGAAGCCCGATGTGGTGGTGCTCAAGGGCGAGGATGGCACCTGGAAGGTGTATCTCAACGACGAGACCGTGCCCCGGTTGAAGGTGAGCGGGGAATACCGGCATTTCCTGGCCTCGGCCGAGGCCAAGGGCGACAAGGATTTCATCCGGGACAAGTACCGTTCCGCGCGGGACTTCATCCGCGGGGTGGAAGACCGGAACCGGACCGTGCTGAGGGTTTCCGTCGCCATCGTCGAACTGCAGATGGAATTCATGAAGCAGGGTATCGAGTACCTGCGGCCGATGGTGCTCCGGGATGTGGCGGAGGCCACGGGCTTCCATGAGTCCACCATCTCCCGGGTGGTCAAGGCCAAGACCATCCACACCCCCCAGGGGTTGTTCGATCTCAATTATTTTTTCAGTGCCGGACTGGGTTCCAACAGGGGCGGAGACGAAGTCTCGGCCACGGTGGTCAAGCACAGGATCAAGGCTCTGGTGCAGGCTGAGGACCCTGCCAAGCCGCTTTCCGACGAGACCATCGCCAGGCTGCTGGATCGGGACGGCATTCAGGTCGCCCGGAGAACCGTCAACAAGTATCGCGAAGAGTTAAAGATCCCTCCCGCATCACGCAGGAGGAGACGGTGAACCTTCCCTCAGGGCGGAGCATCACGTTTTCAACGGGCCGCAAGGCCCCCCTTCAAAGGAGTCCACGATGAAGGTCATCTTCACAGGTCGCCACGTCGAAGTTTCTGATTCTCTGCGCGCTTCCGCCCAGGAACGGTTCGACAAAATGACGACGTATCTGGATGATATTATTGATGTCCATGTCATTTTCAGTGTCGAGAAGCACCGCCACCAGGCGGAGATCACGCTCAAGACCCGCAGCGGTGAATTCATCGCCTGCGCCGAGACCGACGACATGTACGCCAGTCTCTCCCAGGCCCTGGACAAGCTCGAGGCCCAGGCCCACAAACACTCCGGCAAGCAGAAGACCGGGTTCAAGGCCAAGGGCGTGCTTCCGGGCACCGAAACGGTGCAAGCAGAACTGGAACTCGAGGCCGAGGCCGAGGCCGAAACCGAAACCGAAACCGAAGGGTAGCGGCCTCCCCGCTTGCAGCCGAAACGCCAGGGACTCGTCCCTGGCGTTTCGGCGTTCCGGGCTACCGCTTCGGCTCGTCCCCGGCTTTGGCCGGCAAGGGCTTGACGGTCACCGTCACCTTTTCACTCACGGCGGTCTCCCCGGTGTCGGCTCGGAGTTCCACCTGGTAATGAAAGGTGCCGGTAACCAGAACGAACCGATTCAACGTCGGTCCGTTCTCGCCCGCAATCACCTTGCCGTCCCTCAGCCACTGCCAGTGCAGCCCGATGTGGGTCTTGTTGGCGACGGCATGGAGGATCAGGTTTTGGCCTGCGGGATGGGGCACCTCCGGGTCGCCGAGGATTTGGACCGTCAAGGGGTTGTGGCGCTGCCGCAGGTCCCCCGGGTGGAAGGTGGCGTATTTGCCGCCCCAGGCGGGAGTGGGGCCGTGGCTCGGGGTGGCGAAGGGATCGGGCCGTCCGGCCGGGACCCGGGGCCGCTCGGGTTCCTGGACGGCCACGGGCAGTTGCGCACTGGTGATCCTGCCGCTCGGGCCGGTCACTTCAACCCAGTAGATCCCCCGGTCCTCCCGTTGGGCGTTGGCAATGACCAGCCTGGGATCCGTCTTTCCGGGCAGGGCGACGCCAGATCGGTACCACTGGCAGGCAGGGGCGCCCCCGTCGCCCGGGCCGTGGCTGACCGCCTTGAGCTCCAGGGCCTCGCCCTGGCGGACGATGGGAGGATCCATGGTCACCGTGACCGTGCCGAGGTGAGGCCGGACGGCCCCGGGGTCCACGCTGACGTGGACCCTATGGCTCCGGGTTTCCCAGTCGCCGCCGGCACCCTTGACCGCCACCTGGTAGTCCCCCGCATGGTGCTCCGAGGTGACCGATGGAATGGACAGGACCGAGCCGGTACCGATTTCCACCCCCTGGTGCAACCATTGGTAGGTTACCGGAGGCACGGCGTTGATTCCGGCCGAAAGGGTCAGGGTGTCCCCGGGCCGGAGCGCCACGTCCCCGCTGGGCTCCACGAAAGGCAGAGGCTGCGGGTTCTTGCCGTCCGGCGGCGGGAGGTCCAGGTCCAGGTGGGCAAGCACCTCGAAGGTATGGTTCTGGAACCCGCCGGAGGTTTCCAGGTATTGGATCGCGCCGAACGGGACGTTGACGGTGCCCTGGGGGCGGGCGGCGCTGGCGCCGAAGCTGTCGAGCAGGATCCAATAGGGGGACGGGCCGCGGTCATCGTAGCCGACGATGGCCGTGTAGTGGGCGCCGTTATTGTACAGGACCGCCTTGCCCCGGTTGAGGCTGGCCTTGATCAGGTGGATCACGTCCTGGTTGGTGAACCCCGCCCGGTGGGTGTCCAGGGTTGCGAACGCCAGGCTGCGGAGGGGGTAATGGGGCAGGAGGCCGACCCTGGGTCGGGCCGCGCCCTCAGGAGCCTGGAACTGGGCCTCGGGATTCGACCACGGAACCAGCATTCCAGCGGCCATGTAGGTCCTGGCCAGGATGTCCGGGTTGCCCTTCTCGAAGGCGCTATCGGGGTCCCCGGGCTCCAGGGGGCGATAGATGGACTGGAAGAACTGCACGGAAAGCCGGTCCTTGATCTGATACTTGAGGCTCATCTCCAGTTCGATGGCGGCCGTGGCAGCCCAGACCCAGCAGCTTTGGGTGGCTCCCTGATTGCGTTCGGCGGGAACGATCTTCATATGGGGCAGCAGAGTCATGGCAGCCGGAAGCCTGGCAGGGTCGTCACCGGGGGCGGTCCGCCAGGTGGGAACCGCCACGGGCGCGACCTTGGGCGCCGGCGGCAGGGCCTTTGTTTCCCCTGGAATCACCACCTCGATCGGTATCGGCGGTTCGCTGACGGTGATTCCGTGCCCGTCGGCCACCCGGACCTGGTAGTCGCCTTCCTGGTGTTTACCGATGGATCCGATCCTGAAAAAGGCGGACGTCGCAGTGGGGTTATCTTTTATGGGAAGGCCGTTATGAAGCCATTGAAAGTGCACCCGGCCTTGGGTCCCACCGGTAAAGGCGGTTATATCCAGGAATTTCCCCAGCGGGATTCGGGTGTCATTGCATTCCGCCCACACGATCACCTCTTCGGAAGGGGGCACCCCCGGGCGGGCGGGAGCTGCTTCCAGAGTGTGGGGAAGGGCGGGGGGCACTGCTGCCGGGCCGGAGGTGGTCCGGGTGGCGGCTGGCGGGGCGGGTGCGGCTGCGCCGGATTTCGCCGGAGGGAGGGTGGCCGGGATGGGTTCCGCCGCGCCGGAGGACGCCGGAATGGACGCAACTGGAGCCGGTGCTGCCGCGCCGGAGGTCGTCCGGGTGGC
>Ga0302279_10003698_pt1 | contig 18754 bp, 18 predicted proteins | sample III_Bog_N3_3_FD_194541 | JGI IMG/M metagenome (GOLD analysis project Ga0302279, IMG submission 194541) | Peat permafrost microbial communities from Stordalen Mire near Abisko, Sweden - III_Bog_N3_3 | ecosystem: Environmental > Terrestrial > Soil > Wetlands > Peat | place: Sweden: Abisko...
GTCTGGCTGGCGGCGGACGCACGCCGCCGCGGCGAGACCGTCGTACATCTGCTGTCCGAGGCTTGAGCAGAAGGAACAACCCGAATGGCAACGAAACCTTCCGTGCAGCTCGTCGCCAAGGTCATCGTCGGCCTGGTGCTCATTGCCGCCGGATGGACGCTCATCGCGTCCATGGTCTTCCTGTTTGGCACGCGGCTGATCGGGTCTTTCGCGCACCCGTTCTATCAGTGGTGGACGTATCTCTTGTACGCTCCGCCGAATCCCATGGTGACGCTCTGGCTCAAGATCGGCGCCGGGGTGGCTTCTACCGCTGTTCTGGTGTTCGCCGCCGCCCTCGTATTCCGCCGCCGTATTGTCGGGCCCTCCCTCCGGCAACGGTTCTTTGGCGGCACGCCGCAGCCGATGCGCGGCGCGACGGACAACCACGGACACGCCGACTGGCTGTCGATCGCGAAAGCGCAGGAGGTCTTTCCCGGCCCCTCAGCTGAGTTCGGCGGCATCGTCGTCGGGGAAGCGTATCGGGTGGACCAGGACAGGGTCGCGGCGGTCGCGTTTGACCCGGCCAACAAGGCGACCTGGGGAAAAGGCGGCAAGGCCTCCCTTCTCATCGACCCCTGCAAGTCCGGCCCCACGCACAGCCTGGTCTTCGCCGGGGCTGGATCGTTCAAATCAACGTCGGCCGCCTCCACGCTGCTGACATGGACCGGCTCCGTGGTCGTCCTGGATCCGTCTGGCGAGCTTGGCCCCATGCTGGCCGGCGCTCGCGAGGACATGGACCATACGGTTCACCAGCTCGGGCTGAGTGGGACGACCGGCTTCAACGTACTCGACTGGATCGACGTTGAATCCCCCCTCGCCACCACGAACGTCCTGTCCGTCGTGGGCTGGGTGTGCGGCGATAGCCAGACACGCGGCGGCGGGGGGAACGACAAAGGGTCCGAGTTTTTCGAGGCCCGCGGTCGCGCGATGGTGGCCTGCCTGTTGTCGCATATACTTTGGGACCCCACCCTGCCCCCGGCGCTGAAAACGCTCCGCACGCTGCGGGCTGGCATTGCGACACCGGAAAAGCAGATGCGGGAGGTGCTGAAGGGCATCCACAAGGACAGCCGCTGCCCGCTTGCACGCGACTACGCCGGCACGCTCATGGGCCTGGTGGACGAGACATTCTCCGGCGTCTACGCCAATGCGGACGAGAGCACGTCCTGGCTGGCGAACCCGGCCTTCGCGTCGATCGTCTCCGGCGATACCTTCAACTCGCGCGATCTGCTGGGCGGGAAGGTGACCGTGTTCCTGCAAATCCCGCTCGCGGCCTTGCAGTCCACGCCGGCCATTGGCCGCGTCGTGATCGGCGCGCTGCTCAACGCGGCCTATGAAGCCGACGGGCGGGTGGCGGGCCGCATCCTGTATCTGTTGGATGAAGCCGCACGTCTCGGCCCGATGAAGATTCTGGAAACCGCCCGCGACGCGGGCCGGAAGTACGGAATCACGCTCCAGCTTCTCTACCAATCGGTCGGCCAGATCGAACGGCAGTGGGGACGCGAGGGAAAACGGGAATGGTATGACGGCGTGTCGCACCGGTCCTATGCGGCCGTGCAGGATCTCGAGACGGCGAAGGAGCTGGAGGAGACCTTCGGCACCTACGCCGTCATGGCGACCTCGGAAGGCTCGAACACCGGCTCATCCGGCAAATCCTTCGAGACCGGATCGCGGTCGCGGGGAGCCAACACCAGCTATCACGAAATCAGCCGCCCACTGATCCGGCGGGAAGAGCTGATGAACGACTGCCGGACGGATGAGGCGTTCGTGATCATCCGGGGTGCGAAGCCCCTCCGGTGCGGACGCGCCATCTACTTCCGGCGGCCGGAACTGGCGGCCAGGATCGCGGCCAACCGGTTCAATCACGATGCCGCCGCCGACTGACCGAGCCCGTCGCCAATCTTCGGAGATCCCCCATGTCGAAAGAAGCCGCATCTGCCGATCTGCAAGCCGCAGCCTATTGGCGGAACGTCGCCCGCGCGGACCGATCCGAAATCACCGTGGCGGTGACGAAGGTCACTGATCTGACGGCGGCTGCACGGCGCGAGGACAAGGAACCAGGCGGGGGTCCACGCCGCGCGAGGGGCTTGAGCGCGAGCTGATGTCCTGGCGAGATTTTGGCTCGATCATATCACGGTTACACGGAACACCCGGTGGCGTGTCAGTAAGCCGGTCTGGCCCGGTCAGGGGGAGGAAATTCTGATGACCGCCAGGCGCCATGAGTTCGCATAGCCGGTTTTCAGGCCAACCAGCTTGTGATAGTCCCTCTGCTCATTCCATAATGAGCAGAGGGACTATCACGATTCATGTCGACCGCAGACGCCCAGCGAATCCGCGCGATCGATCTTCTTAAGGCCCGGGGACTGCTCCGGCTTAAGGATTTCGTGGCTGAAGGAATCGGACCGGAGACGCTTTCCCGTCTCGTGCGGGAGACCGCCGTCGTGCACCCCGCGAGGGGCCTTTACCAACTTGCCGATACGCAAGTCGATGCCGCCCACGCGCTCGCCGAAGCCGCCATCCTGGTCCCCAAGGGCATTGTCTGCCTCACGTCGGCGCTTCAGTTCCACGAACTTACCCTGCAGATGCCGTCTGCGGTCTGGATGGCCATTGAGCGGACCGCGTGGCGGCCGAAGATCGACTATCCCCGCATCCGGTTCGTTCGCTTCGCCGGACCCGCACTGACCGAGGGGATCGCGCCGCATCGCATCGAGGGGGTCGAGGTTCCCATTACCGACCCGGCACGGACGATTGTCGACTGCTTCCGCTACCGCGCCAAGGTCGGACTGGATGTCGCGATGGAGGGGTTGCGTGAAGGGCTGCGCAGTCGCCGTTGCACACCCGATGAGCTCTGGCGCCATGCACGAACGGCTCGGGCCTGGTCGGTCATGCGGCCCTACGTCGAGGCGATGGCATCCGATGACAGGTAGGCCCCGTGACATTGGCGCCTCCGTGCGTGCGCGGCTCCTTGCCCGGTCACGCGCTGAGCGGTCGGACTTTCAGAGTCTGCTGACGCGGTATGCCCTCGAACGCTTGCTGTACCGGCTGAGCGTTTCTGCGCATCGAGACCGGTTCATCCTGAAAGGGGCGATGCTTTTCGTGACATGGGTCGCCGATCCATTCAGACCGACGCGCGATCTTGATCTGCTCGGTTACGGCGACAATCGCGCGGCGGCGATCGCCGACACCTTCCGTGTCATTTGCGCCCAGCCGGTTGCCGACGATGGCGTCGTCTTTGACGGCGCCGCCCTGGAGGCTGCATCAATCCGCGAGGCGGCGGACTATGGCGGCGTACGGGTGCGTACGACGGCAACAATCGCCGGTGCGCGCGTTCCGATCCAGGTCGATGTGGGCTTTGGGGACGCCGTAACACCGGCACCGCTGGAGATCGACTATCCGACCCTGTTGGACAACCCAGCGCCGCATCTCAGGGTCTATCCCGTCGAAACGGTTGTGGCGGAGAAATTTGAGGCTTTGACAACGCTTGGCATGGCGAACAGCCGGCTCAAGGATTTCTACGATCTCTGGCTGATCGCGCAGACATTTGAGCTCAGTCACCCGGTTCTTGCGAATGCGGTGAGGCGGACATTCGAGCGGCGCGGGACAGGTTTGCCAACCGATACGCCAACCGGTTTGACGGATGATTTCGCGGCAGCACGATCGACCCAATGGCGGGCGTTTATCGGGCGGGAGCGCATGGTGGCCGTACCGGACTCGCTCGCCATCGTCGTCGCTGATCTCCGCGCCTTCCTGTTGCCACTAACCACCATGCCGCAGGCCGGACGAGAATGGCCAAAGGGCGGCCCCTGGTCGCTTGGCATGGTCGATGATGAATAGCGCGTGGATCGGCGTGGCAAAATTTGCGCGCCGATTGACATGACGCCTGCGGCACCCGCGCGTCCCGCGCAATCCCGGTTGCACTGCGGCGGGTCGCTGCGATGCAGCACTACATCCGCCGTCCTCGACGGCGACCGGCTGTAGCCTTCTCCGCCTCTCGCTCCCGGTACGCTCGCACCCGTTCGACGGCTGCGCGCATGGCGTCTCGCACCTGGGGGCCGATGTCCTTGAGGCGCTGCAACAGGTCGCGACGCCCGGCGGTGGTGTTCTCTGACCTGGGTTCCAGCCGCTGCGCCCTGCCATTGTCCCGCTTGCCCTGGAAGGTCGCCGCCAGGGTGCTCTTCACCTTGCCCTCGACCGCGCGCTGTTCAAGCCGCTGCTTCCCGGCCTGCATCTTCTGGATTGTTCCCGTGCGAAGGTTTTCGGCGCGCGCAATCATCGCCAGTGATCCCTCCTTCACCGGCTGACGCGCGAAATTGCGTGCCACGTTCTCAACCACGTCGCTCTCGCGGACCTGGCGCCTGTCACCAAGTGGCCGGCGGCCGGCAACCTCCTGCCGCTCCGCGCCATCCGAGGTCACGATGAACGAATGTTCGCGATGCCTGCTACCCGACGTGTAGGCCCCGAAAGCGTTCACCTGGCGCGATCCGCCCGGAACGGCAAAGATATGTTCGCTGACCGTGGACCCCTGGCTGGTGTTGGTCGTCAGCACGTCGCCATAGGCGAGTTTGATCCGGCCGGTCGCCGCGCTCTTGAGGCTGTCCCATTTCACCAGCCCGTCCCGGCCCTCCTTGGTTCGCAGGACCAGGCCCTCGGCCTTGATCTCGGCAACCTCCAGAACAGTGCCATTCCGGCCGATGTTGCCGCCTTTGTTGGTATCGAGAAAGCGGGCGTTGGTGCGCTCGAAGAGGCGCACCCTGTCGCCCTCGGCCAGCGGCAGGTCATAGGTCCGGACATCGGCGCCGCCCTTGCTCATCGCCGGAACGGTGATCCGGTCGGCGCCAACTTCACCCAGCGCGCGCCGCTTGTCCCGAATGGCCATGCTGATCTGGTGGGCATCGTGGTTGGTCGGCGCGCTGATCGAAATGGAGAACCGTTCCCGATCGGCGTTGGCCTCGCGGCGCTGCTGCCAGAGGGTCACGACGCTCTGCACGGCTTCCTCGTAGCCGCCCGGGGTCACAAGCAGGGTGCCGTTCTCCAGCTTCCGCTGCACCGCCGCCGCGGTCTCGCCGTTGCGGAACATGAGGGTGGTTTCCCGTTCCTCCTGCCCCATTTGGCGCACTGAGGTTTCCAGCATCGGGATCGCTGTCTCGCCAAGGCCGCGGCGCAGCAGGTCCACGACGGCGCCGGCCTCCACGCTCTGCATCTGCTTCGGATCGCCGATACCGACGATCTGGAAGCCGTGCTCGTGCTGCGCGCACAGCAGGTCATTGAGCTGGCGCGTGCCAAGCAATCCCAGCTCGTCCACCACCACGACGGACCTGGGGCCGGGCTGGACCCGGCCCGTCTCGATGGATTTCAGGAAGCTCTCCACGGCCCGCGCATTCCTGGCTGTGATGCCGGCTTCGGTGAGGTCGTCCGACTGACGCCATGCGAGGGCGATGCCGTGAACCTCGCGGCCGTCCTCCTTCCAGGCGTCGACGAGCGGCTTCAACAATGTGGACTTGCCTGACCCGGCGACACCGATCGCCACGGCGAGGCGGCCACCGGTCCCCAACTGCTCCATCACCGCGCGCTGCGCCTTTCCGTGTTCCGACGTGAAGTCGAGTTCGGGGAAGCGCCGGACCGCTGCCGCGATCTGCGCCAGGGTCAGGGCGGCCGTCCTGTCGTTGCCAGCGGCACGGGCGCTGGCAACAAGCCGCAGCTCCTCGTCCCGGTGCAGGGTTGTTGTGATGCCCACCTTGTCGCGGCCGTTCTCGCCTTTCACGTCGCCCCAAATGAGTGACGTATGTTCACCGCGCTGCATCACGCCCCGCTCGCGCATCGCCTTGGTAACGGCATTCACGTCAGCCGGCGATTCGACGCCGGAGGCGATCAGCCCCTTGGCGGCGGCAAGCCTGGCGTCCGCCCCTTCCACGGCGGCGCGACGCTGCAGCGCCTTGTCGAACACCGGAAGGGCCGCCTGATAGGCGGCCTCCAGCCGGTCCTCGCGCGAGGCTTCTGCCGGTTTCCGGTCGGGCCGGAGGACGCTCCGGTGCTCATAGCCGATCTCGGCCGCCGCGAGCCGCCAGGCCGTGGCGTCGCTCAGATCATCGGACTTCGCACCCCGCGGGTCCTGCACGCCCTGTTTGAGCAATCCGATCTTCCGGTCGGCGTCCAGCGTGTCCCAATCGAGGCCCTGTTCGGCGGCATAGGCGCCCGCGGCGGCGGTCCCGCCCATGGTCCGCTTCGAGAAATGCCCGGTGACACAATCGGGTACCGCAGTCAGCCGGGTCATTTCCGTCCGGTCATCGAGCACGACATCAACCCCGTGCCTGCGGAGGTTGGTCGCCAGATAGGCTTGATAGAGCGCGCCCCATTCCTTCACCCGGCCGTCGAGCTGGTCGAGCCACAAGCCGCCCATGTGGCCAGTCCCGGTCAGCACCGCGTTGAAGACGGCGGTGTGGGTATGCAGCTGCATGTCGCCGGCAACGCGGCCACCGGCGCTTTTGAAGGTATGCAGCTCGGTGTAGTCCTGCCCGCTCCTGTCGGTCTTGACGACGGCGACGGTCGGGCGGGCGGTGTAGTGGTCGAAGGAGACCCAGCCGATCGAGCCCGGCTCCCATCCTGCCTGCCCGCCGTCCCCCTTCCTGGCGCGGCCGATCTGCGCCTCGATGTCGTTCATGACGCTGCCGATGGCGTCGTGGTGCGCCTGGTGGATCATCCCGCGCTCGGCCTCGGTCGGGGCGAAGGCCCATGCCACCGAGACCGACTTCGGCGCGGAGAATGTCAGATCGACGTAGCCGATCCGCGCCCGGGACGTGTCCATCCGTTGGTGGTATTGCTTCACGGTCAATTCGCCGCCCGTGGCCGTGCGGCCGGACAGGATATCCTCACGCTGCTCCGGGGTGAGTTCGGCTTGCTTCGCTCCCAGAACGGATTGGAAGCGCCGTACCGCCCGCTGCGCGGCTTCCGGCGGCAAAGCCGTGCCGTCTGCTTTCCTGCCGGCCAAAACGTTCTCGATCTCGGCGCGCCCGGGCATCCGGCTTTCATCCGTTCCGAAGACCGTGCCGACGCCTTCCGTTGCAGACCGGTTCTGTTTCCCCGCAATGTCGCCGCCGTCCGCGCGCTGGCCGTTCAGGAGGTTGGCGACTTCGCTCGCGGTGAGCGCTTTGGCGGTGGCGATGCCAAGCCGTTCGGCCAGCGCAGGGTTCATGTCCCGACGGGGTGCCGCCGTCGCACTGCTGTAGTCCTTGCCGGTGCGCGCCTGGTCTGTCGCACTGTCGAGGCGTTCACCGGGGCCTTGCCCGTCGCCAGCCCGGTCAATGCCTGTACGGCGGAGGGAGGCGACAGCCTCGTCCCTGTTCACCAGTCCCGCAGCCACAAACGCACCAAGCGCCCGGATCGTCACTTCGTCTCGGGGTGGGGAGCGGCCCGCGGCATCCGTGCTGCTCTCGGCCAGCCGATCAGCTTCACGCGCTACCAGCTCGTCAAGCGACTCCCCGGTCGGAAGCTGCCCGCCGACCGTCTCAGCCGCATAGCGCGCCGCGGCGGCTTCTGCCGGCGCCGGCGGCCTCAGGCCCTGGTGGTAGTACTCCGCCATCGCCGCCATCTCCGGCGAAAGCGTCTGCTGCAACAGGTGCTCGCTCATGGCGCGCGCAGCCGAAGGGGCACCCGCCGCGCCTGTCCGATAGGTCAGCATATCTCAGTGCCGCGGGGCGGTCGTGGCGGACCAATCCTTCAGGCTGGTCTCGAACTGCCGGCCGATGGCCTCCGGCAACGCCGCCACAAGCGCGATCAAGCTCGTCTGGTTCTCGTCCATCTGCTGAACCCGGGCGGTGAGAGCCTCAAGCACCTGGGCGACCGGCGACGGCCCGGCCTCTTCGGAGGCGGCTCCCAGGATTTCCGCGAGCATCTCCGACTGCGCCTGGCTGGTCTCCAACAACTTATTCAGGACCGCCAGAATGTTCTGCTGAACCTCCCTGTGCTCTGCCAACTGCTCCACGAGAGCGGTCACGGTGTCGGCCATGTGTGCCAGGTCAGCCGCGTCTTTCGCCGTTGCCATCGCCCGTCCTGTCGCTCTCAGCCGTGCACCCACGGCCTGATAATCCCCGGAAAACCGGTGCGACGCGCGCCTGTCCGGCACGGCGACGGCTGAAAGAAACATGCGTCTAGCATGACTTGGTCTGTAAGAGATTGCCTATTCCCGCTCACATGCCAGGCCCCTTGCTTCAGGGAGCATAACAGGGAACACAACCGGGAACGCTGTCAGGGAACGAAAGCGGAGACATAAGCGGGGACGCAAAGAGTGACACAAGCTGCGAAAAGGGCCACTCTCTCATTCGACGCAACCAGTCGGCAGCCAACCAAACTCGGGTCTCCGGAAAAACGCCCGCGAGACCGCGATGAACTGGAGGAACAGGCCGGCATCTTCGGGCGGGACTGGCGCGCGGGCGACCGCGTGATGACGTGGCTCAACCGCCGTGAAGGCAGGTCAGGCGAACTGAGCCGGCTCGTGGACGATGGCTGGTCCTGGGCGGACATCGGCCGGGCCATGCATCTGGCCGGGATCACTTATCGCACGGGTGCGCCGATCTCGGCCGCGATTCTCCGCAAGAAAGCCTCTGAGGCCAGAGCCGCCGCCCGCGCGAAGAGCGCCCCGCCACGGGGTAAAGTCCTTTCAGACACGGGCGCGCTTGAGGTGCCGCCCGTCCAGCAACAGGTCCTTCCCCGGCCCTCGCCAGCCCTCGTTTCGCTGCGGCCAGCCAAGACAGACGTCCCGATCGAGGACGAGGAGCTGGAGTTCAAACCGGCAACCCTGATCCGACACAGCGCGAGGAAGCCGCCGGAGGCGCTTCCCCTGCCCAAGAAGGAGCCCGCGCCAGCACCGTCCCCGGTGATCGACGTGGATGCGATCCTCGCCAGATTCACTGGCAGACAATGATTTCCACTCACAAGGACTTTGACAATGGCATTTGCGAAAGTCGACCATCCCTCAAACATCACGCCACTGCGCGAAGACGGTGAAACTGCTCCCGCCGGGCGCCCCTACCCTGCCCCGGCCTTCAACTTCGCAGCCGACGATGATACCGGTCCTGAGCTGGCAATCCTGGGTACGAGCAAGCAGGCAGCAAGCCCGATCGAGGCGATGTCCGGCGTGGACCTGTCCGATAAAAAGAAGATCATCTTCTGGATTGGCCGCGGCAAAACCGGCAAGACCACCGGCATCCGCTGGTCAGCCGAGGCGGCGATCCTGGCCGGAACGACGCTGCTCATGGCGGACCTGGACCCGACCAATGACACGTTCTCGCAGTACGTCGGCAACGTTGCCCGTCCCCCCGACGCGTCGGATCCGGCCCTTTCGCTGAAATGGCTCGACAAGCTGCTGCAACACGCGTTGCAGCATGGCGCATCGTTGCTGGTGGACCTCGGCGGCGGCGACACGACGCTGCGTCGCCTGGTCGCGCAGCTCCCCGATTTGGTCGAGATGTTCGAAGCCCAAGGGTTTGCGATCGTCTTGTTCTACACCGTCGGCCCGCAGGAAGAGGACCTGTCGCCGCTCGCGACGATGCAGGGCCTTGGCTTCAAGCCGACGGCCACGGCGATCGTTCTCAATGAGGCGATGGCCGAGGTTGGCGATCCGCCACTGAATGCTTTCGCCCGCATCCTCCGTCACAGCGCGTTCCTGGCGGCGGTGAAGCGCGGTGCGGTCCCGATCTGGATGCCCAGGTTGCTGCCCGCCCAACAGGTGGAGATCCGCCGCCTCCAGTTCCGCGATGCCGCCGGTGGCGAGATCGGCCAGGGCAAGACGCCTCTTGGCCCGTTCGACCGGTCACGCGTGCTGAACTGGCTCCAGGCCATGGACACCAATTTCGCCGGCATCAAAACGTGGCTGCCGTGAGCGAGGGCGCAGAAGCGCCCGACCTCTCGCAACGCCCCGACCTTTCGAAAAGCCCCGGCCTTTCGCAAAGTAGCGTCGAACTCGGTCACGACATCGAGCGAATGCAGGCCGAGATGGAGCGCAGCATCCAACTCGGCGGGCTCAAGAATGACCCGACTTTGCCGCTCATCAAGGCATTGTCCGCATCGCTCGGCCTGCAATGGCGGCTGCACGACCAGGCCGTCAGCTATTTCCGCAGTGCCAGTGACCGGCTTGACCGCCAGCTTGTGGACACGATCACCCAAGGTGAACAAGCGCTTGAAACGCGGCGGATCGGCATGGTCGAAAGCCTGGCGCCGGCGCTGGCGAATCTCACAGCACAGAACGCCCGGACGTGGCGCCGGTCCGTCACGCTCAAGACGGCTTTGACCTTCGGCGGCGTCGCGGTCGCCCTGGCGCTCGGGGTCGGACTGGCCGGGTATGGGGCGGGCTGGCAGGCCGGGCACACCTCCACTCTGGGAGCGACTGGCGCGTTGGCCGGCGCGATCCATCAGGCTGGGCCTGATGCTGAAAGTGCCCTGGTCAGCATGGTCCGCGCCAACAATCTCGCGGAAGCCTGGGCGCGGTGCCAGAAGACGGCGACGGCCGATCAGGCCGGCCGGCGCGTCTGCGCGATGCCGATGTGGGCTGACCCCGAAGGCCAGCCGCGGGGCTGAGCCGTGGATTGCACAATCCAATGCCGCCAATCCGGTCGTATAGCCAGAACGGAACGACCATCTGGCAGACAACGCGGATAAAACTGGAACGGACTGGACGGAGTTCCGTGTCCGGTCATTCACTGGTGCCCCGCCAGTCAAACAGGGATTGCCCTGTTCGGTCATGATTTCGTTCCAAATTGGGCTGAATACCGCTCCGCCAGAGCCGGCAGCCCTCCCTGGGGAGGGCCGGCCGGAAGGGTGGGGAAACGCTGCTGGAGGTTGGGCATGGCGTCAGTCCGTCGCCTCTCTCTCCATCCTCCGCCCCCTTTGAGCACGCGCTTGCCCCGGCGGACCATCTCTTGCTGACGCCAAGGTATGCGGGGAGCTGGGTTGGACGGCTTCGCCGGCGGCTCCTGGTTGCTGACGAGGGGAAGAGCGGCGGGAGCCTTGCGGCCCCCGCCGTGGTGTCTCAGCCGAAGGCGCCGATCTGGGCGGCGGCGGACTGGCGGGACGTGCTGGCACTGGGGGCGGCGGGTGGCTCGTAGGGCTTCCACTCGTCGCCGGTGATCTGGGCGTAGGCACTGACGGCACCTTCGGCGGTGGCCATCAAGGCGAAAGCCTGCAGGCCCATCTCGGCGGCGAAGGCGCGGGCGCGCTCGGCCTTGCTCTCGAACCCGTAGATGGCGGTTCGGTCCTCGTCGCGATCGTCGTTCTGCGACGCCATGGTGAGGTCCTTCGCCTGGGTGAGCTTGGTGCCGTAGAACTGGGCCGCCCCGTAGGCCGAGCCGACGAAGCTGCCGACCACGCGCTGGAGGTGGATCGCCATGGCCTTGTCGTTCAGCGCCGGCCGCAGCGCCTCGGTCGAGCGGGCGATGTGGTCCTCGGTGGCCGTGCGGATGGTGTCGTAATCGACCGGGTCGAGCCCGAAGGTGCGGACCAGGTTCTCGGCGAGGGCGGCGTGGGGTGCGTGGGTCTGGACCAGCTTGAAGGTGATGGCCTGGCGGACCGGCGCGGTGCGTGAAGCGGGCTGCTGGGTGGTCTTGGGGTCGGACTTCTTGACGGTCATGATCGTGTCTCTCTCGCTGCCCGAGGTGTCCGCTGGCCCTGTGCCGGCGTCTTCCTCTCGGGTGCGGTTCTCTTGGACGGGCATAGGCGGGTGGAGAGACAGGCGCGCACTGGCGCGGGACCGGAGCCACGCACAGTTCGTCTTCGAGCGAGCATGGTGAGGACCCACCCTTTCGCGAAGACCGGCGCCCGGCCTAAACCGCACGTATCCGAGGGGAGGACGCAGGCCACCGGGCCGGTGATGCCTGGCTGCGGGAGAGACAGGCGATGGCCGAAAAGGTTTTCGCCCCCTGAACACGCAGTGGCCTCTCTGCACAACCTGTCCGGTTCCATGCCTCACCGTCTGGATGCTGGTCGGACCGTCGCGCGCGGCGCGCTCCGCTGGGACTGTTCCGTTCCCTGGGCATCCCGGTCGATCGACACGTCGCGCGGCCACCGAGGACCACACCGGCTGCTCCGGCGCGGCTGTCGCAGAGAAGAACGACAAGGCCATCGTAATCTGCCTCGCGCGGTCGGTATGTCGCTCGGTTTGTCCGGGGCTGCCTCGTCAGGCACCGGATCATCAGGGCAGGCGCTCGGCACTGGCGGCCGGGACATGATCGCGGGAAGACGATAGCGCGGCCGGGTCGAGGACATGCCGCCGCTGCGCTGTTTCGTGCTGGATGGGCCTCCAGGCTGACGGGGACGATGGCCGTCCGCAGTTGCCGTTGTCCTGCGCCCCTTATCACCGCGCGGGCTGGAGCGTCGGGCTGCCCGAGCCTCCAGCATCAGCACGTCCCGCCAAGTCCGCCGCCGCGCGGCATGCGGTTGGGTGAGACACTACGGCGGAGGCCGCAAGGCTGCCGCCGAGACGAGTAAGTTTAACGGAGTTGCGGTGGGGATTCCCTCCCTTTTCGCCCGGCAGACCCGCATGTCGGACGGCATCGAGCAGAGGGATGGCTGTCGCATTGCAGGTCATGGTCCTCGTGCAGGACGAGTGTGCGGACGGCAACACAACCTGGCGGGCAGGGGCTGTCGCGTAGTGAATGGACGATGGCATCCGATCGCCCGGCCAAATAGACGTCTTCCCACAAGCCGGTCGCATGATGCGCCGGGCGGCACCCATGGTGCCATTCAGGAACGATTCGACGATCCACGGGCTGCGACTGCGACTGCGACTGCGACAGATCGGCGCGCCACGATAGCGGTCGCGCCACCAGCCTTCGCCCTGGAGGTAGAAGATCCTACCGGCGGCGATGACGCCGATGCCGCGCGGATTGTTGCCGCCCTGTCGTCGTTCCGCATGGTACTGCCGGATCATCACCGCTTCGCATAGCCGCGTATGACCCGCTGCAACGGGGAAGGTCCGCGGTCCGAGGTCGGCAGTGGGGTTGGCTACGTCTGAGGCTAGGCCAATGCCGCGACCAGCATCCAGACGACGAGTCTGGAACTGGAGACGACCTTTCGCGACGGACCGGCAACCGCGCGGTCGTGGCTGGAACTAATGCGCAACAACGACGTGCAGACGGCGCTACAGCACTGCACCGGACCCGCGACATGGACCGATCAGAGACGGCAAGCCTGCGTTCTTTCCGTTTGGCTGGACACGGCTCCGATCGGGCTACTCCGGAGGCCGTGAGTGTGGTGACCCGCCGAAGCGGGGAAAATCGCCCGAGGGGATGGCGGTGTAGTTAGTGAACGCGAGCCCGGCAGGGGTGAAGGAGCCAGACAAAAAGCCGCGCCGCTTACCGGGCGGAGGTGATGTCTGTCTTTGTGAAAGCCTCGCCTGTGAATAGCAGCTTCGCCCGATTTACCTTGGCACACGCGTAGGCGTAGCAATCGCCCATGTTGAGCGCCGCCGGGTGGCGGCCTTTACCGTACTGGGCATAGGCATCCGTGGCGATCTCGAATTCCCGCTCGCCAAGGCTGACAAACTGCATGTTGCCAGCCTCCAGGAAGCGGCGGACATGGGTGCGGGCGGCGGGGACGGAGAATGTATGGCTGTGGCAGAGACCCGCTACCGTCTGCCAGACCGAGAGGGCGGAGCAAAGCCGCAGCCGCTCGGCGTCCAGGACATCCGCCAAATCGGCGGCTTCGGGTTCACCGGTAATGATGGTGATCAGCGCCGAGGCATCCACGAAGACCATTACTGCACCCCGGACAGGTCATCGAAGAACGTCTTGTCGGCGGCCTTGCCGGTGGGCGGCGGCAGTGGATGCGTCTTTCGTATGGCGGCGAAGCGGTCTCGCAGTGGGATCGCCTCGGCCGCGCGACCCAGCTCAGTCTGGACGGCCAGTTTCACGGCATCCTGCTTCGACAGGCCCCGCAGTTTGGCAAACTGGGCGACCAGTCTCGCGGTTGTGTCATCCTTGATGTAGAGTGGCATGGCAGCTTCCGAGGATATTCGAATATCCGCCACAGGATATCTGGATATCCTACCTTCCGCAACATGGTCTTTCCGCTGGATCGGGAAGCCGCACTATCGGGTTCGGTCTGGATGCGACCGTTTCATCGGACGTGGTGTCTTGGGCATTGGCTTCCAGCCGGCGATGGTCCGGGCGCAGGCCCGCGCCTGCTCGTTGTCGAGGATGCCCGGGAACCGCCGGCGCAGTTCAACGGCGGCCGAGAACTCGCCCCCCTGCTCGAAGGTGTTGGTGCCGGCGTGAATCCGTACTTATTTGCCGATGTGTTTGGGCAGCGCGGCGTACCGGCGTAACGGCGGTGAACAGTCTGTGCCGCGGATTGTTGGAGTTGGCAGAAAGCGAACGGGGCCGATGGCCCCGTCTTGAGTTGGTGTCGCCTGTCAGAATGGCAGTTCGTCGTCCGGGATGACCGCCCGATCGGCCGGCGGTGATTGCCATTGTTTTCGTGCCGCGTCCTGAAGGTGGGTGCGGTAGACGGCGAGAATGATGTCGCGCATTTCGTCGACCAACTCGAAGATGGCGAGTGCTGCTTCGGGTGACCAGTATGTCGGAATGCCGCATGGGATCGTGACCGGCAGACCGCGATCGGGTCGCGGCTCTGCGCAGAGTGGGCAAGCATGCCGGCGTTGCTTGCGTTGCTTATGCTTGGTCATGACTTTCCCCCGCGGCGCTGTTTGCCCTTTCGCTCGGCGCGTTCCTTGGCCTCTTTGGCGCGATAGGATTCACCTTCGATGGAGACGACCTCGGCGTTGTGCATCAGCCGATCGACCATGGAGACGACGCAAGCGGCGTTGGGGAAGACCTCGCGCCATTCGGCAAAGGCGCGATTGGTGGTGACGACGGTGCTTTTCTGCTCGTAGCGGCGGCTGATCAGCTCGAACATCAGGTCGGCGTGGCGGTTGGAGTAGGACAGATAGCCGACCTCGTCGATGAGCAGTAATGACGGCGCAACGTAGTGCCGCAAGCGGCGGCGCAGCGCGGAATCACTGTCGAGCGACGCCAGTTCGCCAAGCAACTGGCCGGCGCTGGTGAACAGGACAGTATGGCCGTGGATCAGCGCCTCATGGGCAAGATTGCGAGCCAGGGTGGATTTGCCGACGCCGTTCGGGCCGACCAGCACGACGTTGGTCGCGTCCTTGAGAAAGTCGAGGGTCATCAACGCCTCGAAGGTTGCCCGGTCAATGGCGCTGGGCCAGCCCCAGTCGAAGTCGCACAAGGGCTTGAAGCGCCCGATATGGGCGCCCTGGAGGCGACGCTCGAGGCTGCGGCGGGCCCGTTCGTCCTCCTCCCAGCCGATCAGCGCGGCGGCCCAGCCGGCGGCGGCGGCTTCCGGCCAATGCGCCAGAAGGCCGTGCAGATGCAGGGCTTTGGCGCGCGCTTGCAGGGTATCAGGGTTTTTCATGACCCACCGTCTTCAACTGGTCGTAGGTCTCCAGGGAATGCGGCTGCACGGCCTTGTCGCGCGCCCGGACATGCGCCGGCAGGGTGATGGCGACGGGCGGGTCCTGCCGGCGGTCGTCGCGGCGGCGTTCGAGCGCCAGACGAACCGCGTTGGGATGCGGCACGTCACGGTCGAGCGCCTCGATGATGGCGGCATCGAGTTGGCTCGCCCCATAGCGCTCCAGCAACTGGATCAGGGTCGCGGTGATATTGCCGAGGTTATGGCCGCGCTCTGCGGCACGGACGAGCAAGGTTCGGCTGGCTGGCGCAGCCTGGGCGAGGCGATCGGTCGCTCGGTGGCGGTGCGCCTCGCGTTTCCACGCGACGAGAGCCTGGACATGAGCCTGGTTCTCGATCTGCTCGCCCTTGTCGTAGCTGCGCGGATGCGTGGCGACGATCTGCTGGCCCTCGACGATGCGCAGCCGGTCGGCATCGGCCAGCACGGTCAGGGCGCGCTGCACATGGGTGTGCGGCACCGAGTAATCGTTTTGGTCGAACCGGACATAGGGTGTCTTGCCGACTTTGACGGCCACCTGCTCGACGACGGGATAGGGATTGTCAGGCAGCAGCAGCAATCGCGGTGCTTCCTCGGCGAAGACCTCGCCAACGCTGCGGGTCTGGTCTTCCGGGCAGCGCCGGTCGGCGGCCAGGCCGCGGCACCAGGCGTCGGCCTGGGCATTGAGATCGTCCAGACCGACAAACTTGCGAGCCGCGAAGAACGAGTCCCGGACGAACCGTATGGCTCGTTCCACCCGGCCTTTCTCGTTACCCCGCGCCACCGCGACCGGGCGGGGTTCGTAGCGGTAATGCCCGGCAAAATCGAGCAAGGTCGGGTGGAAGCGGATCGCGTCGCCGTGGCGCTCCAGCACGGCGCTGCGCAGATTGTCGTACAAAATGACCCTGGGGATTCCGTTCCAGGCAGCGAAGGCGCCGAGATGGCCGCGCAGGAAGTTTTCCATGCGGGCGTCGAGGAAGAAGTGCAGAAAGATGTGCCGCGAGAAGCTGAGCACCATGACGAAGGCCATCAAGGGACGGCGCGCGCGGCCAATCACCAGATGGCCAAAGTGTCCCCAGTCGCATTGCGCCTGTTCACCGGGCAATGTGCGCAGGCGCAGGTAGGCTTCCGCCTTCGGGCGCGGCCGATGACAGGCAATGACGGCGCGGAAGCGGCTTTTGCCGCCGCGATAGCCGCGTTCCCACACCATGGCGTGCAGGCGGCTGGCGGTCAGCGTCGGGAACTTGGCCAGCATCTCGCGGATGAACGGCAAATAGGGGTCGATCTTCGATGGCCGCTGCGGCGGGCCGCTGCGCGGCAGACCCGCCTGTGCCAACACCCGGGCAACAGTTTCGGGATGCACGCGCAACTGCCTGGCGATGGTTCCGATACGCCACTTTTCGACGTGGTAATAGCGCAGAATCTGCGCCTCGAGATCAGGTGGAATCGTCATGATCGGGTCCTCTTCGTCTGTTCCGACGGACCCGGCGTTGCAGGAAGCCTCGCCGTACGAGTGCTGAACAGCAACGACCGCAGCCCATGCAGCGCCATCCCGGCCTGTGCGCAGACGGTCGGCTGTCCAGGGGCAATCGCTGGTCGACAACCCAAGCCGGATCCGCCGCCAGCAGAGCATTCGCCCGGTCCGGGGGGGAACCGTGATGCGTCACTTTATTTTGCGGCGTGCCGCAACGGCGTGCCCGGTAGCGGCGCGACCGCTCCGCATGGTTGATCCGGCCGCGACGGCTCGCCTGGTAACGTCGCCCGGCTTGGTGCAACGACCGCCGACGCGCATCAGGCGCGCAGTCAGCGCAGTAGCGGTGACCCCGATCACAATCGCGGCAGATCAGCACCTGGGTTCGGCAGTCCGGGTCCGCGCACAGGAAAAGCCGGGCTTGCGCCACATCATCATGGCCACAACACCCGCTCTCGTCAGGCACCGGCCGATGGCGTGGACGCGCGCCGCCGTGACTGCGATGATGCCCCTGCAATCGTGCTCCTGCACGGTGTAGGGCACGGCGCCGAAGCAAAACTGCCAGGTGATGGATCGGCGCCGTGCCTGCTTTCCAATCCCGGCAGCGTCTTACCGCGCCAGCTTCAGACGCCCAAAGGCCAGCCCCCTCTCCCGAAACGCCACCCCGCGGATTGCCCAGGTGGGTCCACAGGGTCCTCCCGCCCCCCTCGCTTCGCTGCGCGCAAAGGACGCTCCGCTTCGGGGGGCGGGCCCCTCCTATGGACTACCTGGACAATCCGGGACGCCGCACCACACGTTGCCCGTCAGGCGACGCTTCGGCAAAAAACTGCGGATTTCGACCGGCATTCACACGAGGTGCTGGCATTTGCCGAGACGGTGCGCGACCACTGGCGAAACCTGGAGGACATGCGCCGTCCGAACGAGGCGGAGACGGAGGCCGAGTTCATCTTCCCGCTACTGGACGAATTGGGTTGGCATCACCTCCCCCAACAGGACCCCGGGAAGGGGCGGCGCGACGTTGCCGACGCGCTGTTGTTTCGAAGTGAGGCGGAAAAGAACGCCGCCCGTCGGCTGGAAGGCGCCGAACGCTTTAAGCGCGGCGTTGTGGTTGTGGAGAACGAAGCACGCGACACCCTGCTTGATCGCAACAGCGGCAGCGGCGAAACGCCGTCATTGCAAATCATCCGCTATCTCGGCCGGGCAGAGGCGCAATCTGGCGGCATCGTCCGCTGGGGCCTGCTGACGAACGGCCGGTTCTGGCGGTTGTATTGGGCACAGGCGCGCGCCCGTGCCGAGGGGTTTATTGAAATCGAACTGCCCGCGTTGGTGGGCAGCCTGCCGCCTCCGGTGCCGGTCGGCGCACCCGATGACCATTGGTTGCGCGTCTTTCTGCTGCTGTTCCGCCGCCAAGCCTTGGACCCGCAAGGGCCACAGGCGGGGACTTTCCTCGATGAAGCCCTGGCGGAGGGCCGGCGCTACGAAGCCCGCGTCACGAAAGAACTCTCCGAAGCCGTGTTCAACCTCGTGTATCCCGGCCTGGTGGCCGCGATCGGCAAGCATGATCCTGCCGCGCGCATCGCCGATCCCGCGTGGCGCGCAGAGGCGCGCGAGGCGGCGTTGCGGCTACTCTACCGATTGCTGTTCCTGCTCTATGCCGAGGACCGTGACCTGCTGCCGGTGCGCCTACGGGGGTACGCCGATTACAGCCTGCGCCACCTGCGCGAAGAAGCCGCCAAGATCGCGGATGAACACAACGTGCCTTCTGCCCGCGCCGTGACTTGGTGGCCGCGGTTG
>Ga0302279_10003699_pt1 | contig 18752 bp, 16 predicted proteins | sample III_Bog_N3_3_FD_194541 | JGI IMG/M metagenome (GOLD analysis project Ga0302279, IMG submission 194541) | Peat permafrost microbial communities from Stordalen Mire near Abisko, Sweden - III_Bog_N3_3 | ecosystem: Environmental > Terrestrial > Soil > Wetlands > Peat | place: Sweden: Abisko...
GTCGACCCACGTGGCCAGGAAGCCCGACTTGGCCGCCCGCTCGATGCTGCCCCCGATCGAGTCGCGGTATTTCTGCAGGCTCTCGGTCGTGACGCCGCGGACGGCGGCCGTGTTCGCGACATGCCGGTCGAGGTCCTGGAGGCCAAGGTCCTTGCGCGAAGCGAAGACCACGAAGTGCGAGCAGTCCGCTGCCTGCGGCTGCCCATGCGACGCGACGGACAACTTCGCCTTAGTCTCGGGGTCCGTCACGACGACGAACTTCCACGGCTGGAGCCCGGCCGACGATGGCGTGAGGACCATCGACTCCTCCAGCGCCGCCCAGGTGTCGGCGGGTATCTTCCTCGCGGGGTCGAATTTCTTGGTGGCGTAGCGCCAGTGAAGCGCCTCGGTGACGGTCTTGCTGGGGACGAATGACATGGGTTGAGGGTAAGAAAAAGCTCCCGATGGGGACGGAAGTCAAAGCGCCGGGCGGAAAAGCTTCCCCATGACAGGCAGCTTGGCGAGGAGGACGCGCAGCTCTTCCACCCCCTCGATCTTCATGAGCCAGAGCGCGAGCCCGTAGGCGGCGACGCCCAACGGGATCAGTCCCGCCACCTGTACCAGGTTGGCGGCGCCGGCCCGCAGTCCCAAGGCAAGGACCGCGTGCATGCCGCCCCAGAGGACGCCGGACATGACGGCCGCGGCGGCGAGGACCTTCAGCACGCTTGGGATCAGCGGCGCAAAGTGCATCTCGGGCAGGCGCTTCACGAGTGCCCGCTCAAGGAGCACCGCCTGGACGATGATCGCCGTCGTGCTCGCGAGGACGATGCCGAGGAGCCCGAGGACGCGTATCAGGATCAGGCTCACCACGATGTTGATGACGAAGTCGACGAGCGCCACGCGCACCGGCGTCTTCGTGTCCTTGATGGCGTAGAAGGCGCGGATCATGAGGCTAACGACCGAGAAGAACGGCAGCGCAATCGCCATGACCGCCAGCAGGAAGCCCATCCTGTGGGCCTCGTCGGGCGTCACCTGGCCGTGCCTGAAGAGGAGGCTCACGATCGGTCCGCTCAGGAGCGCCAAGCCCGCGGCCGCGGGGACATTGATGATGAGGATCAGGCGTATCCCCTTCTGGAAGTCCGTCGCCATGGCGCCGAAGTCGCTCTTCACCGCATGGCGGGCGATAAGGGGATAGATGACGGTCGAGACCGCGACCGCGAAGACGCCGATAGGGAATTCCATCAGGCGGTTGACCGCGTAGAGGAAGGTCGCCGACGAGTCGTCGAGCGAGAACGCGAGGAGGCGCGAGACCGAGAAGTTGATCTGGTAGATCGCCGTCCCGAATATCCCGGGGGTCATCAGGTTCGCGATCTCGCGCACGCGCGGCGACAGGCCGAGGTCGAACCTCGGGCGCCAGCCCTCGTACATCAGGACAAGCGCCGGGACGATCATCTGGCAGAAGCCGCCGATCAGCCAGCCGGCGCAGAGCCAGTGAATCGCCCCGATGGGGCTCTTCGCGTAGTGCATCCCGGCGAACCCGAGGGCGCCGAGGACGGAGAGGTTGAGCCAGATGGGCGAGAGGGCCGGCTCGAAGAAGCGCTGCATGACGTTCAGCGTGGCGCTGAAAGCCGCCGAAAGGCTGATGAGGGCCAGGTAGGGGAACAGGATGACCGTCAGGTCCGAGGCCAGGTACCACTTGTCGTCGTGGCCGGGGAAGAGCGAGCGCGACTCGCTGAAGACCAGCATGGCGGCGATGCTGAGGCCGCCGGTGATGACCAGGAGCCAGGAGGACACCTTGGAGACGAGCCTGAAGGTCCCCTCCTTGCCATTCTGGTGGAGCTCCTCCTGGAGGGTCGGGATGAAGGCCGCGGTCATCGAGCCCTCGGCAAGGAGGCGCCTGAAGAGGTTGGGCGCGATGTTCGCCGTCGTGAACGCCGACATCACCTCCCCCGCGCCGAAGATAGCCAGCTGCACGGAGTCCCGGAAGAGCCCCAGCACCCGCGAGACCGCCGTCAGGAACGAGATTACCCCGATGTTCTTGAGGCTCTTCGACACGAAGGCGCGACCTGCCTTACGGCATCTTCAACCGCAGCGTGGATCCGTCGATCGTGACCGCACCCAGCTTGGTCCACGCGTTGGCGAGGTCGTCCGGGATCGGGTGCGAGAAGAGAACCTTGCTCAAGATCAGGTCCTTGACGAACGGCACGTGCTCCACCTGGCAGCCGCCGACCATCACTGAGTCCGGCACGAAGACGAACGTCGAGCCGCGCTTCTCGAAGGATCCCTTGGCCTGCACGATCACCGTGCCCATCACCGTGAAGATATTGAAATCCAGCGGGCAACCGAACTGGATCGTGCTGTCGCGGATGCGCACGTTGACCGTGCCCGGCGTGACCATCTTGTCCGCGGCGGCCGGGACCTTGTCCTTATCCTTGTCGGAGGAGGGCTTGGCCGGCATCGCGTCCGAGAAAAGGGCGTTCACCTCGGACTCGGTGACGTCGACGGACTCGCCCGCCAGGAACTTCTTGCGGTCGTCCTCCGCGGTCCCGCTCGCGGTGGTGTTCTTCAGGCCCTCGAGGAAGTAGACGGCGTTCGACGGGGCGTCCTTCGGGATCTCCTTTGCCGTCGTGACGGGCTTCATCACGAGGTAGGCCGCGCCGAGGATCACGCCTAGGACGACCGACAGGGCGGCCCCGAGGCCCACCTCAAACCAGCTCGGTCCTTTCTGAAGTTTCCGTTTTGCCATGGATCTTTATTTCTTGGTGGGGGTAGCCGCGGGCTTTTCAGCCTTGGTGCCGGACTCGCTCGCCGCCGCGCTGGCCATGCCCTTGTTCTTGTAGTCGGTGATATAGAAGCCGCTGCCCTTGAAGATCAGCCCCGCCCCGCCCCCGATCAGGCGCTTCAGCGCAAGCTTGTGGCATTTCGGGCATTTCCTCAGGGGCTCGTCCCGCATCGACTGGAATTGCTCGAAATGGTGACCGCACTTTGAACAGGCGTACTCGTAGGTGGGCATCTGAGTGGACCCCATGGATATGGGTGAAGCCTGCATCCTTGGCGAGTTTGTTCTCGGCAGCCAAAGCCCGAATCCGCTGTCTTAGGGCGTATGGATCATGCAGCCGAGCTCAAGGGTATCGCAGCAAGCGTGGAAGCGGCCATTGACCGCCTCCTTCCCAGGGCTGTGGAGCCCTCCGGGCGCCTCCACGAGGCGATGCGCTACTCCATGCAGGCCGGGGGAAAGAGGCTGCGGCCCGCCCTGGTCCTTGCCGCCTGGAGACTCGCCCCCGGCGGCTCCGACCCGCTTCCCGCGGCGGTGGCGGTCGAGTGCGTCCACACCTACTCGCTGGTCCACGACGACCTCCCCTGCATGGACAACGACGACCTGAGGCGCGGCAAGCCGACCGCGCACAAGGCCTTCGACGAGGCGACGGCCCTGCTGGCGGGCGACGCCCTCCTGACCCGCTCCTTTGGCATCCTGGCCGAGTCCTACGCCCACGATCCCGCGCTCGTAAGCGGGCTCGTCGCCGAGCTGGCGACGGCGGCCGGAAGCCGCCGGCTGATTGGCGGGCAGATGGAGGACCTCCTCGCCGAGAAGAAGGCCAAGGTCACGCCGGAGGCTTTGGCCTACATCCAACTCAACAAGACGGCCGCGATGTTCGAGGCGTCGCTCGCCATGGGTGCCCGATGCTCGGGCGCCCCCGAGTCCGTGATCGGCGTCCTGCGGGGCGCGGGCCGCGACCTCGGGCTGGCGTTCCAGGTCGTGGACGACATCCTGGACACGACGTCCGACTCAAAGACCCTGGGAAAGACAGCGGGCAAGGATGCGCGCGACGGCAAGGCAACCTACGTCTCGGTCCATGGCCTCGATGCCGCCCGGCATGCTGCGCGACACTATTCCGATGCCTCGATCGCGGCCCTGAAGTCTCTTCCCGGGAACACCGATTTCCTTGTCTGGCTCGTGGGCAGCCTCGTCGGGCGCACTCAGTAAATATTGCAAATCGGGTGAAATTGGGGTCACTTTTGCGAGACCCCGCCCCCGATGCCCTGCTTTCTCCCCAGAGCCTGCGTGCTCGCCCTTGCCCTAGTTGCGCCCGTCCTCGCCGCCGAGACGGTCTCCAAGACCCAGGTCCTCGAGGCCATCCGCACGTTCGACGCGAACGCCGCCGGAAGCCTGACGGCCGCAAAGCCGGTCCAGTCCACTGACGACGTCGTGGCCCGCGCCTCCAACACGATCCTCAAGTACTCGCTTGAGAGCGACGACGTGGTGGTCGACCTCGGCTGCGACTCCGTGCCGTGGTGCGACGTGAAGAAGGGCCTGACGAACCTGCCGGATTCCTCCGAGCGCGGCCTGCTCCTCGCAGCGTACCTCTCCGGCAGCGTGAAGGCCCAGCTCACCTCGGGCAAACAGGACCCCAATCCCTATTCCGGCTGGGTCGCGATGCTTCGCCTCTACCACACGATGCGGATCCGCGAGGACGTCAGGATCCCGGAGATCGAGAACCTGATGGCCAAGCAGGCCGAAGGCACGCTCGAGACGTACGCGGTCGACGCGGTCCGCCGCTCGACGGAGAAGCTCAGGAAGACCTACGGGCAGCCCGACGCCTCCTCGAGGCAGATCGTGACGGCCGCTACGCAGCCCTGATCACTTGGAGGCGGCCGAGGCCGCCTTCACGAGCTCGACGAAGCTGCGCGACTCGAGGCTCGCGCCCCCGATGAGGCCGCCGTCGATGTCCTTCTGCGCCAGGAGCTCCGGTGCATTGCCCGGCTTCATTGAGCCGCCGTAGAGTATCCTGACCTTCTGCGAGACTGCCTCGCCGTAGAGCTTCGTCAGGAGCCCGCGGATGAACCCGTGCACCTCCTGCGCCTGCTCGGTCGTCGCGACCTTGCCGGTGCCGATGGCCCAGACGGGCTCATAGGCGATGATGAGGCTCGTAGCCTGCTCCTTCGAGACGCCCTCGAGGGCCTTCTCGGTCTGCGCCTGCACGACCTTGAGCGTCGAGTTCGACTCGCGCTCCGCGAGGCTCTCGCCGACGCAGAGGATGGGCTTGAGCTGGTTCTTGAAGGCCGCGATCACCTTCTTGTTCACGAGCTCGTCCGTCTCGCCGAAGAGCGAGCGGCGCTCGCTGTGGCCGAGGATGACGTGCGTCGCGAAGAGGGCCCGCAGCATCGGGGCGGAAATCTCGCCGGTGAAGGCGCCCGAGGCCTCGAAGTGCATGTTCTGGGCGCCGAGCTTGATGAGGGAGCCGTCGATCGCGCCGGCGACGCCCTCGAGGGCGGTGAAGGGCGGGCAGACCACGACCTCGACGTCAGGCTGCGCGCCGACGGCCGCGACGATCTCGCGGGCGAGGGAGACGCCGTCGGCCGAGGTCTTGTTCATCTTCCAGTTTCCGGCGATCAGTTTCTTGCGGCTCATGGTGGAGTGCCCGGTCGGGCTAGGGATTCAGGACTCGAGGAACGCCACGCCGGGAAGCACCTTGCCCTCGAGGTACTCGAGGGAGGCGCCGCCGCCGGTGGAGCAGTGGGTGACCTTGTCGGCGACCTTGAACTTGCGGGCCGCGGTCGCGGTGTCGCCGCCGCCGACGACGGTCGTGGCGCCGTGCGCCGTCGCCTCGGCGATGGCCTCGGCCATCGCGCGGGTCGATGCGGCGAACTTCTCAAACTCGAAGACCCCGGAGGGCCCGTTCCAGACGATCGTCTTGGAGCGCAGGATGGCCTCGCGGTAGAGGGCGATCGACTTGGGGCCGGCGTCCAGGCCCATCCAGCCCTTCGGGATGCCGGTCGAGTCATCGGCCGGCCGCGTGGAGGCGTTCGGGTCAAACTTGTCCGCGCAGACGTAGTCGACGGGAAGGACGATCGAGACGCCGCGCTCCTTCGCCTTGGCGACCAGCTCGGCCACGATCTTCGCGCCCTCGGGGTCGAAGAGGCTCTCGCCGATCTCCATCCCGTTCATGACCTTCTTGAAGGTGTAGGCCATTCCGCCGCCGATGATGATCTCGTCGGCCTTGTCGATCAGGTTGCGGATGAGGGGGATCTTGTCGGCGATCTTGGCGCCGCCGAGGATCGCCAGCAGCGGGCGCCTCGGGCTCGCGATCACGGCCGCGAAGGCCTTTAGCTCAGCCTCCATCAGGAAGCCGGCGGCCTTCACGGGAAGGTTCACGCCGACCATCGAGGAATGCGCCCGGTGGGCCGTGCCGAAGGCGTCGTTCACGTAGACGTCACCCAGCTTGGAGAGGCTCGAGCGGAACGCGGCAACCGCGGCCGGGTCGGCCTTCTTGGACGTGCCATCCTCCAGCTTCACCTTGCCCTCCTCCTCTATGTGGTAGCGCAGGTTCTCAAGGAGGATGACGGAGCCGGGGGCCGGGCTGGCGCAGGCGGCCTCGACGGCCGGCCCGACGCAGTCGTCGAGGAACGTGACCGGCGTGCCGAGGAGCTTCTCAAGCTCCGCCGCGATGGGCTTCAGCGAGTATTTCGCGATCTTCTGGCCGTCCGGGCGTCCGAGGTGGCTCATCAGCACGACCGACGCGCCCTGGTCGAGCGCGTAGCGGATCGTCGGGATGGCCGCGACGATCCTCTGGTTGTTTGTGATGGCACCCGTCGACTTGTCCTGCGGGACATTGAAGTCCACGCGGATCAGGGCGCGCGTGCCGGAGAGCTGGAGGTCGCGGATGCTCTTGAAACTCATAGGCCGGCAGCGACCTTCTTGAGGAGGTCCACGCAGCGGTTGCTGTAGCCCCACTCGTTGTCGTACCAGCTGACGAGCTTGAAGAACTTGCTGTTGAGCTCCATGCCCGAGCCCGCGTCGAAGATCGACGAGCTCTTGTCGTGGATGAAGTCGCTCGAGGCGACCTCGTCCGTCGTGTAGGCGAGGATGCCCTTCAGGTAGGTCTCGCTGGCGCGCTTCATCGCCTCGCAGATCTCCTTGTAGGAGGTCTCCTTGACGGTCTTCACCGTGAGGTCGACGACCGAGACGGTCGGCGTCGGCACGCGGAACGACATTCCGGTCAGCTTGCCCTTCACCTCGGGGCACACGAGGCCGACGGCCTTCGCCGCGCCCGTGGTCGACGGGATGATGTTGATGGCCGCGGAGCGGCCGCCCTTCCAGTCCTTCTTCGACGGGCCGTCCACGGTCTTCTGCGTCGCGGTGTAGGAATGGATGGTCGTCATCAGGCCCTCGTCGATGCCGAAGCCCTCCTTCAGGAGGACATGGACGAGCGGCGCGAGGCAGTTCGTCGTGCAGGAGGCGTTCGAGATGATCGAGTGCTTCGAGAGGTCGAGGTTCTGGTCGTTCACGCCCATGACGAGCGTGATGTCCTCGCCCTTGGCGGGCGCGGAGATGATGACCTTCTTGGCGCCGGCCGCGATGTGCCCCTTCGCCTTCTCGGCCTCGGTGAAGAGGCCGGTGGACTCGATCACGATCTGGACGCCCAGTGCGCCCCACGGCAGCTCGGCCGGGGTCCTTGCGCTCACCACCTTGATCTCGTGGCCGTTGACCACGAGGACGTCGTCCTCGGCCTTGTCGGCGGCGGATTTCTTGGAGGTCACGGTTCCCGCGAACTTGCCCTGGGTGGAGTCGTACTTGACCAGGTAGGCCAGGTTGTCGGCCGGGACGATGTCGCCGACCGCGACGACGTCGAACGTGGAGCCGAGCAGGCCCTGTTCAACGAGGGCCCTGAATACCAGACGGCCGATGCGGCCGAAACCATTGATAGCGACTTTTACAGCCATGGGAGTGTGAGGATGTGGTGGTGTGTTAGGTGAAGCCCGGACACCGCCGTGAAGCGAGTGAACAGGAAGGTTTAAATCAATGAACGGGGCGCGCGAAAGCAAGGGTGTTCCTCAACCCCCGCGGGGCTTATGACACGGCGCCTATCCCGCGAGCTCGGCCCTGATTGCAAGCAGGGTGCGCTCCACTCCCCCGCCGTTGTCCCTGCGCCAGGCTCCGCTGGCCGCGCTGATCGCGTCACGGTCGGCCTTGTCGGCAAGGAGCGCGGAGGCCCTCGCGCAGAGGTCGGCGGCGCTCGACACCTGGCGCGCGGCCCCGCGCTGCAGGAGGTCGGCCTCGATGGCCCTGAAGTTGGCCATCCCGGGCCCGAAGAGGATCGGCTTCGCGAGCGTGGCGGCCTCGACCGGGGTCTGGCCCTCCGTGTGGGGGATCAGGCTCTTGCCGACGAAGACCAGGTCCGCGAGCTGCGTCAGGGCGCGGAGTTCGCCCGTCGTGTCCGCGACCGCGACGTCGACCTCGGACGGTGCGTCGCCCCGCGAGCGCAGGTGGTAGGCAAAGCCGGAGGCCTTCACCACCCGCTCCACCTCGGCCCGGCGCTCGGCGTGGCGGGGAACGATGAGGAGCGAGCAGGCGACGCCCCTTGCGCGCGCGGCCTTCAGCGTCTCGAGGAGCGCCTCCTCCTCGCCCGGCCAGGTCGAGGAGCCAAGGAGGATCAAGTTCGCGCTCGGCAGGCCGAGCTCGGAGCGCAGCCGCTCGCGCGCCGCCTGGTCCAGCCGCGGTATCTCGACGTCCAGCTTGATGTTGCCGGTCACGGTGATCCGGGACCTTGGGAATCCGAGGGCCGCGAAGCGCTCGGCGTCGAACTCGGAGCTCGCGAGGAGCCTCGTTATGCCGTCGAGGAGGAAGCGCGAGGCCGCGGGCCAGACGCTCATCCTCTTGTAGCTCCTGTCCGAGAGCCTCGCGTTGATGCAGAGGACGGGGACCTTTCGCTCCCTTGCCTGGCGCATGTGCTCGGGCCACCTCTCCCCCTCCGTAACGATGGCAACGTCGGGATCAATGGCGTCCCAGGCGGACGACGAGAAGGGATTCCAATCGATGGGAAAGTACGCGATCGCGGCGACATGGGCCGCCAGCTTGTCCGCGGCCAGCCTGCGGCCGGTGCTGGTCGTCGTCGTCAGGATGACCTCGGTGCCCTCGGCCTTGAGAGCCTTGAGCACGGGCTCGACCGCCAGCATCTCGCCGACGCTCACGGCCTGAAGCCACACGCGGCGCACGCCGGGCCTCCTCGGAGGCAGGCCCTCGTAGGACCCGAACCTCTGGCTGAAGTCGCGCCCGTACCCGCCCCTCCTGCGCATGCGAAGGAGGTAGTAGGGCGAGGCGAAAACGAGCGCGAAGGGGAAAAGCAGCCGGTAGATCCAGATCATCAGGCGAAGGCACAAGGAGACGCCAAAAGCCCCCGTCAAGGCCACAACAAGTTTCCGCAGGGCGGCCTTTTTTAGCTGTCGCCGAGGGAACTGCGGGCCTAGTTTGGCTCTCCTAATCCCATGCGCCGCCTCACCCTGCTGTCCGCACTTGCCGCCCTTGCACTGACGACCCTGGCCGCCGCGGCCCCGATCCCCTTCCCGCAGGCCGAGAGCGACCTGAAGCCCGATCCCGCGATCACGTTCGGCACGCTTCCGAACGGGCTGCGCTACGTGGTCATGCCGAACCACGAGCCGAAGGGCCGCGCCTCGCTGAGGCTGCTGGTCCTCGCGGGATCCTTCGAGGAGAAGGAGAACCAGAGGGGCCTCGCCCATTTCCTCGAGCACATGGCCTTCAACGGGAGCACGCACTACGCGCCGGGCACGCTGGTCGAGAAGCTGCAGAGGCTCGGGATGGGCTTCGGCGCCGACACGAACGCCGCGACGACATTCGACCACACGATCTACCAGCTGGAGCTTCCCGACAACGACATGAAGACGATGGGCGAGGGCCTGCAGATCCTGGCCGACTACGGCGGGGGCCTCCTGCTGCAGGACAACATGGTCGACAAGGAGCGCGGCATCATCCTCAGCGAGAAGAGAACGAGGGACTCAGTCGGCTACCGCACCTACATCGCCGGGGCGGAGTTCATGCAGGCCGGCACCCTGGTGCCCGAGCGCGTGCCGATCGGCCTAGAGGACGTGATCACGAAGTCCAACCGCGACCCGTTCGTGGACTTCTACAACACCTGGTACAGGCCCGAGAAGATGGTCGTGATCGTGGTGGGCGACATCGACCCCGCAGCCGTCGAGAAGGAGATCGTCTCTCAGTTCACGCCCCTGGCGGCCCGGAGCCCCGAGCCGGCCCCGGTCGACCTCGGCTCCGTACCGGTCTTCAACGGGGTGAAGGCGCTCTACCACCACGAGCCCGAGTCCGGCGACACCCAGATCGTGATCGCATCCGTCACGCCCTACTCCCACGAGCCGGATGACACGGCCACCCGCATCAAGTACCTGCCGCGCGACCTCGCGATCGACATGCTCAACGAGCGCTTCGACATCCTCTCCAAGAAGGACCATGCGTTCTTCACGCGCGCGAACGCGAACGTCGAGGAGGCCTTCAACCTGTACCGCGAGGCCTCGGTGGAGCTTAACTGCAAGCCGGGCCAGTGGCGCGAGGCGCTCGGCGTCGGCGACGTCGAGCTTCGCCGCGCCCTCGACTACGGCTTCAGGCCGGACGAGCTGAAGGAGGCGGTGGCGAACTACCAGAACAACATCGAGCAGGCCGAGAAGACGGCTTCGACGAGGCGCTCCGACGCCCTTGCCGGCGACATCGCCGACTCCCTTGTCGACCGCGAGGTCTTCACGTCCCCGGCCGACGACCTGGCGCTCTACGGCGCGGCGCTCAAGAGGATCACGGCCGCGGACTGCGCGGCCGCGCTGAAGGACGCGTGGTCGAGCACCGGCCGCTACATTTACGTCTCCGGCAACGTCGACATCCCGCTCGGGGGCGACGCGATCGTCGCCAACGTCTACAAGAACGCGGAGACGGTCAACGTGACGCCCTCGGTGGGGCTCGGCAACCTGGCCTGGGCCTATGGCGACTTTGGCACCCCGGGCGCCGTCGCATCCCGCACCCACATCGACGACCTGGACTTCACCGAGGTCACGTTCGCGAATGGCGTGCGCCTGGACATCAAGAAGACCGATTTCGAGGCGAACACGATCCACGTGTCGGTCAGGATCGGCACGGGCCAGCTGACCGAGCCGGCCGACACCGAGCCCGGGCTATCGACCTTCGCCAGCATCACCTTCTCCGTTGGCGGCCTCGGCAAGCACAGCGTGACCGACCTGCAGAGGATCCTTGCCGGCAAGAACGTCGGCGCGCTGTTCTCCTCCACCCCCGATTCCTTCCAGATCATCGGCGAGACGAACCAGAAGGACCAGGACCTGGAGTTCCAGCTGCTGGCGGCCTCCATCAAGGACCCGGGATACAGGCCCGAGGCCATGCGGACGGCGAGGAAACGGATCGAGGCGGCCTACCAGTCCTTCGAGCACACCGAGCGCGGCCCCCTGTCGCTCCATGTGGCGAAGATTCTCGCCAATGGCGACCCGCGCTTCGGCCTTCCCCCCGAGAGCGACATGATGGCGAGGACGCTCGACGAGGAGAAGGCCTGGCTGGCCCCGCAGCTCGCCACGGGGCCGATCGAGGTCTCCGTTGTCGGCGACGTCGACATCGACTCGATGATCGCGACTGTCGCCAAGACGCTCGGCACCCTTCCCAACAGGGACGCCAGGGCCGCCCTTCCGGACAGGCACAAGGTCTCCTTCCCCGCGGCCCCCTTCATGAAGGAATACGGCCTGGACACCAAGATCCCGAAGGGGATCGTCGCCATCTACTGGCCGACCAGCGACGGCATGGACGTGCACCGCGCGAGGCGGCTCAACATGCTCGCCGAGGTCCTCTCCGACCGCCTGAGGGTCAAGGTGCGAGAGCAGATGGGCAGCACCTACTCCCCCATCGTCGGCAGCACGGCCAGCGACGTCTTCCCGGGCTACGGCTACATCACCTCCATCGTCGTCGTCGATCCGACGAAGACGGACGACATCGAGAGCGTGGTGGTCGGCGTCGCCGACGAGATCCGCACGGGCGGCGTCACGCAGGACGAGCTCGACCGCACGAAGAACCCGGCCATGACGGCGATCAAGGAGAGCGAGCGCACGAACAACTACTGGATGACGGTCCTTGGCCGCGCCCAGGAGAGGCCGGAGACGCTCGACTGGGCCCGCAGCCGCCACGACGACTTCCAGTCGATCACCAAGGCGGACCTCGACGCACTGGCGCAGCTCTACTTCGCGCCGGGCAGCGCCTCGAAGGTCGTCATCAAGCCCTACGTCACGAACGCCGGGGCATCCATCCTTGAGAAGGCGGGTCCCGCGCAGCCGGCCTCGCAGGTGAGTCCGGTGTTCAACCTTCCCCTCCCGACGATCAAGGCGCCGACGCCGACCCCGCCCCCTGACGGCATGTAGCCGTCAGGCGAGGCGGCCGAAGACCAGGGACGCGTTCGTCCCGCCGAAGCCGAAGCTGTTGGCGAGCGCCGCCTCGACCGGCTTCGTGGCGGCCGCTCCCGCCGTGAAGTTGAGCCCCAGGGCCGCGCAGGCCGGGTCCACGTTCTCCAGGTTGATGGTCGGGGGGATGATGCCCTTCTCGATCGCCATCACTCCCGCGAAGGCGCCGAGGGCGCCCGCGGCGCCCAGCAGGTGGCCCGTCATGGACTTGACCGCGCTCACGTGGAGCTTGTCCTTCGAGCCCGCGAAGACGGAGGCGATGGCCGCCGCCTCCTCGCCGTCGCCGCCGGGGGTCGAGGTGGCGTGCGCGGAGACGTAGCCAACCCTCGACGGGTCGACATTGCCGTCGTCGAGCGCCAGCTGCATCGAGCGGCGCGACCCCTCAGCCTCGGGGGCCAGGGAGGAGAGGTGGAAGGCGTCGGCCGTCGCGCCGTAGCCCAGCAGCTCGGCATAGATGCGCGCCCCGCGGCGCCTCGCGAACTCGAGCTCCTCGAGGACAAAGACGACCGAGCCCTCCCCGATCACGAAACCGTCGCGGTCCGCATCGTAAGGCCTGGAGGCCCGGGCCGGCTCCTCATTGCGGGTCGAGAGGGCCTTCATCTGGGCGAAGGCGCCGACCGCGACCTGGGTGATCACGGCCTCGGAACCGCCGGCCATCATGACGTCGGCGTCGCCCCGGCGTATCGCGCGGGCCGACTCGCCGAGCGAGTGGCCGCTGGTCGCGCAGGCGGAGGCTATGCTCATGTTCGGGCCGCGGCAGTTAAGCAGGATGGCCAGTTGTCCCGCCAGGATGTTGGGGGCGGACTGCAGGATGAAGAAGGGCGAAATCTTGCGGAAGCCGCCCACGCGCCACGTCTCGTGCATCGCCACGATCTCGGGAAGGCCTCCCAGGCCGACCCCGAGGCTCACACCCATGCGCTCTGACGGGAGGGAGGAGCGGTGGGCATCCAAGCCGGAATCAATGTAGGCCTCAAGGCCGGCGGCGACACCCAAGTGGCTGAATCGCCCTAATTTACGCACTTCCTTCGGCGACAGGGCGGCCGTGACCGGCTCGCCCGCAGCACCCCGGGGATGGACCACCGAGCCGTTGGGGGCCGTGGGGTCGAAGCCGCGGACCTCGCCGGCAATGCGGGCAGTGCATCCCGTTGCATCAAAATGAGTTATCGGACCAATACCACTGCGTCCGGCGATCAGCGAGGCCCACGTCTCGGGCGCGGTCAATCCCACAGGCGTGACAGCACCGAGACCGGTTACGACTACCCTGCGGCTGGAGGAAGGAGCGGACATAGCCCATAAAAGACACTCCTGTTTGGCCGGGAGGCAAGTCTTTGACTTTGGCCCCCCCGTATGATCTGATTGCGATCCCTAACCGATGCAGCAGCTTCACGCCTATTGGCGCATGGACTACATTGAGGCGCCGCGGTATCCGGCCACTATGAAGCGTCCCTTCACGGACCTTCCGTTGATGGGCGACGACAAGGCGGCCCTGATCGTGCACCGCTCCCCCCTTTCCTACTTGGTGCTCAACCGCTTCCCCTACAACCCGGGGCACCTGTTGGCGGTGCCTTTCCGGGAGGTCACGGACCTCGACGAGCTGACCGCGGGCGAGAGCGCCGACCTCATGACCGAGATCATTTTCGCCCGGAAGCTCCTGGCCGCGGCCATGAAGCCCGACGGCGTCAACGTGGGCTTCAACCTGGGCGCCGCGGCCGGCGGCAGCATCGCCCACCTCCACGGGCACATCGTCCCGCGCTGGAACGGCGACAACAACTTCATGCCCGTCCTCGGGCAGACCCGCGTGCTTCCACAGTCCCTCGAGGCCACCTGGGAGCGCCTCACGGCGGCCCTCCCCTCGGCATGAGCCCGAAAGCCTCGAGAATGGAACGGATTGTGCTCGTTTCCGGCGTGGTCGACGTCCGCTGACATGTCCGTCCGCAACCAGTTGAAGCTCCTGATGGGCGGCCTGAGTGCCCGCCGTACCGAGGCTACGTCGGCCCGGACGTCGGGATTCAGGGACTTCCTCGACCAGAGCCGCCTGATCTCGGGCCTGATCTTCATCGTGACCGTGGCCGCGATCGTGATCGTGAGTTCGGCCGGGATGCGGGTGCTCGACCTTCCTGTTCTCCCCAACCAGATCGCACCGGTGAGGATCGTGGCCGGCATCCCCTTCACCTACGTGAGCGAGTCGCGCACCCAGGCCGACCGCTCGCAGCGGCTCGCACGCCTGCCCCCGATCTACCGCCTGGACATGGGCCCCGAGGTCCGCTTCGAGACCTCGGCCCGCGAGCTCCTCGGCAAGCTGGCTGCATTCGAGGGGTCCCACCCGAGCGCCTCAGAGCTCTTCTTCGACCGCAGGAAGGCGCTCTCTGCCTTGGCCGATGACTTCAACCAGAAGGGCCCGTACCAGACGAACGCGGACGACCTGGGCGCGCTCCTGACGGCCGGCGACTCCACGACGCGCGCCGCGCTCTTCGAGAACGGCTTCGCGGCGCTGCGCCAGATCTACAGCGAGGGCGTCCACGACTCCGCGGCGACCGCGGGCGGCTCCGACGCCGTCGAGATCTTCGAGGTCGAGCGCCCGTCGGGGGGCGTCTCCTCGCGCTCCATCCAGTCCATGGAGGATTCCCTCACCTTCCTGCGCGTGAGCCTCTCCTCCGAGGGCGTGCCGAAGGAGGCCGCCCAGGCGCTCTTCCGCCTCTTCAGGGACGGCGTGCAGCCGAACCTCGTGTTCGATCGGACCGCGGCCGCGGCGCGCGAGACCGAGGTCCTCAGCAAGGTGAAGCCCGTCACCGTCAATGTCCCGCCCGGCAAGACGATCGTCGATGCGGGCGACCGCGTGACCGACGACCAGTACGAGATGGCGACGGCTTACCGCAGGACGGTGCTCGAGGGCGGCTCCGCCGAGCTGGACGACGGCCTGGAGCTCTTCGGGCGCGTGCTCCTCGTCCTGGCCATGGTGCTGGCCGCCATCCTCTACGTCCGCCTTGAGGATCCGGAGACGCTTGCCAGCAATGTTCGCCTCGGGCTCCTGGCGCTCGTCGTCATCTTCAACCTGGCGCTTGTGCGCGCCGTGTACTCGGTCGGCGGTGCCGCCATATTCCTGCACGACTCGACGTGGGCCTCCGCGCTCCCCTACCTCGCGCCGACGGCGCTGGCCCCCCTCATTGTCGCCATCCTGATTGACGCCGGCTCGGCGATCTTCATGGCGCTCCTGATCTCGATCTTCACTGGCGTCATCTACGGCAACCGCCTGGACCTCCTCGTCCTCACCTTCCTGGCGTCGATGGTCGCGATATTCGGCTGCCGCGACGCGCGCCGGCGCGGCAGGGTCGTCAAGGCCGCCGGCATGGGGGGCCTGACGGTTGCGGCCTTTGCCGCACTGATCGGCATCGCGCAGCAGACTCCCTATGAGACGCTGATGTGGCAGATGGGCGCGGGCCTCGTCGCCGGACTATTGACCGGCGTCGCCGTGGTCGGCCTCCTGCCGGTCCTGGAGTCGCTCTTTAAGCGCACGACGGACATCACGCTCCTTGAGCTGACGGACTTCAACCACCCGCTCCTGCGGCGCATGCAGCTCGAGGCGCCCGGCACCTACCACCATTCGCTGGTGGTGGCCCAGCTCTCCGAGAACGCCTGCAACGCCATCGGTGCCAACTCGCTTCTCGCCCGCGCCTGCGCCCTCTTCCACGACATCGGCAAGGCGACGAACCCGGCCTACTTCACCGAGAACCAGAGGGACGGCGGCAACCCTCACAATGAGAAGGACCCGGCGACCTCGGCCGCGATCATCCGCCAGCACGTGACGGACGGCGTCGATTTGGCGGGGCGCCACCACCTGCCGCGCGCGGTGGTCGACGTAATACGCCAGCACCACGGAACGACGCTCGTGAAGTTCTTCTACGACCGAGCGCTGGCCCTCTCCCAATCGCCGTTCCCAGGCGTCGAGCCGCCCAAGGTGTCCGACACGCCCTTCCGCTACGAGGGACCGAAGCCGCAGTTCAAGGAGAGCGCCGTCGTCTCCCTGGCCGACGGCGTCGAGGCCGTGACCCGCTCGGTGCGCACGATCACAGCCGAGAAGCTGGGCGCCCTCATCGAAAGGCTGATCGCCGAGCGCGTCATCGACGGCCAGCTGGACGAGGCCCCGCTGACCTTCGAGGACCTCGCCAAGATCAAGAACAGCTTCACGTTCACGCTCCTGAACATGCTCCACTCGCGCGTGGCCTACACGGCCACCGGTGAGACGCCCGCCGAGGCCAAGGCCTGATGGGATCCGGGCGGGCGCTCGAGATCGCAGTGCGCCAGGGGCGCCTGAAGGTGGACCGAAAGGCCGTGGCCGCGGCGGTCGGTGTCCTCGACTCCAACGCGGCGAGGTTCAAGGGCGGTTGTCCGACCGGGGAACTCTCGCTCGCCTTCATGGGCGATGACGAGCTGGCCAGGCTCCACGGGCAATTCCTCAACGACCCGACGCCAACCGACGTCATCACGTTCGAGGGTGACAAGGCGTCCGCGACGGCCGGCGAGATCTGCGTCTCGGTGGACGCCGCCGTGCGCCAGGTGGGCCGCGCGCAGGCCAGGCTATCCGCCGAGATCCTCCTCTATGTCGTCCACGGCTGGCTCCACCTCGCGGGCTATGACGACCTGCGCCCCCCGGCCAAGCGCGTCATGAGGCGCGCCGAGGCCCGTGCCATGCGGCTCCTGCGCCGCGCCGGGGCATTGCCCCGCTTCAAGCTGGCATAGTGGCTCCCGCACAGCTACGACCAGAGGACCGATCCATGGCCGACAACGAACCCGCGCAGTCACGTTATGTCACGCTGAGGAACGCCTTCTTCTCTGGCGTCATCCTCGTGGCCCCCCTGTGCCTGACAGTGTGGGTGTTCGCGAAGATCATCGACTTCGTCGGGGGCAACTTCAAGCCGCTCTTCCTCGACTTCGTTCCCCCGAGCCTGCGCGACAGGCCCGGCCTCGACACCGTGTGGTCGATCGTCGCGACGCTGATCGTCATGGTGCTCGTCACCCTCCTCGGGTGGGTGTCGCGCTACGTCTTCGGGAAGTTCTTCTTCAGCATGGGCGACCGCCTGATGCAGAGCATCCCCGGCGTGAGCCCGGTGTACAACACGGTCAGGCAGATCGTTAACACCTTCAGCTCTCAGAGCCGGCACATGTTCAACAAGGTGGTGCTTGTCGAGTTCCCGCGCAAGGAGTGCTGGACGATCGGATTCCTCACGAACACGGTGCAGGGCGAGGCCCAGGCGAAGGCCGGCGACGAGGTGTGGACGGTCTTCGTGCCCACGACGCCGAACCCGACCAGCGGATTCCTCCTCATGCTCCCGAAGGGCGAGATTATCGAGCTCGACATGCCCGTCGGCGACGGGATGAAGATGATCATCTCCGGCGGCGCGGTCGTCCCGACCTGGCCGAGCGTGGAGGCCGCAAAGAGCCGCGGGGCCAGGTAGCCCGCACCCGACCCCGGTGCCCGGTCTGACGCTCACAACGGACGCTTTCGTCATCGAGAAGCGACCGCCGGCGGACGCCTTCCAGACGTTCCTCCTCTTCTCGCCCGAGCACGGCAACCTCCTGGCACTGCAGCGCGTGCCAAAGAAGTCCTCTCCGACACACGTCGCGCCCGACCTCTTCGACGAGCTGAGCGTCATGCTCGAGAGCTCCAACCAGGGACGCACCTGGTTCGTGAAGGAAGTGCGCATCGGCGCGAGGCGCACCGGCATCGGCAGGAGCTACCAGGCCCTGACGTTCGCCTCCGCGCTCGTCGCCATTATCGGGAGGAACCCGGTCCACGAGGAGAGCCGCGAGGCCGTGGCGAAGCTCCTGCGCACCGCGCTCGAGGCGTTCGCCGAGGGCACGAGGCCCGACGTGGTCTACCTGAAGAGCCTCTACCTCTTCGCGCGGGACGAGGGGTACCCGGTGAAGCAGGAGTGGATACCCTCCCTCTCGGACGCGGAGCGTGTCGGTGCGGCATCGGTCCTCAACAACAGGCTGGGCGACCAGGAGCTGGCTCCGTCCGAGGTCGCGAGCCTGAGGGACAGCCTCGAGTCCTACCTCGGGGCAAGCACCGAGATCATCATCCCGTGATCTTCGACCTCGACCGGCGAAGCGCCCAGCTGAGCGTGGGCGACCTGTCCGACTTTTCCATCGGCCCTACGGGATCCCTCGGCGGATCCGGCGGCATCTGGCGAGCGCAGCTGGGAACCCACTGGCACAATGAGCTTCGCGCGCAGGCCGTGTCCGACAAGGTGGATGCGGAGTTCGAGGTCGTGATCAGCGGCCAACTCGCCCGCCGCGGCTGGCTGATCTCGCTCGCGGGAAGGATCGACCAGCTGGTCCGCGTCGACGGCCAGACCGTGCTGCGCGAGATAAAGACGGTCACCCGACCGCTCCCGACCGACGAGACGGAGCTGCGGTCCGACTACCCAGAGTATTTTGTCCAGGTGGCGACCTACGCGGCGCTCCGCGGCGGAGGCGAGCGCTGCGAGCTGATCTTCGTCGAGGTGGACTCCGGCCTCGCGCAG
>Ga0302279_10003702_pt1 | contig 18742 bp, 16 predicted proteins | sample III_Bog_N3_3_FD_194541 | JGI IMG/M metagenome (GOLD analysis project Ga0302279, IMG submission 194541) | Peat permafrost microbial communities from Stordalen Mire near Abisko, Sweden - III_Bog_N3_3 | ecosystem: Environmental > Terrestrial > Soil > Wetlands > Peat | place: Sweden: Abisko...
CAACGTGTGCGGGACGCCGGGATGCAAGTGCAAGGCCGCCCCGCCCCAGAAGCACGGTCCCTACTACCAGGTCAGCTTCACCCGGAAGGGCAAGCACAGCGTGTCTTTCCGGCAGGGCTGCCTGAATTCTGAAAACCAATCACGTAGGCTCAGACCCATGCGAAAGGGAGCGGCATGGGACAACACCTACGAGAAGCACTGCCGGCAGGAGTCCAGGAGACCCGGGCCCGACTTGATGCCTGGCGGAAGAGCCGGGGGCGCGGAGAACCCCATCCGGCAGAACTCTGGTCCGAGGCGGTGGAATGGGCCAGACGGTTCGGCGTCAACCCAGTCTGTCGTGCCTTGGGGCTGAGCTACACCGATCTCCAGAAGAGGTTGGGGCAGCCTCGCCATGAGGTTCTGCAAATGCCCAGGCCGGTGGAGCCGGCCTTCGTTGAGCTTTCCTTGGGTCTCGGAGGCCGCATGCGGGCTCCGGGTGAAGGGGCTGGCTTCCAGGCCGGGGCGCCGGGGTGTCCAGCGGTCGAAGTGATCAGCCCTGACGGCGCCCGCATGGTGATGCGTTGGCCCGCCGGTAGCGCCGTAGAGGTGGAGGCCCTCATGGCCTCGTTCCTTGGACGGCGACCATGATCCAGATCACGCCGCACACACGGATTTTCGTGGCCATCGAGCCCGTGGATTTCCGTCAGGGCATCGATGGACTGGCCCAGGTCTGCAAAGCCAAACTCGGCGCCGATCCCTTCTCCGGCGCCCTGTTCGTGTTCCGCAGCCGGTCCAGACGCTCGATTCGCGTTTTGGCCTATGACCTTCAAGGTTTCTGGCTGTGCCAGAAACGGCTGTCGGCTGGCCGGTTCCGCTGGTGGCCGTCGTGCCCGGATGCGGCCTCGGCCAAACTCTTGGCCCACGAACTACAGATCCTGATTTGCGGGGGCGACCCCCAGGGGGCCAAGGTGCCGGAGGGTTGGCGCGCCGTGGGATGAAAGATCGGGCTGGGCGGGGACGGCGCGACGTGGTAGGGTAGCCAAAGATAGAAGTGTAGAAATAATTCTAGTTATATAAAATATTCACTGTACTTATGCCCTGCATTCCAGCATCCTTGACGGATGGGACGAACGAAGCAGCGAAAAAAGCCCGCCGCACCACAGCTACGAGCGGATCTCCAGCATCGAGAACTGGACGTGACGACCCTTCTGGGGCACCTGGAGCGGGCCCGCGAACAGCCCCTGGGAGAAGACGCCTTCCGGGATCTGAAGCAGGCGGTGGACACCCTGGCTTTCCTGAGCCAGGAGGTGGAGCGGGGGAAGGTTTCCCTGGCCAAGCTGCAACTCATCCTGTTCGGGCCCAGGACGGAAAGCACCGCCGCGGTGTTGGGTGGCAAGACCGCGCCCAGGCGCAAGCCCAAGGATCCTGATGCAGTCGCCGCCGGCCATGGTCGCAACGGAGCGGCGGCCTATAAGGGTGCCCAGAGGGTGAAGGTGCCTCTGGAGGGCTTTCACAGCGGCGACCCGTGCCCCACGCCGGACTGCAACGGCAAGGTCTATCCCCTGGCGGAGCCGGCCACTCTGATCCGGATGAAGGGCGTGGCGCCGTTTCAGGCCACGATCTATGAGTTGGAACGCTGGCGCTGCAGTGACGGCTGCGAGAAGGTTTTCACCGCACCGGCGCCGGCGGGCGCCGGTGCGGCGAAATACGATGCCAGCGTGGCCGCCCTGATCGGTGAGTTTCGCTACGGCACCGGCCTGCCGCACAACCGCATCGAGAGCCTGCAGCAGATTTTCGGCATTCCCCTGCCGGTTTCGACCCAATGGGAATTGGTGCTCTGGGCTGCCGGTCTGCTCCAGCCGGCCCATGCCGAACTGATTCGTCAGGCCGCGCAGGGCGAACTCCTGCACAACGATGACACCCCCATGCGGGTCCTGAAGAAGGTCGCCCGCGAGGGCAAGGAGGGCCGCAAGGCCGTCCAGACCACCGCCCTGCTGTCGCACCGGGGCCCCCACCGGATCGCCCTGTTTCTCACCGGCATGCGCCATGCCGGGGAGAACCTGGAGGCCCTCCTGAAACTCCGGGCGGAGGACCTGGCCCGGCCCATCCAGATGTGCGATGGCCTCGCGGCCAACCTGGTCGGGGAGGATGGCAAGGTGAACACCCTGCTGTCGAACTGCCTGGCGCACGCCCGGCGCAAGTTCGTCGAGGTGGAGGGCAAGTTCCCCGTCGAAGTGCATATCCTGCTGCGTTTCCTTCGAGTGGTCTACAGGCTCGACGCCCGGACCAAGATCAGAGGTATGGATCCCGAGGCCAGGTTGGCCTACCACCAGGCCCGCAGCGGTCCCATCATGGCCAAGCTGAAGGCCTGGCTCCAACGGTTGGTCGACGGCAAGCGGGTGGAGCCCAACTCTGGCCTGGGCGATGCCATCGCCTACCTGCAAAAGCGCTGGACGCAGATGACCCTGTTCCTGCGGGAACCCGGCGCTGTGTTGGACAATACGGCCTGCGAGCGTGTGGTCAAAAGAGCGATTATGCATCGGAAGAATTCCCTGTTCTACAGGACCCAGCAGGGCGCCGGCGTCGGAGACCTGTTCATGAGCCTGATCCACACCGCGGAGTTGAACGGTGTCCAATCCTTCCCCTACCTGTTGGCCATGCTCAAGAACCCCGAAGGGGTGAAGGCGAACCCTGGGGCGTGGATGCCTTGGAACTACCACCAGCAGGGGGAGGCCCTGCCGCTGCCCGACCCTCGGTAACGAAGGGGCGTTCGGCCTCGGTTTGCCTGCCTTTGCCATGGATCTCCTTCCGGGGACGACCCCGGCGAGATCCTGCCCGGCCTCGCACAAGCAAAGTATCAGGCGGCCCTGACGAAGTCAGGCAGCCGTGCCGGAAAGACACGATGCACCTCAAGGGTGACACCCGGAGCTGGGCGACGCTGCGGGAGGAACTGGGCACCCATCAGCGATCCACGATCACCCTGAGGGGCGCAACGGACACCGTCCACCAGGTTCGCCTCTCGAGCACCCCGGAAGCAGTGCACCAGGAGATCTACCGGCTCCTCGAGGTCAGGGATCCCCTCGCCCGCAGGCGCCGGGAACTCAATGTGAGAGTGTAGTGGTTCCCTGAAAAGCTATGGCTGTTTGTTCGTAGCGATTAGATCGTGTGGGTCGGAAAGTTGGGTTAGGCTAATCGTTTGATCGCATCCTGGAATTCACTTTCCAAGGCCTGGAATGCGGACAGGCTGCGCAAAGGGCTGAAATCGGGAATGAATTCAGCAAGTTGGTGGATTCGAGCCCTTGCCTCAAGTTTGAATTGGTCCAAACGACGCCCCTTCAATTCACAGGCGGTTTTTCCTCCACTCGCTTGGCGCACGCAACCGGGACGGTTCGAGTTGAAGCATCCGCCAGGATTGCATCTCTCGCCTAGCCGCCAGAGCGGTGGGATTCTCGACGGTATTGATGGTCGACAGAACCGTGCGCATCAGGGAAGAGGCTTTCAATTCCCTGGGCCTACCCTGGTGACCGCTATCTTCGTGAATCTTGATATAGGCTCCGTCTTCCCTCAAGCCTGTGCTGATATAGGGCTTGGTCCGATACCCGCCCTGGACAGATTGAAGCCAGCCACGTTTTTTTTGGCGAAAGGCAGGGCTGCGGTGGAGACATCCTTGCTCAAGTAATCCAGTGATTCATTCACAATTTCAATTCGAGGAACAAGCGAACCTGGTGAATGGGTATGGCGGAGTTCCAGGGTGTACCGGAGGTGCCGGGCCGACGGACTGGCCTCCTGGTCCAGATCGTCCCGAACCGTCGGGCCGACCAGCATTTCAGCTTCAAAGCGGATGGTATCTGCCTGCCCCTGTGCGTTTTGGGTAAAAATTCGAGTGGCGTTGGCGCTGCTTGTTTCCTGCCGGACCCCGGTGGCGGCATCCAATAGGGACTTGTCGGCAAGGGCACTCAACAGTTGAATGGAATCAAATAGGTTGGATTTTCCCACACCATTCGCCCCAGCAATCACCGTGAAGGGGCCAAGCCGTAAGTTGACATCTACCAAGTTCTTAAAGCCCTGAACACGCAGCCTCGTCAGCATGGTTCCCTCCAAACTGCATCACTGCAATTCCATAGCACCACACTCTAGTTAAAGTTGCCACACCGATGACGGATTTAAGCCGCCCGTGGGCGGCCAAAGGAATTCCTAAAGCAAATGTCCGCAGGATAGGTATAGTGTTGGCATGATCCAGAAATTGCCGATTCGCTCGTTCTATTTCTCCCTTTTTTCCCAGCCTGCCTTCAGGAGGTAGCCCGTGGATTTCGCCCTGCCGGAGCACGTCGAAGCCCTCCGAGATGAGGTCCGCAGGTTCGCCCACAAGGAGATCCGTCCCCACGTCATGGACTGGGACGAAAGCCGGACCTTCCCCATGGAGGCGATGAAGAAGCTGGGCCAGATGGGCATGCTGGGAATCATCTTCCCGGAACAGTACGGCGGCGCCGGCATGGGCTACCTGGAATACGCGGTGGTGGTGGAGGAACTTTCCAAGGTGGACGGCAGCATTGGGCTCAGCGTCGCCGCCCACAACAGCCTCTGCTCCAACCATATCTATGCCCAGGGCGACGAGCGACAGCGGGAGCGCTACCTCAAGCCCCTGGCCAGCGGCCAGGTGCTGGGCGCCTGGGCGCTCACCGAACCCGGGTCCGGCAGCGACGCGGGCGCCCTGCGCACAACCGCAAGGAAACAAGGCGGCGCCTGGGTGCTGAACGGCACCAAGAACTTCGCCACCCACGGCGCCGTGGCCGGCATCACCGTGGTCATGGCCCGCACCCGGAGCGGGCATGGCGCCGATGGTATCAGCGCCTTCATCCTGGAGCGAGGCATGCCCGGCTTCCGCCCCGGCAAGCAGGAGAACAAGCTGGGCATGCGCGCCAGCGACACCTCGGAACTGATCCTGGATGAGGTGGAGGTGCCGGCGGAGAATCTTCTGGGGGAGGAGGGGGTCGGTTTCCGCCAGGCCATGAGCACCCTGGACGGCGGCCGCATCAGCATCGCCGCCCTGGCCCTGGGCATGGCCCAGGGCGCCTTCGAGGCCAGCGTCAAGTACACCGGCATCCGCCGGACCTTCGGCAAGCCGCTCCACGAGCACCAGGCCATCCAGTTCAAGCTGGCCGACATGCAGGTCCAGATCGAGGCGGCCCGGCTGCTGGTCCACAAGGCCGCCTGGCTCAAGGATCAGGGCCTGCCCTATGCCAAGGCGGCCGCCATCGCCAAGCTCCACGCCTCGGAGATGGCCTGCCGGGTTGCGGACGAGGCGGTGCAGATCCACGGGGGCTATGGCTTCATCAAGGACTACCCGGTGGAGAAGTTCTACCGGGACGTGAAGCTCTGCACCATCGGCGAAGGCACCAGCGAAGTGCAGCGGATGGTCATCGCCCGGCACATCATCAAGGAGTCCTGAGCGTGACGCTGATCCAGAGCCAGCTCAAACCCTCCTCGGAGACCTTCCGCCAGAACCATGCCCACAACCTGGCCCTCTGCGAACAGCTGGGTGAGCAGAAGGCTTCGCAGAGGCTGGGCGGCGGCGCCAAGGCCCTGGCCCGGCACACCGGCCAGGGCAAGCTGTTCGTGCGCGACCGCATCGCCCTGCTGTGCGACCAGGGCACGCCCTTCCTGGAGGTGGGGCTGTTCGCGGCCCTGGGGGTCTATGACGATCCGGTGCCCGCCGCGGGCCTGGTGGCGGGGGTGGGGATGGTCGCGGGACGCCCCTGCATGATCGTCGCCAACGACGCCACGGTGAAAGGCGGCGCCTACTACCCGCTCACGGTCAAAAAGCACCTGCGAGCCCAGGAGATCGCCCTGGAGAACCGGCTGCCCTGCCTCTACCTGGTGGACAGCGGCGGCGCCTTCCTGCCGCTGCAGGCGGAAGTCTTTCCGGACCGGGACCATTTCGGCCGGATCTTCTACAACCAGGCGACCCTGTCCGCGGCCGGCATTGCCCAGATCGCCGCGGTCATGGGCAGCTGCACCGCCGGCGGCGCCTATGTCCCGGCCATGAGCGACCAGTCCATCATCGTCAACCGCACCGGCACCATCTTCCTGGGCGGTCCGCCGCTGGTGAAGGCGGCCACCGGGGAGGACGTGAGCGCCGAGGACCTGGGCGGCGCGCGGGTGCACACCGAACTGTCCGGGGTGGCCGACCACTTCGCCGAGGACGACGCCCAGGCCATCCAGATCCTCCGGGAACTGGTGGGCCACCTGGGCCCGTCACCCCAGGCCGCGGTGGCCCTGCGCAGCCCCGAGCCGCCGGCCTACGACCCGGACGAGATCCTGGGGGTGTGGCCCAGGGACCTGAGGCGCCAGGGGGACATCCGGGAGGCCATCGCCCGCATCGTCGACGGCAGCCGCCTGTGCGAATTCAAGCAGCGCTACGCCACCACCCTGGTCACCGGCTTCGCCCATCTGGAGGGGATGCCCTGCGGCCTGGTGGCCAACAATGGCGTGCTGTTCGGCGAAAGCGCGCTCAAGGCCACCCACTTCATCGAGCTGTGCACCGCCCAGAAGATCCCGCTGGTGTTCCTGCAGAACATCACCGGCTTCATGGTGGGCGCCCAGGCGGAACGGGCCGGCATCGCCAAGGAAGGCGCCAAGATGGTCCACGCGGTGGCCACCGCGAAGGTGCCCAAGATCACCCTGCTCATGGGCGGCAGTTTCGGCGCCGGCAACTATGGCATGTGCGGCCGGGCCTACGGCCCCCGCTTCCTGTGGACCTGGCCCTGCTCGCGCATCTCGGTCATGGGCGGACCCCAGGCCGCCCAGGTGCTGGTCACGGTCAAGGGCGACCAGCTGGAACGGGAGGGCGGGAGCCTCGGCGATGCCGAGGCCGAGGCGATCGCCAGGCCGATCCTGGAGAAGTACGAGCGGGAAGGCCACCCCACCTATGCGTCCGCGAGGCTCTGGGATGACGGGGTGGTGGACCTGCGCGGCACCCGGAGCGTCCTGGCCGCGTCCCTGGCCTGCACCCTGTCCACCCCGATCGAAGCGACCCGCATGGGCGTATTGCGAATGTGAGGACGACCATGAACGGAACCGACCTGATCCGGATCGGCAATGCCGGGGGCTACTGGGGCGACGATCCCTGGGCCCTGCGCCGGATGGTGCGCGGCCCCCTGGCCCTGGACTACATCTCCATCGACTACCTGGCCGAAGTGACCATGAGCATCCTGCAGAAGCAGAAGAGCCGGGACCCTTCGGCCGGCTATGCCAGGGACTTCGTGACCCAGATCGAACCGCTGCTGGAGGAGATCCTGGCCCGGGGCATCCGGATCGTCACCAACGCCGGCGGGGTCGATCCTGAGGCCTGCGCCGCCGCCCTGGCGGCCGTGGCCCGGTCCCGCGGGCTCAAGCTGCGCATCGCCGTGGTGGAGGGCGACAACATCACCGCGCGCATGGCCGGTTTCATGGCCGCCGGGGTGGACTTCCGCAACATGGAGACCGGGGAGGCCTTCCTGCCCCATGCGGACCAGGTGCTGGCCGCCAACGCCTATTTCGGGGCCATGCCGGTGGCCGAGGCCCTGGCCGGGGATCCCCACATCGTCATCTGCGGCCGGGTCACCGACACCGGCATCACCCTGGCCCCCCTGATCCATGAGTTCGGCTGGGGCCCTTCGGATTTCAACCTCCTGGCCAGCGGCATCATCGCCGGCCACATCATCGAGTGCGGGGCCCAGGCCACCGGCGGCAACTTCACCGACTGGAAGAAGGTGCCGAGCTTCGACGGCATCGGCTTCCCCATCGTGGAATGCCGGCCCGACGGCGGGTTCACCGTCACCAAGCATCCCGGCAGCGGCGGCCTGGTCAGCTGCGCCACCGTGCGCGAGCAGCTGCTGTACGAGATGGGCAACCCCAGGAGCTACCTCACCCCGGATGTCATCGCCGATTTCTCCAGCGTCAGGCTGGAGCCCGACGGGGATGGCCGGGTCCGGGTGTGGGGGATCCAGGGCCGGCCGCCCACCGACCTGCTGAAGGTCAGCATCGCCTATGCCGACGGGTTCAAGGCCACCGGCGCGCTCATCGTCTCCGGCCCGGACGCCCGGGCCAAGGCGGACTGCCTGGCCCAGGTGTTCTGGCGGCGGCTGGACTCCGAGCTGGCGCTGGCCGGGCTGCCGGCCCTGGACCGCACCTGCACCGAATTCGTGGGCGACGACGCCACCCATCGCGGCCTCACCCCTGCCCACCGGCCCAGCGAGATCCTGCTCCGCCTTTCCGCCCGTTGCGCCCATCGGGAAAGCCTGGAAACCTACCGGAAGCTGCTGCCGTCCATGATCCTGTCCGGCCCGCCGGGGGTGGCGGTGACCGGGGGCGCCCCGGCCATCTCGGAGGTGGTGAGCTACTGGCCCGCCCTGCTGCCCCGGGCCATGGCCGAGGCCACGGTGCGAGTGCTGGAGGAACGGGGCGGCGGGCGGCTCGAGCCGGTCCTGGCCAAAGGTCCCCTGCCCTGGCCCGCCACCCCGGGCCCCCAGCCGATCCCCGCCAGCCTGGACCTTGAGCCGTCCTTCCCGCCCGCGGGCCCGATGGTGCGGGTGCCGCTCCTGTGCATCGCCCATGCCCGCAGCGGCGACAAGGGCGACACCGCCAACATCGGCCTGATCGGCCGGTCTGGTCCCTGCTACGCCTGGCTGCGCGACCACGTCGGCGCCCAGCAGGTCGCCGGCTGGTTCCGGAGCCACTGCCTCGGCAAAGTGGAACGGCACCCGGTGCCCCAGCTCTGGGCCCTCAATTTCCTGCTGGAGGAGACCCTGGGCGGAGGCGGCACCATGAGCCTGTTCCTGGACGCCCAGGGCAAGACCCTGGCCCAGGCCCTGCTCCGCTGCGAGCTGGAAGTGCCCGAAGCCCTGCTCGCCACCATCGGCCCGGAAAACCTCCCCTGCCCCGGCGAACTCTTCCCCGAAGGAGCACCCGCGTGACCCACCTCTCCCTCTTCCCGATGAAAGGCCTGTTCTTCTCCGGCGAGACAGTGCGGGTGGAGGCCCTGGCCACGGGCGTGATGCGCCTGGTGCTGAACCGCCCCCAGGTGCGCAACGCCTTCAACGCCCGGATGATCCAGGAGCTCTCCGAGGCTCTGGCCCAGCTGGCCAGGCTCTCCGACCCGGAGGTCCTGCGCCTGCTGCTGCTGGAGGGCGAAGGCACCGTCTTCTGCGCCGGGGCGGACCTGGCCTACATGAAGGAACAGGCCTCGGCCGAAGCCGGCCAGAACCTGGAAAACGCCCGGGAACTGGCACGCCTGTTCGTTCGCCTGGGCGAGTTCCCGGTGCCGGTGGTCAGCTACGTGCGGGGCGCGGCCATCGGCGGCGGACTGGGCCTGGCGGTGTGCAGTGATTTCGTGCTGGCCGAGCCGACCGCCCACTTCGCCACCTCCGAAGTGACGCTGGGGCTGGTGCCGGCGGTGATCAGCCCCTACATCGTGCGCAAGCTGGGCCTGGCCCACGCCGCCCCGCTCATGCTCACCGGCCGCCGCATCCAGGCCCGGGAGGGGCTGCTTTCGGGCCTGGTCCAGCGCCTGGTGGAGCCGGGCGAAACCGGGGAGGAGGCCCTGGCCAGGGTGCTGCAGGAATTCCTCTGCGCAGGGCCAAGGGCCGCCCGGGCCACCCGGGAGCTGCTCCGGCGGATCTGCCCGCTGCCGGCCCCGGACCTGTTCGAATTCACCGCCCAGGCCATCGCCGCCGCAAGGGCCTCCAGCGAGGGCCAGACCGGCCTCCAGTCCTTCTTCCGCAAGGCCGCCCCGGGCTGGGTCCATCCGGTTCCGCTGACGGAGCGCAAGGTTTGACCCCCCGGCGGCTGGTCATCGCCAACCGGGGCGAGATCGCCCGGCGGATCCTGCGGGCGGGCCGGGCCATGGGCTACGATGTGGCCGTGGTCGCCACGGCCCAGGACCAGGGGACGAGGGTGCAACGGGAAGCGGACGCGGTGCTGCCGGTGGCCAGCTATCTGGACCCGGACGGGATCGTGGCCGCCGCCCTGGGCTGGGGCGCCCAGCTCCTGCACCCCGGCTACGGCTTTCTTTCCGAGCACGCCGGCTTCGCCCAGGCGGTGGAGGACGCGGGCATCGCCTTCGTCGGCCCCTCCGCCGCCGCCATGCGCGCCCTGGGCGGCAAGGAACCGGCCAAGGCCCTGGCCCGGAGCTGCGGAGTGCCGGTGCTGGACGCCCTGCTGTCCCACGAACTGGCGGCCCTGGCGCCGGAACGGTGGGAGCAGGAACTGGCCGCCCGGGGCATCCATGCCCCGTTCCTGGTGAAAGCAAACGGCGGTGGCGGCGGCCGGGGCATGCGGGTGGTGGCGGCGGCCGCGGAGCTTCCATTGGCGGTGGCCCGGGCCTCCCTGGAAGCCCAGGCCGGCTTCCACGACGGCACCGTGTTCGTGGAACGCTACCTGCGGGATCCCAGGCACATCGAGATCCAGGTGTTCGGCGATGGCCGGGGCGGCGGGGTGTTCCTGGGCGAGCGGGAATGTTCGCTCCAGCGCCGGCACCAGAAGGTGGTGGAGGAGGCGCCCAGCGCGGTGGTGGACGCCCCCCTGCGCGAGGCCCTGGGCCGGGCGGCCCTGGCCCTGGTGCAGGCGACCCGCTACCGGGGGGCGGGGACCGTGGAGTTCCTGCTGGATGCCGACCAGTCCTGGTATTTCCTGGAAGTGAACACGAGGATCCAGGTGGAGCATCCGGTGACGGAGCGGGTCTATGGGGTGGACCTGGTCCAGGCCCAGCTGACCCTGGCCGAGGGCAGCTGGCCCGCCGCCCTGGGCGACCCCGGCGGGTTCCTGCCCGGTCCGGAAGGGGTGGCCCTGGAGGCCCGGATCCTGGCCGAGGACCCCCGCAATGGCTGGCTGCCCACCCCCGGCCCGCTGACGGTCTACCGTGAGCCGACCGGGGCGGGGATCCGGGTGGATGCCGGGGTCGGCCCCGGCGACCGGATCAACCCCCAGTTCGACTCCATGATCGCCAAGCTCATCGTCTGGGGCCCGGACCGGGCCACCGCCGTGGCCCGGCTGTCCAGCGCCCTGGAGGATTTCGTGATCCTGGGCCCGGTCACCAACCTGCCCCTGCTCCAGGCCATCAGCCGCGCCCCGGATTTCCTGGCGGGCCGGGAGTCCACCGCCTGGATCGGCGAGCATCTGGCCGAGCTCAACGGCCCGCTCCTGCCCGCCCCCTGTCTGGCCTTCCTGGAATCCCGGGCGTTCCGGGAAGCCCTTTCCTCCGCCTTCCGGGGCGTGGGCCAGCCGCCGCCCGGCGCCGCCGAGCGGTTCGCCGCCCAGGCCGGCCCGGAGTTGCGCATCGGCAGCGGCCTGGAGCGGGAACCCTTCCGCCTGAGGCCTGGGCCGGAACCGAACCGGTTCACCCTGGCCGGGCCCGGGATCCGGGCCCTGCTGGCAGGCGTCCCGGAGCCCCACCAGCGGGCCGCCGGGCTGCTCCGGGCCCTGGGCGAGGGACCGGAACCGGCCCTGGCCTTCACCGCCTGCCGGATCGGGCAATCGCGCATGGCCCTGGCCGTGCTGGGGGAGACCCTGGTGCTGGAGGATCCCTCGGCCCACCTGCCCCGGGCCGGCACGGCGTCCCGGGAGGCCGGTGGACCGGTGTGCGCGCCCATGGCCGGGAAGGTGCTGGAAGTGCATGTGGCCGTGGGCGATCCGGTGGAGCCGGGGCAGTTGCTGTTCGTGCTGGAGTCCATGAAAATGCAGTTCGAGATCCGCGCGCCGGGGAAGGGCCGGGTGGAAGCGGTGCTGGTGGAGGTGGGGGACGTGCTGCAGGGGCCTGAGCAACTGACGGTGCTGAGCGGTGAGGCTGCGGATCCAGACCTTGGAATGGGCCGTTCCTAGCGCTGATACAGACTGGCCGAAGATCGTTCCAGAATTCCTTTCATCCTGTTCACATCCCCGTTCATCACCTTTGGCCCCGGCTCAAGGAAGAGATTCATGCTGCCGGTGCTCTGGCTCCAGACCGGAGAACCACACCCAATCGGCTTCCTCGTCCGTGCCGCTCCAGCCGGCCGAATGCAGAAGGTAGCCAAGGTAGTCCTTGTCGGCCAGGGCATAGTGGAAAGCCCCGCCCGTGACCAGGTCGTGGGGGACCTGGGCCAGGTAGGCCGGGACCAGGGCCTCGAGGCGGCCGGGATAGCTCCCCCGGGCCAGCCGGTACCGTTCCAGGGCGCACGCCACCCGGGCCTGGTCCACCGCGGCCTGGACCCGGGCCATGGGAGCCACTTGCGAGGCTTTTCTCCTCGCGCCGCCCCATCCTACCCAGCGTTCGAGGCTTCGCCGCCACCCCCCCGCCGGCCCCGCCTCGGCCGCGCGCACCCGGGCCGCATCAATCCGGTGCCCCAGGGGATCCAGCGCCGCCTGCACCTGGGCCTCGGCCTGGTCCTCCATCACCAGAGCCTGCCAGGTCCAGCCCTTGGGCAGCAGGATCCGGCGCGACCACCGGCGCCAGGCCGGTTCGGAGTCCGGCCATTCCGATTCCGGCGGGAACCCGCGCAGCGCCCGGTCCAGGATCGCCGCCCCGCAGCGCTCGCTCTGCCAGGCCCGCCGGAGCGAGCCCACCAGGTCCACCGGCTCCAGGGCCGTCTGCAGCCGGATCAGCTGGGCCTCATTCCAGGCCTGGCCCGCCAATCCTTCCCAGAGGGGCTGCAGCATCATCTCCATCCAGGCCCGGCGCGCCAGTTGCACGAGGATGGCGGGTTCAGGCGCCAGCTGCTGGGCCACCCGCAGTCCGGTCAGGACGTCTTCCAGGGCGGCTTCGGCACGCCCCTGGTGCAGCCGGGCCAGGGCCCGCAGCTGCTGGGCGCGCATCAGCTGCGTCAGCCCGCCGATACGCCCCAACATCGCATAGAACCTCCCGGGTTGGCCGATCACCTGGGGCAGGCGAGAGGCGGGCCTGCGGGCCGCTTCCGCCAGCTGGTCCAGCCCGGCGTCGAACGGGCTCAGCCAACCCTCCAGGCTACGGCCCTTGCGCTCCGCCTCCACCGGGGCGAAGTCCGTCGCCACCCCCCGTCTCCAATCGCCCAGATCCGGTTTGACCAGGGCGTCCCAGTCCTGCTGCCAGCAGTCCTTGGCTTCCGGACCGCGGTTGGCGATGGGCGCCTCGGCGAAATTCTTGGCGTCGGAGATCTCCGGAGGCGCGTAGGCCGCGGGGTCGTAGCTCTGCCCGGCGGCCTCCTGAAGGCCTTTCCAGGCTTCCCAGGCCCGGCGTCCCCGGGCGTTTTCCTCCAGGTGGAACAGGACCATCGGCCCGATCAGGATTCCCAGGACCAGAATCAGGCGCCGCACAAGGACTGTCATCAGGTCTCCTCCAGGATCCCGATCCAGGCTATCAATCAATTAATTATTAATATGTCCAGACGAAGCCAGACTTGAACTCAAAGGCCATCATCTTGGGGTGGGTTGGCGCGGCTCGGCGATCAGACTTCCGATCCAAATGCTTGGAGGTCGCGCATCCCCGCATGGTCCGCGATCCGCTCGAACCATTCCGCCGCCCGGTAGCGGGCCGGCACCAACCGACCGGCATGAGCCCAGTCCACCCTACTCAAAGGAACCTTGTCCGGATCGGGAATCCTCAAACGCCGAACCTCCAGGCCTCGAGGTAGCGTCGGACATCCACCAGGGAGGTCACCGTTCCCTGGAGCATCCAGGCCAGAGGCGAGTGTCCGCCGAACCGGAGATCCGTGTGGGGCCGTTTCATCCAGGCTACGGATCCCTGGGCATTGGGAACAAGCACCTCCAGATTGCCCCAGATGCCCATCAGCAGGGAGAGGCGCTCCAGGGTGTCCGGAGCCACGGATCGGACCCCGCCTTTGAGGATGGCATAGTAAGTGGTCTTGGGAAGACCGCCCAGGAGCAGACGCTGCTGGTCCACGGTGAGTCCCCAGGGTTCCCCGATGCGGGCCAAGCCACGGATTCCGGCCTGGGCAAGATCCAGAGCCAGCTTTCCCTTGGGGAGGGGCCGAAGGGGGGTGGCCGACACAAGTTCAGGAGCCCTTTCCATGGTTCCACCTCACCATCACGATAGTTCCGTACAGAACCATGTCAATTATATAGTTCTCATTGGAACCTAGATCCGATTTCGGCAGAATCTACATCCCCAGCCACCGCCCCACATACTCCCAGCAGGCCCGCTGGGTCCATTCGAAGCCCAGCCCCTGGGGCACCAGGAACTGAAGCTGAAAGGCATGGGGCCGCCCCAGCCGGTCAGCGCCCACCGGAGTGAAGGCCAGGCCGGCCCGGGACGCCAGGGCCATGGCCCGGGGCAGATGGGACGCCGAGCTCACCAGGGCCATGCGCCGCCACCGGTAGCGGGCCTGAAGCTTTGTGTAGGCCTTGATCTCGTCCCGGGTGTTCCAGCAGGGTTCCGCCACGGTGAGGATGGCCTTGTCCGGAACCCCCACCGCCCGCCACAGGGCGCGGGTCTCCTGGGCCAGATCCCGGAAGCCATGGACCCCGTCCCGGGAGGCCCCGCTGGCCACCAGCAGCCGGGCCTTGCCCGCATGCCACAGCTTCGCGGCCATCCAGAGCCGGTCCCCGGCGACCCCCAACTCGGGGCTCCCGTCCGGATTCTGCTCGGTGCCCCCGCCCAGAACGCAGACCACGTCGAACGGCTCCAGCCCGGCCACCGCCACCGGCTCGATCCCCCGCTCCAGCTTCCCCAGCAGCGCGCTGGCGAACAGGATGTTGCCAGCCAGGGCATACCCCAGGGCGATCCCCAACCCCAGGGCGGCCAGGCCCAGTTGGCGCCGGCGCAGGCAGAGCAGCGCCCCGGCCAGGATGAGCAGCCAGATCAGCCCGGCCGGCATGACCAGAAGGGCCAGGGTCTTCTCGAGGGAAAAAAGGGTCATCGGGTCACCGGAAGGCCAGACAGGCTCATCCCATCTTAATGAGCCCATCCTCCAGAGCCTGGTGAAAATCAGGGTCCGGGTGCTCCAGGGCGGCGATGATCGCATCCGGATCGGCCTTGCCCGGCAGGATCCCCTTCAGCTGGTTCCGCCCCTGGCCCTTGGCGTCGTAGAGGCTTTCGTCGGCCAGGCGGAACACCTGCTCCCAGCCCAGCCCCTCGGGTCGTTCGGGGTGGAACGGGAAGCTGGCGTAGCCCACCGAGCAGGTCTGCTGGAGGGTCTGGCCTCCGGGCAGTACGAAGCCCTGCTCCGCCATCCGCTCATGGACCCGGACGGCGATCTGGGGCGGCGCGATCCGGTCCGAATCCAGGGCCAGGATCAGGAATTCCTCGCCGCCCCAGCGCAGCACCAGGTCGGGCTTGCGGACAATGTCCTTGAGCAGCTGGGCCACCTGGAGCAGGACGGCGTCCCCGGCGGCGTGGCCATGGTCGTCGTTGACCCGCTTGAAATGATCCAGATCGACCAGGATCAGGCTGATGCTCCGCCGGTTCAGGATCTCCCCGTCCTGGCTCAGCCAGCGCCGGAGCACCCTCGGCGTCTCCTCCTGCATGAACTCCTGGAGGTATCTCCGGTTGCGCAGGCCGGTCAGGGGATCCCGCAGGGCCATGTCCTCCAGGCGCTGGGTCAGCACCATCGTGCTGAACAGGGAATGGTGGACCTGGATGGACATGGCGGCCATGGCGGCCATGAAGATCCCCATGGTCACGACGAAAAGATGGCCCATGCCGAAGGGCGGGTGGAGGCAGCCCACCAGGACCAGGCTGCCCAGGGAAGGCACCATGGTGGCCAGATAACTCCATGGGCTGCCCCCCTGAGCGATGCACCCCAGTCCGGAAAGACCGATGAGGTAGAGGATCAGCAGCAGGAAGTGGCCGGGATCCAGGTGGGACACGACCACCAGCACGATCGCGCCGGTGAGCAGTCCCGAGGCGCAGGCCGCGGCGGTGAACAGGGCGAACCTCGGGTTGGGCCGGCGGACGGCCGTCTCCAGCCGATCCCCCTGGAGCGCCAGCACCGCCCGGAACAGGGTCAGGACCACCAGAACCGGGAACAGCAGGTGCAGCCAGGCCAATTCAGCCACCTGCTGCTTGAGGATGGCGAAGAAGACCCCCATGGAGGCCAGATGAATCACCACCGGAAGCCGGTTCCGCCGGTAGAGATCCCGCACCAGGCCCATCTGGATGGCCCTGGTGTGCTGGCGGTCGCCTGGGGCGAGGGTGAAGGGGGTGATCCAGTTCATTGCTGCGTCAGACTTTCGATCAAGGAATGCTCACGATTGAAAAGATCATGCTGATAATCAGTTTGACAGTATCCCCTGGTTCGCCAGCATGGAATTCCCTTGCGGACGCGGCCCCGATGGCCGAATAGTGGGGGCGGGGAAGCCGGTTTTTTTTCCGTCGGAGGGCATCATGAAACTCGCAGTCCTGGGTGGCAGCTTGCGCAGGGAATCCTTGAACCGGCGCCTCCTGGAGCATCTGGCCCGGGTGCTGGAGGGCATGGGCCACGAAGTGCGAACCCTGGCCGGGGATGCCCTGCGGCTGCCCCTCTACGATGCGGACCTGCCGGCAACGGCCGACGTGCTGGCCCTGCAGGGGGCCCTGGAAGGCATCCAGGGGCTGGTCATCGTCTCTCCGGAATACAACGCCGGCATCCCGCCCCACCTCAAGAACGCCGTGGACTGGCTTTCGACCCTTGCCCCGAACCATCTGAAGGGGCTGCCGCTGCTGCTGGCCGCGGCCTCCCCGGGAGCGTTCGGAGGCTCCAGGGCCCTGCTGTCCTGGCGTCCGGTGCTGGCCAACCTGGGCGCCCTGGTGCTGCCTGGCGCCATCACCGTGCCCCTGGCGGACAAGAGCCTGGACGCGGCGGGCACCCCGTTGGAGGCCCGGGCCCAGGGGGAGGTCCAGAAAGCGCTCACCGCCTTCGTGGAGTTGACTGGCCGGCTGGCGGCCAGCGCCCCTTGAGCGGTCAGGGTGTGGCTGCAGCCTGGTCCCGGCCCTGGTGGAGATCTTGGGCAGCCTGCAGTTGCTCGCTCCACCAGAACGGTTTCTCCCCCTGGGGAAGGGCCGGGAACCCCTCGAAGGGGTGACGCTTGACGGCCGTGCCGAAGCTGCCAGTCCGGAAGGAGATCACGGTGGGGTGGGCCGGATCCCGGGCGAACAGCGCCTGGGACGACGGCCCTGAGCCGAAGACCTCCACCTGGGCCCTGGCCTTTCCGGCCGAATGGTTCACCCGGTAGACCAGGGTCGTGGGGCGATCCCACAGCGGGTCATAATGGCCGTCCCGCGAGTAGATGACTTCCCGATCCCCCCCGGAATCCAGGGGGATGAAATCGGCCGCTTTGGATAATGCCATGGGCAGCATTGTTTCGATGGTCGCTGAACCGCCGGCTGGAATCTCGACTTTAAACATAAAGAAATTATAGTAATCCATGAAGATTTTTTCATCCGTTACGCCCCGGGCGGCCATGGTGTCGACCACCTTCCGCTCCCAGGCCGGGTAGGTGGTCCGGGTTTTCCGGCCATCCCTGGTCTCAATCGTAACCACCAGCGACGTTTGCAATTCCTTGGCCGCCAGGAACCAGGACCTGGCCGTCGGGTTCAGCACCTGCACCGGATCGGCGGCGGCCAGATGGCCGAGCCCCCCCGCCAGAATCACCCAGACCATCGCTTGCAAGCTCCATCCCATCCCTTTGCCCCCACGATCGGATACCATCAATATATGTTCAATTCATTATTTTATGCATTTGTTCGCCGGAGGCAAGCGTTAAGTTACCTCTGCACTGCATGTTTAAACGCCTATCATGAGACCAGGAGGTTCCGATGATCGCTTTCCGCCCAGCGGACACCCGTGGCCACTTCGATTTCGGCTGGCTTGACACCTGGCACAGCTTTTCCTTCGGCGACTATTTCGACCCTGCTCACCACCAGTTCCGGGCCTTGAGGGTGATCAACGAGGACCGGGTCCAGCCCGCCCAGGGCTTCGGCACCCATGGGCACAAGGAGATGGAGATCCTGACCTGGGTGCTCGAGGGCGACCTGGCCCACCAGGATTCCATGAGCCACCGGCGCGGGCTCCAGCCCGGAAACGCCCAGGCCATGAGCGCCGGCACCGGGATCACCCACAGCGAATTCAACGGCTCGGCCACCGAGCTGGTCCACCTGCTGCAGATCTGGATCCTCCCGGACACCCCCGGCCTTCAGCCAGGGTACCAGGAGGCGGCGTTCACCGATCCGGACCTGCGCAACCAGCTTCGGCTCATCGCCAGCCGGGACGGGGCCGAGGGCTCCGTGGTCATCCACCAGGACGTAACCGTCCAGGTGGCCCGGCTTGACCCGGGAAGCACCGTGCAGCATGGCTTCGCCAAGGGCCGTGCCGGTTACATCCAGGTGGCCAGGGGCGCCCTGGAACTCAACGGCCAGCCCATTGGGGCTGGCGACGGCGCCGCCCTGACCGGGGAAGCCAAGGCCGTCCTCACCGCCACCGCGGCCAGCGAGGTGCTGGTGTTCGACCTGGCGTAGGAGCCCGTATCCATAGCCGCCCGTGTCCCAGACATTCGTCAGGGTCGCTCCTATGGGTCGCTGCGCGACCCTACGGAGCGGAAGCCGGAGGGTAAGCTGGGCCTGTGTTCCACACTCGCAGGGCAGCCGGGATTTTTTTGAATCCAGGGTAAAGGTTGGGGCAAGCCGTACGGTGAAGGCCTCCGGACAAGGCCCCCCTGGAAAGGTCAAAGGGGGCCTCCCAGGCGCCCATTTGGGCCGGGACCTCGCCGGTGAAACACAGCCAACGAAAACCCCTCAGGTTTGGTTTCCCGCTCCGGCGGGTCGCGTTCAGCGACCCGCCGG
>Ga0302279_10003706_pt1 | contig 18726 bp, 20 predicted proteins | sample III_Bog_N3_3_FD_194541 | JGI IMG/M metagenome (GOLD analysis project Ga0302279, IMG submission 194541) | Peat permafrost microbial communities from Stordalen Mire near Abisko, Sweden - III_Bog_N3_3 | ecosystem: Environmental > Terrestrial > Soil > Wetlands > Peat | place: Sweden: Abisko...
GCGCAGGCCGACCTCCTGGCTCTTCTCGACATGGAACTGGGTGCCGGCACGATTGCCAGCGGCGACGAAGGCGACGACCGGACCGCCGTAATCGGTGGTGGCGATGGTCTGCGACGGCTCGCCGCCGGCCAGCGCAAAACTATGCACGAAATAGGCGTGGTCGCCCGGCAGCAACCCGACCAGCAGCGGATGCGCGCCGGGCTCGAACAGCAACTCGTTCCAGCCCATCTGCGGCAGCCGCAAGGCCGGAGGCACGTCCATCGCCGCCACGTCGCCGGCGATCCAGCCGAAGCCTTTGGTGACCGTGTGCTCCAGCCCCCGCGCGGCCATCAACTGCATGCCGACGCAGATGCCGAGGAACGGCGTGCCGGCGTCGGTCGCCTGGGTAATGGCGTCCTGCATGCCGGTGACGGCGGCCAGCCCCTGGGCGCAGTCGGCGAAGGCACCCTGGCCGGGCAGCACGATGCGGTCGGCGCGCAGCACTACTTCCGGGTCGGCGGTGACGGCGACCTCGGCGGCGATGCCGGCGCGCTCCGCCGCCAGCGCCAGCGCGCGCGAGGCGGAGGCGAGGTTGCCGCTGCCGTAGTCGATGACGGCGATCTTCATACGGTCACCTCGGCGCCGAGCGCGTCGAAGATCAGGTCCGGCCTGCGCTCCAGCAGGCGGGCGAGCGCGGTGTCCTCATCGGGCGCGGCGACGACATGCACCGGCGTGAAGTCGGCACGCGCCAGCGACCAGCCGCGCAAATCCTGGCCGAACAGGCCGAGCGCCCAGTGGAGCAGCAGCAGGATGCCCGGCACGTGGTGGCGCGCCAGCACGGCCAGCGCCAGCCATAGGCACAATGCCAGCGCCCCCGGAATCCAGGCGCGGTGCGCCAACAGCCAGAACGGGCCGAACACGAACGCGCCCCAGGAAAACCCTTCCCGCAGGAGCACCGGCGGCCTGCCGTCGCGCGTGTGGGCGGTGTAGATGTTCATAGTGCCCCCTTGGTCGAGGGAATCGCATCGCCCAGGCGTGGATCGGCGGCGACGGCGGCGCGCAGGGCCCGCGCGGTCGCCTTGAAGCAGGCTTCGGCGACGTGGTGCGCGTTGGTGCCGGCCTTCTGCGTCACGTGCAGGGTGATGAGGGCATTGAAGGCCAGCGCGCGAAAAAACTCCTCGAACAACTCGGTGTCCATCTCGCCGATTTTCGGCTGGCGGAACGCAACTGACCACGCCAGAAACGGCCGGCCAGAGATGTCGATGGCGGCTTCCGCCAACGCCTCGTCCATCGGGATCAGCGCCGACCCGAAGCGGGCGATGCCGCGCTTGTCGCCAAGCGCCTGCGCGATCGCATGGCCGAGCACGATGCCGACATCCTCGGTGGTGTGGTGGAAGTCGATATGCAGGTCACCCTTGGCCAGCACATTGAGGTCGAACAGCGCATGGCGGGTCAGCGCCGTCAGCATATGGTCGAGGAAGCCGATCCCAGTCGCGATCTCGGCACGGCCGGTGCCGTCGAGATCGAGCATCAAGCTGATATCGGTTTCCGACGTGGTGCGGGAGAGCGTTGCGGTGCGGGCCATGGGCTGCACGTAGCGCACATGCCCGGCGAGGGCAAAGGAAACGCCCCGCCACTCGCGCAAGGCTGAGTGAGATCAGACGACTTTCACCTCGGCGCTGCCGCCGCAACACGGGCGCGAACGGCTGGTCTGCGCCGCTCGGGGGCGCCGGATGGCCGGGTGGCTTGCCGCGGCGGCCGGCGGGCGCCATGTAGCCCGGTTATGCAGACCATGACCCAAACCCCCTACGACCCGGTCGGCTGGCACGGCACGACCATTCTGTGCGTCCGGCGCGGCGAGACCGTGGCAATGGCCGGCGATGGCCAGGTGACGCTCGGGCAGACCGTCATCAAGGGCAACGCCCGCAAGGTGCGCCGCATCGGTGCCGGCGGCAGCGTGCTGGCGGGTTTCGCCGGCGCGACCGCGGACGCGTTCACGCTGCTGGAGCGGCTGGAAGCGAAGCTGGAGCGCTTCCCCCTGCAGTTGGAGCGCGCCTGCGTGGAACTCGCGAAGGATTGGCGCACCGACCGCTATCTGCGCCGCCTGGAAGCGATGATGGCGGTGGCCGACCGCACCCACAGCTACACGTTGACCGGCAACGGCGACGTGCTGGAACCCGAGGACGGCATCATCGCCATCGGTTCGGGCGGCAATTACGCGCTTGCCGCGGCACGGGCGCTGATCGAACTGCCGGACCTGGGCGCCGAGGACATCGCCCGCCGCGCCATGAAGATTGCCGGCGACATTTGCGTCTATACGAATCACAGCGTGATCGTGGAAACGATCTCGTAAGGAATACCGATGGAAGTCCCCACCTATTCGCCGCGCGAGATCGTCTCCGAACTTGACCGCTTCATCGTCGGGCAGAACGACGCCAAGCGCGCGGTCGCCATCGCATTGCGCAATCGCTGGCGCCGGCAACAATTGCCGGAAGCGCTGCGCGAGGAAGTGGTGCCGAAGAACATCCTGATGATTGGCCCGACCGGCTGCGGCAAAACCGAGATTGCCCGACGGCTGGCAAAACTGGCGCAGGCGCCCTTTCTGAAGGTGGAAGCGACGAAGTTCACCGAGGTCGGCTATGTCGGCCGCGACGTGGAAAGCATCGTGCGCGACCTCGTTGATGTCAGCATCAACATGCTGCGCGAGAGCAGCCGCAAGGACGTGCAGGCGAAAGCCGAGACGGCGGCCGAGGAACGGCTGATCACCGCGTTGTGCGGTGAACAGGCAGCGGCCGACACCCGCTCGAAATTCCGCAAGATGCTGCGCAACGGCGAGTTCGACGACAAAGAGATAGAAATCAACGTGGCCGAGAGCGGGCCCAACCCGATCGGGCAGTTCGACCTGCCCGGCATGCCGCCAGGCCAGATGATCAATCTGGGCGAGATGTTGAAGAACATGGCCGGCGGCCGCACCGCGCCGCGCAAGATGAGCGTGGTTGCCGCGCGTAAAGTGCTGGAGCGCGAGGAAGCCGACAAGCTGCTCGACAACGAGCGCGTCACCAAGGACGCGGTGGCGTATGCCGAGCAGAACGGCATCGTGTTCCTCGACGAGATCGACAAGATCTGCGCCCGCACCACCGAGGGCGGGTTCCGCGGCGGCGATGTCTCGCGCGAGGGCGTGCAGCGCGACCTGCTGCCGCTGATCGAGGGCACCACTGTCAGCACTAAGCACGGCACGGTGAAGACCGACCACATCCTGTTCATCGCCTCTGGCGCGTTTCATCTGGCCAAGCCGTCCGACCTGCTGCCGGAGTTGCAGGGGCGGCTGCCGATCCGCGTCGAACTGGCGCCGCTGTCGCGCGCCGACCTGCGGCGCATCCTGACCGAGCCGGAACACTCGCTGCTGAAGCAGTATCAGGCACTGCTGGGCACTGAGGGCGTGCGGCTGCGTTTCGACGACGACGCGATCGACGCGCTGGCGGAGTTGGCGGCCGACATCAACGACCGCGTGGAAAACATCGGCGCGCGGCGGCTGCATACCGTGCTGGAGCGTCTGCTGGAGGAGATCAGCTTTTCCGCCAGCGACCGCAACGGCCAGACGGTGGTGGTGGACGCCGCCTACGTAAAGGAAAAGGTGGCACCGCTGGCGGCGAAGGGCGATCTGAGCCGGTTCATTTTGTAGCCCTGCGGCGACGGGCGTGTTATAACGTCTGTATTCACGGAGGCGCATCATGACGACGTTGAAGCTGCGGGCGATCGGCAATTCGGTGGGCGTGGTGCTGCCGAAGGAGTTGCTGGCGGCGTTGAAGGTCGGCGAGGGCGATACGCTGCATGTGGTGCAGACCAAGGATGGCGTTATTCTGACGCCGCTTGATCCCAGTGTCGCTGAGCAACTTGAGGCCGGGCGGGACGTGATGCGGCAATACCGCGACACGCTGCGCATTCTCTCGAAATGACCGAGTTGAGATGGTTGACACGCCAGGCAGTGGAGCTTCTGCACGCCGAGAGCCTTGCTGAGCATGGCGGCCTGCCTGGGCTGCGCGACGAGGGACTGCTGGAAAGTGCGCTGGCGCGCCCGCAGAACCTTCACGCCTATGAGGCCGTGACCGACATCTTTACCCTTGCAGCTTGCTATGGCGTTGCGCTGGCGAAGAATCACCCGTTCAACGATGGCAACAAGCGTATTGCCATCATCGCCGCGATTGCCTTCGCTCTGCTGCATGGTTGGCGCGTCGTTGCCGATCAGACGCAGGCGGCGGCGGTGATGCTCGACGTCGCTGCCGGCGAGACCGGACAGGACGGGTTCGCGGCGTGGCTTTGCGATCACGCGCACCCGCGTGCGTAACATCGGCCGTCCCGCCGCCGAGTTTTTTTCCACCCCCGCGAATAAACCGCCCGCAGGTCGGGTCTCCTGTTACGACACGCCGCACTGGAGGCACCGATGCCGCAGCCACCGACACGCCGAACCGTTGTGGAAATCACCCTCTGGGTGAGTGCCGCCTTGGTCTGGACAGTTGGCGGCGGGTCGGCGGTGTCGCTGCATGGCGCGGCACTGGGTGCGGCACACTTGCTTCGCCCGGCGCCGGTCGGCTTCGGCGACATCTGTCATGCGGACGACTCGCCTGTCGCTCCGGCCAGTCCGCATATTGGCTCGCACAGCAAATTTCGGCTCTCGGAAAAGTAAAGACGATGGACCGAAGTTCATTTTGTCTGAGGCCGATAACTACCAGATGAACAGAGTAACAACAGTGACAAGGTCAGGATCATGTCAAAGATCTCAGTGATGGCGGCTGTCTCGATGTTGGCAGTGAGTCTTGGCGCGGCCGCGTGTAGCAGCCCGCAGGTAACGGCCAACGGTGCGTCCGACCAGGGCAGCGACATGCAGACCACCACCCACGATCTGGCGAAATGGTCCGCCGGACCGGACAACACGTCGCCCTGAAGAAGCGTGGTAGCAGCAGCGAAACGGCCCGGCATCGTAGGATGCCGGGCCGTTTTCGTGCCGCCGGCGTTTTTCTGCGGCGGCCGTGAATAAATTGCCCGGCAAGCAAGTCTCCTCCACGACACCACATGGAGGATGAGCCGATGAATGATCCGACAACGCGCCGCACGGCGCTCGAATGCATGCTGTGGGCCGGTGCCGGGTTAGTCTGGACGGTGGCGGGCGGGATTCCGCGCGCATCGCTGCTCGGCACGGCGCAGGCGGCGGGGCAAAGCTTCAGTTTCGTGCAGATCAGCGATAGCCATATCGGCTTCGCGAAAGACCCGAACATGGACGTGCCGGGCACGCTGACCGAAGCGATCGGCCGGATCCGGGAGCTGCCGCAGACGCCGGCGCTGCTGCTGCACACCGGCGACGTGTCGCATCTTTCCAAGGTGGCGCAGTTCGACACGGCGGAACAGATCGTCGGCACCGCCGGGCTCGACACGCATTACGTCCCCGGCGAGCACGACGTGCTGGTGGACGAGGCGAAACCGTTCGTCGCCCGCTTCCAGGCGCGCGAGGCACAGGGCGCGCCGGATGGCGGGTTCTACAGCTTCGACCAGAACGGCGTGCATTTCGTCGGGCTGAACAATGTCACCGATCTGAAAGCGGGTGGCCTAGGCAATCTCGGCGCGGTGCAACTGGCATGGCTGGAAAAGGATCTAGCTGGGCGGCCGGCAAGCCAGCCGATCGTGGTGTTCGCGCATGTACCGCTGTGGACCGTCTATGCCGACTGGGGCTGGGGCACCGACGACGGCGCAGTGGCGCTGGCGCTGCTGCGCCGCTTCGGGTCGGTCACCGTGCTGAATGGGCACATCCATCAGGTGATGCAGAAGATCGAGGGCACCGTGGCGTTCCATACCGCGCGCTCCACAGCCTTCCCGCAGCCGGCGCCGGGCGCCGCGCCCAGCCCGGGGCCGCAGAAAATCGCGCCGGGGCTCCTGCGCAGCGTGCTCGGCACCACCGAAGTGCGTGTGGTCGCCGGCACCGCACCGCTTGCCATCATCGACACGCCGCTCGCCGGTTGAACAGGAGAACAGACATGATCACACTGACCCGCCGCGAGGCGCTGGCTGCCGGCGCCGGCGTGCTCGGTATCGCGCGCGTCGTCGGCTCCGCCCGCGCCGCCGCTGCCACCGTCGGTATCGATAATTTCGCCTTCACGCCGGCCACGTTGACCGTGCCGACGGGGACAAAAGTGACGTGGACCAACCACGACGACCTTCCACATACGGTGACCAGCGCGAGCCCGCCAAAACTGTTTCATTCCGGCCCACTCGACACCGACGATGCTTTCGCGTTCACCTTCGCGACGGCGGGCGCATACAAATATTTTTGCGCGCTGCACCCGCACATGCAGGGGACGGTTGTCGTGACATGACGAGCCGGGCGGACCGTGGCTGAGGCAGCCGATGCGGCGGCGTTCGCGCGCATTGCCCTGCCACATCTGGACGCGGCCTACAATCTGGCGCGCTGGCTGGTACGCGACCCGGTGCTGGCGGACGACGTGGTGCAGGACGCGATGCTGCGCGGTCTGACCTATGTCCGTTCGTTTCGCGGCGACAATCCGCGTGCGTGGCTGCTGCAGATCGTCCGCACGTCGGCCTATGCGCGGCTCGGCGCACGGCGGGATGCCGCGGAAGTCCCGCTCGATCCGGAACCGGCGTCCGAGATCATCGACGAGGCCGCCGACCCGGAAGCGGCCTATCTGCGGGGCGAGCGGCATGCCGCGCTCGATCAGGCGCTGGCGGCGCTGCCAGCGGAATTACGGGAGATCATCGTGCTGCGGGAGTTGGAGGACATGTCGTATCGCGACATTGCGCGCGTGCTCGGCCTGCCGCTCGGCACGGTGATGTCGCGGCTATGGCGGGCCCGGCGAGCCTTGCGCCTGCCGGTGGAGGAAACGGCAAGATGACCGGCAATCCGGCCTGCCGAAAATTCCGCCTGCTGGTGCAGGCCGATCACGACGGCGAACTCGGCGTGGCCGAGGCGGCGGAGCTAGCTGTGCATCTGCAAGGCTGCGCCGACTGCCGGGCGGTGCAGCGGCAGCTTGCCGATCTGTCCGCTCGGCTGCGCAGCGAGGTGCCGCGCTACGAGGCGCCGGCCGTGCTGCGCGCCGCCTTGCAGGCGCAGTTGGCACTGGCATCGGGGCCGGCGCAGGGCACCGTCGTGCCGTTCCGCGCGAAGCCTTGGCGGGAATTCGGCCTCGCCGCCGCCGCCGCGATGGCACTCGCCGCCAGCGTCGTGCTGTGGTTGCCGCCGGCACCGGGCATGGACGACGCCGACGAGATAGTGGCCAGCCATATCCGGGCTCTGCAGCCGGGGCACCTGACCGACGTCATTTCGACCGACCAGCACACAGTCAAGCCCTGGTTCGATGGGCGCATCGACTACGCGCCGCCAGTGCGGGATTTCGCCGCCGCCGGGTTTCCGCTGGTCGGCGGACGGCTCGACTACATCGTCGGCCGGCCGGCCGCGGCGCTGGTGTACATGCGCGACAAGCATGTGATCGACCTCTATGTCTGGCCGCATACCGGCAACGCCGCGCCCACGGTCCACACTGCGAACGGCTACAACGTGGTCGGCTGGGCCGGCGGCGGGATGCGCTTCCAGGCGGTCTCCGACCTCAACCCTGCCGAACTGAGGCAGTTCGGCGATCTTTGGCGCACCGCATCGCCGTGACGGCGGCGGATTGATCCAGAGAATCGCCGCCCTGCCCGCTGCGTGATCCTTGCACGCCGGTCGTTGCAACGCGCGCTGGCGCTTGGCGCAGCCGGTGCTAGGCTGCGGCTAATCGTTAAGGAGGAGGAAACAGATGAGCAAGGTAGCATTGGTCACCGGCGGCACGCGCGGCATCGGCGCGGAGATCAGCAAGGAACTGCATGCCGCCGGCCGCACGGTGGTCGCCAGCTATGCCGCCAACGACGCGGCCGCCGCGGCGTTCGCCGCCGAGACCGGCATCAAGGTGGTCAAATTCGACGCCGCCGATTACGAAGCGTGCGAGGCCGCGGTGAAGCAGATTACCGCCGATCTCGGTGCAATCACCATTCTGGTCAACAACGCCGGTATCACCCGCGACGGCACGTTGGCGCGGATGACCCGCAAGATGTGGGACGAGGTGATCGATACCAATCTCGGCTCCTGCTTCAATCTGTGCCACCTGACGTTCGACGGCATGAAGGCGGAAAAATTCGGCCGCATCGTCAATATCGGCAGTATCAACGGGCAGGCAGGCCAGTACGGGCAGGTCAACTACGCCGCCGCGAAATCCGGTATCCACGGCTTCACCAAGGCGCTGGCGCAGGAAGGCGCGCGCTTCGGCATCACGGTGAACGCGGTCGCGCCCGGCTATGTCGATACCGACATGGTGCGCGCGGTGCCGGCCGACGTGCTGCAGAAGATCGTCGCGCGCATTCCGGTCGGGCGTCTCGGCCATGCCGACGACATCGCCCGCGGCGTGGTGTTCCTCACCGGCGACAACGCCGACTTCATCACCGGCTCGACGCTGTCGATCAACGGCGGCCAGCACATGTACTGACGGCAGCCCCTCACCTAGCAACTGCGAAGCAATGGGATGGTGAGGGTTTCGCCCGCGCCCGCACCCTGCTACCTGCCCGCCCATGCGACCCGCCACTCTGGCCGGAGTCGGCGCGATCGCGTTGTGGGCGTTTCTCGGTCTGCTGTCCCGCGCTGCCGCCGCCATCCCGCCGCTGCAACTGACCGCGATGAGTTTCGCCGTCGCCGCCGTGCTCGGCATGGCAGTGCTGGCCGTGCGTGGCCGGCTGGCCGATCTGCGGCAACCGCCGCTCGCCTGGGTGCACGGCGTGGGCGGCTTGTTCGGCTTCCATGCCCTGTACTTCACCGCGCTCGCCTGGGCGCCGGCCGCCGAAGCCAACCTGATCAACTACACGTGGCCGCTGCTGATCGTGCTGCTGTCGGCGCTGCTGCTCGGACTGCGCCTGACGGTGTGGCACATCGTCGGCACGGTGCTGGGGGCGGCCGGCTGCGTGTTGCTGCTGAGCGGCGGTGCGCGGCTGACGGCTGGCGCGCTGCCGGGCTATCTGGCCGCGGTCGCCAGTGCGATCACCTGGGCGACCTATTCGGTCCTGTCGCGCCGCTTCGCCACGGTGCCGACCGGCGCGGTGGCTGGCTTCTGCGCCGCCAGCGCGGTGCTGGCCGCGGCCAGCCATTTTGCCGTCGAGCCGACCATCGCACCGAGCCTGCAAGGCTGGCTCGCCGTACTGGCGATGGGCATCGGCCCGGTCGGCGGCGCGTTCTTCCTGTGGGACATCGGCATGAAGCGCGGCGACCCGCGCTTGCTCGGCACGCTTGCCTACGCGACCCCGGTCGCTTCGACACTGCTGCTCTGCGCCGGCGGGTTCGCAGCCTTCAGCCCGACGTTGCTGGCGGCCGCCGTGCTGGTCGCCGCCGGCGGATTGGTGGCGGCGCGCGTAACGCCGTCGGTCAGCTCGGGTCGCGCGGCGCCGTGCGGGCCATGCACGGGTTCTCGCTGAATTTCGCGAACCATGCAGCCAGTTGCGGGGCGGCCGGGCGCCAGGGTTCGTGGCCGAAGCGGAAATCCAGATAGCCGAGCGCGCAACCGACCGCGATGGTGCCGATATCGACGGTCTGGTTCGGCAGTTCCGCCTCCAGCAGCGCGATGCCGCGGTCCATGGCTGCCTTGAAGCGCGCCAGCGAGACCGCGCGCGCCGCTTCCTCGGGCTTTTGCGATTCGCCCCGCCGGGCGACCGCCGCGTCCATGATGCCGTCCGCCAGCGCCTGATATTTCAGCGCCCGCCAGCGCGGCCCCGCGGCGCGCGGGAACAGCGGCAGCGCGCCCTCCAACGCATCAAGGTATTCGCAGATCACCGGGCTGTCGAACAGCGCCACCTCATCCTCGGTGATCAGTGTGGGCACTTTCGACAGCGGATTGGCCGCCAGCAGCGCCGGCGGCGAGGCGTGCGCGTTGGTCGGCACGAGTTCGATCTGGCTGTCGACTTCGCGGGCGACGGCGCAGGCCATCACCTTGCGGACGAACGGGCTGGCCGGCGAATAGAACAGTTTCACGGCGAAACCCTCTCAGAACTTGTCCTTACGGGACCGCAGATCGGCCAGCGTCGCCACGTCCGGCGCACGCAGGAACGGATTTGCCGACATCTCGTCGGCCAAGCGGCTCGGCACGGTCGCCTCGCCGGCGGCGCGCTTCTGTTTCACCCCGGCGGCGAACGCCTGCAACGCGACGTTATCGGGGGTCGCGTGCAGCGCGAAGCGGGCATTGGACTCGGTGTATTCGTGGCCGCAATAAACCAGTGTCTCGCTTGGCAGCGCCGCGAACTGGGCGAGCGACCCAAACATCTCGGCTGCCGTGCCTTCCAGCAGCCGCCCGCAGCCGAGGCTGAACAGCGTGTCGCCGCAGAACAGCGCGTGGTCGGCGTCGAACACGTAGGCAATGTGGCCGCGCGTGTGGCCGGGCGTCTCGAGCACACGCGCACGGCTCTCGCCGACCGCGACAGTGTCGCCAGCGGCGACGGCGGTGTCGAGCTTAGGTAGGCGATGCGCGTCGGCTGCCGCACCGATCACTTTCGCGCCGAAGCGAGCGCGCAGCTCGTCGGTGCCGGCGATGTGGTCGCCGTGGTGGTGCGTCAGCAGGATCAGGTCGAGCCGGCCGCCGCCGGCCTCGATGGCCGCGATCACCGGGGAGGCCTCACCCGGATCGACGATCGCGACGGTGCCGCTGGCGCTGTCGCGCAGCAGCCAGGAATAGTTATCGGAAAGAACGGGGACAGCCTGCACGGTGATCATGCAGGGAGTCTAGCATTGCCCCAAGGCGACGCAAACGGCGGCGTGATGACGGCGCGGTCGTGGCGCCCGGATTTCGTTCCTGTGCTATAGACTGGGCATGGCAACGGACGCGCACAGTGCGGCGGAGTTTTATGCGAGCAGCCGCGGTGCGGTGGCGGCGTTGCTGCTTCGCGAGCGGTTGGGGCGGCTGTGGCCGTCGCTGCGCGGACAAAACGTGCTCGGCATCGGCTACACCGCCCCCTATTTGCGGCTGTGGCGGGAAGATGCGGCGCGCTGCATCGCGCTGACGCCGGCGCAGATCGGCGCCGCGCGCTGGCCGGCCGGAGCCGCCAACCTGTCCTGTACCGCCGAGGAGGACGCGCTGCCGTTCCCGGATTTGTGCTTCGACCGGGTGCTGCTGGTGCATGGGCTGGAAGCCGCGGAGAACGCGCGCCGCCTGCTGCGCGAGGTGTGGCGGGTGCTGAAGGACGACGGCCGCCTGCTGGTGGTGGCGCCGAATCGGCGCGGCATGTGGGCGCATGTCGAGAGCACGCCGTTCGGCCAGGGTGCGCCGTATTCGCCCGGCCAGATCGGGCGGCTGCTGGCCGACGCGCTGTTCCGCGTCGAGCAGCGCGACAGCGCACTGTATGTACCGCCGACCCGCCTGCGCGTGGTGCTGCGCGGCGCCCGCCTGTGGGAGCGCGCCGGTCGCCGCGTGCTGCCGCATCTGGCAGGGGTGACGGTCACCGAGGCAGTCAAGGACGTCTATGCGGCGGTGCCGCTGCAAGCCGTGCAGCGTCGCCGCATGGTGCTGGCCGACGCCGGCTGAGCGCTTGGGCGAGTCGTTCGATTTCGCGGCCTTGCTGCTGGCACTCGCGAGCGAGGCCAAGGTCAGCCACCCGCACGCCTGGGGCGATGGGGTCGCCGAAACGCTGCGGCTGATCGGCCTGCGCCTGCAACCGCGCGAAAATCCTGGCTGCGTACTCGCCAGCACCGCGCGGTCCGGTGCGGCCGAGTTGTGGCAGGCCACGTATCCGACCCTGCGCCGCAACGCCCCATCGGTCTGCCGCGACAAGCTGCCGGAATGGTTCGGCGCGAACACCGGCGTCACCGAAACGCCGGCGCTGTCGCTGGCGCGGCTGCCGAGCGGTTATGTCGTCATGTTCGGCCGCGCCCCGGTGGTGGTCGCCGGCGACCGGCGTAACATCGCGCGCGACGTGAGCAGCCGCTACGCGCCGCTGCTGCACTATGCCGCGTTCGATCTGGCGGCAGCGCTGGACGGCGCGCGCACAGTTGCGGGGCCGGTGTTCCTGCTCGCCGACGACGTCTGGCCGCCGAACTATAGCCATTTCCTGCTCGACTGGCTGCCGCGGCTGGACGTGCTGGCGCGCTCCGGCTGGGGCGCCGGCGCTGTCTTGCTGACAAGCCCGCTCGAAGCCCCGTATCAGCGCGAGGCGCTGCGCCACTGCGACTGGGGACCGGAGAGAATTATCGAAATGGCGCCTGGGCAGGCGGTGCGGGCGGGCGCGGTGCTGGCGACCACCGACCAGCCGCAGCCGCCGCATCCGTTGTTCAAGGGAGCCGCCTGGGCAGCGCGCGAGTTGTGCGGCCAGTTCGGTATCGCCGCGCCGTTCCGCCGCGCCGACCTGTCGAGCGGCCGGCGGCTGTATTTGTCGCGTGGCGACGCAGTTGGCCGGCGCGTGCTGAACCCTGCGGAATTTTCCGCCATGCTGGCGCGTCGGGGCTTCGAAAGTGTGTCACTGACCGGCATGACGGTGGCCGAGCAGGCAAAAATGTTCGACGCGGCGGCATGGATCGTGGCGCCGCACGGCGCCGGCCTCGCCAATCTGGTGTTTTGCCGCCCCGGTACGACGGTGCTGGAGATCTTTCCGCACAGCTACGGTACGCCGGCTTTTGCCAATCTCGCCGCCGCCATGCGGCTGCGCTACGCCTGCCATATCGTGCCGGAGCATGCCATTGTGCGCGGGCCGGAGCGGCGCGACGACGACTTGTCGGTCGATCCGGCCCATCTGGAGCGGCGCTACGCCGACTTCCTGCCGCCGTTGCCGCCGTCGCGCCGGCATGGCCCAATAGGCGTATGAACATCGTCATCATCGGCGCCGGCATCGTCGGGCTGACCTCGGCGTGGTGGCTGGCGCGCGACGGCGTCACGGTGACTGTGGTCGACCGCGCCGACGCGGTCGGCCAGGGCGCCAGCCATGCCAACGGCGCGCAATTGTCCTACGCCTACGTGGCGCCGCTGGCGTCGGCCTCGGTGCTGCGCAGCTTACCGGGCTGGCTGCTCTCGGGCGACAGTCCGGTCCGGCTGCGCCCGAGCTTTGACCCAGCACAGGCGGTGTGGCTGCTGAAATTCCTGGCTGCCTGCACGCAGCGGGCGAGCGACGCGGCGACCGCTCAGCTGCTGGCACTGTCGGCGCTGAGCCGGGCCAGCCTACACGAGATGCTGGCGACGACGCCCATCGACTTCCACCACGCGCGCAATGGTAAGCTGGTGGTGCTGTCCTCGGCGACCTCGATGCGCGAGGCGGAACGGCAGATGCGGCTGCAAGCCACGCTCGGCAGCCGCCAGCAGGCGCTGAGCGGCGCGGACTGCGGCGCGCTGGAACCGACGCTGGCGGCCATCGCCAGCCGGCTGGTCGGCGGCATCCTAACCCCGGACGAGGAAGTCGGCGACTGCCTGCTGCTCTGCCAAGGCCTGTACGCTGCGCTGCGCGAGCCGCCGTTCAACGTCGTATTTCGGCTTGGCACAACGGTGCGCGGGGTGCGGCGTGCCGGGGACAAGATCGCGGCGCTGCTGACCGATGCCGGCGAGATCGGCGGCGATGTTTTTGTCCTCGCCGCCGGCGCGCGCTCTGGGTCGCTCGGAAAATTGGCCGGATTGCGGCTGCCGGTGCAGCCGATGCGGGGCTATTCGATCACCGCAACACTGCAACCGGGCAACGTGGCGCCGGTGCGCAGCATCACCGATGCGGCACGCAAAGTGGTCTACGCCCCTGTCGGCGGCACCCTGCGCGTTGCCGGCTTTGCCGAGATCGACGACGGCCGCGACGAACTGCGCCCCGAGCGGATTCGCTCGCTTGCTACCACGCTGGCGGCGACATTCCCCAACGCGGTGGCGCCCGACGACCTGCGGCCGGAACGGTTACAGCCGTGGTCCGGGTTGCGGCCGGTCAGCCCGACGAGCCTGCCAATCATCGGCCGCAGCCGGATCGCCAACCTGATGGTCAATGTTGGCCAGGGCGCGCTCGGCTTCACGCTGGCCGCCGGCAGTGCGCGACTACTGGCTGACTTTGTTGCCGGCCGGACACCGCCTCTGCCGCCCGGTGCGTTCGCCGTGCCGTGACGCTGTCGCCGTCGCCGTCGCGTCATTCCGCTCCGCGTTGAAGGTTTTCGCGGGCGTCCCCATAGTGCGGTGCAGCACGCCGCCCCGCCGGCGCCCTCTCGACAGGACCCAGGATGCGCAACTTCGACGAACTGACCGAGAGAGAAATCCTCGCGCTCGCCATCGGCAACGAGGAGGAGGACGGCCGAATCTACGCCGACTTCGCCGAGGGCCTGCACGAGGATTTTCCGGCCAGCGCAAAAGTGTTCGCCGAGATGGCGACCGAGGAGGGCGAGCATCGGCGCCGGCTGATCGACCTGTACCGGCAGAAATTCGGCGAGCACATTCCGTTGGTGCGCCGCCAGGACGTACGCGGCTTCGTCCAGCACAAGCCGATCTGGCAGATCCGCCCGCTCAGCATCGAAGTGACGCGCGGGCAGGCACAGGTCATGGAAGCGGAAACGCAACGTTTCTACCGCATGGCGGCGGCGCGCAGCACCGATGCATCGATCCGCAAGCTGCTCGGCGATCTCGCTGAAATCGAGGCGCAGCACGAAATCACCGCCGACCGTCTGGTGGCCGAAAATGTGCCGAAGGACGTTGCCACAGAGGAACGCGAGACGCAGCGGCGCATGTTCGTGCTGCGAGTGATCCAGCCGGGACTGGCCGGACTTATGGACGGCTCGGTCTCGACGCTGGCGCCGGTGTTCGCCGCCGCCTTCGCCACCGGGCGCTCGTGGGACGCCTTCGTCGTCGGCCTCGCCGCTTCCATCGGCGCCGGCATCTCGATGGGCTTTGCCGAGGCGCTGTCCGACAACGGCAGCCTGACCGGGCGCGGCGCGCCATGGATTCGCGGCGGTATCTGCGGACTGATGACGACGCTGGGCGGCATCGGCCACACGCTGCCGTTCTTGCTGACGAATTTCTGGACCGCGACGGTGGTGGCGATCGCGGTAGTGATCCTGGAACTGGCGGTGATCACCTGGATCCGCTGGCGCTACATGGACACGCCGCCGTTCTCGGCGGCCATGCAGGTGGGCTTCGGCGGCGCTCTGGTGTTCGCGACCGGGATTCTGATCGGTACCAGTTAATGCTCGCGCCAACCAACCGCCGCTGCGCCGAGAGGTGGTCGCAACAATGTAACATCACATAACATTGTATTATTCCATCGCCTGAAGGCATCCTATCACCGTGAACGCTTACAGGTGGTGGAAACCGTGTCGTCAGTCCCGGTCAATTATACGTTGGCGAATGGCAGTTCGCTCGATCTGCAGGGCGCAACGGTCTATGTGCTCGGCGGCACCGCCTATATCGACGGCGTCGTGGTCGGCAGCGGCGCGCTGCTGCTGACCGACAGCGCGATCGGCATCCTCAGCGGCTTGGCGCTTGTGTCGGACTCATCGCTCGACATCGGCAATGCCGCCGTTCAGGTCGGTGCCATCACGCTCGGGGGCGGGACGTCCGACACGACCGAAATCACCGTCGGTGCCGGCGCCAGTTATACGCTGCAAACAGACAATAATGGCGGCGGTGCGGTCGTCTACGCCGCCGGCACGGCGACGTTCCGTAACGAGGGCAGTTTCACCAAGAACGCCACCGACGGCACCGGCGCCATCGCCGCCGACTTCGAAACCACCGGCACGCTTGCGGTCGATCTCGGCACGCTCGCGCTCACCGGTGCCACCGATACGCTTGGCGGCACGCTGGATGGCGCGGGCGAACTCGATCTGCGCGGTGGCGGCACATTCTCGCTCGCGGCCGGTGCGGCGGTGTCGGTGGCCACGCTCACCGTCGAGGACAGCGGCACTCAGGTCACGTTGAACAGTGCGCTCAGCTACGGCGGGCGGTTCACGCTTGGGCAATCGACCGATCTGGCGCTGAACGGGCAGGCCCTGACGCTGACCGGCAGCGGCCTGCTGGTCGGCGGCATTACCGGACCCGGCAGCGTCGTGGTCGAGGGCTCGTTCGACGCGCAATTGCTGCTGCTGACCGGCGGCGCGACGCTCGTGGTCGCCGGCACGCTCACGCAGGATTCGCACATCTCGCTCGGCGCCGGCACGGCGGATGCGGCGACGGTGGTGATTGAATCGGGCGGCAGCTACGCGCTGCTGGGCGATGACCAGATTGCTGCGGCCGGCACCGCCGCGATCCGCAATTCCGGCACGTTCGAGAAGCTCGGCGACGACGGCGTCAGCACTGTCGATGGCAGTTTCGTCAATCAAGCCAAGGTGATCGCGGACGCCGGCACGATCGACTTCGCGGGCACACTGACAAACGACGGCACCGTTTCGGTCGCTGCCGCGACGGTGCAGGTCGCCGGCGCGCTGAGCGAAGGCACCAGCCTGAACGGCGTATTCGACATCGGCACCGGCGGCGTGGTGGCACTGGCCGGCACGGTTGACGCGGCGCAGAGCTTCGCTTTCTCCGGTAGCTCGGGCGCGCTGAAGCTGTCCGACCCGGCCGGATTCGCCGGCAGCATCACGGGCTTTGCCGCAGGCGACACCATCGACCTCGTCGGCCTTGCCGCCAACGGCTTGAGCTATAGCGGCGGCGTGCTGACCGTCACCGAGGAACAGTACCAGAATTTCCCGCCAACGCTGGAAGTGCTCGCCACCTACAGTCTGAACCTGCCGGGCATCGCCGACGCGAGCGCGCTGACGCTGGTCAACGACAACGCCGGCGGCACCGAGATCGTGCTGAACGATACGGGCCCGGCGTTCACCAACCCGGTGCCGGAGATCATCACCGACTATTACACCGTCGATGCCGCCGGCACCTGGGCCGACGGCGGCAACTGGTATCAGGTGCTGCCGCTCGCAGTGCATCCGTTTTCCGAGACACTGCATGTCCAGCCGGGCATCACCAACGACGTCGAGGTCGACCCCGCCGGCACGTCCTCGTTCACCGTGACGTACAACGAGACCGACACCGTCAATCAAATCGCCGGCAATACATACGCGACGCTGGAGGTCACCGGCGGCACGCTGACCGTCGATCAGGGTGGCCTGTGGGGCGGCGGCTTCGACAACAGCGGCGGCACGTTCGATGCCGTCTCCGGCTGGACCGAGACCGGTCCGAACACGCTGGCCGAGGGCGCCACCGACGAGGTGGACAGCGGCACCTTCGCGGTCGGCGCCGGCACGCTGGCCGGGACGGTGACCGGGCAGGGCGAGTTCCTGCTGCTGGGCGGCGCCAACTTCACCATCGACGCGGGCTTCAACATCAACGCTGGCACCTGGGATCTCGCGGTCAATGGCGACGGGTTCGGCGCCAACACGACGCTGCACACCGATCTCGGCTACGCCGGCACATTCCTGCTGAACGACTACACCGGCAATTCCTCGAACCTGTTCCTGAATGGGCACACGTTGAGCCTGTCCGGCCAGCAGCGCCTGAACGGCTACATCTCGGGCACCGGCACGCTGGCGCTGAGCGGCACCGCCGAGATTTCCGGGCAGACGGTCAACAATTCCGCGACCATCGCCGACAGCGGCACGGTGATCGAGGACGGGCCGCTCAGCATCGGCAGCAACAGCACCTCGGACACGGCGTCCGTCGTGATCGCCGGCACCGGCACCTGGGACCTGCTGGAAAACGCCTCGATCACCGGCAGCGTCGCATCGACCATCGACAATGCCGGCCTGTTGGAAAAGACCGGCGGTACCGGCTTCTCCAACATCGGCGGCGCGGTGTTCAGCGATACCGGTACGATCGAGATCGCCCTTGGCGCGCTGGGCATCGGTGCCAGCCTCAATACCATCGCGGGCGCCATCGGCGGCCCCGGCGAACTTGTGCTGGATGGTGGCCCAAGCTTCCAGATCGACGCCGGCACCACGATCACCACGCCAACCCTCGACCTCGCCGTCAACGGCGACGGCGGCGGCTCCAACACCACGCTGAACACCGATCTTGGCTTCGCCGGCACGTTCATACTCGCCGACTACAGCGGCAACTCGGCCAACCTGTTCCTCGATGGTCACACACTGACGCTGAGCGGACAGCAGTATCTCAACGGCTACATCTCCGGTACCGGCAATCTGGCGCTGACCGGCTCGGCCGAAATCGGCGGCCTGACGGTAAACAATTCCGCGACCGTCACCGTCACCGGATCGGTCGAGCAGGATGGCGGCCTGACCATCGGCACCGGCAGTACGGCCGATGCGACCGTGATCGACGTCGCGGCCGCCGGCACCTGGGACATCGTCCAGAACACGAACGTCAGCGGCGCCGACGCATCGACCTTTGAGACCGCCGGCCTGCTGGAAAAGACCGGCGGCGACGGCTTCTCCAGTATTGCCGGCGGCAGCCTGTTCAGCGATACCGGGCAGATCGTCATCGCCACCGGCGCGCTCGGCTTCGGCGCCGCCGTCAACGACTTTGCCGGCGCCATCAGCGGCGCCGGCGAACTGGTGTTCGATGGCGGCCCGAGCTTCCAGATTGACACCGGCACGACGATCACCACGCCGACGCTGGATCTGGCGGTGAACGGCGACGGCTTCGGTTCCAGCACCACGCTGAACACCGACCTCGCCTATACCGGCTCGTTCCTGCTGACCGACTACAGCGGCAATTCCGCAAATCTGTTCCTGAATGGCCATACGCTGAGTTTGAGCGGTTCGGCGTTCCTCAACGGCTACAT
>Ga0302279_10003708_pt1 | contig 18721 bp, 19 predicted proteins | sample III_Bog_N3_3_FD_194541 | JGI IMG/M metagenome (GOLD analysis project Ga0302279, IMG submission 194541) | Peat permafrost microbial communities from Stordalen Mire near Abisko, Sweden - III_Bog_N3_3 | ecosystem: Environmental > Terrestrial > Soil > Wetlands > Peat | place: Sweden: Abisko...
CGTAAGGTCTTCATGTTTCCTCTCCACCCTGATTGTGGATACTGCTGGAAGTATGCGCGGAAAAGAAGAGAAACCCCAATACCACAAATTGGTTACCAATCCGAACCTTCCGTGGGGTCGAGGTTTTCCATCCCTCGGTCGCCGCAGCGGCCGCGAAGGACGGGGCAAGGGCGGCTGGCAGGCCACGTCTTATACCGGCTCGCTGCTCCAGTCGCAGGGAGCCTCGCGGCGCTGCGCGGAGCTTTCCGCGGCCCACTCCAGCAGGCGCGCCACGCGCCAGGCGGCCAGGGCCGGCACGGGCGGATGGGATTTGCCCAGCAGCGCGTCGCGGACTTGGGCGTAGTAGAGCCGATAGTCGCCGGGGATGGGCGGGACGGGACGGCTGACCAGGCCGCCGTCAACGTCGACGCTTAGTGTGCCCCAGGCCCGAGCCGGCTCCTGGCCCCACGGACCGTCGCCGATGCGGGTGAGCCTGCTGAGCGCGGCTTCCTGCGGGTCGAGCCCCCACTTGGAGTAGTTGCCCCTGGCGCCGCGCAAGTGGTAGCGGGGCCGGGGCAGTGTAGACAGTACGTTGGCCGCCAGGGTGACGGAGAAGCCGGTATAGCGCAGGCGGACGGTGAACGAATCGCTCGCCCCCTCGCCGTCGCGTTCGCGGACCAGGTCGGCGCAGACTGCTTCCGGCTTGCCAAAGAGCGCCAGCGCCTGGTCGCCGAGGTGGGTTCCGATGTCGACCAGCATGCCGCCCTGGGCCGGGTCTTCCTTCCATGCGCCGGGGGCCCGGGGGACGGGACGCCAGCGGTCGAAGGTAGATTCAAGGCTGACAATACGGCCAACCATATCTTCGCGTATAAGTTTATATAGAGTCTGAAAGTCGCTGTCCCAGCGACGGTTATGGAATGGGATCAGGATCGCTTTCCGGGCTGTGGCTAGCTCCATCAGAGTGGCAATCTCGGCCGAAGTGATGGCCGTTGGCTTGTCGACGACCACGCTCTTCCCGGCTTCGAGCGCCTGGCGGGCCACGTCGAAGTGAGTGGCGTTGGGCGTGGCCACGACGATCAGGCTGAGCGAGGCGTCAGCCAGCATCGCTTCCAGGGTGCGGTAGGTGGTAATGCCGGGATAGCGCTGGGCTGCGTTGTCGGAGCTGCGCTCGAGCACTGCGGCCAGCTCCAGGCCATCGACAGAAGAGATGAGCGGCGCGTGGAAGACGCGCCCCGCCAGGCCGAAGCCAATCAAGCCGACTCGAATCATGATCTTCTCCCAACTAGCCTTCCAGTTTATACCGGGTTTCGGCGAGGCGGTAGAGCTTGCGCCAGACTAACCGGTTCATTGTCACGACCATGAGGGAGATGAAGATGGTGGCCAGCAGCAGGATGGGGAAGCGGCCGGCGTCGGTGGCGGCGTCAATCTGTGCGCCCAGGCCGATGGTCTGCAGGGTGCGACCGGGCATGTGGGAGTACTCGGCAAAGACGGACGCGTTCCAGGCTCCGCCCGAGGCGGTGACCATGCCGGTGATGAGGTAGGGAAAGATGCCGGGGAGAATGAGCTTGGTCCAGCGCTGCCAGCGGGTAAAGCGATAGAGCGACGAGACTTCGCGCAGGTCGGAGGGGATCGACATGGCCCCGGCGATGACATTGAACAGGATGTACCACTGGGTGCCGAGCAACATCAGAGCGATCGACCCGATGCCCAGGCCGCCGCCCAGCTTGACCAGGCCGATGAGCAGGATGGGAAAGAAGGCTGTGGCCGGAATAGACGCCAGCACCTGCGCGATCGGCTGCACGAAGCGGGCGAAACGCGGGTTGAAACCGATGGCCACGCCGACCGGAATGGTCCAGAGTGCGGAGAGGATGAGGGCGGCGTTGACGCGCAGAAAGGTTGCGCCGGCCCCCTCGAGCAGCAGCCGGAGGTCGGGCCAAGTGACGGTGCGCAGCATGAGGATGGCCTGCATGGCGCCCCAGCCGACCACACAGAGGGCGGCAATGGCCAAGGTCCACAGCCCGGCGGAGCCCTTGCCGCGGGGCCGGTCCTCGTCAAGCGGGCGCACCACGCGGCACTCTTTGGTTGCGGACATACGCTTGTAGATGGGCTCCTCGATGCGGGTCCAAACCCTTCCAGGCAGAGAGCTTAGCAATGTGGACCGGCGCAGCAGCTCGAGGATGGGGGAGGCGACTCGGTCAGACGACTCGACCTGCTCGAATTTGAACTTGTCGCTCCAGGCGATGAGTGGACGCCAGACCAGCTGATCGGTGGCCACGACGATCAGGATGACGACAGCAAAACCGGCCAGCAGGGTGTGGATATCGCCGGAGTCCGCGGCGGTTTGCAAATAACTGCCCAGACCGGGCAGTTGGAAGTTGCGCGTGCCCATGGTGAACATTTCGCAGGCCATGAGGGCGAACCAGCCATTGGCCACCGAGACGATGGAGTTCCACACCAGGCCGATGGCGGCGTTGGGCATTTCGAGCTGCCAGAACCTCTGCCAGGCGGAATAGCGATAGATGCGCGAGGCCTCCAGCATCTCTTTGGGGATGCTCTTGAGGGAAGAATAAAAACTAAAAGCAAGGTTCCAGACTTGGCCAGTAAATATAAGTAAAATAACGCCTAACTCGATACCGAGTTGATGTCCTGGAATGAGCGCGACCATGGCCAGTACCACCGGAGGCAGAAAGCTGAGCACAGGGATGGATTGCAGGATGTCGAGCACGGCGATCATCCACGCTTCCAGGCGCGGGCTGTAGGCGGCCGTGTAGCCGTAGCTGATGGCGAAGGCCAGGCTGAGCAGGTAGGCGATGCCCATGCGGGTGAGCGAGTAGAAGGCGTAGACCGGCAGCGCGCCAATGGCGTGCGAGATGGGCACCACCGGAACCGGCTTGCTGAGCCAGTAGGTGCCGGTGCTGATGATCGAGAAGAAGATGGCCAGCCCGCATGCGGCCACACCCAGGTCAATGACGAACGGCCAGGTGCGGGCGGTAACCAGCGAACGCGCGAGGGGGTGCTGGAGGTTCACTCGCCCCCCTGGGAGGCGGCGGCCTCTTCTTCCTGCGCGTCGGGCAGGATGAAGCGGCGGCGGCCGGCGTCGAAGTCGAACAGCTCGGCGTAGCGGCCCCAGGCCACGGCGGTCTCCATCTGGCGCAGGCACTCCTCCTCGCTGAACTGCTCGTCGAGCATGTCGAGAAAGAACTCCTCGGGTACGGTGTGGTCGCTTTTGGACTCAAGCGCGCGGCGAATCTGGCGCAGCAGCAGGACGTGGGCCACGGCGGCGTCGCGGAATACCTCTTTCTGGCGCAGAATCTCGGAGTTGGCAAACTCCGTGCCGCTGTCGGTGATGGCCGCGTCGCCTTCCTCGATCTTGAGGAAACCGAGCAGCGCGGCGGCGTCGACGATCGGGAGCAGGTCATCGATCTCGAAGGCCAGGTCGTCGGCCAGGCGGTAGATGTCGTCGCGGCCGCCCTTGTCGAGAAGCAATTCAAGAAGCCCGGCCATGCCGCCGGGCCTGGCGTGGGGCAGCATCTGGTAGTGCATCTGGCGCTGGTCGCGCGGAACCTTGCCGGTGGTCTGGTCGGGCGCGGCCTCGGGCGCGACCTCAGGCCGGGTGAGGACTTTGTAGATGTAATCGACCAGCTGGGTGAATGGCTCTGACTTGCGGTCGCGGGGCTGCGGCAGCTGCACCTTGAAGTCGGTGCGGATGTGGCCGGGGTTGCGGCCGAGGACGATGATGCGGTCAGCCAGCAGGACGGCTTCCTCAATGTTGTGCGTCACCAGGAAGATGGCCTTGGTGGGCATGGCCTTGTTGGCCCACAGTTCCAGCAGTTCGGAGCGCAGGTTCTCGGCGGTGAGCACGTCAAGGGCAGAGAAGGGCTCGTCCATGAACAGGACTTCAGGCTCGACCACCAGGGCGCGAGCAAAGCCGACGCGCTGGCGCATGCCGCCCGACAACTCTTTCGGATAGGCGGCCTCAAAGCCGTCCAGACCCACCGTGTCGAGCATCTTCATGGACCGGGCGCGGCGCTCGTCGGCGTCCACACCGCGAGCCTGGAGTGGGGCTTCCACGTTTTCAAGCACGGTGAGCCAGGGGAAGAGGGCAAAGCTCTGGAAGACGATGGAGACGTTGATCTCGGCGCCGGAGATGGGCTTCTCATGCCAGTAGACCTGGCCGGCAGAGGGTGTCGAGAGGCCGGTGAGCATGCGCAGCATGGTCGATTTGCCGGAGCCCGAGGGGCCAAGCAGGGCGAGGATCTCCCCGGGCACGATGGCCAGGTCAGTGGCGGAGATGACCTGAATGCGGTTCTGGCTGGGCTGCGCGTAGTATTTCTCGATGCGCTCGGCGCGGATGATGGCGTCGGCCGCCGGGGTCTGGTTGGGGATGACCGTTTCCTGCATGCAAGCTTCTCCGGTGATGGACCGCTCGAGGGAATAAGTGGGTGGCGGCCTGTTCTGGATCGGTTTCCTGGCCAGGCGCACGCTAAGTTTGGGTCAGAAGGCTTCCTTTTTCCCGGAAGGCGCATCCAATCCTACGTTCAGGGAGCACAGGCGGCGGAACATATCCTGTTCTGAAGTATAGGTTTTGCCGGTTGCTGCCAGATGAACGGGCTGACCGGCCGGAGGGGAAAGCTGGCCGGCGCGCGTCTCTAGTCGTCAAACGAGCGTATCATTGAAGAAAGCGTCTTGTCAGGCAGGGACCACAAACCGCACACTGGTGGAGTCCCGCGCTCTTACAGGCACTACATTGCTTCCCAGGTTTCCCGATGTACGATCAGGAGAATATGCCGGAGAACTCCGCAAGAAAAAAAGTGCTCGTTGCCGACGATGAACGCGTGATCGCCGATACGCTTTCCATGATCCTGAACCAGAGCGGCTTTGAGGCGCGCGCCGTCTATTCGGGCGAAAAGGCGCTGGAGCTGGCCGCCAGTTTCGTGCCGGACATGCTGATCTCCGATGTGATCATGGCCGATTTGAACGGCATTGACGCCGCGATCAGGATTCGGGCTCTGCTGCCCTCGATCAAGATTCTGCTGTTCTCTGGCCAGGCGGCCACGGCTGACCTGCTCGAAAAGGCGCGAACCGAGGGCTATGAGTTCGAGATACTGGCCAAGCCCGTGCATCCGCAGGACCTGCTGAACAAGCTGCGGGCGTAGGGCTGTCGAAGGGCCGCATGTTTGGACCCGTGCTCAGCGCCGCGTATGGATGCGAACTGAGCGTGCGGTCTTTGGCGAGACTGCCTGACGCAGGGTTCGCGGCGGCAACACGCCATCGGTCAACGAAGTCTCTCAGCTGTATCGAGGGGTGTTGCGGTCGCCAGCATGGCAGCGCCGAAGGCTCAGGTGCATCAGCTGCGTAGGGATTCCGCCGCTCCCTTCATTCAGGGCGCATTGACAATCAGGTTATTGAGCAACGAAAGACAAGCGAAGGCGAGATTGCCTCCAGACGGGACTGCAGACTCCCGCGCACGAGCATCATAGAAGTACGCAGAGCGTAACACCTTCCCGAGGATCGTCCCGTGTCTCCTGAACCCAATAGAGATGGCAAGCGTGCTGCGGCGCTGGGGGCCGGGGCGGGCAAGTTGTTCGGGAGCGGCGAGATGGCGGATTTGACCCGCAGGTTCGACTGGGGTCAGACCTCGACGGGGCCGATCGATCGATGGCCGGAGGTCTTGCTGAACACCGTCAACACCCTGCTGAACTCGCGCCACCCGATGTTCCTGTGGTGGGGCGAGGATCTGGTCCAGTTTTATAACGATGCCTACCGGCCCAGCCTTGGTGAGGGAAAGCATCCGGGAGCCCTGGGTCAGCAGGGCGCGGTTTGCTGGCCCGAGATCTGGCCAATCATATTTCCGCAGATCGAAGAAGTGATGACGCGGGGCGAGGCCAGCTGGCACGAGAACCAGCTGGTGCCCATCCATAGAAACGGAAGGCTGGAAGACGTTTATTGGACGTACGGCTACAGTCCGGTGTACACCAGTGGGGGCAGAGTTGGCGGAACCCTGGTTGTGTGCACAGAGACGACGAGCAGCGTAGTGGCCAAGCGGTTGCTCGAGCGCGAGATGGAACGACTTGCCGATCTGTTCGAGCAGGCGCCGGCGTTCTTCGCGGTCATGGGTGGGCCTGAATATGTGTTCGAGATGATTAACACGCCCTACCAGCGGTTGATGGGCGATCGCGATCTTCTGGGCAAGAGCGTGCGGGAAGCGGTGCCGGAAGCTGAAGGACAGGGATTTCTGAAGTTGCTGGATGATGTCTATCACACCGGTAAGCCGTACGTGGGCCGCGGTACTCCCATCCAACTGGCCCGAAGTTCGGATTATCCCCTCGAACAGCGCTACCTGGACTTCGTCTATCAGCCGAAACGGGAAGCTGATGGATCTGTTTCCGGGATTATCGCACTCGGCGTCGATGTGACGGATGCAAAGAGAACCGAACAGATTCTGCTCCAGTCGGAAAAGCTGAATGCGGTTGGCCGGTTGGCGAGCTCCATCGCACACGAAATCAATAACCCGCTTGAATCAGTCACCAATCTTATCTACCTGGCACAGCACGCAGCTGTGGCGCCGGAGGCCCAGCAATACCTGGCGAGGGCAGAGATCGAATTACGGCGGGTTTCGGCGATTGCAAACCAGACCTTGCAGTTCCACAGGCAATCGACGAAGCCTGGGCCGGTCCGGGTAGCCGATCTGATCGATGCGACGCTGCCGCTCTATCAGGGGAGAATTTCGAACGCGCGCGTCAAGGTCGAGCGGCGCGATCGCGGGCTGCGGCCTGTGACCTGTCTCGATGGCGAAATACGCCAGGTATTGAGCAACCTGATTTCCAACGCTATCGACGCCGTGTCAGAACAGGAGCGGCGCCTTTTTGTTCGCAGCAGGGAAGGCACCGATTGGCGGACTGGCCGAAGCGGGATCACGCTGACAATCGCGGACACGGGCGCTGGAATGTCTGCGGAGACGCGTGCACGCATCTTCGATCCCTTCTTCTCTACCAAAGGCAGCAAAGGCTCCGGGCTGGGGCTATGGATCAGCCGGGAGATTGTGGAGAGGCATGCCGGATATCTACAGATGAAGTCCCGCCAGACCGGGCCTTGTACAGGAACTGTTTTCAGTCTCTTCCTGCCTTACGGGAATGAAGCGGGAGTTCAGTAAGCACGCCGGGAGCTGCTAAAGCTCCCGGCGGCCTTCCATGGCGCGGGCCATGGTCACCTCGTCGGCGTACTCGATGTCGCTGCCGGCGGGGACGCCTGTCGCTATCCGCGTAATTTTGAGCGCGGGCCTGCGCAGCGCAGTGGCCAGCCAGTTGGCCGTGGCTTCGCCTTCCAGCGTGGGGCTGGTGGCCAGAATGACTTCGTCGACTTCTCCGCGCTCTACGCGCGAGATCAGAGTGCCGGTGCGCAGCTGGTCGGGGCCGACGCCGTGCAGGGGCGAGAGCGTGCCGTGCAGCACGTGGTAGACGCCCTGGTAGCCGCCCTGCTGGCCCTTGCCGCGCTCGACGGCGGCGATGCTGGTGGGCTCCTCGACCACGCAGACCAGGCGCTGATTGCGGGTGGGGCTGGCGCAGTAGGCGCAGGGATCGACGTCGGTAACGTTGTTGCAGATGGAGCACAGGCGCAGCGCTGCCTTGAGGCCGCGCACGGCTTCGGCCAGGGCGGCGGCATCGTCGTCTGTGGAGCGCAGAATGTGGAATGCGAAACGCTGGGCGCTCTTGGTGCCCACGCCGGGCAGCTTCTTCAACTCTTCAATCAGCCGGGCCATCGGTTCGGCGTAGCGGGTCAACGGGATGTGCCTCCTGGTAGACCTCGACGGTTCAATTGCTCTTCGAGCTGTTGCTGCATTCTATGGGGACGGCTTCAACCTGAGAGACGGACAGGATGATGATCTCGAGCGGCATGTCGCTCTCAGGGCTCGTTCCCGCGGGTACCCGTTCGACAACGCCGCGAAATCGAGCTCTCACAATTCGCACAAAGAACGGGCAGTCGTTTTTGTTGTTGCTATTGACAATGAGCGATCTCATTAGCCGCCATTGACCATTCTTCTTTGTAGCAAACCGATCTCCGAAAGTCTGATAATCGTCGCCGAAGGCAAATCGGAAGAGACACCTGCCGTCGTTGATGCTGGGATACTCCGAACCCACGCGTAAAACTGCTCCAAACTCAACCTTGGCATGCAGGAAGCTTTCTGGATTCTCCTCGATGGCACATACTGAGGTTTTCTTCACCTCGCCCTCGGCGCGAGTGCCGACCAATACCCCTATCGCCAGGCTTATCGCGAGTAAGATTGTCGGATTCCTCATCTCAGATGCCCCTGGTCAGCTCAGTCCCGGAATCTTGAGGCCACCGAGCATGCCCTGCACGCTGGTCTTGATGGCCTCGTCGGCATGGTGGCCGGCATCGTTGACGGCGGCGACGATCAGGTCTTCGAGCATTTCGACGTCTGCCTGGTTGCTGGACAGGCTTGTTACGGCTGCCGGGTCAATGCGGATCTTGAGCAACTGCTTTTTGCCGTTCATGGTCGCGGTGATGGCGCCGCCGCCGCTCGAGCCCTCAACCACTGTCTCGCCCAGCTTGCGCTGGATCTCCTCCTGCATCTGGTTGGCCTGCGAGAGCATCTCGGGAATCTTTAATGGGTTGATCATGGTTTTCCTTCCAAGGAGCGCCTGAGAGCGTACCTCAGGGGCTAAAGCCCGGGTTTATTCTGCCAGCCTTGCGGCACGACTGAAGTCGTGCCCTGATACAAAGCGGGATATTGAAGCACTCCCTCAGTTCACTTCTGACGCAGATCGACGACGCTGCGGACTTCGGCGTTGAAGATTTCCTTGGCGCGCTGGACGAGCGGGTTGGCCAGTGCGGTTTCATGTACGCTGCCCACCGGCGGCGGCGCTTCGCTCAGATGCGCCTGGGCTGTTCCCTCGCCGGGGACGACTACAAAACGCGTGGGCGCGCCCAGCCTCTGCAGCTCCTGGCGCATGATCTTTTCCGCGGCCGTGTTGATGGTGAGGGCGAGCATCTTTTTGCCCATGCCGGGGACTTCAATGCGCAGGCTGGTGGCCTCAAGAATCCAGTTGCCGGAGCCGAGCAGCTGCGCGGCAGAGGTGTGGCCGGCCTCGACCAGCGCCGAGCCGATGGCGTGACGGATGGATTCCAGGCTGGGTGCGGCCAGCGCTTGCGGAGCCAGTTCAGGCGCCTTGGCGAGTGCGCCGTCGGTGAGCGTGGCTGCGCTGCCGTAGGAGTCCGCTGGAGTTGCCGCCGCCGGGAACGGCGTGGTGGCGGAGAATGGAGTGGGCGCAGGTTCGGCCGCGATCATGGGCGCCGTGACCGGGCGATCCATGGTGGCGACCGGAGCGGTGACGGCTTCCGGGCGGGGTGCGGACTCCATCTGCGTGATTGGCTTTGTGGCAGGCGCGGGCGCGCTTGAGGTCCAGCTGCTGCCCGTGGAAGCGAAGGGCGAGATCGGCGCGGCGGCGGCTGGCGGCGTTGCAGGCCGCGCGGGCTGGGCCAGCGAACGCGGAGCGGCGGTGGGCGTAACGCGGGTGCCTGTGCCAAGAGCAGCTCCGCTGAGCAATTCTTCGAGGGGCAGCAGACGCTGCGCGTGGATCAGCTTGAGCAGGCCAAGCTCCAGGTGGAAGCGCTGCTCCTGGCGGTAGTTCAAATCGTCGAAGGTGCGCAGGACGATCTGCAGATTGCGCGTGAGCTCTTCTTCGGTAAACAGCAGCGCGGTGCGCGCGGCGCGGGCGCGCTCGTCGCCGCTGATTTGCAACAGCTCGGTCTGTTCGCCGCCCAGCTTGGCCATCAGCGCGTTGCGCAGGTAACGGACCATCTGGCGGGCAAGGGAAGAGGGACTGTGGCCGGCGTTGACCAGCAGGTTCAGCTGCTCCATCAGCTCGGCGCTCTGGCCGGCGGCGACGGCCTCAAGCAGCCGCTCGAAGACGGCGTTGGGCACCGAACCCATGAGCTCGCGAATCTGCGCGCCCGAGAGCACGGCTCGGCCGTTTTCGAGCGGCGCAGAGGCGATGGCCTGGTCCATGATCGACAGCGCGTCGCGCATGGAACCATCGCCGGCCTCGGCCAAGAGAGCGAGCGCGTTGTCTTCGGCGTCAACCTCTTCCGCCGTGGCGATCATGCGCAGCTGGGCCAGAATGTCATCGAATTTGACGGCGTGAAAGCTGAAGTGCTGACAGCGGGAGCGGATGGTCTGCGGAATGTTCTCGGGCTCGGTGGTGGCCATCATGAAGATGACGTGGGCCGGCGGCTCTTCGAGGGTCTTGAGCAGCGCGTTGAAGGCGGCATCGGTGATCTGGTGGGCTTCGTCGAGGATGTAGATCTTGTAGCGATCGCGGGAGGGCGCGTAGCGGGCCGCGTCGCGCAACTCGCGGATCTCGTCGATGCCGCGATTGGTGGCCGCGTCGATCTCAATCACGTCAACGGCGTTGCCCTGGCGAATCTCGATGCAGGAGTCGCAGGTGCCGCAAGGCTCGGGGGTGGGGCGGGCTTGCGTGCCAATCTCCGTCCGGCAGTTGAGCGCCTGGGCGACGATGCGGGCGATGGTGGTTTTGCCGATGCCGCGATGGCCGGAGAAGATGTAGCCGTGCGCGATGCGGTCCTGCGCCAGGGCGTTCATCAGCGTGCGGGTCACGTGCTCCTGGCCGGCCACGTCGGCAAAGCGCTGCGGACGATATTTGCGGGCCAGAACCTGGTAACCCATGGCTGTGTGTGCTCCTTGACAGGCGGCTTGAACTCGAAGACGGCCTGAGGGAGATTGTATCGTTCCAGGCAGAGCCGGGCGAAACCGCGCGCGGCGGCCTAGGGTCTGTCATCTCATTCCCAACGCTACCCCCTGGGAATGAGATGACAGGCCCTAGATTGTGTTTTCAGATCCGGCGTAGAATAGGCGCATGAAGAGTCTGGTTGTGGCCGCGCTGATTCTGGTCTCAATGGCTGGACCGTTGCATGCGCAGCACGGCTCGGCACACGGCGGTTTCTCAGGGGGCCATACCGGTTTCTCTGGCGGCGGCTCCTCGGCGCACGCTTCGACCGGATTTCATGGCGCGTTCAGCGCACCCGTGGCGCATGGTTTTGCGGGGTCTCGTTCCGTTGGCCGGCCGTATCTGCCGGCGCGCGGTATGCAGCCGGCTGGTTTGAGCGCCTATGGCCACGAGACGAAGAACGGCGGGTCATGGCGGCATCGGCGTCCCTACATTTCTCCCTATCGGCGGCCCTATGCGTACGGAGTGGGCGGCTGGGTAGCGCCTTACTACCTGGGCGATCCCGGCATTGGATATGACTCCGGCGACGACGACGTTCAGACGTCTCAGAATGCAAGCCCGGAAGTCTATGACACGCAGCCCTACTCTGAACCGGAACCGCCTGCTTACCCAGCGTATCCGCAGAGGCCTGCCGCAGTTGAGCGGGCGACGAGCGTTCCAGCCAACGAGGACGCTGTGACGCTGATATTCAAAGATGGGCGGCCGCCGGAGCAGATTCGAAATTTCCTCCTGACACAGGGCACGCTCTACGTGGGCGGCGAACGTCGCCGCGAGATTTCCGTCGACGACATCGACCTGGCTGCAACATCCAGTGTCAACCGGAACCTTGGCGTGGAGTTTCAGCTGCCGGGCGGCTCGCGATAGCCTCGCCCGAACCGCAGCGGCCATCTGCGTGGACCCACCTGCTCCGCACTGCTCCACAACCAGAGCATTTGCTACACTCTTGCCGGAACCGCGGCGCCCGTTGTCCGCGGATCGAAAGGAAATTTCGTGCTCGTCTTGGAAAACCGTCGCCTGTCTTTCTTGCTTTCATTCCTGATTTTGGTCTTCGCCGCAGCAACCGGCGCGCAGACACCTCCCAAGCTGGATAAGCCCGCTCTTCCGGAGATGTGGGTCAAGCTCACGGCGCGCGTAGATCTGGAGAAACTGAAGGTCGGCGATGCTGTTCCCGCCGTCGCAGCACAGAGTTGGGTCTACCAAACTTGTGGCGTGGCAGCCGGTTACGCAGTGGTTGGCCGGGTCGTTTCACTTTCGCCGTGGTCCGACTCGAGCCGCACCACTGAGGCAGCCATCGCCTTCGCCGCAACCTGCCAGGACAAGAGCAGCATCCGTCTCGTCCTGATTGCGCTGTATAACGCGACTGACAATGGCAAGAGCCAGATGGACCTTGCCAACTCCATGCCGCAGGGCATCGGTGCTGGCGCTTATGGCCGCCAGAGCACCAACATTGAGGCGCTGCCATCGCCCGGCGCAGGGGACGAGATCTTTCCTCTTGCCAAGTTCGGAGAGGTCAAAGGAATACGGCACGTGTCGGTTAACGTGGCCAAAGGCCCCCAGGGAGCCACCATCGTTTCGACATCGGACAAGAAGCTCCGCCTGGACGCTGGAACGCGTCTGGCGCTGGTGCCGGTTCCGCGAAGTAGTTGATCGTCGGATTGCCCGCGGCTGGCCCTAGCGCTTCTTCGGTGCGGCCTTTGTGGCCTTTGCACTTGCGCGCTTGCGACGGCGAATCTCCTCGGGCGAGTACATGGTGCCACGGCATTTTTTCGCGCCGCAGTTGCACACGGCTTCGTCGTCGCCGCCGTCGTAGAGGCAGTAATCGTAGGTGATCTCTTCGCCCGCGGCGATGGGCCGGATGGACTTGATGAAGACCCGGCCAGCCACCTCGCTGGTCTCGCAGTTGGCGTCGCAACTGTGGTTGATGAACATGGCCATGGCGTGGCCGTCGATGACGATATCGCCCTTGCCCAGTCCAAATAAATAGGTGATGGGCGAGTCCTCATAGGCCTTGTCGGCCTGGTCTTTGCTGAGCTTGGGGCCGGTATACTCGGCCACGCGGCGGCCCTTGGGGATGGGTGTGGTCGTGTAGCAGCCGGCGGCGTGGATGGCGGAGGAGCGGATGATCAGTGCCATGCGGGTATGCGATGCTTTCCTTGGAGCAAAGAGATTTGGCAGTGCGGGATTTCTTCGAGTATGCACCGCATCGTACCATTAAACAGGGCATGAAGAAGAGCGCCAGGCAAACATAGGGATATGGAATGAAACGCGGCTTCTTGATTGGAATGGTTTTGGCGGGCTGGGTGGCGGCGGGAACGCAGGGGCACGCCCAGACTGCGCCTGCGACCGGCAGCCAGAAACCCGCGCAGACGCCGGCCAGGCCGGCTGAGGCCAATCCATTTCCGGAAGACACGGGCAACGTGCCCGTCATGCCGTCGACGGGGACGCCGGTGTTGCCGCAGGCGACGGACGACGGCAGCGCTGCGGCCGACGAGCATGTACGCCTGCCGGGGGAGAACGTCGACCCGGTGCGAAGCCCCGACGATGCGGCGCGAGACGAGGATTCGGGCTCATCGAGCGATTCAAGCTCCAGCCAGACCGGCATGGACAAGCTGCTGCCGGGGCCGGATGACGACACCAAACAGCAGGGGAAGCATCACAAGCTGACCGTGCCGGCGCCCGAGCACACGGAGACCTCTGCCGAGGACATCCAGGTGGGGCAGTATGAGCTGGACAGGAAAAACTGGAAGGCGGCGCTGTCGCGGTTTGAGTCGGCCATGGTGCTGGCGCCGGACGAGCCGGAGGTTTACTGGGGCCTGGCCGAGTGCCAGCGGCACATGGGCAACTTTGCCGAGGCGCGCGGCTACTACCAGAAAGTGGCCGAGTACGATCCGGACAGCCGGCACGGCAAAGAGGCGATCAAAGCGCTGAAGGCGCCGGAGATTGCCAATGCCAAGGCGGCTGCACCCGCAGCCCCGGCAAACTGATTGCGGCCCGATGCATGACAAAGTCAGGGCTGGGTGCCATGCACGGCTGGAGGCGGTCCGGTGCGATGAATCTTGGTGTGGGTCCACGTCTCCAGGCCCACCAGAATCAGCGTCACAACCGCCAGCACAATCTGCAAACGCTCGGAGCGCTTCTGATTTGGCGTCGACTTGCGCCTGCGCCACTGCGCCGAGGGGCGGGCACGAAGATAGCGTATCCATGCCAGCACGCCGAGGTTGACCAGCGCGCCGACTGTGGCCAGCGTCAGCATGGGGATGCGGATTGCGTCCTGATGCCATCCGCGCGCCGGGGCGTAGATGCCGCTGACCGCGGCCAGCGCTCCCAGTCCGATGGCCACGCGCACACCGCTGACGGCAAACACCGCCGTACACAGGCTCTGCAATAGCGCAAGCAGCAGGCTGGCGCCGCCCACAGCGCGTACAGGCGCGGGGATCTCTGCGGAATCCTCTGGCAAAAACTATCCTCCTGGATTGGGGACGGAATCGGCCTGAAGGCAAATTCACGCAGGCTGCCAATCCCAGATCAGGGTAGCGCATCCAAGTGAAGGCGGCCAAGCAACCTGGGGAATTAGAGCAGTTCTCCAATTCATGTGCTCTGTTTAGTTGCGTGCAAGATGGCTCTTTCTTAAGGAAAAAGCCACTTATCATCGTGCTTTCGGTGTACAGCAATTGGAGAACAGCGATAGGTCGGGTGCAAATCCGATCCGGGGTCCGCCCCGTACTCCATGCAGTTGGCCTGCGTGGCAACTTGTCACTTTCCTGCCGAATGATTTTCCGTGTAACCTTTTCGGCAAGCCTTGACTCCTAAGGTGCGTGACACTGAGGAACGCGGGACCGGCTCCCCAGCCGGCCCTTCAATGAATAACCGGTGGAAAGGTATCCGCCCCAACCCCCAAACGAGGTCAAGATCCATGACAAAGAATCAGATCAATGCATTGCTTCTGACGGCGGCGCTCTCCGGCCTGGTCGGTGGAACCTCCGTAGCGGCCAAGGCGGCCACCAGCGGCTCCAACCACTCCGGCGTGACCGCCGGCATGATGCTGGCCGCGCAAGACCAGAACCCGCCCGCCAAGCACTCCTGTAAAGGCAAAAACAGCTGCAAGGGAACCGGCGGCTGCTCCACCGGCGACCAGGGCTGCAAGGGCAAGAACACCTGCAAGGGCAAGGGCGGCTGCGCCACCGACGGCTCCAAGCCCCCCAAGGCCTAACAGGGTTCAGGGGTCAGTTGTCAGGGATCAGCTTGGTTGGTGCAACCCGGAAGCGCAATGCTCCTGGTCGCAGCCCCGGCTGGATTGCTGACAACTGACCACTGAAGACCGGCCAATGACAACTGACCCCTGACAAATGATCCCTGAAAGGCCCCCATGTCCGGCAACCGCTTCAACGCGTATCAGGATCACGGCGTCGGCATCGGGTTGCGGATTCCGCACTACAACCACATCTTTTCAAAGAAGCCGGTGGTCGACTGGTTCGAGATCATCTCGGAGAACTTCATGTGCGATGCGGGGCGGCCGATGGCCGTCCTCGATCAGATCCTTGAGCAATACCGCGTGGTGCAGCACGGCGTCTCCATGTACTTCGGCTCGGTGACCGAGCCCGATCCCGAGCACATGAAGCGCCTCAAAACGCTGGTGCGGCGCACCGGCACGCCCTGGCTCAGCGATCACCTTTGCTGGGGCAGCGTGGACGGCGCCTATACGCACGACCTTCTTCCGCTGCCGTACACATGGGAGGCTGTGGAGCGCACTGTGGCTCGCGTCAAACAGGTGCAGGACTACCTTGAAATCCCCATCGCCGTTGAAAACGTCTCGAGTTACGCGGCCTTCACCGGTTCCGAAATGACGGAATGGGAGTTTTTGAATGAAGTGGTAGAACGCGCCGACTGTGGCATTCTGTTCGACGTGAACAACGTCTACGTTTCGTCGGTCAACCACGAGTTTGATCCCATGGAGTATGTGAACGCGGTGCCCGCCCATCGCGTTGCGCAGATTCACATTGCCGGGCACTCGAAGTATGAGAAGTACATTCTGGATACCCATGACCATCCGGTCATCGACCCGGTGTGGCAGCTCTACGACCGTGCCATCGAGCGCTGCGGCCGGACGCCCACGCTGCTTGAATGGGATGATCACATCCCGACTTTTGATGAGGTGCATGCCGAGGCGCTGAAGGCCAATCGCTATCTGCGCAAGCACAGCGGGGAACTGGCAGAGGTCTCGCGATGAGCACGCAGACGGCTTCGCAATCAATGAGCCTCGCAGAGCTGCAGCGGCAGATGGCGGCAGCCGTGATGGCGCCGCTTACCGCCGATGAAGACATGCGGGCCAACGCGCCGGATGGCCGGGCAATTACCGATGTGGCGGCGAGCTTTATCGCGCCCAACTCGCAGCTGACGCCCTTCGAACGGCTGGAGATCTACAACCGGCAATACTGGTATCGCGTGCTCGATGCGCTGGCGGATGATTTTCCCGCACTGCGCGCAGTCGTCGGCAGTGAGGCGTTCCAGGCGCTGTCGATCGCTTATCTCACCGTCCATCCGAGCCGGTCGTTTTCCATGCGCAATCTTGGCTCGAAGCTGCCGGAGTGGCTTGCCGCGAACCCCAGGTGGGCCGGCCGCAGGCAGCGGCTGGCGCTTGATGTGGCCGAGATCGAATGGGCGTTCGTGGAAGCATTCGACAATGCCGAGCGCACGCCGCTCACGCTCGATCAGATTGCCACGCTTGATGGCGGGTCGCGGCTGGGACTGCAACCGCATCTCCGCCTGCTGGCGCTCGACTATGCAGCCGACGACATTGTGCTGGCGTTGCACAAAGACCGGCAGCGCTCGACCAGTGAAGCCGGTGTGAAGCACGACGACGGCCCCGAGCCTCCAGCAAGACTGCCGCGCCTGCGCCGCCGGCCAACCTGGGTCGCCGCGCACCGGCTCGACAACGTGGTCTATTACCGCCGCCTGGAGCGCGAGGAGTTTCTTACACTCACGGCTCTGCGCGAGGGGCACTCGCTGCTTGATGCGCTGGCCGCTGGGCTGAACGACTCAACCAAGCCGGATGCGCGCAAGCCCGCGCTGGTGCGGGAGTGGTTCAGCCACTGGGCTGCGTTGGGCTGGATCTGCGCTCCGGAGTTGGAGCCGCTGCTGGATGCTTAGAAAGGAAGAGCATGGCAAAGATGGTTGATGTTGCAGGCCGCGCCTATCGCGGATTTGCCCGGTTGCTGAACCTGGCGCAAAGCCCGCTGCTGGCGGCCATTCGCCTCTACTGGGGCTGGCAATTCATGCAGGATGGATGGGGCAAGCTGACGCATCTGGACAAGGTGACGCAGTTCTTTGCCAGCCTGAGCCTGCCTGCGCCCGGTGTTGCCGCGCTGCTTGTCGCGCTGGTTGAGCTTGTTGGCGGCACACTCTTTTTGCTGGGTCTGGCATCGCGCCTCACCTCCCTGGTGCTGTTCGTCAACATGACCATGGCCTACCTCAGCGTGCCCGACGACCGCTTGAACTTTTTTCACATCCTCTCCAAGCCCGATGACTTCTACGGCGCCAGCCCTTACACGTACTGGTTCGCCGCGCTCATCATTCTAATCTTCGGTCCGGGGCTGTTCTCCGTCGACTGGATTCTCTCGCGCTGGTTCGCGCCCAAGCACAAACAGTGAGCAACGCGTTATCATCGAGCCACAAAATCTTCGCGTGGCCTGGAGATTATGCGGATCGTCTATGTGCTTACTTCGCTGGGGATCGGCGGCGCGGAGCGACAGGTTCTGGCGCTCGCCGACCGCATGGCGAAGCGTGGCCACGCGGTTACGCTCCTTGTCCTGCGCCCGCGACTCGCCGAGGAATGCGCAACAAAGCTTGACGTCGTTCATCTCGACATGCGCAAGAGTTTTTTCAGTTCTCTCAGGGCTTTGCTGCGAGCGCGAAGATTCGTCTTGCAATTTGAGCCCGACATTGTTCATAGTCACAGTTTTCACGCCAATGTTTTTGCGCGCCTGTTCAAGATGTTGATGCCTGGACTTACCCTCATCTCCACCATTCACAATGTGCATGAAGGCGGCAGGATGCGCATGCTGGCTTATCGGCTGACGGACAGCATGAGCGCGCGGACAACCGCCGTGAGCACTGCTGCGGCAGAGCGCTTCATTCAGCTCAAAGCAGTTCCGCGATCCAAGTGCCTCGTGCTGACGAACGGCATTGACGCTGTCGAATTTTCTCCCGACGCCGGACGGCGCGCGGCGATGCGGAGCGCGATGGGCGTGGGCGAGGAGTTTGTGTGGCTGGCCGCCGGGCGCGTTGTTCCGGCCAAGGATTATCCCAACCTGCTGCGCGCCTTCGCGCAGGTGCGTGCGGCTCAACCGGGCGCGCAGTTGTGGATCGCCGGCTCCGGCGACCCTGGAGACCGAAAGCAGTATGGTGTCTTCGCTGTGGAACGCGGCCTTGTGCAACAGGCGCGCTGGCTGGGCCTGCGCCGCGATATGCCGGCGCTGCTCGATGCGGCGGATGGTTTTGTGCTGGCTTCGGCCTGGGAGGGCATGCCGCTGGCCGTGGGCGAGGCCATGGCGATGGCGAAGCCTGTTGTGGCAACGGATGTGGGCGGCGTGCGTGAATTGGTAAGCGATGCAGGAGAAGTGGTGGCGGCCGGCATTCCCAATGCGCTGGCCGCGGCCATGCTCGATCTGATGAGCTGTAGCGACGACGAGCAGCGGCGGCGAGGGGACCGAGGCAGAGCGCGGATCGAGACAGAGTTCAGCATGGACAGGCGTGCCGATCAGTGGGAAGGGCTCTATGAGTCACTGACGCCGCGCAGGTAAAGTGACGAGGCCGGAGCATTGCGCTCCGGCCCTCTCGTGAATGTGCATTGTGCAAACTCAGAACTGAAAGACGGCCTGGAAGAAGATGCGACGCGCTGCGGAGCCGGAGGAGAAGATGCCGCCGGCGAGGCTGGTCGACTTTCCGAAGCTGGTATCCGGTCCATAGAGCGTTGTGCC
>Ga0302279_10003715_pt1 | contig 18698 bp, 14 predicted proteins | sample III_Bog_N3_3_FD_194541 | JGI IMG/M metagenome (GOLD analysis project Ga0302279, IMG submission 194541) | Peat permafrost microbial communities from Stordalen Mire near Abisko, Sweden - III_Bog_N3_3 | ecosystem: Environmental > Terrestrial > Soil > Wetlands > Peat | place: Sweden: Abisko...
GGTCTGCCGCCTGCGCGACATTCCCATTGTCACCTTCATCAACAAGATGGACCGCGAGGCGCTGGATCCCTTCGCCCTGCTGGACGAGATCGGCTCCAAGCTGGCGCTCGACCCCGCGCCGCTCTACTGGCCGGCCGGTTCGGGCAACCGGTTCAGGGGCATGATCGACCTGCGCGCCCAGAGCTTCATGCCCTATGCGCGCAAGGGCGCGGACGAGCCCGAGGGCCATCCCGGCCCGGTCAAGCTGAAGTCTAACGCGGTGGTGCAGTATCTCGACCCCGAGGAACTTGCCGAGGCCGAGGAGGGCGCCGAGCTGGCCGAGGGCGGCTCCAAGGCGTTCGATCCGGAATCCTTCCTGGAAGGCCACATGACCCCGGTGCTGTTTGGCACGGCCCTGCGCCATTTCGGGGTGGAGGAGCTGCTGGCGGTGCTGGGCGCCTATGCGCCGCCGCCCAAGCCGGTGAAGGCCGAGCGCGGGGGCGCCGAGACCCACGTGGCGCCGGGCGAGGCGGAGGTTTCGGGGTTCGTGTTCAAGGTCCAGGCCAACATGGATCCCAACCACCGCGACCGCATCGCCATGCTGCGCCTGACCTCGGGCCGCTTCACGCGCGGCATGAAGCTGAAGGTGCAGAACACCGGCCGACAGCTGTCGGTCAACGCCCCCATCATGTTCATGGCCGCCGAGCGCGAATTGGCCGAGGAGGCCTATGCCGGCGACGTCATCGGCATCCCCAACCACGGCGTGCTGCGGGTGGGCGACAGCCTGTCGGAGAGCGGCGCCCTGCGCTTCGCCGGCCTGCCCAACTTCGCCCCGGAAATCCTGCGCCGCGTGCGGGTCAAGGACCCGCTCAAGGCCAAGCACCTGAAGAAGGCGCTCGAAGGCCTGGCCGAGGAAGGCGTGACCCAATTGTTCCGCCCGACCTTCGGCGCCGACTTCATCGTCGGCGCGGTGGGCCAGCTGCAGTTCGAGGTGATGCAGGACCGCCTGGGCGGCGAATACGCCCTGGACGTGGTGTTCGAAGCCTCTCCCTACGGCGAGGCGCGCTGGATCGCCGGCGACAAGGCTGACCTTGAGGACTTCGTCGGCAAGCACCGCTCCGCCATGGCCGAGGACATCGACGGCGAGCCAGTCTATCTGGCGAAGTCCGCGTGGGACATCAACTACGCGGCGGAGCGGTATCCAAAGGTGCGGTTTTTGCGGGCGAAGGAGCGGGGGTAGAGCGCGCGCGGGAGGACCCATCCTTAAGTCCATGGCGAGCATCCTGCTTCCAGGTCCAGCCAAGTCAAGGCTCGGCTTCGCCGACCGCGATGCGGCGGCCCGCAGGGCCGGCCTTGAGTTGGCTGGGCCTGGAAGCTCCAATCATCCATGGATTTCAGGTCGAGATGGCTTTCCCGCGAAGGATGACAATTGAGCGACCCTTCCCCCTCGAGGGGGGAAGGGCAGGGTTGGGGGTGTTCGCGCGGTGGGTTCCGTAGATGGCGCCGGAGGCGGTCCGCCTCGAGCGCTTGCCCTGAAAAATCCAGCGGGCCTCACCCTCACTCCCGACCTCTCCCCCCTCGAGGGGGAGAGGGGTTCAGTTGCGCTTTTCGATCTCCGGCAACAACGCCGCCGCCAGCCCCAACGCCGGCAGGAAGGCGCACAACCGGTAGACGAACTCGATGCCCGTGTGGTCCGCCACCATGCCCAGCGCCGCCGCGCCCAACCCTCCCACCCCGAACGAAAACCCGAAGGACAGGCCCGCCACCATGCCCACCTTGCCGGGCGCCAGCTCCTGGGCGAACACCACGATGGCGGGGAAGGCCGAGGACAGGATCAGGCCGATGATCACCGTGAGCGGCCAGGTCCAGAACAGGGGCGCGTAAGGCAGGATGAGGGTGAAGGGCAGGGCGCCCAGGATCGAGAACCATATCAGGGGCTTGCGTCCGAAGCGGTCGCCGATAGGGCCGCCGACCGCCGTGCCCACCGCCACCGCCGCCAGGAAGGCGAACAAGTGCAGCTGCGCGGCCTGCACCGACAGGTGGAACCGCTCGATCAAAAAGAAGGTGTAGTAGCTCGACAGGCTGCTCAGATACAGGAACTTGGAAGTGATCAGCACCATCAGGATGAAGATGCCGAACGCCGCCCGGCCGCGCGGCAGGGGCGGAAACTCGGCCCTGGCCTTGTTCGCGGCGGTCAGCCGGGCCAGGCCGTGCTGCTTGTACCAGACCCCCACGTTCCACAGGATGGCGCCCGACAGCATGGCCATCAAGGCGAACGCCGCCAGGCTCGACTGGCCCCAGCGCGCCACCACCACGGCGGCGGCCAGCGGCCCCAGCGCCTGCCCGGTGTTGCCGCCCACCTGAAACATGGATTGGGCGAAGCCGTGACGTCCGCCCGAGGCCATCCGCGCCACCCGCGAAGACTCCGGGTGGAAAATGGAAGAGCCCATGCCGAGCAGGCAGGCGCCGAGCAAGAGCACAGGATAGGCGTGGGCGACGGACAGGACCGCCAGCCCGGCCAGGGTGAACAGCGTCCCGCCGGGCAGGGCCAGAGGCATGGGCCGCTTGTCAGCGTAAAGTCCCACCAGGGGCTGCAGCAGGGACGCGGTGACCTGGAACACAAAGGTGATCAGGCCGATCTGGCCGAAGTTCAGCCCCAGGCTGGCTTTCAGATTGGGATAAATGGCGGGCAGCAGCGACTGCATCATGTCGTTGAGCATGTGGCAGAAGGCGATGGCGAAGATCACGCCGTAGACGGTGGTGGTCTGGACCGCCGTGGGGGACGGTCCCGCCGCCTTATCCGCCTGTCGTGTCGCCTGCGCGTCCATGATGCTCACCCCGTACTGACGATCCGCGCCCGCATATAGGGCGCCCGGACGCCCGGCGCACCGTCCGCGTCGAAAGCCGTCGCCTGGCGCAGCAAATGATTGACAAACGTTAACCTTTTTCGCTCCGCTGCGGCTTCGCCTTTGCTCCTTAGGCGATGAACCCGCCTCGGCCGTCCCGATGCGGGACAGGGTCCTGGAGCGGAGTCGCCCCGATGTTTGAGTTCAGTCGAGATTTGAAGCGCTTGCTCGCCGCCGACGGCCCGCGCGATGGCCTGACCGGGGGCGACGCCTCGCTGCTGGAAATTCTCGATTTGCGACTATTGCAGACGGAAACCAAGGCCGGCGACATCGCCGCCGGACGCGTCAGCGCGCGCGATCCCAGCCAACGGCGCCTGGACGCCGCGCGCATCTGGCGCGAGCTGGCCCGTCGCACCGGTGATGTGCTCGCCCTGCGCCGCGCCGCGCAATCGGCCGAAAAGGCCGCCGAGGGCTTCAAGCGCGAGGGCCGCGTGCGCGGCTGGGCCGCCGCCCGGCTGGAACAGGCCGAGGCCGCCATGCTGGGGGCCGATCTGTTCGGCGACGACGGCCTGAACGCCGCCGCCGAGACCGCCCTGCGAGAGGTGCGCAAGTCCGCGCCGTCCTGCGCCGTCGCCGCCATCGCCTGGGGCCGACTGGCCCGGCTCGAGGCGCGCCAAGTCCTGATGTCGCCAGACATGAAGGACGTGCTGGCGGCCATCGCCGCCTTCGACACCACCATCCTCGCCCTGGAAGGCCATCTGCGGGCGCGCTCCGTCGGCAAGACCGAGGTCGCCCGCCTGCGCTGCGACCGCGCCGAGTTCCTGATCGGCGCCGGCGCCCGCTTGAAGGACGTGCACTTCTATCGCGACGCCATCGCCGCCATGGACAAGCTCGCCGGACGGCTGGACCCGACCTATGAGCCCCTGACCTGGGCCCGTGTGCGCGAGCTCTCCGGCGGCGCGCGCGCCGCCATTGGCGAACTGCACGGCCATATCGAGGACGTGGCCCAGGGCATCGAGTTGATCACCGAGGCGCTGGACGCCGCCGGCCCGGACCATAGCCCGCTGGATTGGGCGCGCACGCAGCAGGCCCTGGCCTTCGGACTGCAGTCGCTGGGCGAAGCCAGCGAGACGGACCGCGCCTTCGAACACGCCCTGGGCGCCTATGAGCGCGCCCTGTGGGCCACTGGCGACCAACCGGCCCTGACCCTGCGCGCGACCCTGGCGCACAACCGCGCCGGCTGCCTCGCGCGCCGGGCCGAGCTGGCGGCGGACGTCGGACTGTTGGACGAGGCGGTGGACGCCCTGAAACGGGAACTGAGCGGCCTGGCGCCGGGCGCCAATCCGGTGGGATGGGCCGTGGCCCAGCTCAATCTGGCGCGTCTTTACGAGGCGCGGGCGGAATTGCCCGGCAGCCATGGCGACGAACGGGGTTCGGCGGTGCTGGCCCTCAGCGCCGCCCTGGACGTGTTCGGCGAGCACGGCCTGCGATCGCTGTCGGACCAGGCCGCGCGCGGCCTGGAGCGCCTTACGGTTCCGCAGGCGGCGGCGAGCTGACTCTACGGATTATTGTAGGAATAGGTGCTCGTCGTTGTCCCGCCGGATGACGTGGACGAGGACGTCGCGCCTGTCGTTGGGTTGCGAAGACGCGGCGGCGCCGCCACGGCGGCTTGATCCTCGCCGGCCAGATCGATGGTGGGCGAATTGTCCGGGGGCGTGGCCATGGCCTCGGCCACCGCGGGGCTGAGCGCCAGCACCGAGGACTGCGCCTGGGGGACCGGGTCGGGCGTCAGTCCATATTCCCTGTGCAGCGAATAATAGCGCGGCGTCTGGGCTTCGCTCGATGCGGACTGGGGTTCAGCCTGGGCGGTTTGCGTCTGAGGCCCGGATTGCTGCGCCGGCGCTGCTGGAGCCAGCGTCTGTCCCTGGACTGGCTGGGTCGGGCGCGCCGGAGGCGGCGCGGGATCGCCGCGATTGTCATAAAGGCTGGTGGGCAGTCTCTCGGCGGGCGCGGACGCCAGGCGTTGCGGCGGCGCCTGTGGGGCGATCGGGGCGGATTGGATGCGACCGCCGTTGGCCGAGCGCACGGCCTGGCCGGTGCTGGTGTCCAGCAGTTCCGGGCCGCGCAGGCCATCGGAGGACGTTTGCGGTCCGCGCAGGGCGTCGACCTTGCCCGTCCAGCTGAGCAGGGTCGGCTGGACGCCGCGCATGCCTCGGCCGCCGACCGCCATGGGATCGATCGGGCCGTAGCGGTCCGGCAGGGCCTGGGCGCGGGTCGATAGCGGCCAAAGTCCCAATGAAAGAACCGCGAAGGCTATGGCGGACTGACGCATCAAGCGCTCCGGCGATGACAGATCGCCCGGCCTAAAGCCTTAGAGTCGCCCGATTAACCAGCGGTGAAGACTCGGCCTATTTGAGCCAATGCCCGGTTCAAGCGTTACGGCTGTGGGTCCAGCCGAACGGAGCGTGCATGGCGATCGACGATGATGTTCTGAGGCGCCTGCCGCCCACCCCGCTGGACAAGATCGTGGGCCGGGTTCGCGACGGCGACTTGCTTCTATGCGCGGGCGACGATCCCTTCTCCCGCCTGATCTCCTGGTCGACCAAGAGCCCCTGGACCCACATCGCCCTGGCCTACCGATGGTCCTCCATCGGCCGCGTCATGGTGTTTGAAAGCGTCGAGAGGGTTGGGGTGCGCGCGGTGCCGCTCAAGAGCTTCATCTCGCGCAGCAGTGAAGGCAAGCAGCCCTATCCGGGCAAGATCCTTCTGGCGCGTCATGAGCAAGTGGCCGAGCGCATAGGCGTCAAGGGCTCGGCCGCGGCTCAACGTTTGGCGGACGTGGCCGTGGACCGGTTCGGCTATCCGTTCGCGCCAGGAGAGATCGCCAAGATCGGTCTGCGGATCATGCTGGGCGCGGCCAATATCAAGCTGCCCAAGAGCCTCGGCCCACGCAAGGAGTTCATCTGCTCGGAATATGTCGGCAAATGCCTCCAGACCTTGGAGATCGAGATTCCCTGGGACGGTCTCGGCTTTCTGGCGCCCGGCGATTTCGCCGCCTGTCCCCAGGTTCATGCGATCGCGCAGATCAAGACGCTTTAGTGTCGCCCATCAACGCCCGCGCCAGCGCCTCAGCGCCCAGGTCTCCAGCGCCTGGAACAGGGCGTGCGCCGCCGCGCCCATCAGGCCCAGCAAAAGCAGGGCGGCGAACATCTTGGCCGTCTGCAGGCGATTGGCCGCTTCCAGCAGACGCCAGGCCAGGCCCTGCGAGCCGCCTGAACCCGAGACGAATTCCGCCACCACGGCGCCGATCACCGCCAGACCGGCGGCCACCTTGTGGCCCTCCAGCAGGAACGGCAGGGCGGAGGGGAGTCTCAGGCGACGCAGGGTTTGCAGCCGGGTGGCGCCGTAGAGCTTGAACAGGCGCTCAAGGTCCGGGTCGATCGCCTTCAGCCCTGTGATGGCGCCCGAGAAGATCGGAAAAAAGGCCACCAGGGCCGCTAGCCCGATGACCGCCCGCTGCGGGTGGTCTAGTCCGGCCCAAATGTTGACCAGGGGCGCTATGGCCACGATGGGCGTGACCTGTAGCACCACCGCCAGAGGGCGCACCGCGCTTTCCAGCCACGGGCTGAGCGCCACCGCGAGGGCGAGGGCCAAGGCGACGAGGCTGGCGATGATCAAGGCGCTCAAGGCCATGCCAAGCGTGGTTGCGGCCGAGGCGAACAGGATCGGGGCATTGTCGATCAGGGCGATGACAACGGCGGACGGCGCGGGCAGCAGATAGTCTGGCGTGGCCAGGACGCGCACCGTTATTTCCCACACCGCCAGGATCGCCGCGACCAGAACCAGGGGCGCCAGCCCATGATGCAGCCGGTTCATGCGGCCATGGCCTGCTGCAGAGCGGCGGACACCTGCTCCACCTGCTCGCGGAATCGGGCGCTGGCTCGGATATGCTCGGGACGGGGCAGGGGCGCGTCGATGCGCGCTTCATAGGCCAGCCGTCCGGGGCCGGGCGTCATCACCAGCACCCGTCCGGCCATGAACACGGCCTCCTCGACGTTGTGGGTCACGAACACGATGGCGGGCCGCGACTCCGCCCACAGGACGTGGATGTCCTGGGCCAGGGCGCGGCGGGTGATCTCGTCCAGAGCCGCGAAGGGCTCGTCGAGCAGCAGGAGGCGCGGTTCGGTGACCAGGGCGCGCGCCAGCGACACCCGCATGGCCATGCCGCCCGAAAGCTGGGCCGGCTTGGCGTCCCGCGCGCCCTTGAGCCTGACCCGCGCCAAGGCCCCTTCGGCTTTCGCGCGCGCCGCCTGACGGTTCGACCCCGCCAGTTCCAGAGGCAGGGCCACATTGTCCAGGGCCCCGGCCCAGGGCATCAGGGTGGCGGCTTGGAACACCACCGAGGTCTCGCCCCGTCCCGCCGCGCGTTCGACCCGGCCCGACGTCGGCTGTTCGAGCCCCGCCAGCAGCCGAAGCGCCGTGCTCTTGCCGCAGCCCGACGGCCCGACCAGCGCCACGATCTCGCCCGGCTCAAGCGTCAGCGAGAATGGCCCCAGCGCGCGCCCGCGCCCCGGATAGTCGACCTCCACGGCGTTCAGGGCGGCGAGCGGCATCAGGCGATCGCACTCACTTGGCGGGCGTCACGAACTGCAGCGTATAGCCGGCCTTGTAGTCCATCGCCTTGGGATAGATCCCCGCCGCGGAGGCGAACTGGAATACCTGGGCCCAGCGCTGATCGCTCATGGCGCCGATGCCTTCGGTCTTGGCGTCGTCGCCGTCGACGATGCCCTTCTGGCGCATCTTGGCCCGAGCCTGCTCCAGCACGTCCTGCGTCATGTCCGGATTATCCCTGAGGATCAGCGCGTCGGCGGGCCGGGGATCGCCGTAGAGATAGGCCTTCCAGCCGGCCGCGGAGGCGTCGACGAAGGCCTTCACGGCCTGCGGGTGCGTGGCGATCAGGCTGTCGGTGGCCAGGGCCATGGCGGCGTAGCCGGGATAGCCCGCGTCCGCCAGCAGGAACACCGCCGGCTGGACGTGGCCTTCCTTCTCGATGGTGTAGGGCTCGGAGGTCAGATAGCCCTCCTGGATCGCGCGCGGATCGCCCAGGAAGGTGGCGTTGCTGTGGGTGTATTTGCGGATCTGGTCGTCGGTGAACCCGAACCGGGCGCGCAGCCAAGGCCAGAACGAGGTGATGGCCGCATCCGAGATCAGGATCGGCCGCCCCTTCATGTCGGCGAAGGACGCGACGCCCTGATGGGGATGGGCGATCAGCACCTGCGGGTCCTTCTGCATATAGGCCGCCACGGCCTTCACCGGCGCGTGCTCCTGGGCGAGGTTCAGCACGATGAAGCTGTTGGAGCCCACGCCCATGTCCACCGCGCCCGACGCCAGCAGTTGCGGCACGTTCACCGCCGGTCCGCCCTGGATGATGGTCACGTCCAGTCCGCGCTTCTGGTATTCGCCCGTGGCCAGGGCCTCGTAGAAGCCGCCGTGCTCGGCCTCCGCGTGCCAGTCGGTGGCGAAGCGGATGGGGACCAGCGCGGGCCCGGCGGCGGGGGCCTTGGCCTGTTGCGGCGAGCACCCTGCCAGCAGGGCGGCGATGAGCGCGGCGCCCAGGCCCAATATCGTTGATCGGTTCATGCGCGGCGCCTGTCCCTATGCTCAAGGTCAAGGTTTAAGGCGGCGGCGAGCGAGTGTCATCCTTTGCGAGGACGCGGGACGTCGCAAAGGATGGCCGAATCGGCGGAGGACGGGGATAAGGGGATGGCCGTTGAGCGGCTTTCAGCGCTCCGGTCCGAGCCGCGAGAGGAAACGGCCGTCAGTTTGCGGCCTTAGGCCGCTTCCTCTCGCCAGTCCCGTTAAGGACGAAGCGTCCAGCTCCCCATCGCCCCGCTCCGCGCCTCGTTTCCGCTTGCGCGGTCGATAGCTGGAACGGTCTCGGACGCCGCCTCCGCTCCCGCCGGAACACCCAGAACTTGCGCTCAGGGACCGCCCGCCGGAGGCTTCGGCCATCGCCGGTTCCTGGCGGCTAAGCCCCAGATTGCGCTGGGATTTTCCGGCAGGAGCGGTGGTTCGCCTTGGCTCCGAGGTCAGGATGTCACAGCCGTGGCCGTACGCAATCGGCCCGCCCGGCAAGCCTGTGCTCGAACCGGTGCAGGACCGGTGCGAAGGCGGTGGAAATACGGGGATGTTTTAGAAGATCACGAATTCATATCAGTGAGTTGTGGTTTATCCACAGGTTCTGGATGACGCTATGGCTCGAGGCGTCGCGGCGCGCGTTGGAACCGCCGCGACCCGCTTGCCCTGTTTATTCCCCTGCAAGACATCTGTGCGATGTTCGATATTCGGGGGCACGATGATCGCGATCTTGGGAACCATTGAGCAAGATCAGGTGATCGCGGGGCTCGCCGCCAGCGGGCTGGCGGAGTCCGGCCGACTTGTCGTCATCTCGGTTGAAGCCATTCGCCTTCGGGTCGGTGATCGCTGGCGCATGAAGGAGCCCACGGTCTGGGAATTCGCCCGGCGGGAGTTCAGGACGCTGTTCAGCCCAGTCGATCAACTCCTGCGGCTCAACGACTGTTGCTATCTGCTGGTTCAACCCGATCAGGCCCCGGCCTGCGCCCAGGGACGGTCGATCAATTTCCTGCGCAATATTCTGCATTTCTTTCTGGGTGAAAGCACCCTGCCGGACATGTCAGTCGGGCGGGTTGTGCGCATCCACAACGGCGAAGTGACACAACAGCCCTTGACCATCGAGGAGTTGGCGCTCGCGGAACGGGCGGTCCCCGGGCTTGATATGACTGTCAAGGCGTTGTCGGAGGGGGTCTCGACCGCCTCCACATCAGATGTTGAGCGCCCGCTCGTCGTGCACTTCAAATCGTTTCCCGTGTGGTCGCGGACAAAGAACGCCATCGTGTCCCACCGTCTCAGGCCCGAGGTCTTTGCACGCTCGGACAACGGTGGCTTGCAGCGCATGGACGCGGCTGACGCCTCGATCCGCGAGATCATCGGCGTGGACCTTATCGTGCTGGACGAAGCCCTCAGCCGGCTGGCGAACGCGGCGCCGGGCGCAAAGTTCGGCATCCACGCGCCAATGCACATTTCGACCATGAACTCCATGCCGGGTCGTCAAGCCGTGTTCGCTCGTCTGGCCGCGGCGCCGCCGGACGTCAGCAAGCGATTGGCGATCAGTCTTCGGGGCTTGGCCGGCGCGCCGCGTATTGTTCTCGACATGGCGGTCGGCACGCTTCTTCCCTTTGTACTCGGCGTGGTTGGCCAGGCGCCGAGCCTGGAATTCGATGCGAGCGCCTGGCAACGCGCGCGGCTGTCGGCGATTTCAATCGATCTGTCGCTGGCGCCCGCCGCCGAACGAGGCGATCTGCCTCGCGTCCTTGGGCGCTTCGCGGCGAATGCGTCCGGCGTCGCCGCTGGACTGATCGGCCATGGAATCTCCACGCGCGCCGAAGCCTTTGCCGCATGGTCCGCCGGGTTCACGGACCTATCCGGCGAATTTCTTGGCGACGCCGCCGACTTGCCGGGGCCAATGCGATTTGAGGCGCAGGATCTTTACAGAAAACGCGCCGCGCCCGTTAGGCCACCTTTGCCTCAGGTGGAAAAAGCCCACTGACCTGTCCGACCAGCGCCTTGATATTCAGCGGCTTTTTCATGGTCACATCGGCGCCGAGCTGCTTGGCCAGGTTCAGGAAAACGGCGGGGTCGATCCGGCCGCCGCCGGTAATGGCGAGGATCTTGATGTGCGGCCACGCAAGCCGAATGTCGCAGATCATCTCGACGCCCTCCTTCTCGGGCATGATGATGTCGGTGATCACCAAGTCCACCTTGGCTTGCTCGAGGATCAGGGTGCCGATCACGCCGTCCGGCGCCTCAAGCACAATGGCCCCGGCGGCCTTGAGCGCCCTCGCGATGAGTAGTCGGATGCCCGGCTCATCGTCCATGACGAGCACAGTTTTTCCTGTCAACATTTTCATTACCTATAAACACGAGGTCTGTATATTAGCTCTCTAAAACAAGTGATGTCTAAATAATTAAATGATTTGAGACTTTATAATATGTCCGGTTTGGGTCGATCTTCCAGCCGATATACACGAGAATTTGTTGGGGAGTTGCGCCGATGCACAGAGCGACCCGCGGCGTGGATACGCTCGTATCGACCCGGCCCGACCGATCCGGCGAATTGGCGCTCGACGCATTGCGTCCCGTCGCCCAGCGGGCGGGGCGCCTGGCCGAGGCCCTGTTCGGCGCCATGGAAGCGGACGTCGTCATTGTCCATGACGGCAAGGTCTGGCGCGGCAAGCACAGCCAAGAGCGCACGGACGATGTCGTCGCCGCTCAAATCGCCATGTCTGACGAAAACATCCTGTGGATCGCGGATACGCACGAACATCCGGTCTGGCGCGACCATCCGCAAACACGCGGGCCTAGTGGCGTAAGGTTTTGCGCCGCCGCGCCGATACGCCTGAAGAGCGGCTTTCGGCTGGGCGCCTTGCGGGTGTTTGACAATCAGGCCCATGCGTTCGACGAGGGCCTCGCAGCGTCCTTGCAGGATCTGGCCGATTTCGTGGCCGATGAGTGCGACCGGCTGGTCAGCTATGAATCATGGATGTTGCGGGAGTTGTTCGAGCAGTCTCCGGGCTTCATGGCCGTGTTCAACGGCCCGGACCATGTCTATGAAATGGTCAATCCTGCTTACATCGCTCTTGTGGGGCCCAGGCCGATGATCGGTCTGCCGGCCAGGGAGGTGCTGCCCGAACTGGCCGATCAGGGCGTGCTCGGTCTGCTTGATGAGGTGATCAAGAGCGGACGGGCTCACGTCGGACAAGGCTTGTCCTTTATCCTTTCACGCCGGCCCGGAAAACCGGAACGGGTGTTTGTGGACTTCGTCCTGCAGCCAATCTTCGATGTGACGGGAAATGTCTCCTCCATTTTTCTGCAGGGCAACGACGTCACCGAGGAAAGGCGAGCGTTTGACGATCTGCAGGCCAGCCAAGCCGAGCTGGAAGCGGCCCTTGCCGCCAACCAGGCCATCTTTGACAACTCGCTAGACGTGATCTGCGCGATCAGCGGTGGCGGTTTGTTCACCCAGGCCAGCAAGCACGCCGCCGATCTGTGGGGCTATACGGCGCAAGAGCTGGTCGGACGGCCCTTCATGGACTTGGTGCACCCCGACGATGTCGAGTCCACATCGGCGATGCATGGTCAGATTATGAGCGGTAAACAGACGATCGGGTTCCAGAACCGGTACATTCATAAGGACGGAACCCCTATTCCCGTGATGTGGTCGGCGGCTTGGTCGGCGCGACACAATACGGTCGTCGCCATCGCGCGAGACATGCGCGAAAACCTGGCCAAGGAAGAGCGGCTGCGGCGCGCGCAAAAGATGGAGGCCATAGGCCGTCTGACCGGCGGCGTGGCGCACGATTTCAACAACCTTCTGACGATCATCGTCGGCGGCGCGGAGGTGTTGGTGGACACCCTGGAGCCGGGCAGCGAGGCGCACGACATCGCCAAGCTGGCCTTGGGCGCGGGCGAACGGGGCGCCGATCTGGTCAACCGCCTGCTGACATTCTCACGCGCCCAGTCATTTGATCCCCTCGCCTTGAGCCTGGAGGCCCTGTTTTCTGACCTGGAGCCCTTGGTTCGGCGCACCATTGGGGAACATATCCAGGTGCATTTTCGAGCTCAACCCGAGCTCGCTTGTCTCGCGGACCGCACCCAACTCGAATCCGCGCTCCTGAATCTGGCGATCAATGCTCGCGACGCCATGCCGGGCGGAGGGATCCTGACGGTTGAAGCCCAGAGCGTGGATCTGATAGCCGACGACGCCGAGCTGTTGACTCCCGGTCCCTATGTGCACCTTTCCGTTCGCGACACCGGATGCGGCATGGACGCGCAAACCGTTGAACGCGCAATAGAGCCGTTTTTCACCACCAAGGACGTCGGCAAAGGCACTGGATTGGGCTTGGCCATGGTTTATGGCTTCGCCAAGCAGTCCGGCGGCGGGGTGCGCATTCGATCAAATCCGGGCCAGGGGACAACAGTTTATTTGCTACTGCCCGCGGCGGTGGGTGCGGCGGACGTCGAGCCCGCGGAATTACGGCCCATCCCAGAAGCCGGAAAGGCCAAGATTCTGGTGGTGGAGGACGACGATATGGTGCGGGCGCATATCGTGCGGATGTTGCGCTCCATGGGCTATGGCGTAGTCGAAAGTGAAAACGGCGCGCGCGCCCTGGAAATCCTGCAGAACCGCGAGGATCTCGACCTGTTGCTCACCGATGTCGTCATGCCCGGCGGCATGAACGGATTTCAGCTCGCCGACGAGGCCCGCCGCTCGCGGCCCGACCTGCGCGTGCTGTTCACATCCGGTTATGCCGAAGCCCAGCTGGCCGACGCCGGGCAGGCCTACTCGGAGGCTGACCTCCTCCGTAAGCCCTACCGGCGGGCGGACCTCGCCAACCGGATGGCCCAGGCGTTGAAGGCATGACTGCGACGAACCCTTGCTATTGCCTCGCCTTCGGCTGCAGCAGCCCACGCTCGGCCACATCGGTCTCCGAGGGCGAGACCGGATCCGCGTCGCGCCACAGCCAGCGCATCATGGCGGGAAGGATCACGCCGCCGTACTTCTGGCCGTGCAGGTTCACACTCCAGGAATAGTTCACGTCGTAGCCCTTCTGGGTCAGGGCGTTCATCAGTCTGACGTTCTGATAGAACCAGTCGCGCGTGGTGTCATAGGGCGCGCCGACCCGGCCGCGGTGGTCGTTGCGGCCGTCGGCCATGAATACGCGCAGGGGCTTGCGCTTGGCCTGCAGGACCGAGTCCGCGTAGGCGTTGCCCCCGCGCATGTTGATGAAGCTGCCGACGTTGCTCAGCACCTTGTGGAAGGCGTCCGGCCGCGCCCAGGCCACGCCGAAGGCGGCGATGGCGCCGGAGCTGGACCCGCCGATGCCGTGCATCTCGGGGTCCTTGGAGATGTTGTAGTCCTTGTACAGGGCCGGCATCAGCTCCTCGGTGATCACCCGGGCGTATTTGTCGTTGGGGGTGTTGTATTCGGTCACCCGGTTGGTGGTCCCGTCGCCCCAGCCGGTGGCCGGGCTCGGCTCGACCTGATCGGGCCGGCGGCCGGGGTTGATGAACACGCCGATCATCACCGGGATCTCGCGGCGGTAGATCAGGTTGTCCATCACGTTCTGGGCGCGCAGATCGCCCTTGGGGTCCATGAATCCCTGCCCGTCCTGGAACACCATCAGGGCGGCGGGCTTGGCCGGATCGTACTGGGCGGGGACGTACACCCAGTAGGTGTGCTGGGTGCCGGGGAACACCTGGCTTTGGATGACGAAGGGCCCGCGGACTTGCCCCTTGGGCACGCCGGGCTGGGGCATGGAATCGGGCCCCAGGCGGTATTGCGAGTTGGGATCCGGGCCGGCCGGCAGGATCCACTGCGGCGCGTCGTGGTCGGCTGGGGGCGCGGCGGCCGGCTGTTGCGCGAACGCCGTCGGCTGGGCGCAGGCGAGAGCGAGACCCGCCATCAGCGAAAGGGTTGCTGTCTTCATGATCAAAGATCCTCCCAATTCAATTTCAGTGGATAGCGCGCGGCTTATTGGCCGGCGGCGGGTTGCAGAAGGCCCCGGTCGGCCATGTCGGTGGGATCGACGGACACCGGAACCGCGTCGCGCCACAGCCAACGCATCATGTCGGGGAAGATCACGCCCATGTACTTGCCCCCGTGCGTGTTGACGCTCCAGGAGTAGTTCACATCATAGCCCTTCTGGGTGAGGGCCTTCATCATGCGGACGTTCTGGTAGAACCAGTCCAGCTCCTCGTCCCAAGCATTATGGTGCGGACCTCGATTGTCGTTACGGCCATCCGCCAGGAACACGCGAAGGGGCTTTCTGTCGCTGGCCAGGACCCGATCCGCGAACACATTGCCGCCGCGCATGTTGACGAAGCTGCCGACGTTGCTGAGCACCTTGCTGAACACGTCCGGCCGCGCCCAAGCCACGCCGAAGGCGGCGATGGCGCCGGAACTGGACCCGCCGATGCCGTGGTCGTTGGCGTCCTTTGAGATGTTGTAGTCCTTGTAGATGACCGGCAGCAGCTCGTCGGTGACCACATGGGCGTATTTGTCGTCCGGCGTATTGTATTCGATGTCGCGGTTCGTGGTGCCGTCGCCGCCGCCGGTGGTGGGGCCCGGCTCGATCTGGTCGGGCCGGCGGCCCGGATTGATGAACACCGCGATCATCACTGGAAGCTCCCGGCGGTAGATCAGGTTGTCGAGCACGTTGGGCGCGCGCACGTCGCCGTTCGGGTCGATCAACATCGCCCCGTCCTGAAACACCATCAGGTCCGTGGGCTTGGATCGGTCATACTGGGCGGGAACATAGACCCAGTAGGTGTGCTGGGTGCCCGGAAACACCTTGCTCTGGATGACGAAGGGTCCGCGGATCTCGCCCTTGGGCACGCCCTCCTGCGGCAGGGAATCCGGTCCCAGTCGGTACTGCGAATTGGGCGCCGGGCCCGGGGGCAGCGGCATCGGAACTTTTCGGGGAAGGGGCCCGTTGGCCGGCGGCGGTGCTGGCGACTGCGCCCGGGCGGCGGCGGGCGGCAGGGCGAGCCCTAGAGATACAATGGCAAAAAGCGACGCGGTTAGTCTGTGCACGAACGCGAACTCCCTAGATTTTCGCCGCGACAGGCCGGCGTTTGCCGAGTTGTAACCTGACCGGGCGTATGGTCACAGACCCATTTCCCAAGGAATGGCGTCGTGGGGTCGCGACGACCTTGATCGCGCCGCGATTCTGACGCGCCGGCGTGATGGGTGTAGGCTGGGCTTGTGGAATGACAATGGACAGCGGCCCCGCCAGACCGGTTCTCCTCAGGGACCTCAGCGATCTCGGCCGACCGGGCCGGCGGTCCAGCGGCGCGCGCCTATTTGGCTGGATATTTAGCATCGCCGCACACGTCTTGGCGCTGACGGGCCTGCTGTGGGTTCACGCCGACGCCCCGCCCGAGCCCGAGTCCCCGGTGGTCACCGCCAGTCTCGTGTCCCTGCCCCAGCCCGATCCGACCCAGCCTCCGGCGCCGGCTGATCCTTCACCGGCGCAGGCCGGCGGACAGCACAGCGCCATCAGGCCGACGCCTGCTCCGCGCGAGGCGCCGGTGATCCTGCAGGCCGCCAGGACGCCCAAGCCCAACACCTCGGACCTTCTGACCGACGCTCAGATCGCGGGCGCCGCGAACGCGGGCGAGGAGGGCGGGGGCGGCGGCGGGGGCGCTTGCGACATGGCGCGCGCGATCCAGCGGGCCCTGCGCCGCGATCCCATGGTGCAGTCCGCCGTGATGGACGCCCACCGAAGCGGCAAGGCCATCCTGGTGTGGAACGGCGATTGGGTCAGGAGCGGCGATCAGGACGGCAAGGGTCTGGCCGCGGTGCGCGAGGCTATCCTGTGGGAGGTCGGATTCGCCCCCGAGACCTGTCGCCGGCAACAGGTGCGCGGCATGGTCATGTTCGTCCTGAACGACGGCGTGACGCGCCTAGCCCTGGGGTCGGGCCAATGGCGCTGGTCCGACCTTTTGACGCCCGGCGCCATGGGCCGGGACCGATAGACGGCGGGGGACGCCGCGCACAGCATCCCCCAACCCTTTTTAGTTCAGGACGATGACCACCACGCGGCGGTTTTGCGCCCGGCCGGCCTTGGTCTTGTTCGACGCGACCGGCGACTTGGAGCCGTAGGAGATGGTGGCAATTCGGTTCAGCGCCACACCCTGCTGGTTCATGAACAGGCGCACCGCTTCGGCGCGCTCTTCGCCCAGACGTTGGTTGGCCGCTTCCGATCCGGTGGCGTCCGTGTGACCCTGGATTTCGACATAGACGTTGCGGTTATCGGTCTTCAGCTTCTGCACGAAGTCCTGCAGCCGGGCCTGCGCCTCCGGCGACAGCTGGGAGCTGTCGGGCAGGAACTTCACGGAATCGTCGGACAGCACCATCGAGTAGAGGAACTTGCCCTCGGCCAGCTTGCCGGCGGCCTTGGCGCGATCCAGCGCATCTTGAGTGGCCTGATCCAGTCGGCCCAGGTGCGCCTGGTGGGCGTCGAGCTGGGCCTGGGCGGCCTGGCTGGCCGCCTGGGTCGCGGCCTGAGACTTGGCGTCTTCGGCGCTCACTTGCTTGTTCACGAAGTCTTCGGTCGCGCATCCGCCGAGGGTGAGGGCCCCGACCGCGAGAGCGGCTAGGACGAGGGCGGATGGTCTCAGTTTTTGCATTGATGGATCTCCGATCGCCTCTGCCTTGGAGGTCAAGGCGAGGGCGTTGTTTTAGTCAGCCCGCAGACAGAGTGAACTGCGACATCTTTTCAAGAGAAAACGTCGGATCGGTTGTGCGGCTCACGCGCCGAGCGCCTCCTTCTTCTCCTCCAGCGCGAGCCAAGCTTCTTCACTGACTGAAAGTTGTGCGCGCGTTGCCTCCAGATCGGCCATGATCCGATCAAAGCGCGCGCGATCGCGGGTGAACAGAGATGAGTCGTCCAGGTCGGTTTCCAGCATCCTGATTCGTTCCCCGAGCCGGGGGATCAGGCTTTCCAGCTCCTCCAGCCGCCGGGCGTCCTTGAACGACAGCTTGACGGCCTTGGTCGCCGGGGCCGGTCTGGCCGGGGCGACCGCGGCCTTGGCGGCGGCCGGTTTGGGGTGGGACAGGAAATCCGGATTCTGGCTCTGGAAATCGCTCCAGCCGCCGGGCGTCTCGACCACGCCGCCGCGCCCGTCCAGGGCGATGGTCGAGGTGGCCAGCCGGTCGATGAAATCCCGATCGTGGCTGACCAGGATCAGGGTGCCGTCGTAGTCGGCCAACAGCTCCTCGAGCAGATCCAGGGTGTCCATGTCCAAATCGTTGGTGGGTTCATCCAGCACCAGCAGATTGGCCGGGCTCGCCAGGGCGCGCGCCAGCAGCAGGCGGTTTCGTTCGCCCCCCGACAGGCTGGCGACCGGCTGGCGAAGTTGGCTGTCGCGGAACAGGAAGTCCTTGGCGTAGGCCGCCACGTGGCGCGGGCGTCCATGCACCATGATCTGATCGCCGCCCGCCGGGGCCAGGGCCTGCCACAGCGTTTCATCGCCTGAAAGGGACGCGCGCGCCTGGTCCACATAGGCGACCTGCAGATTGGAGCCGAGAATCACCGTCCCGGAGTCCGGAGGGATTTCGCCCAGCAGCAGCTTGAGCAGGGTGGTCTTGCCCGCGCCGTTGGGCCCGACCACCGCCACCCGGTCGCCGCGCAGGATGCGGGTGGAAAAGTCCTTGAGCAGGACCCGTTCGCCGCCGCCCGGGGCCGGCCAGGCCTTGCTGATCGCCCGGGCCTCGATCACCCGCTGGCCGGACAGGGCGCCGGACTCCACGCCCAGGCTGAGCGAGCCCTTGGCGCCGCGCAGGCGCTCAGCCTTCTGTTCGCGCAGGGCCAGCAGCTTGCGGCGGCGGCCTTCGTTGCGGGCGCGCCGGGCGGTGACGCCCCGCTCCATCCAGCGTTGTTCTCGCTCCAGGCTCTTGTCCAGCCGCCGCGCCTCCTCGGCCGCCTGGTTGGCGATTGCGGCCGCCCAGTCGTCAAAGGCGGCGAACCCCTTGTCCAGGCGATAAAGCCGGCGATTCTCCAGCCAGAAGCTGCGTTGCGTCACCCGTTCCAGGAACGCCCTATCGTGGCTGACGATCAGGGCCGCGGCGCTGCTGTCAGCCAGCATCTGCTCCAGGGTCTCAATGGCGAAGATGTCCAGGTGATTGGTGGGCTCGTCCAGCAGCAGGACGTCGGGATGTTCAGCGAAGGCGCGCGCCAGGGCCGTCCGTCTGATTTCGCCGCCCGACAGGCCGTCGGTCCCCTTGCCGGG
>Ga0302279_10003719_pt1 | contig 18690 bp, 23 predicted proteins | sample III_Bog_N3_3_FD_194541 | JGI IMG/M metagenome (GOLD analysis project Ga0302279, IMG submission 194541) | Peat permafrost microbial communities from Stordalen Mire near Abisko, Sweden - III_Bog_N3_3 | ecosystem: Environmental > Terrestrial > Soil > Wetlands > Peat | place: Sweden: Abisko...
GCGCACCAGCGTCCAGGCGACGATCAGGCCCAGCGGGGCGTTGACCAGGGCCGCCAGGGCCGAGACCCCGAAGCTGAGCCGCAGCGCCGCCAGCACGCGCGGGTCGGTCAGCGTGCGCCAAACCCCATCCAGCCCCAGCTCCCAGGGTCTGAGCGCGAGGGCGGCCAGTGGAATGATGACGATCAGGCCGAGGTAGGTCAGGGTTACGCCGAGGGCGAGCGGAAAGCCCGGCAGCACCGACGGCTCGCGCCAGCGCCAGGGACGCCGCGCGACCACTCCCCTGCCCGCGCCGACCGCCGTCGCGTCGATCATGCTCCCAAGGCCCTTGCTTCGCCGCGCCGACGCCAAGAGAGCGTCGGCTGTTCCCAGCGTCGCTCTACTGGGACAATTCCCATCGGTGAAGTGGGTTTAAATTCGTTCTCGGATCAGAAAAACTGATCGCGCCTCGGACGTCAGACCTTCAGCTTGGCGAAATAGGTCTCGGCGGCGGCCGGGAACCGGCCGGCGCGGACGTCGTCGGCGTAGGCCCGGGCGGCGCGGCCGATCTCGCCCTTCAGGTCGGCGTAGCGGCGCACGAACTTCGGCGTCCAGTCGAACAGGCCCAGCATGTCGTCGGTGACCAGGATCTGGCCGTCGCAGCCGGCCGAGGCGCCGATGCCGATGGTCGGCACGTCGATCGCCTGGGTGATCTCCCGCGCCAGCGCCTCGGCGACGCCCTCGACCACCACGCAGAAGGCGCCCGCATCGGCGGTGGCCTCGGCCTCGGCGACCACCCGGGCCCGCTCGTCCTCGGTGCGGCCCTTGGCGCGGAAGGCGCCGTCCACGTTCACCGCCTGCGGCCTCAGCCCCACGTGGCCCATTACCGGCACGCCCCGGCGGACCAGGTAGGCGATGGTCTCGGGAATGGTCGGGCCGCTTTCGACCTTCACCGCCTGGCAGCCGGTCTCCTTGAGAATCCGCACGGCGTTGGCGTATGCGGTCTCCTTGGCCCCTTCGTAGGAGCCGAACGGCATGTCCACCACCACCATCGCCCGGCGCGACGTGCGCATCACCGCCTGGCCATGCAGGATCATCATATCCATGGTCACGCCCACCGTATTGGGCAGGCCGTGCAGCACCATGCCGACGGAGTCGCCGACCAGCAGCAGGTCGCAGACCTCGTCGAGAATTTCGGCCACCGGAGCGGTGTAGGCCGTGAGGCAGACCACCGACTCGCCGCCCTTTCGGGCCGCAATGTCGGGCGCCGTCACACGACGGACGGCGTCTTGACGCTGGGCGGACATATCAGATCTCCCGAATACCGCGGGCTAGGCCAAGGCCGGCCGCCACGACCGCCAGGGCCGCCGCCATCCAGATCACCTGGCCGTTCAACGCCACCCCAGCCGGCAGGAGGCCCTGCGGAATAGCCTGGGAGACGTGCTGGAGCAAATAGGCGTTCGACTGGGCGCTCAACGCCTGGATATGACCGATCACCCCGGAACCGAGGATCTGGGCCGAGCCGATCACCCCGCCGGCCGCGCCCATCACCCCGATCAACAGCCGCCGGGCGGTCCAGCCGCGGTCCAGCTTGTCGACCACCTGCAGGGTGAACAGGTCCGCGTCGCGCATCGCCGGGGTCTCGGCGAACATGCGTTCCAGCCTGCCCTCGAAACTGGCCTCAGCCATGGACCTGCCTCTGTTGGCCGCCGTCGCCGTCCGGCGAGAGCCGACGCCTGAGTTTATCCAAACCACGTTTGACATGGGATTTGACCGTTCCGAGTGGCGCATTCAAGGCCGCCGCGGCCTCGGCATGCGAGAGTCCCGCCCCGTAACAGAGCGAGACGCAAATCCGCTCGGCCGGCGCCAGCCCCTGCAGGGCCTCGTCCAGGTCGATCCGGCTGACCGCTCCGCCCTCGCCCGCGCCCGCCGGCGTATCGGACTCCTCGCCGGCCTGCTCGGCCATCAGATCGGCCCGCGCCTCGCGCCGCCAGCGCTTCACATAGAGCCGGGCGGCGATCCGCTTGACCCAGGCCTGGAAAGTGCCTTCGCCGCGGAAATCGCCGATCTGTTCGAAGGCGGCCAGGAAGGCGTCCTGGGCCAGATCGTCGGCCATGGCGTGATCGGCCCCCATCCGGCGCATCAGGCCGCGCACCGACGAACCGTGCCGGCGCACCAACTCGCCGAACGCGGGCCGGCCACCCGTAGCCGCGAGGGCGACGAGTTCCAGGTCGTGAGCACTGGCCAGGACGGGCCCGGAGGTCACTTCAATCCCCTTCTCGCGCGGCGATGGGGTCTATGAAGACGGAGAGGTGGACTTGGCGGCGCCGCGGCTGAGCAACCACAGGATCAGGTAGGCGACCCCGATGAAACCGGGGATCGCGCCGACCCCGGCGACGATGCCGCCGGTGACCGCGCCGCCGACGCCGCTGGCGAAGGAGATGCCGTAGTCGAGCCCGGCGCCCAATCCCGCCAGTCCAAGGCCGACGGCGATCAGCACGACGGCGCGGCGCAGGTCGCCGTTCACATCGCTCGTCGCCATCGCCACGGGCTCGGTCCGTTCGACGCCGCCCCCCTGCAAGGCGGCGATCAGCTCGGGCGGTACGGGCTGGCCCTTCTCGTAGCCAAGCTTGATCGCCTCATACATCCGCTGGCGATCACGCGATCGGATGTACCTGGGACCGACCGCCAGGCCCAGGATCAGCGCCAGCACGAAGCTCCAGAAGATCAGGAACTTCAGGACGCCGACGAATTCATCGAAGCCGTGGAAACCCAACATGGCTCTTCCATCTCTTGTTCTTCGGGCGTTGTCCCCGCCCCGGTATGACAGGAAGAGGCTAGCGCGGGTGCGTTCGGATGCGAAACTCGGGATGAAATCTTCGTAAGGCCTTTCAGGCCACGGCGGGCTTCGGATGAAAACTCCGGACCGCCATGAAGCCGAGCAGGATGGCCGCCAGCAGCAGCACGCCCTGGGCGACCAGGAACGGCGGCTCCGTTCCGTTCGGCGCCAGGGCGTTCAGCGCCGGGATCTTCTGGAACGCCTGCACCACGGCGACGAAGCAGTTGAGGTAGAGCGCCGCCGTCGCCGAGATCACATAGGCCGGCCGCCAGACGCCGGCCATCCGGCGCACGTAGCGGGCCCAGATCGCCACCGCCAAAGCGACCAGCGAGATCGCCCCCACCACATGCGGCGGCCCGAAGCTGGTCGAGTGGAAGAAGTAGCCGGTGACGCTGGTCAGCACCGTGGTGATCAGGAAGAGCGCCGTCCCCGCCCGCAGGTTGCGGCTGCCGATCATCGCCAGCAGCGTCACCAGGCCGGAGAGGATCGCGACCAGGCAGATCGCCACGTGTAGCTTGGTGAAGGCGGCGACGGATAGTCCGAGGATCATGACGTGTCCCTTTGAGCCTCGCGGCGCACGGTCACGCTAGCACGCGGGCGCCGGGTGGGCGAACGGCGGCGAGCAACGGGGGCGTCAGGACGCCTGCTCCACCGCGATCGAGCCGGCCGGCAGCGGCTTCAGCAACTCGGACAGCCGCTCGGGATCGGCGGCCGGGCTCAGCCACTCGGCCCACGACGCGGGCCTGAGAATGACGATCTGCCGGTCATGCAGCGGGATCAGGTCCGGTCCCGGATCGCAGGTCAGCAGGGTGAACCGGTCGTCGCGCACCAACCCGGCGACGCAGAACAGCTCCTCGCCGGCCAGGGTGCAGCGCCATTTGGTCTTCGGATACTTGGTCCCGGTGAACTCGAAGAAATGCGTCGCCAGCACGAGGCAGCGTCCGTGCGTGAACCGCCGGTTCTCCGAGCGGAAGTTTATCACCGGCCCCGCCTTCGGCCGCCCGGGCGGAAACCCCCAGCGCAGGGTGTCCAGCCGCACCCCGTCCTCGAAGGCCCGGATCACCGGCGCCGGATCGGTCGGCCGGATCTCCTCCAGCGCCGCCAGGTTCGGCGCCGCCTCCGGCCACCGAAACGGCAGCCCCTGGTCGCCGAACAGTTCGACCAGGCGGTGGTGCGGGGAGTTATAGCCGTAGCGATTGCACATGCCGCGCCAACCTAGCGCAGGTCGGCGGGCGCGACCTAGTTCCGCCGCGAATGCTATGGAAGAGCCAGGTTGCGGCGCTTCATAGGGGCCAGCGGAACTTGCGGACCATTGCGGTCATCGCGCTGAAGGGCGGGTCGGGGAAGACCACGGTCGCCACCCACCTGGCGCTGGCCGCGCACCGGCGCGGGGTCGACACCCTGGTGGTCGACATCGACCCGCAGCGCTCGGCCGACGACATCCTGGGCGCCCGGACCGACCCCGGGCCGACCTGCGTGGTCTCCACCGGGGCCAAGCTGATGGCGGCCAAGTTCGCAGCTCTGGGCGCGGGCAAGCAGCTGCTGGTGATCGACACCCAGGCCGGCGCCCTGGAGGACGTCAGCGAGGCGGTGGTGCTGGCCGACCTGGCGGTGATGGTGGTGCGCCCCACCCTGCTCGACATCGCCGGCCTCGCCCGCACGCTGCAGCTGGTGCGCAGGCTGGGCAAGCCGGCCACGGTGATCGTCAACCAGGCCCCGACGCCCCGCGAGGGCGTCGAGCCGCCGTTGGTCAAGCGGGCGCTGCGGGCGCTGGCGTTCATGAAAGCCCCGGTCGCCCCGGTGATCGTGCGCGCCCGGACCATCTACCAGCTGGCCCTGGAGACCGGCCGCTCGGCTGAGGAGATGGCCGACCCGGCGGCGGCGCGGGAGATCGCCTCGCTGTGGCGGTTCGTGGAAGGTGAGCTGACGGCGGCGGGGGCGGAAGCCGCGTCGACGTAGCTACTCGGCCAGGATCTCGACCCGGCCGCCGCGTCCCGCCAGCAGGATCTTCGCGGGCCCACCCTGGATGGCCAGCTGATCCAGCACCTGCCCCCAGGTCTTCAGCGGCGCGGCGCCCTGTGGGTCGGCGATCACCAGCCACCGCTCAGCCTCGTGGCCGGACGGCAGGTCGTCCGCCGCGCCCAGCCCCCGCAGCAGGCATTGGGTCACCGTCAACAGCGCCTCGGCCTGGCCCGGACCCGGATTGTGCACGAAGCCGATCACCTTCGGCGCACGCAGGGAGACGCCGTCGACCCGCCGCGCCCGAATCTGATTGCCGCAGACAACTTCATGAAGGTCCAGCGGCGCCCCGCCGGCCATGCCATCGCCAACCATGTCAGCCAGCGCGGCGGCGGTCTGTCCCGCCAGCCGGATCGGCGCGGTAACGGTCAAGATCACCGCCTCGCCGTCCGGGATGTCCGGCGACAGCGTCGCCTCCAGCTGCCGGACCAGCCGCAACGCCACCTTGTCGAACCGCGGCCGGGGCGTCGCGACCCGCCCACCGGGCCCGGCGTCGATCGCCGAGACCACGACCGCGATCCGCCGGCCCTCGACGCTCAGCCAGGCGTCGGGCGCGACGCCGTCCGCCGCCGACCATGTCGCCGCGAAGCGCCGCTCGACGGCCTCGACGGCGCCCTGCTTCCGGCTATCCAAGTGGATCATGCGCCCAGCGTAACAGGCCGAGACGCCGCGATCACCCTCTCAGCCCTTGCGTGTCGACGATCCGCGCGCTAAATACTGAACCATATGGTTCAGTATACAACCACCCGCCTCGACGTCTCCTTCGCCGCGCTCTCGGACGCCACCCGCCGCGGCGTTCTGGAGCAGCTCGGACGCGCGGATTCTTCGATCACGGACCTCGCCGACAAGTTCCACATGACCCTCACGGGCATGAAGAAGCACGTCGGCGTGCTGGAGCAGGCCGGGCTGGTGGCCACTGAGAAGGTCGGGCGCGTGCGCACCTGCCGGCTCGGCCCGCGCCGGCTGGCGGAAGAAACCGCGTGGCTCGAGGCGCACCACCAGCTCTGGGCCGCCCGTTTCGATGCGCTGGACGAAATCGTCGAGGAACTGAAACAGAAGGAAGAGGCCGATGGACGCCACGGCAAAGACTGATCCCACGTCCGCAACGAACCGCACGAGCGTGGAGCGGGCGTCCGAGCGCGAGCTGGTGGTCACCCGCACCTTCAACGCCCCGGCGCGCATCGTCTTCGATGCCTGGACTAAGCCCGAACTGATCATGCGGTGGTGGGCGCCGAAGTCGTTCGGCATCACCTTCATTTCCTGCGAGACCGATGTTCGTGTGGGCGGCGGCTACCGCTACGTGTTCGGCCACGCCTCCTCCGAGCAGCCCCTGGAGTTTTTCGGCCGCTACCTCGAGGTGACCCCGCCCTCCCGCATCGTCTTGACCAACGATAAAGGCGGCGACGGCGGCGCCATCACCACGGTGACCTTCGAGGAACGAGGCGCCGAAACCGTGGTCGTCTTCCGCGACCGCTACCCCTCGAAGGAAGCCCTCGACGAGGCCATCGCCTCCGGCAGCACCAGCGGGTTTGCCGAGACGTTCGAGCAGCTGGACGCGATTCTGGTCACGCTGGGCGGGGGCGTGGGCATCTGAATCCGCGGCGAATTTACTCGGCCGATTGGAGGCGCATCTTGCGGCCCCTGGGACGAGATCCTGAAAAGCCCCCTGCTCTGGCGCTTCCGCTTCGGCGGCCCGGACATGGAGCGCCTGGTGAAGGGCCGCGAGCGCATCTTCCTCGACCGGTTCTGGAACGAGTTCTCGGCCGACCCGAAGAACTTCGACGAGGCCAGCCGCGTCCACTACGCCGCCCTCTACGCCCGGCCCCACGTCATGCACGACGGCTTCGAACAGTTCCACGCCTTCGACGAGGACGTGATCGACAACCACGAGTTCCTGAATGGCCCGCTGACCATGCCCGTGCTGGCGATCGGCGGCGAGAAAGTCCTTCGGCCCGATGATGGCCGTGGTGGCCAAGGCGGCGTTCACGAATGTGCAGGGGGTGATCATCGCCCACGCCGGGCAATGGGTGATGGAGGAGAATCCCACCGATACGGTGGCGGCGGTGGTGGGGTTTCTGCAATAATGGCGCTGCGACCGCTGTCGAGCTGACCGCTCAACACGTCCTTAGCTGTTTCAACCGCTGCTCACCGCCCCACTAACAAGCGGAGCAATAGCCAGGACGCGGCGGGGCGTCAGGCCTGAAAGTCCGTCGAGTGGGCCATCTCGCGGCTCGCTTCATGGTCGGCGCGCAGGTCGTCGATCTTGGCCCCAATGTTTCGATAGGCGTCGCCGCCAAGGATGATCCGGTGGGCCTTGGAGTCCGACTTGAGGGCCGTGAAGATGGCGCTGGCCGCGCGAACGGGATCGCCGGGGAACATGTCGTCGCCGATATTGGCCATCGCCTTACGGAAGACGCCGGAGGTGGCCGCATAGTCGTCGATCTTGCGGCCGGAAAACCTGGTCCGGTCGCCGAGGCCGGTCCTGAACGAGCCGGGCTCGATCAGCACCGCGCGCAGGCCGAGAGGCTCGATCTCCTGCCAAAGCGCCTCTGTGACGCCTTCCAGGGCGAACTTGCTGGCGGAGTAGAAGCCGTTGACCGCAAAGCTCGCAACGCCATCCATGGAGGACATATTCACGATCGTGCCGCGACCACGCGCCCGCATCGCCGGAAGGGCGAGGCGCAGGAGCGCGACGGCGCCGAAGAAGTTGACCTCGAAGATCTGCCGATAATCCGCCTCGTCCTGTTCCTCGATGGCGCCGACGAAGTCGATGCCGGCGTTGTTGACCAGATAGTCGATCGCGCCGAAGCGCTCCTCGGCCTGACGAAGGGCCTCGACCCGTTGTTGGGGGGCACAGACGTCGAGCCTGACAGCCAGCGCGGTTTCAGGGAATGACGCCGCGAGCGCCTGCATCGGCGCCACGCTGCGCGCCGCCAGGACAACCCGGTCCCCTTGCTGCAGGATATGTTCCGCCAGCGCATAGCCAAGCCCGCTGGAGGCTCCTGTGATCAGCCACGTCGAATTGCTCATTTGAAAGGCTCCATTGGTAGTGGGGTGATGGTCGCGGCGACTCCCTCAGGATGCGACCGCGAAGTCAGTCGAAACACTGAGGTCGCTCCATTGGCGGTCCGCCTCGGCCTTTCGGGCGTCGGCGCTCTCGACGATCCTGACCGCATCGCTGCCGAGCAGTAGACGGAGCGGCGGATCGTCCATGCCGACGACCTTGAGGATCGCCTGGGCCGCCTTGGCTGGGTCGCCGGGTTGCTTACCGTCGTAGTCACGCTGGAACCGCGCCGCTTGACCCACGGTGGCGTCGTATTCCGGGCGGATCTTGTGGATTGTCTGGGACGAGCCAGCGAAGTCGGTCCGAAAACCGCCGGGCTCGAAGACGGTCACCTTGACGCCCAGCGGCGCCAACTCGGTCACCATCGCTTCCGAAAAGCCCTCGACCCCAAACTTCGCGGCCGAATAGGGCGCCCGGCCCGTCGACCCGATCCGTCCTCCGACAGACGAGAAGTTGAGGATGTGGCCTGAACCCTGGGCGCGCATGATCGGGATCGCGGCCTTCGACAAGTGGATCGGCCCGAAAAGGTTGGTGTCGACCTGCGCGCGGAAGTCCTCGATGCTGGTGTCTTCGATCGGGCCGAGGTTTCCATAGCCGGCCACATTCGCCACCACATCCAGTCGTCCGAAGCGTTCGACCGCGGCGTTCACCGCGGCCTTCGCCGCGCCAAAGTCGGTCACATCGAGTGGCCGCAGGATCACCTGGTTGGCGTACTGATCGGACAGGTCCTCAAGGCCGCGGGTGTTTCGGGCTGTGGCGACGAGATTGTCGCCGGCGCCAAGCACTGCTTCGGCGAGTGCGCGGCCGAGGCCGCGCGAACTTCCGGTTATCAGCCATGTCTTGGACATTCGTGCCTCCATCGGGTTGGTGAGGCAGATGTGACACCGCGATACTGATCTGATAAGCCGATCAAAATGGCGCAAGCTGATGTGAAAAATCGCGCAATTCGGGCGAGCCAGCTGGAGCTCGAAGCCGTGGTGGCCGTCGCCCGGCACGGTGGTTTCCGGGTTGCGGCGCGCGAGCTCGATATGTCGTCCTCGGCGCTCAGCCACGCGGTGGCGGCGCTGGAGGCGCGCCTGGGCGTTCGCCTATTCAACCGCACCACGCGCAGCGTCGCCCTGTCCGCCGAAGGCGAGCAGTTCGTCGCGGAAGTCGCCCCGGCTTTGGCGGCGATCCGCGCCGCCATGGAACATATCGATGAACATCGCGCCGAACCGGCAGGCGTCTTGCGTTTGAATCTACCGCTCGGCGCAGGGCGGATGATCCTCGCGCCACTGGTGTTCGAGTATATGCGCCGCTATCCGCGGGTGGCGGTGGACATGGTGACCGAAGGGGCGATGGTGGACATCGTGGGGCACGGCTTCGACGCGGGCGTGCGGCTCGAAGAGTTTGTCCCGCCCGACATGATCGCCGTAGCGATCACCCGTCCGATACGCTCTATCGTCGTCGGCTCCCCCGCCTATTTTTCGGGGCGCAGGCGGCCAAAGACTCCGGCTGAGTTGGCCCAGCACCGCTGCATTCGCCGACGCACGGGGAACGGGACGATCTATCGCTGGGAATTTGAAAAGCGCGGTGAAGCCGTCGCGATGGACGTCCCGGGCCAGTTGATCCTCGACGACGGCGACCTGATGCTGCAGGCCGCCCTGGCTGGGGAGGGCTTGGCCTATCTCTCTGACATCGCGACCGCGACCTCGGTCGAAGCCGGCCTCTTGCTGCCGGTGCTGGAAGACTGGTCGCCGCAATTCCCGGGTCTTTGTCTCTACTATCCGAGCCGCCGCAACATTCCCGCCCGGTTGCGCGCCTTCATCGATCTGGTCCGCCAGCAGGCGAGGTGAGCTTCACGCTTCCAGGCTGAGGCTCGGCTCCTAGGCGATCCGAAGGCCAATGGATGATGTAGCCGCAAACGTCACATATATCCGATAATATATGTTTTTATTGACATTTCTACCGACGACCTACTCCCACTCGATCGTCCCCGGCGGCTTGCTGGTCACGTCGTAGACCACCCGGTTCACGCCCTTCACCTCATTGATGATCCGGGTCGCCGCCTTGCCCAGCACCTCCCACGGGAACTCGAAGAAGTCGGCGGTCATGCCGTCGGTGCTGGTGACGGCGCGCAGGGCCAGGACGTCTTCGTAGGTGCGCGCGTCGCCCATCACGCCGACGGTCTTCACCGGCAGCAGCACGGCGAAGGCCTGCCAGATGGCGTCGTAGAGGCCGGCCTTGCGGATTTCGTCGAGGTAGATGGCGTCGGCCTTCTGCAAGGTGGCGACCTTATCGGCGGTCACCGCGCCCGGGATGCGGATGCCGAGGCCGGGGCCGGGGAACGGGTGGCGGCCGACGAAGGCGGGCGGCAGGCCGAGCTCGACGCCGAGGGCGCGCACCTCGTCCTTGAACAGCTCGCGCAGCGGCTCGACCAGCTTCAGCTTCATCCGCTCGGGCAGGCCGCCGACGTTGTGGTGGCTCTTGATCACCGCCGAGGGGCCGCCCCGGGCCGAGACGCTCTCGATCACGTCCGGATAGAGGGTGCCCTGGGCGAGGAACGCGGCGCCCTCGATCTTCGCCGCCTCGCGGTCGAACACGTCGATGAAGATGCGCCCGATGGTCTTGCGCTTCTCCTCGGGGTCGGCGACGCCCTCCAGCGCGCCCAGGAATTCCTCCGCCGCATCAACGTGGATCAGCGGAATGTTGTAGTGATCCCTGAACAGGGTCACCACCTCGTCCGCCTCGTTGAGCCGCATCAGGCCGGTGTCGACGAAGACGCAGGTCAGCTGCTCGCCGATCGCTTCGTGGATCAGCACCGCCGCAACCGACGAGTCGACCCCGCCGGAAAGGCCGCAGATCACCCTGCCCTTGCCCACCTGGGCCCGGATGCGCGCCACCGCCTCGTCGCGGAAGGCGGCCATGGTCCAGTCGCCGCCGAGGCCCGCGATGGTGTGGGTGAAGTTGCGCAGCATCAGCGCGCCGCGCGGCGTATGCGCCACCTCCGGGTGGAACTGGATGCCGTAGAGCCGCCGTCCCTCGTCGGCGATTACCGCGAAGGGCGAGCCGGCGGACGCAGCCACCACCTCGAAACCGGGCGGCACGGCGGTGATCTTGTCGCCGTGGCTCATCCACACGGTCTCTTCGTGGCCGATGTCTCCCAGGCCGGCCAGCAGCGGGCTCTGCCGCTCGATGCGGATCTCGGCGCGGCCGAACTCCCGGGCGTGGCCGCTCTCGACGGCGCCGCCCAGCTGCGCGCACATGGTCATCTCGCCGTAGCAGATGCCCAGCACCGGCACGCCCAGCTCGAAAATCCTGGCCGGCGCCGCGGGGCTCTCGGCTTCGTGCGCGCTGGCCGGGCCGCCGGACAGGATCACCGCCTTCGGGGCGAAGGCGTCCAGCATGCCCTCCACCTTGTCGTAGGGGTGGATCTCGCAATAGACGCCGCTCTCGCGCACCCGGCGGGCGATAAGCTGGGTCACCTGACTGCCGAAATCGACGATCAGGACGCGTTCGTGGTGGGCGGGGTCCGTCATGGCCGGCATGTAGTGGAGAATCAGCCCCGCGTCATCTGCGGGTGACGCTCCGCCGCGCCCTGTGCCAAGGTGCCGGAAGCGGAAAAGTGGGGAATACGGATGGTTCGGGCGTTCTGGTTAGGCCTCTTGGCCTTGGGGTTGATGCTGGCCTCGCCGGCCGTGGCCAAGCCGCATCTGTTCGACGACGACGCCGCGCCGCTGAAGATCGTCCTCACCGCGCCCTTCCCGGAACTGATCCGCAACGACAGGGGCACGGTCCTCGCCCACTACGCGGCCAGCTTGGTGGTCACCGACGGCGACGATCCGGCCATCACCCTGCCGATCCAGGTCAGCGCCCGCGGCATCTCCCGGCGGATCGCCGGCTACTGCAGTTTCCCGCCGATCCTGCTGACCTTCGACAAGGCGAGCGCCAAAGGCACCCTGTTCAAGGGCCAGAAGAAGCTGAAGCTGGTCACCTACTGCCGCACGCCGCCAGACTATGAGCAGCGCATCCGGCTCGAGTTTCTGGCCTATCGCCTCTACAACATGATCACGCCCATCAGCCTGAAGGTCAGGCCGGCGGAAGTCACCTACCGCAACAGCCTCACCGACGCCGGCGTCACCCGGTTCGGCTACCTGATCGAAGACATCAACGACGCCGCCGATCGCAACGACCGCGACAAGCTGAGCGGGACCACGCACCAGGTCTCGCTGCGGCAGCTCGACCCGCATGCCGCGGCCGAGGCGGCCATGTTCGAATTCATGATCAGCAACCTCGACTGGGACATGCTGGCCGCCACGCCCGGGACCGAGTGCTGTCACAACATCCGCCTCCTGGCCGCCCACGATGCGACGCCGGCCACCGCCACCGCGGTCGTGCCGGTGCCCTACGACTTCGACTTCTCCGGCTATGTGGATGCGCCCTACGCCTCGCCGCCGGCCAGCATCGCTGACCTGGACAGCGTCACCCAGCGCTATTACCGCGGCTATTGCGCCAGCAACGGCGAGGTCGCCTCGGTCGCCGCCGAATACAGCGCCCACCGCGACCAGATGCTGGCCCTGATCGCGAACGACCCGGTCCTCACCCAGGGGTTCAAGGACAAGACCACCCGCTACCTGGGCGATTTCTTCGAAATCCTGAACGATCCGTCGCGCCTGCAACGGATGGTCATCAACCACTGCCGGCCGAACTAGGTCCTCCCGGCGGGCGGATCCCTCCCCCAAGTTCGGTCATCGCCGGGCCTTGTCCCGGCGACCCGGGAACACAATCGTCCAGTACGGCGGCGCGCGGAGCCGCCGTCGGCGTGGCTACGGCCCGCGGCCTCGCCTCAATGCATCGAGCGCCTGGGTGGCCGGGACAAGGCCCGGCCATGACCGGATCGAACCTCGATAGGCCTCACGGCCCCGGCGGGGCGCCGTGGGGGGCCTTGATCGGGGTGTCCGAGACGTCGGCCTGGCTGTTCAGCTTGCACGGTCCCGGCGGAGCGGACGCCGCATAGGCTTTGTCCAGGTCGGCGATCTGAGCCAGGTAGGCGTCGTGCGCGGCGCCCGAGACACCCAGCGCCAGGCGATGGCCGCGATAGACCGTCGACAGCGTGTCACCTTCCTTGATCAGGAAGGCGTGCGGGTCGCTGCAGCGGTCGGGCGAGAAGATATCGGTCAGGATCACCGCGCCGTCGAAGCGGGCGTTGACCATGGTGTACTGCTTGGTGTGGCCGATGACGATGTGGCTGACGTGGTACTTGGCCAGCAGGGCCGCCACGTTCGGGGCCTCGGTCGCCTCGTCGTGCTGGGCCAGGCCCCGGTACCAGAGCGGACCCTGCTCGTTCCAGAGGATGTTCGGCGGGTCGTCGGGCTTGGTCGGTTCGTGTTTCAGCGCCGCGATCACCGCCTTGTTCATCACATCGTAGTCGTAGCCGGCGAACTGCGGGCCGATGCCGCCGTGCAGGTAGAGCGTGTCGTCGATGCGGATGATGGCGCTGTGGGTCAGCACCCACTTGCCGTAGTCGCCCTCCGTCGACCAGTAGACCTGATGCTCGACCCAGCCCAGCGGATGATCGATGTCGAACTGGGCGCGGAAGGCGGCGTCGAACACCAGCGGCGGCCCAGCCGGCGGATGCTGCTTCAGATAGTCGACCACCGCGGCGTAGTATCGATCGCGGAAGACGGCTGAATTGGCGGTGGCGAAGGCGGCGAACTCCCCGGGCGTGGTGTAGCGCAGGTCGCCCTCCATGTTCATCGCCTCGTGATTGCCGATCAGGGCGTGCACATAGCCGCCGGCCCGCTTCGCCTGCGGCTCCAGCTTCATCAGCAACTCGACGATCTTGCGGGTGTCGGGCGCCCGGTCGGGGACGTCTCCGACCTGCACCAGGTGGGTGCTCCCGCCGCTCCAGTTGTCGTGGGAGTCGATCAGCCCCGCCTGGGCCAGCATGTCGTGGAACTTCGGATAGTCGCCGTGCAGGTCGCCGAACACGACCACCTTGGCGACATTGTCCCAGGCCGTCTGTGTCGCGGCCCATGCGGTCCCCGCCGCGCTCAGCAGCATGGCGACCAGCAAGGCGGCGAGGATCCTAGGCATGCGCGCGAGCATAGCGGGTCATCCTGGCGTGCGCATCGCCGCCTTCGTCGGTGATCAACAGCGCCCCGTCGGCCAGGATCGAGGCGCCCTCGGCCTGCCGGTGGTGTTGGCCCAGGCTTCGGGCCGCCAGCAGCAGCCCCTGCCCGTCCAGCTCGACCATGGCGTGCTCGCGCCCCGCCAGCACCACCAGCCGCCCGGTCTCGGCGTCGATTTCGATCGACGACGGGTGAAACGACGCCGCCCCCACGGCATTGGCCAGCTGGGCGACCGGGATGGTCAGCCACGGATGCGCCGTCCGCTCCAGCTTGCGCGGCGACCAGGCGAAGAAGGCCACCGCCCCGTCCAGGGCGTGGGTGTAGTTGGTCTTGCAGGCGAAGATCACCGTCTCGTCGGCGAGGTGGAACGCCAGCCCCTCGATCTCGCCCACCTGATGCAGACCCGTGTCATAGGCCTCGTAGGCCACATGCGAATGGTTGAGGCCCTCGCGGAAGCGATAGAGCCGGCCCGCACTGGTGGTCAGGAAGAAGTCGCCCTCGCCGTCGATCGCCAGGCCCTCGAAGTCGCCCCGCACCACCGGATCGCCGACCGAGAAGTGCTTGACGATCTGGCCGGTGAGAATATCGATCTGGTAGATCACCCCGATTTCGTCGTCGTGGCCCATCACCCGCCCGTCGGGGGTCAGCGCCAACCCCGAGATCTCCCGCAGGCGCTTGGGCAACCGCCAGTGGGTCTCCGGCTCGGCCGCGAACAGCGACGCGCCGTAGGTGATCGGGATAGGCTGCATCGCGCGCTCCAGGCGACGAGTCGTCATCGTCGGTTTTACATGCCGCCGTCTTCACCGTACACGGATTGGCGAGAACCGGGGGTTCGTGCACATGCGGTCGCTGGCCGTCTTTCTGTTGCTGCTGATGGCGCCAGGCGTGGCCAGCGCCGGCGTACATGCGGGGCTGTTCGACGCGCCCAGCGGCCAGCTGGGCACGCCTGGCTGGGCCGGCTTCCTCGATGGCCATTTCATGATCGATTCCGTCGCCGCCCTGCTGCTGGCGTGCGTGCTCGGCGCGGTGATCGGCTACCACCCCTCGACGCCGCGGACGGTCGACACCCTCGAGGAAGCCGACCTGCCGAAGGTCTACATCATGTACGCCTTCGTCGGCGCGGTGATCGGGGTCACCGTGCGCGAGTTCGGCATGGTCATCGGCGTGGTGGTGTTCGGCATCGGCGGGCTGATCCGCTTCCGAACCGACGCCGGCAACACCCGCGACACCGGCCGGCTGATCGCCGTCACTCTGTCGGGCCTGACCGCCGGTCTCGGCCTGCCCCACTTCGCGGTGATCACCACGATTTTCACCTTCGTGATGATCTTCATCTTCGATTCCCGCCCGGCCTGCCTGATCAAGATCGACCATCTGCCCGAGGGGCGTCTGGCGGAAAGCGCCGCCATCTATCGCGGCGTGCTGGAGGCGCGCGGCTGCAAGATCATCAGCGAGCGCAAGAACTTCAGCAAAAACCGGGTCGAGTTGCTGTTCCGCCTGCCCCGCGCCGACACCCATGACGCCGTCCACGCGGCCCTCTGTGGCGTGCCCCCCGAGGTGAGCGGCCAGATCGACTGGGAAATCGACTAGCTCCGGGACGCTGCGGCCGCTATCGCCGGTCCGCGCCGCGCGGCGCCGGAGAACCGCCCCATGTACCTCGACCGCTTCCGACTGACCGACCGCGTCGCCCTGGTCACCGGCGGGGCCAGCGGCATCGGCCTGGCCACCGCCGAGGCCCTGGCCGAAGCCGGCGCCCGGGTCACCATCGCCGACCTCACCGAGCCCGCCCTCGCCTCCGCCACCGCCGAGCTGGCCGGCAAGGGCTATTCGGTCGAAGGCGTGGTCATGGACGTCACCCGCTCCGGCGACGTCACCCGGGTGGCGGACGAGCTGGCGCGCCATGCCGGGCGGATCGACATCCTGGTCAACAACGCCGGCATCGCCCGCAGCCAGACCCCGGCGGAAGAGGTCGAGGACGAGCACTGGCTGAATGTCCTCGACGTCAATCTGAACGGCAGCTTCTGGTGCGCCCGGGCCTTCGGCCGGCACATGCTGGCCCAGGGGTCCGGCGCCATCGTCAACATCGGCTCGATGAGTGGCCTGATCGTCAACCGGCCGCAGGCGCAGAGCTACTACAACGCCTCCAAGGCCGCCGTGCATCAGCTGACCCGGTCCCTGGCCGCCGAATGGGCGCCGCGCGGCGTGCGGGTCAACGCGGTGGCCCCGACCTATATCCGCACCCCGATCAACGCCTTCGCCGACCCCGACAGCCCGATGGTCAGGCGCTGGATCGACTCCACGCCCATGGCCCGCCTTGGCGAGCCGGAAGAGGTGGCCGCCGTGGTCCTGTTCCTCGCCTCCGACGCCGCCAGCCTGATGACCGGCGCCATCGTCCTCGCTGATGGCGGCTATACCTGTTGGTGAGCGTTTGGCTCCAGTCCGACCTATCGCGGCGCTGTCCGCGTCCAGGCGTCAGCGTTGGCGTTCGCGAACGCCTGGAAGGTCATCGGCGCCCTGTCGGTCAAGGCTCTGAAGTCCTCTGCCGTCCGGTCCTGCCAGCCGCCCGCTATGCTCTCATAGGCCGCCGCCATGAACATCGCGGTCCCCTGGGGCAGACCGCGCTTGGCAAACCGTTCGGCCATCTCCGCCGTCGAGATGTGGGTGTGGGTGATCGGGCGGCCGCAGGCCTGGCCGATCAGTTCGGCGACCCGGTCGTAGGAGATCGATTCATCGCCGGTGAGGGTGAAGTCGCGGTTGAGGGCGGTGGGGGCGGTCAGGGCGGCGAACGCCGCGCGCGCGATGTCGACGGTGCTGATGAACGGCACGCGGCCGGTTCCGGTGTTGGAATAAATGGTGTCCTCCGCCCGGATCGAGGCGACGAAGGGCCCTTCGCTGAAGTTCTGCATGAAGGCGCTCGGGCAGAGGACCGCCCAGTCCTCGGTGTTATCCTTCAGCCATTGGTGCGTCTGCCCCAGGCCCGGGCCGCCGGCGGGCAGCGACGCCATGCTGAGCAGGACGAAGCGGCGCGCGCCCCGGCGCATCGCCGCCTGCGCGAACGCCACCATCCGCACCGGCCCATCGTCCACACCGGTCGGCGCCACCAGATAGACCGACGCCACTGCGTCCAGCGCCGCATCCCAGGTCTCGGGCCGGGCCCAGTCGAAACTCGGCTCGCCGCCGCGCGAGGCGGCGCGATGCGCCAGACCCGCCTCTCTCAGCAGCGAGACCAGGCTCCGGCCGGTCTTGCCGGTCGCCCCTGTGACGAGCACCAGATCATTCATGCGACGCGTTCCCGTTCGCCCGCCTCAGGCCTGCGCCGGCCCGTTGAGGATGAAGGCGTCAACCACCGCCGCGCCCAACTGGGCCTTCAGCCCCTGGATCGGGTTCCAGTAGTCCTTGAAGTGAACCATCTTGCCCCCGCGCGCGCGGATCACCGAGATGTAGCGCTGTTCGTAAGGCTCGCCGGTCCTCACCGAGCGGCCGTGCCCGTCGAACTCCAGGATCACCACCTCCGGGTCGGCGGTCTCGTGTACGACGAGGTTGCTGGCGGAATCGACGCTGACGTCGCCGCCGACCTTGACCAAATGGGTCAGCACCGCGGCCTTGCCCTCCACCCGGGTCGGCATCCCCGGGCGGGCGTAGGGGAACTCCATCACGAAGTCGTCGGACATCATGTCGACAAAGCTTCTGGCCGCCGGATCGACGCGGTCGCCGAGCGCGGCGGTCAGCATGTCCACGACGCCAGGCTTGGCGGTTGGCTTGGCAGCGCTCATGGCTTAAATCTCCGTCGATGGAACAGGATCGTCTCGACGAGATAGGGCGGCCGACGATGGAACGCAACAGTTCCGTCGCAACACGCGCGACGAACGCGATGACAGCAAGGGCCGGCCGCCTCAGCGGCGCGGCCGTCAAACGCCCGCAGATCACCGACGCCCTGGCTCGGACCTTCTTCGAGGAATGGGCGCGCGTGGGCTATTCGGCGCTCAGCCTGGACGCGGTGGCCCGCAAGGCGGGGGTCGGCAAGGCCGCACTCTATCGCCGCTGGCGCTCCAAGGCCGACATGGCCAGCGACCTGGTCAAACAGCTCTCGGCCGGGGTCATCGCGCTCGCCGATCCCGGCGACCGAGGCTCGCTGGAAGCCGACCTCTACGCCGCCCTCCTGGTCACCCGCCGGCTGCTGCGCCACCCGCTGGTGCGCCGCATCCTGCCCGACCTCTACGTCGCCCTCCCGCGCGAGCCTGCCCTGGCCGCGGCGATGCGGCCGGGGGAAATGATGCGCGAGAACAAGGTCAAGGCGCTGGTCGACCGGGCCATCGCCCGGGGCGAGCTACCCGCCGACGTTGACCGCCGCGCGGCGACGGACGCCCTGATCGGCCCCCTCTACTGGCGCATCGTCGTGCTGGGCGAACGCTGCGACCGACGGCGGCTCAAGATACTCGCCCGCATGACGGCCGCCGCGATCACCGCCGGCTGATCGGCTCGCGCCGGCGGCTCCGCAACCGCTGGACTCTCAAGTCCGAGGCGAACGCCTAATAGGCCCTGCGGCGGACCAGTCGCAGCACGACCAGGAGCAAGATCGCGCCCAGCGTCGCGCCAATCAGTTCGCCCAGGAAACCAGTCCCATGGACGATGTGAAAGTAGTTGAACAACCAGCCGCCGATGAACGAGCCGATCACGCCGACGAC
>Ga0302279_10003724_pt1 | contig 18675 bp, 12 predicted proteins | sample III_Bog_N3_3_FD_194541 | JGI IMG/M metagenome (GOLD analysis project Ga0302279, IMG submission 194541) | Peat permafrost microbial communities from Stordalen Mire near Abisko, Sweden - III_Bog_N3_3 | ecosystem: Environmental > Terrestrial > Soil > Wetlands > Peat | place: Sweden: Abisko...
TGTATCCGCCTCGTCCTCCACGAGCAGGATCGTCCCCTTCATGGCGCCTCCCGCGGCGTGATCGGCGATCGGTCGAGGGGCAGCTCGAGGCGGAAGGCCTTCGCGTCTCCGTCGTCGAGCACCAGATCGCCGCGCATGGCCCGCGCGAGCGCGCGCGCGATGGGTAGCCCGAGGCCGAGGCCTTGCGTCTTGGTGGTCCGGAGCGGCTCGAAGAGCGTCGCCCGCACGCCGGCGTCGAGCGGGGGCCCATCGTCGAGGACGCGCACGATCGCGCGGCCGTCCTCGACGCCGACCCGGATGGTGACCTCGCCGCGCCCGGCCGCGCTCGTCGCCGTTTGGTCCTCGGCCCCGCGGACCTGCGACTTGATCGAGTGCATGCTGTTGTCGAGCAGGTTCTCGAGGATGGTGCGCACGTAGCTCGGGTCCGCGCTCGCCTGCACCGGGTGCTCGCACTCGAGGCGCACGACGAGGCCGTCCTCGCGCGCGAGCGACCCCATGTCGCCGGCGAGCGCGCGGGCGACCCGGTCGAGAGCCACCCGTTGAAGATCGGGCTCGCCGAGGCTGTGCATCGAACGGAGGGTCTTCAGGTGCGTCAGCGCCCGATCGGTCTGCGCCCGCGCGCGCTGCACGAGGCCCTCGCGCCCCTCGAGCCGAGCTGCCTCGGAGGCGCCGTCGGCCAGCTCGTCGAGGAGGAGGCCGAGCGCGTGCAGCGGGTTGTTGAGCTCGTGGAGCACGGCGGCGGCGAGCACCCACACGGCCTGGTCTCGCTCCACCTTCTGGAGGCGGGTTCGCAAGGCCTCCGCGCGGCTCGCGGCCTCCTCGGCGGCGGAGAGCTGTCTGCGCAGCTGGAAGTAGTGGGCGAAGACGCCCAGGAGGGCACCGGCGAGGACGGGGAAGGTGTGGTCGACGACCGCGTGCAGGCTGGCGAGCGCTCCCGTCAGAGTCCCGTGCTGGAGCTTGTCCTCCGAGAGGATGTCGAAGATCACGACGAGCCCGCCGCCCAGGACGCCGAGCGCCACGTACGCGAAGAGCCGCAGGTCTCTCGGGTGGGGCTTCGTCGTGGCGTCCGTCATCGGCTCCTCATCGTAGCCGAGGAAGCGCAGGTTTCGACGTGCGCCGCCATCATGGGTACGCCTCGGACCATCCGGCAGTTGCCGGATACGTAGCGCTGAGGTTGCCCATACGCTGCTGGCATGACACGCCGTCACGCGCTCCGCGCGTCCCTCGTCCTCGCGTGCGCGTCGCTCGTGCAGTGCAGCAGCTCGCCCGGCGGCACGACGTTCGGCGCCGGCGCAACGTGCGCCGATCTGGGCGACGCGGGAGACTACTCGGACGACGCGGGCGCCTGCTATCCCGACGGCGACGGCCTGAACGGCGGCTCCTACACCTTCGACTTGACGGTCGATGACACGGGGTTCTCCAAGAACATCCTCGCGACGCAGAACGACGCGCAGGTCACCGTCACGCTGAAGAACCTCGGCACGAAGCCGCATGGCTTCGTGGTGGGGTGCGCGAACGTCTGCCAGGTCTACCCCAACCTGCCCGCGGGGTGCTCGCCGACCGCTTGCTTTCCGTCGAACGCGACCATCGCGCCGCTCGCGCCGGGCGCGAGCGCGACCATCACCTTCGATACGCCGACCCCGGACGGCATCATCTACCCGTTCAAGTCGAGCGCACCCGGCGACAGCACGGTTCCTGGCCTGAGTGACAGCCAGGGGACGTTGCAGTGGACCTTGATGTGACCCGTCGTCCTCGCCTCGCCAGCCTGGCGACGCTCGTGGCCGCCTCGCTGTGCGTCCGGGTCGCGGTCGCGCAGCTCGTGCAGGCGGAGCCGTCGGCGCCGATCGTCGCGACGTTTCCCCCGGGTGCCCCCGCCGTCGAGACGCAGGTGGCGTTGCAGGTCGTCGTCGACGCGGCCGGCGACGTCGAGTCGGCCGTCGAGGTCTCGCGCGTGCCTGCCGACGCGCCCGACGCGTTCGTGCGGGCCGCAACCGACGCCATCAAGGCGTCCAAGTTCACCCCGTCCTCACGGGACGGTCGCCCCATCCGCGCCCGCATCGAATACGTCGTCGTCTTCCACCCCCCTCCCTCCGCCCCCCCTCCAACCCCTCCCGCCCCCCCTCCACCGGCTCCCGCCCCCGCTCCCGCTCCCGCTCTCGCTCCCGCTCCCGCTCCCGCTCCCGCTCCCACCCCCGCCGACGACACCATCCGCGTCCGCGGCATCGCCTGGTCCTCCCCGCGCGGCCTCGGCGACATCCGCGTCGACCGCGAGACCCTCACCGCCTCTCCCCGCCAGCAGACGAGCGAGATGCTGTCCGCGGCCCCCGGCTTCTTCGTCGACCACGAGGACGGCGAGGGTCTCGGCAACGACGTCTACCTCCGCGGCTTCGACCTCGACAACGGCTCGGGCATCGAGATGAAGGTGGGCGAGATCCCGATCAACGTCCCGCTCCACATCCACGGCCAGGGATACGCCGACGTCAACTTCATCATCCCGGAGGTGGTCCGCAGCATCCGCGTGCTCGAGGGGCCCTACGATCCGCGGCAGGGAGACTCCGCGATCGTGGGCAGCGCGCTCTTCGACCTCGGCGTCCCCGAGCGTGGCTACCAGGTGAAGACCAGCTACGGCTCCTTCGGCCAGGCGCGGATCGTCGGCATCGCCGCGCCCAGGGAGGCCAACGACGAGACCTTCGCGGCGTTCTCGCTCCGCGAGACCCAGGGCTTCGGCCAGGACCGCGCGTCGAAGTCCGCCTCCGTCAACACGCAGTACGGCGTCGACCTGGGCGATCACGATCACCTTCGCATCCTGGCGACCGCGTACGCGGCGAGCGGTGCCCTGCCGGGCGTCGTGCGGCAGGACGACGTGAGCGCAGGGCGCATCGGCTACTACGATGCGTACCCGAGCTTCAATTCGTACTACCCCTCCAACTGCGGCTCGGCCTCGTGCTCGCAGCCCGCGCAGGGCGTCCAGGCGGCGCGTGTCATCGTCGGCGCGGAGCTCGATCACGCGACCGATCGAGGCGCCCACTTCGAAGTCGCTCCCTGGGTCATGTGGACGAGCTTCCTCTCGCGCCAGAACTACACGGGGGACCTCGACAGCTCGAACCTCCAGCCGATGCTCGCGAGCCTGGGCGACCTCTGGCAGCTCACGAACGTCGAGACCGCCGCCGGCGTCACCGCGCGGTTTCACGCCGCGCCCATCCGGGTCGGTAACTTCCTGGAGGTCGTGACCGAGCCCGGGGTCTCGCTGCGGGCCGGTCACACCGATCAGTCGAAGAGCCTCGTGAACCCGGCCGACCTGGCGCCCTGGGACTACCGGGAGAATTATGGGCTCGACACGATCGACATTGCTGCCTACCTCGACCTCGACGTCCGGCTCTGGAAGAAGCTCCGCATCTCGGGCGGCGCGCGCGCGGACTTCCTCGACGTCTCCATCAACGACAACCTGGCAGGCGTGATCCCGCCCATCCCGACGGGCGCCCTCCAGGGCGCGTCCACCAACGTCGCCGGCGTGGCGCCCGGGCCGCGGGCGACGGCCTCGTACGAGATCATCCCCGAGCTCACGCCGGTCGTGTCGGCGGGGGAGGGCTTCCGCTCGCTCGACGCCGGGAGCCTGACCCTGTGCAACGGCCCTGCGATCAAGCTGACGGGCAGCTCTCAGGTGCCTCCCTGCGTGCCGGGTTCGCCGTACTCGGAGGTGACGAGCTACGAGGCGGGCCTCCGCTCGGACATCGCCAAGGGACGCTTCACGACCACCCTCACTGCGTTCGAGACGCGCGTGGCCAACGAGCTGGTCTTCGAGGCGGCTGCGGGGGGGCTCACCACGGAGAACGCGAGCACGCGGCGCGGCATCGTCGGCTCGTTCCTGGCTCGCCCCACGTCGTGGCTCCTCGCATCGACGGCGCTCTCTTTTCAGGGCGCCACGTTCAACACGCTGGTCTCGGGGAGCTCGCACTTCGTGCCGAACGTTCCGGCTTACCTGTGGCGCGTCGACGTCAACGCGCACGGCCAGCTCCTACGGATCAAGGACGCCCCGCTCACGGGACGCATCGGCGTCGGATACACGCTCATCGGGGGCCGCCACATCACGGACGCCATGGTCGGTCCGACGAACAACGTCCTTAACGGCCTCGCCTCGGTTCGCTACCGCTTCGCCGAGATCGGGTTCGACATGTACAACGTGCTGGGCCTCAAGTACGCCGACGACGAGGAGTACTACGTGTCCAACTGGAGCATGAAATCAGGGCAGCAGCCCGCGTCGAGCGCGGTCCACATCGTTGCCGCACCCCCGCGCACGGCGCTGGGGACCGTCTCGCTCTACTTCTGAGGAGGGGTGCCCGTCGCAGGAGAGTGGATCAGTCGCCGATGGGCTGGGGCGGCGGCAACGGGTAGAGCGCCGGCCGGTTCACAGGCACGACTGTCTCGGTGTGCTCGACCTCCTCGATGGCGCCGTTCTTCCATAGGAGGACGACGCGCCTCTCGAGGAGGCGGTCTGGATGCCCGAGGAGGCTCAGGTCCTCGACGTGTCCCTCCTTGTCGAGCGCCACGACGTCGTACAGGCGAAACACCGTCCCCTTGGGCGTGATCTCGAGGAAAGGGGTGCCGCGCCGGTACGCCGCGAGCGGGTGGGTCGGCTGACCGCCGTCGCGCATGACCTTCGCGAGGGCCCCGTGAAGGTCGAGATCACGGAGCGAGTCGCCGTCGGCGTCGTAGACGCTCGTGAGCTCGTTGGCGTTCTCGGCCATGCCGCTCTCGGAGACGAGGACGAAGTCGAGCGTCCCGTCGTTGTCGATGTCCGTGACGTAGAGCGACGCACGGTCGGGAACGCCGCGGTCCGCGAGGGGCTGCGGCGCGCCGGGAGTCGTGGGCACGACGAACCGGTCGCCTCCCTGGATGGTGTCCAGCTCGGCCTGGGTGAGCGGCGTCTTCTTGAGGAAGCGCCCGTACCGGGCGAGAAATCCGAGGTAGACTTTCCGCGGCGCCGGCGACACGCCTCTCGGGGCGAGGGCGACGGGGAGCTTCTTCGCGCCCCTGGCGTCCGTCCACGTCCCGTTGAGGCCGCCCTTACCGTCGCGCTGAAGCTCGAAGGTGCCGGTCGCGACAGGCGGCTCCGACGCCTTCTCGACGTGTCGCTCGTGGAGGACGAGCGCGCCTCCGTCCCCCACCTGTCCATCGAGAGTGGAGCCGCGGCCTTGCCCGTAGTTGCAGGTCCCCTCGAGCCGCGCCCCATCCCTCGTCAGGGCGACATCGAACGGTGCCGTCCCCCGCGTCCCACGGTACAGGCGCGTCGCCCCCGCGGGATCCTCGGTGGCGAGCTCCTCCGGCGTCGGCATGGGCGGCGCTGCGACGGGCGGCGCGGGCGCATGCGAGGGCCCCGCAGCGTCGACCGGTTGCCAGCGCACGCGTGCCGGCCGCGGCCGCGCGGGACGCCCCGCGTCGTCCGTCGCCGGAGACGGCGCGGGCTCGGCGGACGACGTGGTGCACGACGCCACGAAGAGGGGAAGCAGTGAGGCTAGGAGGAGGCGCATGCGGCGAGGCTTTTCTACCGGCATCTCCGTGGGACGTCGAACGTCTTGGCACGAAGCGCGCGCCTCGTCGATCCGCGGTGTGCCAGGCGCCCCGTCCGCTCGCCTTGGCTCAGTGCCTGTTCGAGCTCTCGCGGGGCAGGGCGAGACGGAAGGTCGTCGGCCACTCGGCGTCGCTTCGAAGGGTCAAGGTGCCGCCGTGCGAGCGGGCGATCTCGCGGGCGATGTAGAGGCCGAGACCCAGGCCTGCGCGCGGCGCGTGGGGATGGGCGCCCCTGCGAAACGGGTCGAAGATGCGCGTCGCGAGGTCGGGCGGGATGGCCTGGCCGCCGTTGCTCACCTCGAGCGCCACCTCGGAGGCAGCGCTGCCGTCGAGAAAGATCCGGACAGGCGCGTCTCCGGGGCTGTAGCTGCATGCGTTGTTCAAGAGGTTCGTGATGGCCTCCGCGAGCCGCTCTCCGTCCCACGTCCCCGTCGTGTCCCCCCGCGAGCCGAGATCGAAGGTCCGCTCCGCGAAGACGACCCCGACCTCGTCGACGGCGCGCTGGCAGGTCACGCGAAGGTCCATGCAGGCAGGTCGCACGGGGATCCCTCCGCCGAGGCGCCCCCGCGCGAAGTCGAGGAGATCCCGGATCATCGCGTTCATCCGCTGGCCGCTCCGGGCGATGCGCTCGAGCCTGAGCGCGTCCTCGCCCTCGCCTCGCCGGGCGAGGAGCTCCGCCCCGAGGACGATCGAGTCGAGGGGCTGCCGCAGGTCGTGGCCGAGGATGCCTATGAAGCGCTCGCGCATGACGGCCTCCTCGCGCAGCCGCTCCTCGAGCGAAAGGATGCGCTCCCCCGCGCGGAGCCTCGCCGCGAGCGCGGTCCGGTCGAAGGGCTTTGGTATGAAGTCGTCCGCGCCCGCCTCGAACGCCGCCGTGACGTCCGATTCGGCGCGCTTGCCCGTCATGAGCACCGTGTACACGTACGATGAGTGGCACTCCTCGCGGATCCGGCGGCACACGGCGAGGCCATCGGCGGACGGGAGCACCCAGTCGAGCAGGAGCATCCGCGGGGCGCCGTCCGTGCGCAGCACCTGGAGCGCGGCCTCGCCGGTGTCGACGACGATGGGCTCGTGCCCGAGGGCCAGGAGCGCGGCCTTCGCGACCTGCTGGTCGAACGGCGTGTCGTCGCAGACGAGAATCTTCATGGGCATCCCCGGGCGCCCTGGCGAAGATCGCGTTCGAGGGCGGCCTTCACCCTCGCGAACTCGCTGCCGATGGCGGCGACGATCGGCTGGCAGAACGGTGGACCATGGCGGAGCGACGCCTGCTCGAGCTCGCCCAGGAGGGAGCAAAGCCGCGCCGCCCCGAAGTACGCGCTGCTGCTCTTGAGCGAGTGCGCGGTGCGCCGGAGGACCTCGGGATCCTCGGCGCATCGAAGGGCCTCGAGGCGGGCGGGCGTGTCGGTCAGGAAGGTGTCGACGAGGTCGGAGACCGAGCCGGGGGTTCCGCCGGTCAGCGCCCGCAGATTCGCCAGGGCGTCGCGGTCGAGCGATGCCGCGTGCAGGTCTGGAGCCGGCTGGACCTCGCGGGCCTTCGGGACCGCGGTCCCTCGCGTCGGGCACCGGAGGAGGGCGCGCAGCAGCTCGTCCGCCCGGAGGGGCTTGGCAACGTAGTCGTTGGCCCCCGCGGCGAGGCACGACTCGCGATCGCGCCGAAACGCGCTGGCGGTGAGGGCAATGATGTACGGGCCGGCAGCGTGGCCGCAGCTCGCGCGGATGCGCCGGCTCGCGGCCAGGCCGTCGAGCACCGGCATCTGAACGTCCATGAGGACGAGGTCGTAGGCGGTCCGCTCCACGGCCTCGACGGCCGCGAGGCCGTTGTCCACGAGATCCGCCGAGTACCCGAAGCGCGCGAGCGTGCCGAGGGTCACCCGCTGGTTGGTGGGGTTGTCCTCGGCGAGGAGCACCGACAGGGGATGGCGAGCGGCGGCGGCGCCGTCGTCGGGGAGCTGCTCCTCGGCAGGGGAGGGACCTGCCGAGGGCGCCGACCTGATGCCGACGTGGACGCGGAACGTCGAGCCGCGCCCGGGCTCGCTCTCCACCTCGATGCGCCCGCCCATCCGATCGACGAGGCGCGCGCTGATGGCGAGGCCGAGGCCGGTGCCGCCGTACTCCCGCGTCGTGGAGACGTCCGCCTGCGTGAACGCCTCGAAGAGTCGACCGCGCGCGGTCGCTGCGATGCCGATGCCCGTGTCCTCCACTGCGAAGACGAACGCGTGCGACCCCGCGGACGAGGGCGCTCCTGCCGAGACCGCGAGCCGCACGCCGCCGTGGGACGTGAACTTCACTGCGTTGCTCAGCAGGTTGAGGAGCACCTGCCGGAGGCGAAAGGCGTCGGCGACGACCGTGCCCGGCACGTCCGGGTCGACGACTAGGCTTATCGGCAGGCTCTTCGCGTCGGCCTGGGCACGCGCGAGGGCGATCACGTCCCGGAGCAGGCGCGAGAGGTCGAACGGCTGAGCCTCGAGCTCGACCCGGTTCGCCTCGAGCTTGGAGAAGTCGAGCACGTCGTTCACGAGGGCGAGCAACGTCTCGCCGGTCGTCCGGAGGGTCCGGGCCATCTCCCGCTGCTCGCGGGTCATCCTGGTCGTGAGCAGGAGGTCGGTCATGCCGATGACGCCGTTCAACGGGGTCCGGATCTCGTGGCTCATGTTCGCGAGGAAGGCGGACTTGAACCGGTCGGCCTCGATGGCGGCGTCGCGGGCGGCGCGCATCTCCTCGCGGGCGCGCCGGGACTGGCGCGCCGCGCGGGCGACGAGCAGGGCGACGCCCAGGAGCAGGATCGCGTTGATGCCCGTCGCGAGCAGGACCACGTCCGACGCGAAGCGGGTGCTCGCCACGAGCGCCGCAAGGCGCGCCGCCGACACTGTCCGCTGCCTCTCGCGCATCGTACGGAGGACCGCCCGCAAGCTCTCCGCCGTGCGCCTTCGCTCGTCGTCGTTGCTCCGCTGAGCCTCGGTGTCCGCGTCCACGCGCCGAAGCTCGAGCGCGCTCGTCGACTGCGCGACTTCCTGCTCGAGGAGGAGCTCGACCTCGCGCAGCTTCAAGGTCTGCTCGGGGTCGTCCCCCAGGTCCGCGGCGAGGCTCGCGATGCTCTCCTTCGCGGAGGCCTGGCCCGATACGAACGGCGCGAGCGCGTCGGACCCACCCGACAGCAGAAAGGCGCTCACTCCTTCCTGCATCTCGTCGAGCGAGACGAAGAGCGCGTCGAACTCGTGCGCGATCGTCCGACCGCGGGCGACCGTCTCCGAGTGGGTAACCACCCTCGACGAGCTCCACAGCCAGGTCGCACCGAGCGCCACGGAGAGCACGAATGCGACGAGGAGCGCGGAGAGGACTCGACGGTTGGGGTCTTTCATGGGGCCGGCGCGCGGTGGGGCGCTGCAGGTGCCTAACACCCGGACCCTCCGACCGGCCTTACGGTCCGTCCGCCGCCGCCCGGGGGCTCGTCGGATCTTCTGGGCCGAAACGAACGAGACGCGGGGGGTCCTCGACGGTGATCCGCCTTCGGGAGGCCGCTCGGACCCGCCACCCCAGTCCTCTCCTCGCCAACGCAGTTGGCTGTTTGGGCCCGAGATAGGGTCAATTGCTCGGCGTTTTTATTCCCTTTTTTCGGCACAACTCGTGCTTTGCACGGTAAGGTCCGACAAGTGCCGGATGCGACGTTGATCCCTCTCGCCGCGCCCCGTCAGGCTTGCTACGCAGGCTTGGTAGGCACGACCCGCCTTCGTACAAAGCTGTAACCGACGCTGTAACCGCACTAGCACGTCACGCAGATCTCCCAGATCAGGAGCAACGCAATGGCCACCATCGTACCGGTCGCAACGAGCCCAGGCCGCAGCTGGTCCCGAAATCTTCTGCGCGGCGCTCTCGTCGCCAGCGTCGTCGGTGGCCTTGGCGCGGTGGGGGCCGGGTGTCTGTCCCGTCCTGTGAGCACGCTGCAGCCGGTCACGAAGACGAACTTCACGGCCAGCGTGAAGCAGTCGGCGGTCGACAAGGTCGACATCCTCTTCATGATCGACAACTCCCAGTCGATGGGTGACAAGCAGGAAATCCTGATCGCGGCCGTCCCGGACCTCGTCACCGCGCTCGTGCAACCGAGCTGCGTGGACGACACGACCGGGAACGTGATCGGCAACTGCACGCCTGACGCGATGGGCGACTGCACCTGCACGACGGGCAAGATCGAGTTCCCGCCCGTCCACGACATGCACATCGGCATCGTCACGTCGTCGCTCGGTGGTCGCGCGTCCGACGCCTGCCCCGAGCCGACGCCCAACCCGGTCAACGGGTCGGTCGACACGCACAACAACGACAACGGCGAGCTCATCAACCGCTCCGACCCGATGAACACGCAGGCGGAGAGCGCCGTCAGCGACGCGAACGGGAACTGCGGAAGCGCTTCCTGCAACTTCCTCGCGTGGATCCCGCCCGTCGCCGCAAACACGGGGAAGGCGATGCCGCCGGTGGCGGCGATAGCGTCCTCCACGACGCTCATCTCGGACTTCCAGGACCTCGTGAGCGGCGTCCACCAGTACGGCTGCGGCTTCGAGGCCCAGGACGAGGCGTGGTACCGCTTCCTCGTCCAGCCCGATCCCTACGACCACGTCTCGCGCGATCAGGGCGAGTGCATGGGCGGGGCCGCGACCGGGATGATCACGAACTCGGCGTGCCTCGTGGGCGTCGACACGACGATCCTGCAGCAGCGCGCGGACTTCCTCCGTCCCGACTCGCTCCTCGCCGTCATCGTCGTGAGCGACGAGAACTCGGGTGAGGTCGTCGACCCGCTGTCGATCGGCGGCCAGGGCTGGGCCTACATGGACGACCACTTCCCCGGAGGCCCGGGTAGCGCGGCCATGGGAACGAGCGCGTGCGGTCCCACGCCGGTCGCCGGCACCGGGCTCGCGATGAACGCGGCCGGCAACTCCTACTACACGGGCTCGGGCGTCAACGCGGGCCCGCTCAGCCCGAACTGCACGTCGTGCGGCTTCAGCAACAGCGCGGCCGTCGTCGCCGACAAGGCGGCCAACGGCAACTGCTCGATGAACGGCGGATACTACACGCAGGCCCAGGACCAGCTGAACACCCGCGGCGTCTACGACAAGCAGCGCTTCGGCGTGGATCCGCGCTTCCCCGTGCAGCGGTACATCAACGGTCTCAGCGCGAACAAGGTCCCCGACCGCAACGGCGAGCACTCGGGTGGCAACTACGTGGGTACCCCGGATTGCTCGAACCCAATCTTCTCGACCAACCTGCCGACGAGCTCCTCGGCGGACCTCTGCAACCTCACGAAGGGCCCGCGCACCTCGGACCTCGTGTTCCTCGCGGTCATCACCGGCGTCCCCCACCAGCTCCTCCAGGCTGTGGCCGGCAAGGATCCGGAGTGCTCGCCCCCGAACGTGCCCGCCGGCACGGCGCAGAAGGACTGCCCGCAGAAGGCTTCGCTCACGGCCGCCGACTGGACGCTGATGCTGGGCAACGATCCGGAGAACTACGACTTCACGGGCATCTCTCCGTACATGTTCGTGTCGATCAACCCGCGCATGGGCCTCCAGCCGCCGGGAGCCGGCGACGGAACGGACCCCGTCAACGGGCGCGAGTGGAACACCAACGCCGCCGACCAGCAGTACGCGTGCACGTTCCCGCTGGCGGTTCCGCGTGACTGCACGATGATCACGCAGGCCTGCGACTGCACCATGGGCCGGTGCGACTCCTGCGCCGGCAACGCCAACTGCGTTTGCCCCCCGCTCTGCGGCGACGGCAGCAGCGCCCCTCTGACGACGCAGGTTCGCGCGAAGGCCTACCCTAGCCCGCGCGAGCTCGAAGAGGCCAAGGGTCTCGGCACCCAGGGGATCGTCTCCTCCCTCTGCCCGATCCACACGTCCGACAACGCGACGATGAACGACCCCCTCTACGGGTACCGGCCGGCCGTCGCCGCCATCGTCGACCGCCTGAAGAACGCGCTGGCGAGCCAGTGCTTGCCCCAGCAGCTCACGCCGGACCCGACCTGCGGCGACGTGCAGTGCCTCATCCTCGAGACGCTCGCCACCGGATCGCAGTCGGACTGCTCGTCCGGCAAGTACGCCGGTCTGAGCTCGCCCGATCCGGACGTCCTCTCGAAGTTCCAGGCGTCCCAGAGCGCGGCGTGGGCCGCCAACGGCGGAGCCGATGCAGGCCTCGGCCCCGATCCCTCGACCCTGCCCACATGCCAGGTCACGCAGCTCGTGCCCCAGTCGTTCATGGCGAACGCTGCGAGCTGCACGAACACGACGACTCCGCCGTCCTACACAGTCACGAACAACGGCGTCACGACGACCGAGTACGCTTACGATGCGTTCCAGGGTGGAACGTGCGCTGCGTCCACCCAGGCCGGGTGGTGCTACGTCTCGGGCTCGGCGGCGGGCGGCTCCTGCCCCCAGGCCATCTTGTTCTCGCCCGGCGGCAACCCGCAGGTCGGCGCGCAGATCAACCTCGAGTGCATCGTCGCGGCTCCCCAGCCCAGCGTGAACGGTGGCGCGGGCGAAGACGGCGGCACCTGATAGCGCAGCACTGGCGCGGACAGCCGAATCGGGATAGGAGGCAACCTTAGCCTCCTATGCCGCCGGCCAAGAAGACGATCCTCATCATCGAGGACGAGCCGCAGATCGTGATGGGCCTCCGCGACGCCCTCGAGTTCGAGGGCTTTCGCGTGGTGGCCACGGGGAAGGGGAAGGATGGGCTGGCGCTCGCCCGCTCCGACTCCCCCGACGCCGTCCTGCTCGACCTGATGCTGCCCGACATGAACGGGTACACGGTCTGCGAGGAGATCCGCCGCTGGAGCGCGTTCGTTCCGATCATCATGCTCACCGCCCGCTCGCAGGAGACGGACAAGATCCGGGGGCTGGACGCCGGGGCGGACGACTACGTCACGAAGCCCTTCAGCGTGAACGAGCTCATCGCCCGGATCCGCGCCATCTTCCGCCGCGCGGCGCGCGGGGGCGGCGTGCCGGAGGTCCTCGACGTCGGAGGGTCCCAGGTGAACTTCTCGGCGCACACGCTGACCGTGCGGGGGGACAAGCAGCCGCTCTCGTTCTACGAGGTCGAGCTGCTCCGCTTGCTCGCCGAGCGCGCCGGGCAGCCCGTGAGCCGCGAGGAGATCTTGTCGAAGATCTGGGGACTCGAAGCGGGGCCGTCCAACCGGACGGTGGACAACTTCATCGTGAAGCTACGCAAGAAGATCGAGAAGTACCCGGACAGACCCCAGCACATCCTCACGGTGTACGGGTTCGGCTACAAGCTGGCCGTCAATTGAAGCGCACAAGTTCGCAGTAAAGCTCAGTAGTTCCTGGTAGCCTCACGCCAGTGCTCGCAGCCGACGACCTTGGCCTGAGCGGGAGGGTGATCGACGGCCGCTTCCGCGTCGAGAAGTTCATCGGCCGTGGTGACCTGAGCGTCGTCTACAAGGGCACGGATGTGCTCGACGGAAGCCCCGTCGCCATCAAGTGCCTTGCCCCGCCGCCGGGGATGGATCCATCGCTGCTCGCGATGTTCCTCGAGACGTTCAAGGCGGGGAGCGAGGCGCACCGGAAGCTCGCGGAGGGATGCCCTCACATCGCTCCCATCTTCGAGATCGGATCGACGTTTGCGGCGAAGATCTCTGCCGAGGTGCCGTACCTCGTGCGCGAGTGGTTCGACGGGACGTCCCTGGGGCACGAGCTCTTGCTCCGCCGCTCGGAGGAGAAGACGGGCCGATCGCTCCGCGCCGCCATCCAGCTCCTCGACCCTGTGGCCGAGGCGCTCGCGTTTGCCCACGCCCAGGACCTCGTCCACGAGCGGGTGAATCCCCAGAACTTCTTCGTGACGAGCGGCAAGGGCGTCAAGGTGCTGGATTTCGGCACCGCCCGCGCGCTCTACCCCACGGCCCGTGACGGCGAAGGGTCGGGGCTGCTCGCCATCAGCGCGGCGCTCCTCGCCTACGCCGCGCCCGAGCAGATCGACGCGGCCCTCGGCCCCATCGGCCCCCCGACGGATGTCTACGGGCTCGCGCTCCTCGTGCTCGAGGTGCTGCGCGATCGGCCGGCGCTGTCCGTCGCCTCGGGCTCGGACATCGTGCCGAGGATCCTCGACCCGAACGCGCGGCCGACGCCCAAGGCGCTCGGTATCACCATCGGCTCGGAGACCGAAGCCGTGCTCGCGCGCGCCGTGAAGCTCGAGCCTTCGGGACGCCAGCGCACGGCGCGGGAGTTCTGGGAGGCGCTCAAGGAGTCGGCCGTCGCCACCGAGACGCTTCCCCGGATGGCGCCGGCCGCTCCCCCGGCGAAGGCCTCGGGCCCCTCGAGCGCGCGCGGGCGACCGGCGCAGCGGCCGCCGCCCCAGCCCGAGGAGGTCGAGCCCGACTCCATGGAGGGCGAGCCCGTCCGCAAGGCGGTCGGCCCGCTCTTGCCTCCCACGCCGACTCCCTTCACGCAGGAGGCGTCGAAGATCATCGTCGCGCCGGAGCCACCTCCAAAGCCGGCCCCGCCCGTCTCGCGACGCGCGCCGACGATACGGGTCCCGCGCGCGCCGGCGCCCACGGTCGTGGTTGCACGGCTGCAGGCGCTGCCGCCGTCACCCCCCGCGGTCAGCGTGTGGAGGTACGTCATCGCGGTGGTCGGCACGGCTGCGGTCGTGGTCTCCGGGGCCGTCGGCGTGAGCCGGCTCGTCGCGTGGAGGGCAGAGACGAACCTGGCGCAGACCCCCGATGTCGCCCCCGTGGTGACGACCTCGACGGAGGCAGGAGCCGTCCCGGCCCCGGACCCTGACGCGGCGCAGGAGCCGAAGCCCTTCGACCGCGAAGCGGCCCGCCTCGCGCTGGAGGCGCTCGCTCCGACGCTCCTCGACTGCAAGCTGTCGAGGAACCACCCGCCGCACGTGAAGATCACGTTCACCCCGGATGGCGCCGCCTCGGTCGCGGCGGTGAGCCCGCCACCGAACACGACCCAGGGCACCTGCGTGGCCGGCCACTACGGGACCGCCCGCGTGGCCCCTTTCAAGGGACCGGCAGTCACGCTCACGTATCCCTTCGGAGCGCCGGGGCATTAGTCGGCGAGCGGGATCCTCGAACGCCCTCGTGGCCCCCTCCCAGCCTCCCCCCGACAATCCGGGGGGAGGAGTCCGCCGGTTCCCTCTTCACCGGGGACCGCGAGAGTCCTCCCCCCGGTTTGTCGGGGGAGGTCGGAGGGGGGCCACGCCGTCCCTGCTCAGTTCCCCGGGGCGATGAAGACGACCTCGACCCGCGCGTTGCGGGCGCGGTGCCGCTCGCTCTCGGGATCCACGATGGGGGCGTGGGCTCCCGGGGTCTCGGGCCGGACGCGGGCGCGGTCCGCGCCGCCCGCGACGAGAGCGGCGCTCGCGGCGTCTCCACGCTGGGCGTCGGCGAGGGCCTCGCGCGCGTTCGGCGTCGTGGCGTCGTGGACGACGACCTGCACGGCAAACGAGGGATGCGCGGCGGCCACGCGGCCCAGCTCTTCCAGCTTCTTGCGCGCAGGAGCCTCGATCGCCGTCCCCTTGAAGACGTCCCGCAGCGTGACGACCACGCCGCGCTCGTCCCGGGAAGGCTCCCAGCTACCGCTCGCCGCGAGCTCCTCGAGGAGAGAGTCCGCGTCGCCTCCGCCGGCGCCGCCCGTGTCACGGCGCGCGTGGGTGAGGAGGCCCAGGCATGCAGCCCGCGCCCGCGCCGCTGCGTCGATGGGCGCCGGGCGAAGCGCCTCCGCCCCGGCGAGACCGAGCCGGGCGTCGAGATCGGCCGCGGCCTTCTCGGCGTCCGCGAGGCCCGTGAGCGAGGGCGACAGCAGGCGCGCCGCACCGCAGAGGAGGCGCCCCTGCGTGGCGAGGGCCCGCGCGGCGACGAGGCGCGCTGCCTCGCGGGCCGGGTCGGCGGGACCGCTCGGCACCGGCTGGAGGGCGTCCTTGGCCACGCGCAGCTTCTTGTCGAGCTCGTCGGCTTCGCGCTCCACGTCGCTCCGCGACGCGGCGAGCTGGCGTGCCTGCTCGTCGGCGACCTGGAGAGCCGCGCTGGCGGCGGCCAGATCGTCCGTTGCCCGCGCGAGCCGCGCGAGGACGAGGGCGCGCTGGTAGGCCGCCATCGCCCGCTCTGCGTACAGGGTGGCCGCGGGGCCATCTCCCTCGGCGTCTGCCTGGCGGGCGAGGCGCCGCTCGTCCTCGGCGTGCGCGTACTGCTGGGGCGCGCGCTCCTGCCCCTCATGCGCGCCCGGGGACGACCGGACGCGGTCCATGTCGGCGAGCGACGAGCTCGCCACGACCGTCCCGCTCGCGCAGCCGGCGGCGAGAAGCGCGAGAGCCAGGGCCGCCGCCGCGTGCCTCACCGTGCACCTCCGTCCGTGCCGCCGGCGGCGGGCGCCGCACGACGAGGCCGCGCGGCTGCCGTGTTCGTCCGGACGGTCGCGCCCGCACCCAGCGTCGACGTGCGGGCGGGAGCGTCCTTCTGCTCGCGCTCCGCCGCCTCGAGCTCCGCGCGAAGACGCCCCGTGCGCGCGATGCCCTCCTCGAGGAGCGCGCGCTCACGCTCGGCGCGGGCACCGGCGTCGAGCGCGTCGACCCGCGCGCTCCGCGCCTGCTGCTCCACGTCCCCGGCACGCGCCAGGTCGCGGGCGGTGAGCGCCCACTCGAGCGCCAGCCCGTCGGAGAGCCGCGCGTGCTTCTCGTCGCCCGCGGTGCGCATCCGCGTCGCTCGCTCGAGGGCGGCGCGCGCGAGCGCCACCGGCTCGGCCGTCACGGTCTTGTGCGCGGCGTCGTGCTCGAGGACATCCAGGATCGCCACCGCGCTCGTGCGGTCGTCGCCCGTCGCCGTCGCCGCGATGCCGGCCAGCGCCAGGGACACGGCGAGCGCCCCCGCGACGGCCCGGGCCGTTACCTTCCAGCGAGACGATCCACGCGTTCCCATCGTGGATGCTCGTAGCCGTCCCCCGCACGGGCCGTCAATGAAAGTGTTAGACAGAAGCCCGTGATCTCCTTCGCGGACGTCGAGCTTGCCAGGCATAGAATTGGCGACCGCGTCTTCGTGTCGCCCTGCGCGTCCAGCGAATCGCTGAGCAAGCTGACGGGCACCCGCTGCTGGCTCAAGCTCGAGAACCTGCAGATGACCGGCTCGTTCAAGGAGCGAGGGGCGTGCAACAAGCTCATGGCCCTCTCGGCCGAGGAGCGGGCGCGCGGCGTCGTCTGCGCGAGCGCAGGAAACCACGCGCAAGGGGTCGCCTACCACGCGACGCGCCTCGGGATCGACGCGACCATCGTGATGCCCGAGACGACGCCGCTCAACAAGGTGCAGAGCACGCGGAGCCTGGGCGGCCGCCTCGTCCTCCACGGCGCCAACTACGACGAGGCCTACGAGGAAGCCCGGCGCATCCTCGTGTCCGAAGGGCGCGTGCTCGTCCATCCGTTCGACGACGATCTCGTCATGGCGGGGCAGGGTACGCTGGGCCTCGAGCTGCTCGAGCAGAACCCCTACCTGGAGGCGGTGGTCGTGGCCGTCGGGGGCGGCGGCCTCGCGGCCGGCGTGGCGGTCGCCATCAAGGAGAACAGCCCGCGCATCAAGGTCTACGGCGTGGAGACGTCCGCCATCCCCAGCATGAAGCGTGCGCTCGAGGCCGGCGGCCCCGTCACGCTCCCTCCGGCCCGCACCATCGCCGAGGGCATCGCGGTCCGGCGCGCGGGGGACCGCACCTTCGAGGTCATCCAGAAGTACGTCGACGACGTCGTGCTCGTGGACGAGGAGGAGATCGCCGAGGCCATTCTCCTCCTGCTCGAGCGCGAGAAGACGGTGGCCGAGGGCGCGGGCGCCGCTCCGCTGGCGGCGCTCCTCCACGGCAGGCTCCCCGTGCAGGGCAAGCGGGTCGCGGTCGTCATCGGGGGCGGCAACATCGACGTCAACGTCATCAGCCGCATCATCGAGCGGGGCCTCGTCAAGTCCGGTCGCATGGTGCGCCTCTGCGTGACGCTCCCCGACGTCGCGGGGTCGCTCGCGAAGCTCACACGGATGCTCGCCGAGGCGGGCGTCAACGTCGTCCAGATCCACCACGACCGCGCGTTCTCGAACGCAGCCCTGAACGAGGCGTCCGTCGCTCTCGTGCTCGAGACACGCGGCTTCGAGCACGTGGCGGAGCTGAGGGCCGCGTTGACCAGGGACGGGTACCGCGTCGAGCCTGCGGGGGACTAAAGATCCGCCATTTGTGGAAGAGCTCCGCCCTCGTGGAAGGGCTGCTACCCGTGTCACCGCCCTCGGCGTAAAGGTCCACCGGCACGCGCGCCGACGGGCCAAAGGTAGGAGAATAATCGACGTCTCGACGACTTGTGCGCTCCCGTACAGAGCAATTCGTGGCATTGGCAACCCACCGATGGTTGCGGCAGCCGACGGGTGGCACCGGCGCTGCACTCACGAGCTCATGGTGGAGGCATCCCGATGAAGCGCATGGCCGTGGTTCTCAATTTCGCAGTGGCGATCGCCCTGTGCGCTTGCTCCGGATCGAAGCAGACCGCGTCCGGGTTCGAGAACCCGAACGATCCCACGAACCCGAACGGCGCCTACGACGCAGGCGTGACCACGAACCCCGTGGGCGAGGACGCCGGCGGTACCACTCCCGGCTCGCTCGGAAACGGCAACGACACCGACGCCTCGACGACGACGATGGGCTCGTGCCAGTACATGGACGGCACCGATCACGACGGCGACGGCTTCTCCTTCACGGACGGCGACTGCAACGACTGCGATCCCAACATCAACCCCGGCGCCTTCGACGTCCCCATGAACGGGGTCGACGAGGACTGCGACGGCACTCCGGACGACGAGCCCAAGGGCTGCGACATGCAGTCCACGGTGACGCTCGACAGCTCGGACGCGACGCAGGCAGCGAAGGCCATGGACCTCTGCCGCTCGACGACGGAGACGGCGACGGGCAAGGCGCGCACGTGGGGTGTCATCAGCGCCACGTTCGTCGCGCCCGACGGCACGGACAACTGCACGAATTCGGGCTTCGGGGGCGGCGGAGGAGGGGGTGGCGGCGGCGGATCGTCGTGCGCCGGGAACGCGAACTTCCAGCTCGGGCACGGCAACCTGACGGCCCTCGGCGTCAA
>Ga0302279_10003725_pt1 | contig 18668 bp, 11 predicted proteins | sample III_Bog_N3_3_FD_194541 | JGI IMG/M metagenome (GOLD analysis project Ga0302279, IMG submission 194541) | Peat permafrost microbial communities from Stordalen Mire near Abisko, Sweden - III_Bog_N3_3 | ecosystem: Environmental > Terrestrial > Soil > Wetlands > Peat | place: Sweden: Abisko...
ACGATCTCCTGGCGGCTCCAGCGGTGGTGAGTCCGCGGCGATAGCCGCCGGCATGTCCGCGGCAGGACTCGGTTCCGACAGCGGCGGCTCCGTGCGCATCCCCGCGCACTTCACCGGCATCTGTTCGCTCAAGCCCACGCCCGGACGCATTCCGGGACGCGGTCATCTGCCGCCTTGCGTGGGGCCATTTCAAATTCTGGGCGCCATCGGTCCCATGGCGCGAACCATCGCCGATGTTGCATTGTTGTTCGACCTTCTGAGCGGCCACGATGCGGCCGATCCTGCCAGCGCTCCTGTTCTACTTCGTACTCCGAGCCTGGATGAGCTGCGATCCAATCGGATCGGATTTTTTGAAGACGATGAACTGGTCCCAGTCACCAGTGAGACGCGAGCCGCTGTCCAGGCAGCCGCAGCCGCGTTGCGTGATGCCGGATTCAGAGTTGAGCCCTTCCGCCCGCAGACGCTTGAGCCGCTGCGGCAGTTGTGGTGGAAGTTCTTCGTTCAGTGCGGCGCCATGTTCTACGCGCCGGAAATTTGTGGACGAGAAAGTCAACTCAGTCCCATCTTCAATGAGTTCTTGAGCATCGCCGCCAGCGCATCTCCGCTCACGGCGAACGATCTGCTGAGCGCCTGGGCCGAGCTTGATCTGTTGCGCGCCAGGACTCTGGAAGAGCTTCGCAACTATCCCGTGCTGCTGTGTCCGGTCGCCAGCGTGCCCGCGTTCCTCCATGGCGAGCGCAGTTGGAACGTCGAAGGCCAGACCGTCGAATACCTGGACGCGTGGCGGTACACGCAGTGGTTCAATGCGCTGGCGTGCCCTGCGGCGGTCGTGCCCGTTGGCCGCTCGCCGGAGGGGCTGCCCATTGGCGTGCAGGTCGTCGCGCGCCCGTATCACGATGAAACCGCCCTGGGCATTGCCGCCGTGATTGATGCGGCATTCGGCTATGGCGCGCCGGCTATGGCGCTGGGCATCTAGACCCAGTCGCAGTCAAGTTCATCCGTCACACACCAATGTTCAAACTGCAGATAAAAAGAGAGATATAGCGCGCTCCCATTGCGCCCCCTCCATCTTTGGATGGAGGCGGGCTGCACGCCATCGCGCTAATCTGATGCTTCCGCTTCCCCAGAAACGGAGCGCGCACGGTGCGCGATAGTTGGTACGGCCGATTTGCCGAATCCCCTGACGTTCTGAAGAGCGCGCGGCGCGAGCAGACCATCGTTCCCGTGCTTGATCTTCAGATCGGTGGCGACGACTTCATCACCATGGCGGGGCCCTGCTCGGTAGAGACCGAGTTTCAATTAATGGCTACGGCCACCCAGGTGCAGCGCGCCGGTGCATCCGTTCTTCGCGGCGGCGCCTTCAAGCCTCGCAGCTCCCCCTATGCGTTTCAAGGGCACGGACGGGAAGGCCTGAAGATGTTGGCGCACGCTCGCGCGGAAACGGGTCTGGCCATCATCACCGAGGTGATGTCGGAGGAGGACGTGCCGATGGTGGCCGAGTACGCCGACATTCTGCAAATCGGCACGCGCAACATGGAGAACTACGCCCTGCTTGAAGCAGCAGCCCGCAGCTGCCGCCCGGTTCTGCTCAAACGCGGGATGGCGGCCACCATCGCTGATTGGCTGCGCTCGGCACAGCTGCTTCTCGACAATGGAAACCCAAATGTCATCCTCTGCGAACGCGGCATTCGCACCTTTGAAACGGCCACGCGCAACACTTTCGACATCGGCGCTATCGCGCTGCTGAAGCAAATTGTGCATCTGCCCGTCATCGCAGATCCCAGTCACGCCGCCGGCCATCGCGAACTGGTTCCGGCGCTCGCCCGCGCCGCCGTAGCCGCCGGCGCGGATGGGCTGCTCGTCGAAGTTCATCCCAATCCGGAAGAAGCTTGGAGCGACGGTGAGCAATCGCTCGACTTCGTCGCATTCCACGCCATGATGGCGGATCTGGAACCGTGGCTGGAACTGCGCGCGCGTTGGGCGCAACCACGCGACGCGGAGTCCGCGCAGCCCATGGAGGCGGTTGGATGAAGCTCCCTTTCTCATCGATCGCCGCCGCTGCATTCTTCGCCGTCTTAATTCCCGCGCTCGCGAATGAGAGTCCTGCGGCGCAAAGCATCGACCGGCAAATCGACGCTGATGTGATCGTCACTGCGGCCCCGGCCTTTGCCGCGTTGGCCGCATTGAAGGGCGGCGAGCGCTTTCCAAAGGGTGCGCAGTTGCTGTTGATTCACGCAGGCAAAGCAGCGCCGCTGACGCCAGGATTCTGGGCAACAGCCGATGCCAACATATCCTTCGACGGCGAGCGTGTGCTCTTCGCAGGCAAACCCGCAGCAGCCGACCCATGGCAAATCTGGGAACTGAATCTGAGTGATCGTTCGCTGCGCAAGCTGATCGCGAGCGACAGCGATGCAATTCGGCCGTTCTATCTGCCCTCCGGCCGCCTGGTCTATGCGCAACACACTGTCCATGGATTTCAACTGATGATTGCAGGCCACGAGACCACGCAGTTCGTAGCGCCAATCGACAACAACGCGCAGCGGTCCGCGCTTCCGTTGAGTTACCTGCCCGGTAGCGTGGTTCCTGCCGATGTGCTTCACGACGGCCGCATTCTTTTCGAGTCCGGTTATCCACTCGGCTCAAGTTCCACGCCGGAGATGTACCTGGTTTACTCCGATGGCTCGGGTGTCGAGTCGTATCGCTGCGACCACGCCCGCGCGCGCTGGGCAGGCAGGCAACTTTCTTCGGGCGACGTTGTCTTCACGCATGGGAATGAGCTGGCCCGCTTCACTTCGCCGCTTGCGCATGAGGAGAGAGTTCCATCTCCGCGCGCCGAATACGCGGGATCGATCGCCGAGACGGCGTCGGGCGATTGGCTGCTCAGTGCGCGCGTGACATCCGGCGCCCGCTTCGCGCTCAAACTGTGGAAGCCGGGAACCGCGACGCTGAACTTGGTGGCCGCCGTTGCCGGCAAGGATCTTCTCCAGCCTGTGATCGTCGCGCCGCGGGTGCGGCCCAGGCGTCATCCGTCAGCGTTGCATCCGTGGAGCTATGCCAACATGATGGCGCTCGATGCGCGGATGTCGCGCGCCGGCGATCTGAAAGTTGCTCCCGCCCAGGTCCGCCTTGAGACCCTCAACGGCGCTGGCCAGGCAGTCGTCGCTGGCACAGCCCCGGTAGACGCGGACGGCTCGTTCCTGGTCCGCGTGCCGGGCGACCGTCCCATTCGCTTCGCGCTGCTGGATGACAAGGGCGCAGTCGTGCGGCAGGAGCATGGCTGGTTCTGGATCCGCAGTGGCGAACAGCGCTATTGCGTCGGCTGCCACACCGGCCCGGAGCGCTCGCCCGACAATCATGTGCCCGCCGTGCTGTTGCGCACAACCGTGCCGGTCGATCTCACAGGCGCGGCGCCGGCGGTCATGCCTGGCGCGACGGGAGGTCATTGAAATGTTGAAGTGCATTGTCGTTGTTTGTTGCGCGCTCGGGCTCATTTTCGCGCATCCTTTCGCGGCCGCGCAGGCCCCATCCGCTGCTGCCCATTCCGTAAAGGCCGCGTCTGCTGCTCCGCAGGCGCCTGCCGCAACTGAACCGCCCATTCTCTTTGAGGACGCGAGCGACAAGGCAGGCATCGACTTCACGCACAGCTTCGGCTCGCGGCAGCTTGGCTCGCTGCTGGAGGGAACGGGAGCGGGCTGCGTCTGGTTTGACTACAACAACTCCGGATTTCCATCGCTTTACGTGGCCAATGGCCGCCCGCTCGACGACTCCATGCACCCGTATCCGTTGAAAGAAAAGCCCGCGACGCCGCCGCGCAATCACCTTTATCGCAACGAAGGCAACGGGCATTTTACCGATGTAACTGACAAGGCCGGGCTGAATCCGGATATGTACTCCGATGCCGTTGCCGCGGCGGACTACGACAACGACGGCAATGAGGATCTGCTCGTCACCGGCTATGGGAAGGTGGTTCTCTATCACAACGACGGCAACGGGCATTTTACCGATGTGACTGCGAAGGCTGGCATCAAGGTGGATGGCTGGGCCATCAGTTCCACCTGGCTCGATTACGACCGCGACGGTTGTGTCGATCTGTTCGTCGGCCGCTATGTCAAATTCGATCCCAAGTACCGCGCCTTTTATGCGCCCACCAATTATCCCGGTCCACTCGACTACGAAGGCGAGACCAACCTTCTGTTCCACAACAACTGCGACGGCACGTTCACCGATGTCAGCCAGAGGTCCGGGATCAGCGCCTACGTGGGCCGCACCATGGGTGTAACCGCCGCGGACTTTGACAACGACGGATGGGACGACATCTATGTGGCCAACGACCGCACGGAAAATTTCCTCTTTCATAACAAGCACGACGGAACCTTCGAAGAAATCGGCAACGATTCCGGCACAGCGTTCGGTCAAAATGGAGAATCGACTTCATCGATGGGCCCGGTCTTCGCCGACCTTGAGGGCCGTGGTGTTCTGGACCTGTGGGTCACTGACGGACACTACAACCGGCTGTTGCATAACACCGGAAAGCAGACGTTTGAGGACATTGGCGCGCAGACGGGCGTGGCCCAGGTCAATGCGCAATATGTAAGTTGGGGCACCGGCATATACGACTTCGACAACGACGGCCTGCCTGACATCATGATCTTTCACGGCGGCCTCATTCACCTCATTCCTGAGGAGCATACGTTGTTTCGCGGTTTGCCCGGCGGCAAGTTTGCCGACGTCTCGCGCGAGGCCGGCCCTGTGTTGAGCGAGCGGACCACCGCGCGGGGCGCATGCTTTGCCGACTACGACAACGACGGCAAGGTGGATGCCTTCGTCGTGAATCTGGGAGCGCGCGGTGCGCTGCTCCATAATGTTTCTACCAGCGCCGGCCACTGGGTTGAGGTGAAACTAAAGGGGACGAAAAGCAATCGCGACGGGATCGGTGCGCGTGTTGAAGTGTTGGCCGCCGGCAAGCGCTGGACGGCAGAGCGCGCGGCGGGATCAGGTTATCTATCTCAGGATGACGGACGGATGCACTTTGGCCTGGGCACTGCCACGTCGATTGACAAACTCTTCGTGCACTGGCCAGGGGGGCGCGAACAGGTTGTGGAGAAGCTGGGCGTGGATCGCGTGATCACAGTCGAAGAGCCGCGCGCGCCGGAGTCAAGATGACAGGCAGCCACAAACGCGCAGGCAGGGTGGCACAGTTGGCGGTCCTGCCGCTGCTCTGGATCGCGCTGGCCGCTTCCGTCCTGTGGCCCGTCCCAGGCGTTGAAGCGCGCCAGCAGCTGGAGCGGGAACCAAGCGCGTCCTATGCATCGCCGCTCGAGCTGTTGTTCTCGCCCCATGGCGAGCGACTCTATGTGCTCTGCCAGGGCAGCGATGAAATCCGCGTGCTCGATGCGGTTAGCTACACGGTCATCAAGCGCATCCCTGTCGGCCACATCCCGCGCGGCTTCTCGCTTTCGCCCGATGGCGCGCGGCTGTTCGTGACCAACTCATGGGACGACACGCTCTCGGTTATCGATACGGCATCGCTCGCGGTTGTTGCCACATGGCCGGTGGGCGCCGAGCCCTCGAGCGTGGTAGAAGACCTCGCCGGAAAGCGGCTGTTCGTTGCCAATCGCATCTCCAATGACGTAGCAGTCCTGAATGCAGAAACCGGCGCGGAAGACAAGCGGCTCCCGGCAGGCCGCGGAGCAAGCTACCTGGAGCTCTCGCCCGACGGCGCAAGACTCTATGCGACCCACGTGTACCCGAACCCGTCGCCCTATCGCACCGCCCCCGAGTCGGAGATTACGGTGATTGACGTGGCCCGCGCGGTTGTCGTCGACCGCATTCCCCTGCACGGGATTGCCGGTGTCTTTCGTGCAACGTTCTCCACCGACGGACGGTTGGGCGCGGTGGCGGAATATCACCCCAAGAACCTCGTGACGCTGGCACACCTCGAACACGGCGGCGCATTTGAAGACACTATCACGCTGTTTGGCGCGGATGTGCGCCATACCGTTGAAGTGCCGCTCGACGAATTGGAGCGCTTTGCCTCGCAGCCTTTCGGCGTCGCCATTGCGCCGGACAAGTCGCGCATCTACGTCACCAGCGGCGGCTCGGAGATGGTGACGGTGATCGATGTGCCGCGGCTGATGCGCTACATCCATGCGCACCCTGCGCCGTTCGTCACCGATCTCTCCGCAAGCGCGAACTACGTGGTCTCCCGCATTGCCGTTGGGCTGAACCCGCGCGGACTCGCCGTGACCAGGGATGGCGGCAGACTGTTCGTGGCCAATCGTCTGGATGACACGATTGACGTGATCAATACGCGGAGCAATCGAGTGACGGCAACAATCAAGCTTGACGGGCCATCCAGCGTCTCCGCGCTTCGTCACGGAGAGCAGACCTTCTACACGGCGCGCTATTCCTTTCAAGGCCAGATCGGTTGCGCTAACTGCCACATCGATTCGACCTTTGATGGATTGCAATGGAACCTGGAGCCGGACGGGTTTGGGCGCAACATTGTCGACAACAAACTCATCGAAGGGATCAAGGGAACCGAGCCTTACAAGTGGACCGGAACCAACCCCAACATTCCCACCGAGTGCGGCCCGCGCACGGAGAAATACTTTTGGCGTTCGGAGAATTACGACGACCTGACGCTGGCAGACCTGACCGTCTATATTCGCAGCCTGAATCCTCGGCCGAACCGCTGGAAGCTGCCGGGATACGAGCTGACGCGGGCCCAGGAGCAGGGAAAGGCAATCTTCGAGCGCAGCGTGGACAAGTTCAACAAGCCCATTCCGGAGAGCAATCGCTGCGTGTTTTGCCACAGCGGACCGAAGGGCACAAATCAGAAGCTGTCCGATGTAGGAACCAAGAAGGCGCTCGACAATCCGGGACTCTTCAAGTCGCCGCCGTTGACCAACATTGCGCTCACCGCGCCCTATCTGCACGATGGTTCTGCGCGCACGCTCGAAGAGATCTGGACCATCTACAACCCGCAAGACAGGCACGGCCGCACCAACGACCTCGCCAAGGATGAACTCAACGACCTGATTGAGTATTTGAGGACGCGATGAAGAAATTCCGTGCAATGGCCTTCGTGCTATGTGCTGCCATTCTGCATTGCAGTGTATCGGCAGCACCGTTACAGCCACCGCACATGCCGCAATTCCGCTTCGAGAATTTCACCACTGCCAACGGGCTGCCGAACAACCATGTCTTCGCTGTGCTGGTCGATGGAGATCGCGTATGGGCAGGCACCGAAGACGGGCTGGCTGTGTATGAAAATCACGCCTGGAAGACGTACACGACCGCGGATGGTCTGGCTCATCGCGCCGTCCTGTCGCTGGCGCTCGACAAGCGCACCGGCGATGTGTGGGCCGGCACCATGGGCGGTTTGAGCCGCGTCTCCGGCGGGCGCATTGACAGCTTCACGCAGCTGAACTCGGGTCTGAGCAACGATGTGGTCTACGGTGTCTCGGTCGAAAACGAAAGCGTTTGGGTTGCCACGGCAGCGGGCGCATGCAGGCTGAATCTGCGCACCGGGTCCTGGTCTCTCTACAACGAGCGCAACACTCCCATGGTCGAAATCTGGGCTTACGGCGTATCCGCCACGCCAACCAAGGTGTATTACGCAATTTGGGGCAGCGGGTTGCTCGAATATGACCAGGCAACCGGGCGATGGGACAAGTATGACGACCCCGATGGTGAAAACGAGATGGTGCTGTTCAAGGATCAAGGACTGATCCACGAGATTGTCACATCCGTCAGTTACGTAGACAATATTGTCTGGGCTGCCACTTATTTTGGGGCCAGCCGCTACGATGGGCGCTACTGGCACAACTTTCTGACCAAGGACAGCGGCCTGCCCTCGAACTTTATCAACCAGGTCAAAGGCGTGGACGCGAGGCGAGCCTGGTTCTCGACCGACAAGGGCCTGGCGTACTACGACGGGGTCAACTGGGCTGTCTATCGCCCATCGCTCAAGGACGGGAAGCCGGAGATGACGGTGCGCGATGCGCAAGGCGCCGTGTCGGCTGTCCCCGTAACCACAGCGCCAGCGCACAACTATGTGCTGGGAATCGATTTTGATGGCGACGATATCTGGGTCGCCACTGCGAAGGGGCTTAGCCATGGGATACGACAAAAACAATAAGGAGAAACGTACTATGAATTCATTTGCAGATATTTTGGAAGCGGTTGCAAACGCACCGATTGAAAAACGGGCCATGACCAATCACGGGGTGCTCAATGAAGCCTACGCCTACGCCAAGCCGAGTTCGTTTTCGCGTGGCATGCGCATCGATCTTGGCGGCGTGTGCATCCTGCTCATCTCGGGCACGGCGTCGATCGACGAGAATGGCGTGAGCGTACACATTGGCGATTTCTCCGCGCAGCTGCGCCGCACCTTCGACAACATCACCGGCCTGCTGGCCAGCGAAGGCGCAACCTGGCACGATATTGTGCGCACCAGCTGCTACCTGCGCGACATCGACCGCGACTACGACGTGTTCAACGCCGGGCGCACGGCTTTCTTTCAGGAGCAGGGGCTCGATCCGCTGCCTGCTTCCACAGGCATCCAGGCACACCTGTGCCGACCGGAGCTGCTGATCGAGATTGAAGCCATCGCCATGTTCCGCACCGATAAGCAGGAAGAAAGCAAGGGCTAGCTGGTATGCGCAGGGCGTGGTGGCTGGTTGCGGTTTGTCTGTTCGCGTTGAATCCTGGGCCCGGAGGAATGGCGCAGAGCAAGCATGTCTGCGCGTGCGGGGCGCACCCGCCGGGGCCGCCGAAGGATCGCGAGGTAACGCCCTATGCGGGCGAGCCCGCGGACATGAGCCCTTATGCGAAGTTTGCCGCGCCCTACGATCGCAACTACACGCATCCGAATATTTATGTTGGCGCAGCGCGTGATCTTCCCGCCCCGGAGGATCTGACCGAGGTCCGCATCGGTTTTCTGGGGCCCATCGAGAACAACTCGGAGTCGACCCTTGGACTGCGCATGCTGCACGGCGCGCAGTTGGCGGTGGAAGAAGCCAATGCGCGCGGCGGCTATGGGGGCAAGCCCTTCAAGCTGCTGCCGCACAACGACTACAACAACTGGCAGGCCAAGGCAGTCTACGGCGAAGTGCGACCCACCGATGCTGCGATCTGGGGCTCTGCCTCTGACGCGGCCGTGAAGATGGCCTACGACGAGAAGGACTGGGCAATCTTCGGTTCAGTCAGCTCCGAGTCAACGCACATCATGTTGCGGGTCGCGCTGCGCGCGGAGATTCCGATCGTTAACTCGGCTTCCACCGACCCTACCATCCCTGAGACCTACATCCCGTGGTACTTCACCACCATGCAGGACGATCGGGCGCAGGACCAGACGCTGGCGCGCCGCATCTATACGGACCTTGGCCTGAAGCGCGTCGCCATGCTCAGGGCCAGCAGCCGCTACGGACGCTTCGGCGTCACCAAGTTCATGGATGCGTCGCGCCGCCTCGGCCATCCGGTCGTGATGGAGCAGATTTTCCAGCCCGGCGATACGGACTTCTCGCGCGAGTTGAACGTGATCCGCGGCTCGCGCGCGGACGCCGTAGTCCTCTGGGCCGATGAGCCGGAAGCCGCAGCGATCCTGAAGCAGATGCGCGCCGCCGGCATGAAGCAGCGCGTCTTCGGCGCGTATCGCACCCTGGGCGAAACGCTGTTGCAGCAGGCTGGCGATGCGGCCGAGGGGTTCGAAGCCGTGTATCCGTACGATCCCACGCGCAAAGATCCTCGATGGCTCGATTTCAATCGCCGCTATGAAGACCGCTTCCACGAGAAGCCGGAGCAGTTCGCTTCCATGGCTTTCGACACCATGAATGCGCTGCTCGACGCGATCTGCGCGGCTGGGTTGAATCGCGCGCGCATCCACGATGCGCTGGCCAACATGGACCACTACGACGGCGTGACCGGCCGCATGGTCTTCGACCCCAACCAGAAGAATGTCGCCCCGCTCTACCTGGGCACGGTGCACAACGGCGCCATCACCTATCGCGTGGCGAAAATCGACAAGTCGCCCGCGCCTCCCGCGCAAGCAGAGCTTCCGTCGCCGCAGGCGCCCTACGCAGTCGTGAGCGCCGACGGCGTCCCGTACAACGGCCCGCACCGCAGCGACGCGCCGGCCGGTCCCGCGCAGCTGATCGTCTTCGGCCCCCATGCTATCGAGATCGCTTCGTCGCCCCAGGTCGCAGGGGTGCTTGCAGCCGCGTCGGCGCAGGGCCGCCCGTGGAAACTGCTTCCTGTCGCCAGCAATCAGAACTGGGGCGCGGCGTCCACTGCGCTCGTGCATGCGCTCATGGACGGCCACGCCGTGGCGATCCTCGCCCTCGATCGCGACGCCAGCCACCTGGCCGAGCAACTGGCGCTCAAGAGCTTTGTGCCGGTGGTTGCGCTCAGCGCGGACAAGGCGCTCACCTCGGCCAACATCCCATGGATCTTCCGGCTCCCGCAGGCCACCGCTCCGGCGGCAGCGCTGCAAATGTTGATCGCAGCCGGGCAGCGCAGCGGCGCCAACTCCGAGCGCCTGCGCGACGTGCTCGCCTCCGGTCAGCCGCTTTCCGGAGTGGCCTTTCTTCCCGGCGGCGAGCCCCGCCTTCCCTAGACGCACGCGCTCCGCAGCGGGTCCCATCGCGCTTGCGCGCCGCAGCCAATCTGGATAGAGTTTCCTTCAAAGGAAGTGCATGAAGAAACCGAAGATTCTGGTCTTTGGCCGCGTGGGCCAGGTGGGTTGGGAACTGCGTCACAAGCTGGCTTGCCTGGGGCCCATCTCGAGCGTCGATTATCCCGAGATCGATTTCTCCCGGCCAGACAGCATTCGCGCCGCAGTCCGCGCGGCCGAGCCTTCAGTCGTCATCAATGCCGCGGCCTATACGGCGGTCGATAAGGCTGAAGCAACACCGGAGCCTGCCTGGGCCATCAACGCCGCCGGCCCCGGCGTCATTGCGGAAGAGGCGAAGCGCCTGGGCGCCCTCATGGTCCACTACTCCACGGACTATGTGTATGACGGCAGCAAGAGTTCTCCCTGGGTCGAGACTGACGCGCCCAATCCGTTGAACGTGTATGGAAAAACCAAGCTGGCCGGGGACGAAGCGATTGCAGCCGTCGGTGGCGACTACCTCATCCTGCGCACCAGCTGGGTCTACGGCGCGCGCGGCAGCAACTTTCTGCTCACCATGTTGCGCCTCGCAAAAGAGCGGCCCGAGCTGCGCATCGTCGACGACCAGACCGGCAGCCCCACCACCAGCGAGTGCATCGCGCAGGCTACCGCGCAGATTCTCTCGCAGGTGCTCGCGCCCATCGGTGGCGGCCTCAACGGCCGCAGCGGCGTCTATCACATCACCAGCGCCGGCTTCACAACCTGGTTCAGCTTCGCGAAGCAATTCCTGAGCCGGCTCGGCGAAGCATGCCCCAGGCTCACGCCGATCGCCACCAGCGAGTATCCGGTTCCTGCGCTGCGGCCGGTGAACTCGGTCCTTTCCTGCGCCAAGCTGGCCGAGACTTTCGGCGTCCACATGCCGGAGTGGCAGCACGCGCTCGACCTGGTCCTCGATTCGTTGCAGGAGTGTGCGCCAAAATCCTGAGCGGGATACTTCCGCTCCAAAAAACGACAAGGGCAGTCCGATGTTTTGGACTGCCCTTGTTGATTGCTTCAGTGACGGGTTAAGGCAGGTAGTAGCGGAAGGTGGTCCAGAACATGTTGTCGATGCCCTTGGCGCCCAAGCCGCCCGCGCCCGACCATCCTTCACGCACCGCGTAGCCGTACTGGACGCCCTGACGCAGGCGGCCGTGCTCGCCCTTGTAGAAGTCATACCAGTAGCCGCCGGTCACTTCCTGCACGTCGCGGGTTTGCGCGCCGCAGGAGCCGCCGGGGTAGTAGCCCGTGGAACTGCCGTTGTATCCCGGAGCCGAGGTCACGCCGCAGGCCGAGTTGTTCAGCAGGTGAGAGCCGTAGCCCACTGCCGCAGCTGAAGGAGTCTTCCACGTGCCGCCCCACACGCCCGCGGCGCTCTGCGCAGCTGAAGGAGCGCCCAGCGTGGTGGACGCCGGGTTGGCGGAGTCGTTACGGCCCGCATAGTCGCCGCCGTAGTTCAGGTAGAGCGACAGGCGCGGCGAGGGAGTGGCTTCCACGGTGAACAGCCCGGAGACGTTCTCCAGCTTTTCGAATCCGCCGGCGGCATTGGAGGTCAGGTCAGCGAGGGTGGTGTCGCCGTAGCGGCCCACGCCCCGGCCCCACAGGCCCTTGGCGCCGACGGTCAGTATGTTGGGAATGATTGGCACGCGCAGGCTGCCGCCCACACCGCCGAGGACCTTGTTCTCAACAAAGTTGCCCGCCGTGGTGAGTGAAGGCGCCACAGCGAGGCCGGTGACAATGTCCTTCAGGCCGCCGTAGAGATTGCTGTTGGTGGTTTCGCCGGGGAAGACGATCTCGTGGGCAAAGCCGCCGATGCCGAAGATTTCATAGTGGCCCCAGCCCGGATCGAACGCCGCCTTGGCGATGATATCGGGCGCCGAGTTGAAGGAGATGTTGGTGATGTTCGCGCAGGAGTTCACCGTCTTGTAGACCGGCACCGCGATATTGACGGTGTTTCCTGCCGAGTCAGTCTGCACCTGGTTGGTGTAGTTGACGATCGACGTCGACGGCGAGCAGGCGCTGATGGCCGCATTGTAGTTGCCGCCGTTCTGCCCCGCGCTGCCCAGTACCGCATACGGCGTGTTGCCGGCCAGCGTCGCGGTATACAGCAGTTGCGGGTTTTCCGCGGCCACGCCAAAGGCCGCCTTCTTGAAGCTCTTCACCACGCGGAAGCCGTACTGGCGGGTCCACACAAAGCCCGTCACGTAGTTCGGGTCTATCGTCTGCGGCGTCATAATGTCGCTGGACGCGTTCGAGATGCCCGTCTTGTCTTCCGTTGCCATCGACCACATCTGGCCGCCGGCAAACTTCCAGTGGCTGTTGGTCTCGGCCGAGGCCCAAATGACGCGCTGGCGCAGAACATAGCTGTTCGACTGGTTGTTGTTCGACGTGATGCCGGTGCCCAGGAAGTCAGCCTCGTAGTAGCCCTGCATCTTGCCCCAGCTGGTCTTGCCTTCGGCCAGCAGGCTCAGGCGCGACTGGCGTCCGCTGCCGTAGAACTCGCTCAGCGAGTATGCATCCGCGCCCTCATAGGGAATGGAGCTGAAGGCCGTGGGAATGTCGCCGCCGGTGGCCTTGGTGCGGTCAACAGTTTCAGCCGCCGCGAACCCGCCCGGCGTGAGCGTAATTCCCTTGTAGTGCAGTACCCCCGGGCTGTCGATCGCTTTCTTCATCTTGGCCGTCTCGTCGGAAACAGTGGTGGCCAATGAAACCTCGTTGCCCTTGAGGTCCGTGACGGTCGACTTCAGCGTGTCGACGGCGGTGGTGTTGTCGACCACGGCCTGATTCTCGGCCGATGCCGCCGCCTCCGCCTTGGCTGCCGAGGCCTGCGCATCCGCTGCGGCCTGCTGCGCCTGCTTCAGCTGCTCATCCTTGGTCGCTAGATCGTTCTTCAGGTTGTTGATCTGTCCCTGCATTTCGTCGCGCAGGGCCTGGATCTGTTCGGCCACCGTCGGCGGCGGCGGCGCTTTTTCCTTCTTGGCCGCGGTATGTTTCTTGGCGGCCGGCGCCGGGTCACTGGCGTGCGCGGACAAGGCAATCAGGCCAACTGCCAGAGTTGCGGCGGCAGCAGTTTTCAGCTTGAAATTCATTGGGCCTCTCATTTTCCTCTCGAATCAGGTTGGTTCAAGTTGCAGCGTCCGCTTCGCTCGCGAACGCATTGGTTCCTGCCTGGGGATTGACACGCAGATGGAGCCGGATTGATCGTCTGCTGACTTCGGGATAACCTTGAACCTCTGCAATGAGCGATTCATGCAGCGGTTCGCCTTACAGAGCTCCCCCGCAAATCAGACTCGCAGAAGCAGGTTAATATTTGACTAATTCACGCATTTTTAACATAGGTAGAACGCGTCGATTCACGCGTTTGTAACATAGCCGGGAATGAAAACACATGAGTTATATATCTATCGGGAGCAACTAAGTTGTCATGTAAGTCACGGACTAAGTAGGGGACTGGAGCGCAGCTCTTTTTACGCAAGAAAAGCAAAAGCGCCGGAGGCAGCCTCCGGCGCTTCTCTATTGTGGGTTCGGTGCAGGTCTTTACAGCCTCTGACTCAGACCGACGACGGTCTTTGGCCTCGGCGGCCTGCTTTGCGCCCAGCCAGCAGCTTAGAAGATCCAGCGTGCCGTCAGAATCAGCGCGTGATTGTAGCTGTGAAAGTGGCTGGTCGCGATCTGCATGCCGCCGCCGAAGGTCAGCCCCGGCCGGGACTGCTTGTCGCCGGGATGCAGCGCCAGTTTGCCGATCAGGAGGCCGGGCGTGATGAACTCCTGCTTCTTGCCGTCGTTCGTGCCGCCCTTGTAAAACGTGGCGTTGCTCTCAAGTTCCGGCCAGAAAACCTTGTGCACCCGGTATTGCGCTACCGTATTCCAGATCACCGGCCGCCCGGCGGTGTTGATCGCCGGGGCGCCGGTGGGAATGGTCGCGCCGATGGTCGATTGCACATCGAGGTTGCCGAATCCCTTGCCGGCGCCCACTGTGGGCGCCACGGTCGGGTTCGCTGCCCCGTTCTTGGCCTGACCGGTGGGAAATGTCGTCAGAGCCCAGGCCGTCACGCTGTACGAGCCATGCTTGGCATTGCCGCTCGCGATCCGCGCCTTCGCCAAGAACGAGAAATCGCCCCAGCCGTCCACTGCGGTGGTGTTGTGCTCAATGTAAGGCGGCAGGTTGATGTCGAACTCAAGGTTGCCGGGGGTGATGAAGCTGACGCCCTTGCTGTTGTCAAAGTTCCACGTATCCGTCCGCGCCGGCGCAATCTGGCGGACAATGTCTGTGCGCACGACCTGGAAGAGCTCAACGTAGGTGGTCACCAGCGGCGGAGGCCATGCCGGCTGCTTTGCCTGAATGGCGTTGGTCTGCGCCGACCAGCGGGCATAGAAATTGCCGGCCGGGGGAGTGGTCGTCCTGGTTGTGTCACTGGCGTTTTGCGCGCACACGCTGGCCGAAGCCAGCAAGAGAAACAGGGAAAGGGGAAGCGTCTTCATGGTGGTGCCTTGAGGATCAAGGTTGGGTACGGAAGCAGCAACCACCCATTGAAGGAGGCTTTTCTCCACCTTAAGGACTACCTGCCGGCGCTGAGCAGATTGGCCAGGATGCGATAGGAGCCGGGCACCAGTTCCGGCAGCTGGCGATAGAGCGCATAGGCCACATAGATGTAAGTGCCTTTGCCCACATGCGCCACCACCAGGCCGCCGCGCTGGGGGTCCTGGCCTGGGTCGGCGGTCTCGGTCAGCGCCGTGTAGGCCGGGTCCCACGACTCCAGGAACGAGTGCCCGCGCTCCTCTACCCAGCCGTCAAAGTCGGCAGGCGTGATGGCGTTCGGCGAAGTGAGCAGGGGATTGGCCGCGTCCAGTAGCTTGACTGGCGCGGCTTCATCCACAACCCGCTCGGAGTGTCCCAGGTTAAGCGGGACCGGAGCAGGGAAGTTGCCGCTCTGGTACTGCACAATGAGCGTTCCTCCGCGGCGCACAAACTCGTCCAGTCTGGCCTGGGCCGCCGCCAGCGGCCGTGCCGAGTAGGCGCGAATGCCCACCACCAGCACATTCCACGCCGACAGATCGGCAGACGCTACCTCGCTCGCCGTCAGCAGGTGCGGCGTCGCGCCGAGAGCCTCGATCGCATCCGGCACCTCGTCGCCCGTGCCCATGATGTAGCCGATGCGCAGTCCCGCAGCCAGCTTCACATCCACCCGGCGCGTAAGCAGTTGCGCTGGCAGATATAGGTTGTAGGGCCGCAGGCCGGCGTAGCCCACTGATTGCCAGCCTGTCTTGAAGCTGTGGCCGTCCGCATGCGCCACGGCCTCGATGGCGATCTGTCCGGCTGTGCCTGCGGGCGAATTCGCGTCCGGGGTCACCATGAACTGGATCGGCTCCGTATCGCCAGCCGCCGGCAGGTGGAAGGGCGCGGAAGCCGGATGCGATGTCCAGCCGGCGGGCAGCGTCAGGTCCACTGTGCCGTCCGCGGCCGCCTGCGCATGAACCGTCACCCGCACCGGCAGCGGCGAACCGTCCAGCGGCAGAATCCGTGCCGAGGGCTCCATGCGCACACCCAGCGCCGGCGTCACTACCAGAGGCTCATAGATGCCGCCCGGTCCCAGCACCCGCTCCATTGTCTCGACCACTTCGCCCACGTGGATCGGTTCATCGTCGAACGTGAACTCCGCCCACGCCGCCAGCGGCCACGGCGCAAACGACCGCTCGCGGTATTCAGGCTGCGTCAGGTCGTAATAAGGCTGCTCAATGTTCGGCCGCGTGAAGTAGGGCTCGGTCGGCTTGGCGTCTGCCGGCACCGTGACCGTGTAGATTGCGTCTGACGTGGTCGCCGTCGCTGTCGAGCTGATCGGCTCGCTGCCATACGGCCACGCGCTGCCCGTCTGCGTCACCAGCCAGGTCCGAGCCAGGTGCACGTCCTCGTTGGCGCGCGCCGTATGGATGCGCACGTTCAGCTTCTCGCCGGGCGTCGCGCTGCGCGGAGTCTCATCGGGACCGCCGCCGCGAAAGCCGCCGTCTTCAATCTTTGTCGCATGGGTCGTGAACGCCACCATGTCGATGCCCAGCAGATTCCTCAGCGCCGATTCGAACTGCTCGACCTTGGTGTCAAGCTCAAGAGCCACACCGGCTCTGGCCTGGTCATCGAGCGAACTCGTCGACAACTGCTTGCGCAGCGCCAGCGCCTGGCCGTAGAGCGGCGCCAGCTTGTGCGCGGCATCGGGATTGCTCTCCCCCCGGCGCTCGGCCTGGAACTGCTTCACTCCGCGATCCAACTGGGCCAGGCTCTCAACCATCGCATGCGGCGCGCTCCCGATCGCCAGCCGCGCCAGCCCGGCAATCGAAGTGTCAATGTCCACCCTGCTGTTGTGGAACAGGCTGGTGTTGGTGGCAATCGCGCCCGCCTTCGCCGCGGCCTGCGGAGCCACGGCCCACAGGTGATAGCTGGTCGAAGCCGGCCCGCTCAGCGAGGGATTCGCTCCGCCGTTCTGCGACTTCTGCTGTCCCCACCCCTCGCGCGCAATCTGCGCATAGCTGCGGCCGAGCGCCGGGTCGCGCATGCCCACCTGCATGGTCACGTCGGCGGAGAGAATGCCGGTCGTGACTTCGCCGGTCACGTAATTCTTGAACTTAGCCGGCGCCCACTTTCCCGTTGCATAGTCGAACATGCCCTTGTCCGTGACCGGAGCAAACGGAACCATGCCATACACCGCCAGTGGCTGCCACACAGCGAGGCCGAGGCCGCCTTCGCTCACCGGCTTCAACTGCTCGGGGAAGACGCTCGGGTCAGCCGCAGCCTTGAAGGCCTCCTGCGCGATCTCGCCTGAGACCTGGTGGTGCCCGTGCCCGTCGGTCACTCCGCCGACAAAGGTCGACACGATTACCTGTGGCCGCTCCCGCCGCACCGCCAGGACCGCGTCATAGAGCACCCGCTCGTGGCCCCAGCGGCTGAAGGCTTCTTCCTGCGTCTTCGAAAAGCCAAAGTCGATCTCCGTGCCCCATAGCTGTTTCACGCCGTAGTATTCGCCGGCCTTCAACAGCTCGTTGGTCCGGATCAATCCGAGCCCGTCATAGGTCTCGGCCGACATGGCATTCTGTCCGCCCTCGCCGCGGGTCAGCGTCAGCAGCGTGCAGCGCGCGCCCAGTCCGCGCGACAGATAGGTCAGCAGCGCCCCGTCCTCGTCGTCCGGGTGAGCAACAATCATCAGCGCGCTGGCCGTCGTCCCCAGCCGGCGCAGCGACTGCTCCAGCCCCGCCGCTCCACGGTCCTCGCCCAGCGGCAGCGCAATGCTGGCCGGCTCCGGCAGCAGATACGAGGCTTCCCGCGCGGCCGCCGCCTGTGCCGTTGCGCGCGGGGAGAAAGCGCCTGCCATAAGAAGCCCGGCAACCGCCGCGCCTACTGCCGTGCTGCTCGCTGCCGTTTTAAGAGATGCGCCCATAAAAACCATACTTCTCGTCAGTGTACAATCCGTGGAGCGTGCGTGCGCCATGAGCGATCTCGAAGCCATCCCCGCGGACTCCACAGCTACCGCGACCGCGCCCGTCCTGGAGCGACGCATCGGCCTGCGCTCGGCGGTCCTCTTCAACATGTTGGAGATGATCGGCGTCGGCCCCTTCATCACGCTGCCATTGGTGATCGCTGCGGCCGGCTTCAAGCTCAGCGTGGGCGCATGGGTGCTCGGCGCAGTCATCGCCGTGGCCGATGGCCTGGTCTGGGCGGAACTGGGCGCAGCTTTTCCGCGCGCAGGCGGTTCCTACGCGTTTCTGCGCGAAATCTACGGCGTCCACGGAGCGGGCAACTGGCTCAGCTTTCTCTTTGTCTGGCAATTGAGCTTCTCCGCGCCGTTGTCGATTGCCTCCGGCTGCATCGGCCTGTCGAGCTTCCTTGCCTGGTTCTGGCCCAGCCTCGACACCGCGCCCTGGGCCGCGCTGCCGGCGCTGCACTACGCCAACTTTGCCGCCGCCGGCGCTTGCTTGCTGGTCACGGCGCTGCTCTATCGCAACATAAGCCAGGTAACGCGGCTGGCCTGGGTGC
>Ga0302279_10003728_pt1 | contig 18659 bp, 16 predicted proteins | sample III_Bog_N3_3_FD_194541 | JGI IMG/M metagenome (GOLD analysis project Ga0302279, IMG submission 194541) | Peat permafrost microbial communities from Stordalen Mire near Abisko, Sweden - III_Bog_N3_3 | ecosystem: Environmental > Terrestrial > Soil > Wetlands > Peat | place: Sweden: Abisko...
GACCTCGGTGGCGCCGGCGGCGCGCAGCGCCTCGAGGTCGGTGTCGTCGATGGTGCGCACGACCACCGGGACGCGCGGCGCGTGCGTCTGCACCAGGTGCAGCACCTTCAGCGCGGACGGGGTGTCGTGGTAGCTGCAGACGACGGCGCTGGCGCGCGCGAGACCGGCGGCCATGAGGCTGGACAGCCGCGCCGCGTCTCCGAAGACCACGTTCTGGCCGGCGGCGGCGGCCTGGCGCACGCGGTCGGGATCGAGGTCCAGCGCCATGAACGGGATGCGTTCGACTTCCAGCATGCGCGCCAGGTTCTGGCCCGAGCGGCCGTAGCCGCAGATGATCACGTGCTTCTCGGCCGTGATGGCGCGCTTGGCGATCGTCGTCAGCGCCACCGACTGCATCAGCCAGTCGCTGCTGGCCAGCTTCATCACGATGCGGTTGGCGTGCAGGATCAGGAACGGCGACGCGAGCATCGACAGCACCATGCTGGCCAGCACCGGCGCCACCCAGCGCTCGGGCAGCACGTGGTTGTCGGTGCCCAGGTTCAGCAGCACGAAGCCGAACTCGCCGGCTTGCGCCAGGTACAGGCCGGTGCGCAGCGCCACGCCCGCCGCGCTGCCGAAGATGCGCGCCAGGCCTGTCACCAGTGCGGTCTTGACGAGGATGGGCAGCGTCGTCAGCACGATCACCAGGCCCCACTCGTCGGCCAGCGTGCGCCAGTCGAGCTTCATGCCGATGGTGATGAAGAACAGGCCCAGCAGCACGTCGTGGAATGGCCGGATGTCGGTCTCGACCTGGTGCTTGTATTCGGTCTCGGCGATCAGCATGCCGGCGACGAACGCGCCGAGCGCCAGCGACAGCCCCGCCAGCTCGGTCAGCGCCGCCAGGCCCAGCGTCACGCCCAGCAGGCTCAGCATGAACAGCTCGTCGCTCTTGCGGCGCGAGATGGCGGTCAGGAACCACTTCATCACCTTCTGGCCGCCGGACAGCAGCACCGCCAGCACCACCACCGCCTTGATGATGGCCGGCACCAGCGTCTTGAGCAGGTCGCGCGTGTCGCCGCCCAGCGCCGGGATGATCACCAGCAGCGGCACCACGGCCAGGTCCTGGAACAGCAGCACGCCCATCACGCGGCGGCCGTGTTCGCTCTCGAGCTCCAGCCGCTCGGCCATCAGCTTGACGACGAGCGCCGTGCTGGACATCGCCATCGCGCTGCCGAGCACCGCGGCGCCTTGCCAGCTCAGTTCCCAGTGACGCCCCAGCAGCGCGAAGCCCCAGACCAGCGCGAGATTGCCCGCCATCGCGCCCAGGATCGTCACCACCACCTGCGAGGCGCCCAGCCCGAAAACGAGCGTGCGCATCGCGCGCAGCTTGGGCAGGTTGAACTCGAGCCCGATCACGAACATCAGGAACACGACGCCGAATTCCGCCAGGCTGCGCACGCCGGCGGTGTCGTGCGCCAGCTGCAGCGCGTTCGGCCCGATGATGACGCCCGCGACCAGGTAGCCCAGCACCGGCGGCAGGCGCAGCATGCGAAAGCCGACCACGCCGGCGATGGCGGCGGCCAGGTACAACAGGACGAGCTCGAGGGTCGAGGCCATGCGGGACCGGGTTGGCACGGACGCATCCGCGCGGGTTGGAGGGTCGGGCAGCGCCATGCCCCGCGCACGGTGACGGGGGTCGGGGACACTTAGAATCCCTCCATCCTAGAACACCGGCTGCCCACTTTGAAAAACGACTTGCCGTTCGATGCCGAACGCGCATTGCACCTGGCTCGCGAGACCTTCGCGATCGAGGCCGAGGCGCTGCTGGGAATGCAGCGGCGCCTGACTGCCGAGTTCGCGCGCACGGTCGAGACGATCCTGCGCTGCGAGCACCGCGTCGTCGTCATGGGCATGGGCAAGAGCGGCCACGTGGGCCGCAAGGTGGCGGCCACGCTGGCGTCCACCGGCACGCCCTCGCTGTTCGTGCATCCGGCCGAGGCCGCGCATGGCGACCTGGGCATGGTGGCCTCGGGCGACGTGTGCCTGCTGATTTCCAACTCGGGCGAGTCCAACGAGATCACCGCCATCATCCCGGCGCTGCGCCGGCTCGGCGTGACGCTGGTGGCGCTCACCGGCCACCCCGAATCGTCGCTGGCGCGGGTCAGCGACATCGTGCTGTCGTGCGCCGTCGACAAGGAGGCCTGCACGCTGGATCTCGCGCCCACGGCCAGCACCACGGCCCAGATGGCGATGGGCGATGCGCTGGCGGTGGCACTGCTCGACGCGCGCGGCTTTCGCGCCGAGGACTTCGCGCTGTCGCATCCCGGCGGCGCGCTGGGCCGCAAGCTGCTGACGCACGTGTCCGACCTGATGCGCACCGGCGACGCCGTGCCGCGCGTCGCGCTCGATGCCGGGTTCTCGGCGCTGCTCAAGGAAATGACCGGCAAGGGCCTGGGCCTGACGGCGATCGTCGATGGCGATACCCCCGTGGGCATCTTCACCGACGGCGACCTGCGCCGCCTGATCGAGACCGGCGCCGACCTGCGCCAACGCGCCGCGCAGGACGTGATGCATCCGCGCCCGCACCTGATCCGCGCCGGCGCGCTGGCCGTCGACGCCGCCGACCTGATGGAACGCCATCGCGTCACCAGCCTGCTGGTTGTCGACGCCCGTGGTGCGCTCGTCGGCGCGCTCAACACCTACGACCTGATGCGTGCGAAAGTGATCTGATGGCCTCCACTCCGAAGTCGCACCTGAGCTTCCCGCCCGACGTGCTGTTGATGGCGCAGGGTGCGGGCACCGGCATCAAGGCGGCGATCTTCGACGTCGATGGCGTGCTGACCGACGGCACCATCTGGATCACCGAGGCCGGCGAGACGCTGAAGAACTTCAACGTGCTCGACGGCCAGGGGCTGCTGATGCTGCGCAAGGGCGGCATCACGCCCATCGTCATCACCGGGCGCGACTCGGCGGCGGTGCGGCGCCGCGTGTCCGACCTGGGGCTGGCGCACGCCGCGTTCGGCGCGTCCGACAAGGTCGCCGCCGCCAACGACATCCTGCAAACGCTGGGCGTCGATTGGGGCGACGTGGCCGTGATCGGCGACGACTGGCCCGACCTGCCACTGTTCGCCAATGCCGGCTTCGCGTGCGCGCCCGCGAACGCGCACGCGGAGGCGCGCGGGGCCGCGCACCACGTGACCGCGCACGAGGGCGGCCGCGGCGCCGCGCGCGAGTTCTGCGACCTGCTGTTGATGGCCAACGGCCTGTACGCGCCGCTGATGACCAAGCTGCTCGTGACCCTGGACGCCAAGTGACCTGCGCATGAAGGGCGAACTCCACCTCCCCGACCTGCCCGAGGTCCCGGTCGCGCTCAGCCCGCTGCATGCGGCGGTCGACGACCAGCAGCGGCGCGTGCCGCCGAGCTGGCCCGTGCGCATGCGCGAAGCGGTCTCGGGCTACCTGCCGCTGATCCTGATGACCGGGCTGGCGCTGGGCACCTGGCTGATCGCCAAGAACACGCCGGGGCTGCTCGCGCCGTCGGCGCCCGCGGCCGTCAAGCATGAAGCCGACTACACGCTCGATCATTTCACGCTGCAGCGCTTCAACGTCGATGGCGCGCTGAAGGTGCAGATCGAAGGCGAGCACATGCAGCACTTTCTCGACGACGACATCATGGAAGTCGAGCAGATCCGCATCGTCACGACCGAGCCCGACGGCCGCAGGATGATCGCGACGGCGCAGCACGGCCGCGCCCGTGGCGACAGCAGTGAAGTGTGGCTGGACGGCCAGGCCCAGGTCGTCTCCGAGGCCGAGGGCGAGCTGCCGATCCAGATGAATGGCGAACACCTGCACGCCATGCCCAAGGAACGCCTGGTCGACTCGAAGTTCATGGTGGTGGTGCGCCAGGGCGACAGCGAGTTCAATGCCGACGGCCTGGAGTACGACGACAACACGCGCCTGCTCAGGCTGCACGGCAACGTGCATGCGCTGCTTCAGCCGCGTCTGCGCAAGTCGGTGGCCGACAAGAACGCCGCCAGGCCCTGACATGACGCGACCGGCGCCCCTGTTGTTCATCACCGGCGCGTCCAGCGGCATCGGCCAGGCCGTGGCGCTCGAATGGGCGCGCCGCGGCGGCCGGCTGGCGCTGGTCGCGCGCCGCGGAGACGAGATGCGTGCGTGGGTGGCCGCGCAAGGCTGGTCCGCGGATCGCGCCGCGGTCTACGTGGCCGATGCGCGGGACGTCGACGCGACGACGGCCGCGGGCCGGGCGTGCATCGCGGCGCAGGGCTTGCCCGATGTCGTGATCGCCAACGCCGGCATCAGCGTGGGCGTCGACATGGGCGATGCGGCGGACCTCCAGGTGCTGCGCGCGATCGTCGAGACCAACAACATCGGCCTGGCCGCCACCTTCCAGCCGTTCATCGGGCCGATGTGCCAGCGTCGCAGCGGCCGGTTGGTGGGCATCGCGAGCGTCGCGGGCATCCGCGGGCTGCCCGGCCATGCGGCCTATTCGCTGAGCAAGGCGGGTGTCATCAGTTTCTGCGAGAGCCTGCGGATCGAATGCCGGCCCTTTGGCGTGCGGGTCGTGACGATCGCGCCGGGGTATATCGATACCCGCCTGACGCGGGGCAATTCATATTCGATGTCCTTCCTGATGCCTGCCGACAAATTCGCGCGCCAGGCACTGGATGCGATTGCCGATGGGGTCGGATTTCGCGTGATTCCCTGGCAGATGGGGATGCTGGCGCGGCTGCTACGAATACTCCCGAACTGGATATACGACCGCGCGGTGGCGGGGCGTCCGCGCAAGAAAAGACAATCGCAGTGAGCACTCGCTCAGTGTTTTGGCCCGTACAATAGGCCCTCGCCAAGGCGGTACCACGCTCTTGGCCGGGGTCAGGCCTTGATTTTTGCCTGCCCCCGCCAGGATTCGATCGCACCGCGCAAGGCGCGCCTGGCTTGCAGGATCAAGCGTTGCGCCGTCCGCTCGTTCCAGCGCGGCTTGGCAGGGAAGGCAAAAATCAAGGCCGGACCCCGTCCGCGCTGCAGATCCCTTGCGCGCACTTGCATGACGGGTCCCGCAATGAAAAAAGCCCCGGCGCCAAGGCGCGAGGGCTTCTTTCATTCAAACCGACAGATGCGTGTCAGGTCAGCGAGCAGGGCTCAGTAGCCGCCGCGGCCACCGCCGCCACCACCACCGCCGTAGCCGCCGCCACCACCGGAACGGCCACCGCCGCCGCCGCCGTAGCCGCCGCCACCACCCGAGCGGCCACCGCCGCCGCCGCCACCACCGTAGCCGCCACCGCCACCACCACCGTAGCCGCCGCCACCACCGCCGCCGGAACGGCCACCGCCGCCGTACGGGCTGCGCGGGGCGCCGCTGAAGCCACCCGGACGCTCTTCGCGCGGACGTGCTTCGTTGACGACCAGAGGACGGCCTTCCAGGGGTTGGCCATTCATGCCGTTGATGGCTGCTTGCGCTTCAGCGTCCGAACCCATTTCCACGAAGCCGAAGCCCTTGGAACGGCCGGTTTCGCGGTCCATCATGACCTTGGCGGACGTGACAGTGCCGAATTGGCTGAAAGACTCTTGCAGTGAATCGTCGCGGACGCTATAGGCCAGGTTGCCTACGTACAGTTTGTTTCCCACTGGGGAAGCCCTTTCAAAGAAAAAAAACCATGTGGAGCTTCAACCCAGCGTGATCCATCAAGCGAAGGCGCCGCAACCAGACACAGCATCAACGGGAGACGGCTGCACGAAGCAACCAGCTGCCCTGGAATGATTATGAGCCTAACAAATCATGAAATGCAAAGCACAGTCAAGGAAATTGTTGTTTTGTCGTTTCCGGAGGCCGTACCCCCCTCTTTGCAGGCAAAACCGGCGCGTTTCGCGCATTTCGGAAGGGTTTGAACCAACGGGTTTTCCCGCAAATGACCGCGGCCGCGCGCGAGCGAAGAAGGAACTTCGTCACTCGAATCGACGCGAGCACGGCGAGAATCGAGGCCATGGATCTGCATCCACTCAAGCCGCTCGTCGCCCTGCTGGCCATCGTCAACCCGATCGGCGCGATCCCGTTCTTCCTTCATTTCACGCAGAACCTGACGCTCCAGCAGCGCCAGCGGACGATCCGCGTCGCGGCCATCGCGTCGTTCCTGGTGGTGGCGATCAGCGCGATCTGCGGCCTGCAGATCATCGAGTTCTTCGGCATCACCATCGCCTCGTTCCAGGTCGGCGGCGGCCTGCTGCTGCTGATCTCGTCGCTGAACATGCTCAACGCGCAGCAGGCCGAAAGCCGCGGCTCGGACGTGGGCGACGGCCAGGCCAAGGCCGACGCGGGCGACTCGATCGCCATCGTGCCTTTGACGATCCCGCTGCTGACCGGCCCGGCCACGATTTCCACCATGGTCATCTACGCCGAAAAGACCCGCAGCGTCCTCGAACACGCCGTGCTGGTGGGCTATGGCGTGGTCATCGGCCTGGCGACCTTCGCCGCGTTCTCGGCCGCCGGCCGCATCGCCAGGCTGCTGGGCCGCACCGGCATCAACGTGATGACGCGGCTGATGGGCCTGATCCTCGCCGCGATGGCGGTCGAGCTGTTGTCCGACGGCCTGCTCAAGCTGTTTCCGGCGCTGTCCGGGCTGCCGGCCAACCATTGAGCGCGCGCATCCTTCTTCTCGAGGACGATCCGGCGATCGCCGGCACGGTCGCCTTCGCGTTGCAGCGCGAGGGCTTTGCGATCGACCACGTGCTGCTGGTCGGTGGTGCGCGAAGCGCGGCCGCGGGATCGCTGCCCGCGCTGGCGATCCTGGACGTCGGCTTGCCGGACGGCAGCGGATTCGACTTGTGCCGCGAGTGGCGCCAATCAGGCCGCGAGGATCTGCGCGCCTTGCCGGTGCTGATGTTGACGGCGCGCGCCGAGGAACTGGATCGCGTCGTCGGCCTCGAGCTGGGCGCCGACGACTACCTCACCAAGCCGTTCAGCCCGCGCGAGCTGGTGGCGCGCGTGCGCGCGCTGCTGCGGCGCGCGGCGCTCGTGCCGGCGCCCGCGCCGCAAGCGGCGGCCGGCCTGTTCGAGCTCGACGCCGACGGCCAGCGCATCCGCTTTTCCGGCCAGTGGCTGGCGCTGACGCGGCTCGAGTTCGGCCTGCTGCGCGCACTGCTGCGCACGCCCGGGCGCATCCGCTCGCGCGAGGCGCTGCTGGACGAGGTGTGGGGCGCGGACGGCGATGCCACCGATCGCACCGTGGACACCCACGTCAAGACGCTGCGTGCCAAACTGCGCGCCGTGCGCCCCGAACTCGAACCGATCGCCACGCATCGGGGCATGGGCTACTCGCTCGACCGTTCATCCCTTTGACCTCTCGTTGATTCCTCCGATGCGCCTCGGCCTGCGACTGCTGTTTGCCTTCTTCGTCATCGCCGGCCTGGCCGGCTTCTTCGCGCTGCAGGTGTTCGAGAGCGAGGTCAAGCCGAGCGCGCGCGAGGTGATGGAGGACGCGCTCGCCGACACCGCCAACCTGATCGCCGAGCAGGCCGCCGCCGAGCTGCGCGCGATGCCGGCCGGCGGCACGCTGCAGGACTCGCGCCTCGCGCACGACCTGGCGGCGTACCGCCAGCGGCCGGTCGACCTGCAGATCTGGGGGCTGCACAAGCGCACGCTGGATCTGCGCGTCTATGTCACCGACGCCGCCGGCCGCGTGGTGCTCGACTCGGGCTTCGGGCCGGGCGCCGCGGCAGCGGTCGAACGCACGGCGAGCTCCGCCGTCGGCGCCGACTATTCGCATTGGCGCGACGTCCACCTCACGCTGCTGGGGCAATACGGCGCGCGCGCCACGCGCAGCGTGCCCGACGACGACGCCAGCTCGGTGATGTACGTGGCCGCGCCGGTGCGCGACGGCGCGCGCGTGATCGGCGTGGTCTCGGTGGGCAAGCCGCTGTCGGCCGTGCAGCAGTTCATCGATCGCGCGCAGCGCCGCATCCTCGTCGCCGGCTTCTGGCTGCTGGGGCTGTCGGCCGCGGTCGGCGTGCTGGTGACGATCTGGATGGTGCGGTCGGTGCGCCAGCTCAAGACGTACGCGACTCACGTGCACGCCGGCGAGCGCGTGCCGGTGCCCCGGCTGCCGGGCGAGCTGGGCGATCTCGCGGTCGCGGTCGACGAGATGCGCGAGCGGCTGGAGAACCGCGAGCGCCTGGAGCACACGGTGCGCGCGCTGACGCACGAGCTCAAGAGCCCGCTCGCGGCCATCCACGCGGCGGCCGAGCTGCTCGGCGACGAGTTGCCCACGCAGGATCGCGAGCGCTTCGCGCAGCAGATCCGCGAGCAGTCGCTGCGCCTGCGCGATCTGGTCGATCGCATGCTGGAGCTGTCGCGCCTCGAAGGCCAGCGCGCGCTCGCCAATCCGAAGCCCATCGGGCTGCTGGCGCTGATCGACGAGGTGGCGACGGCGCACGTGCCGCTGGCGATCCAGCGCGGCGTCGGCCTGGTCTGGGAATCGCGCGTCGACGCCACGCTGACCGGTGATCACGAATCGCTGGTGCTGCTGTTTTCCAATCTCTGGTCCAACGCGCTGGACTTCGCGCCCGAAGGCACGTCCATCACCGTGGCGTTGCGCCGCGTCGGGGCGCAGGCCGTCTTCACGATGCGCGACACGGGCCCGGGCGTGTCCGACTTCGCGCTGCCGCAGCTGGGCCAGCGCTTCTTCTCGCTGCCGCGCCCGCGCGACGGCCACCGCGGCAGCGGCCTGGGCCTGGCCATCGTGCGGCAGGCCGCCGCGCTGCATGGCGGCGCGGTGGCGTTCGAACAGGCGTCGCCCGGGCTGCTGGTGACCGTGCGCCTGCCGGTATGAGAAGCCGTGAACGAATCGGGCACAGCCCAGGGGCGCGCCGGATTCGTTCACAGCTTCTGACTTCACGCTCGCCACACAAACCTCATCGCCGCCTCACAGCGCGACGGCATCGTCGCGTCTACCGCGCCGCCCGTGGCGCGACAAGAGGAGCGAACGATGAAGTTTCCGTTGCTGGCCAAGATGGGTGCGATCGCGCTCGTGGGCCTGATGCTGATATTGGTGCTGGGGCGCATCGAAGGCCTCGTGCAGGAGCGCAAGGCGCGCGGCGAGGAAGCGGTCCGCGGGGTCGAGCATTCGCATGCCGCCGCGCAGGCCGTGCTGGGGCCGATGCTGGAGCGCTCGTGCGCCGAGGAATGGGACGAGGCCGCCGGCGGCACGGATCACGGCAGCCGCCCGCTCCGGCGCGAGTTCAGGGTGCTGCAAGCGCCCACCCGGCTGACAGTGGATGGCCGCATGAAGGCCGATCCGCTCTGGCGCGGGCTGTTCAAGGTCAACGCATGGATGGGTCACTTCACGGTGGCCGCGGACTTCGCGACGTTCGCGCCCTTGCAGCCGCAGGCGCAACATCCCGGCAGCCAGTTGCGCTGCGGGCCGCCGATGCTGGTGGTGGCGATGAGCGACGTGCGCGGGGTGCGCGCCGCGACCCTCAGTGCCGATGGCCAGGCGCTGGCCGTGCAGCCGGGAACACTGTCAGCGCACTACGCCAGCGGACTGCATGCCATGTTGGCGCCCGATCGCATCAATGGCGGCCCGCTGGCCGTCCACCTCGAGCTCGACCTGGTCGGCACGAGCCAGCTCGCGTGGGTGCCGGCGGCCGACAGCCTGCGTTGGACTTTGAACTCCGACTGGCCGAGCCCGTCGTTCGGCGGCCAGTTCGTGCCCGCGCAGCGCGAGGTCCGCGCCGACGGCTTCAGCGCCACCTGGAACCTGTCGGCGCTGGCCACGACCGCGTCCGCCGACGTCGCCAAGGGACTGGGCCTGTGCACGCCGGCCGGCCTGATCGGCGATGCCGCCTCCGGATCCGACGAGGCGGGTGCCAAGCCGGACAAATGCCTCGACGTGATGGCCGTCGGCTTCATCGACCCGGTCAACCCGTATGTGCTGAGCGACCGCGCGGTGAAATACGACCTGCTGTTCATCTTGCTGACCTTCATCGCCGTCGGCCTGATCGAAGTGCTGTCCGGCCGCCGCGTGCATCCGGTGCAATACCTTCTGGTCGGACTCGCGCTGTCGACGTTTTTCCTGTTGCTGCTGTCGCTGTCGGAGCACTTGGCGTTCGAGAAGTCCTATGCGACGGCAGCCGGCGCCTGCGCAGCGCTGTTGGCGTTCTATGCAAGCTCGATGCTGGGGCGCGTGCTGTCGGGCGTGCTGTTCGGGCTGGGCATCGCGCTGCTTTACGGCTTGTTGTACGCGCTGCTGCAGATGGAGCAGAACGCGCTGGTCATCGGGTCGGTGATGTTGTTCCTCGCGCTGGCCACGGTGATGACGTTGACGCGGCGGATCGACTGGTATGCGATGTTCGCTCGGTTGCGTGTCAACGCACTTTCTGCCGCGACGCTGAATGAGGAAAAGTCGTGACGCAGATGGCGATGCGCCTGGCGCTCATCATGCTGTCGATGGTCGTGATCGCATATGTCGCGTGGATGCTCCGCAGTCCCGACTGTGACCATTGGACTCCGCCCGCAGCATTGGCACTGGCTTCGTTCCTGGTGTTGGCCTCGAGCGTCTGCCACCGCCTGGGCACAACGACGCTCGCGCTCTTTCGGCGGCGCTGGCGGCTCGCGGCGACCGAGCTTGCGCTGGGCTTGCTGTTCGCTGTGGCGACGATCGCCGCCGCGGGAGCGCTGCTGGACGCGGCGAACCCGTTCAAACCATGCTGACGATCCCACCGCGTGTCACCTGGCTCGACACCTGGTTCACCGCGTGGTCCAGCGAGCGCGACAGGGACACCCGCCCGTCGCTAAGATCCGCCACCATGCACCTCGGCGATCCGTTCGACTACATCGTGATCGGCGCCGGCACCGCGGGTTGCCTGCTGGCCAACCGGCTGTCGGCCGATCCGCGCCATCGCGTGCTGCTGATCGAGGCCGGCGGGCGCGACAACCATCCGTGGATCCACATCCCGGTCGGCTACCTGTACTGCATCGGCAACCCGCGCACCGACTGGCTCTACAGGACCGAGCCCGACCCGGGCCTGAACGGCCGCGTGCTGCGCTATCCGCGCGGCAAGGTGCTGGGCGGCTCGTCCAGCATCAACGGCATGATCTACATGCGTGGCCAGGCGCGCGACTACGACGGCTGGGCCGAGACCGTCGGCGATCCCGCGTGGCGCTGGGACGAATGCCTGCCCTACTTCCTGCGCCACGAAGACCACTGGCGCGGCGACGCGCCTCCGCTGCACGCCGGCCCCGGCCACGACCCGACCGGCGCGCGCAGCGGCGGCGAGTGGCGCGTGGAAAGGCAGCGCCTGTCGTGGCCCATCCTCGACGCGTTCGCCCAGGCCGCGGTGCAGGCTGGCATCCCCGCCGTCGACGACTTCAATCGCGGCGACAACGAAGGCGTCGGCTATTTCGAGGTCAACCAGCGCCGCGGCGTGCGCTGGAACGCGGCCAAGGCTTTCCTGCGGCCGGCGTTGCGGCGCGCCAACCTGCAGGTGCTGACGGGCGCGCACGTCACGCGGCTGCTGTTCGATGACGCGCCCGCCGGCCTCGCCGCCTGCGGCGTCGAACTGCGCATCGGCCACGACGCCCCGCTGCAGGTGCGCTGCCGCGGCGAGGTGCTGCTGTCCGCTGGAGCCATCGGTTCGCCGCAGATCCTGCAGCTCTCGGGCATCGGCGACGGCGCGCGGCTGAACGCGATCGGCGTGACGCCACGCCACGAACTGCGCGGCGTCGGCGCCAACCTGCAGGATCACCTGCAGGTGCGCGCGGTGTTCGCGGTCGACAACGCGCGCACGCTCAACACCTTGTCGGCCACGTTGTTGGGCAAGGCCCGCATCGCGGCCGAATACGCGCTGTCGCGCAGCGGGCCGATGAGCATGGCGCCGTCTCAGCTGGGCGCGTTCACGCGCTCCGATCCGGGCCGGCGCTGGCCCAACCTGGAGTACCACGTGCAGCCGCTGTCGCTGGACGCCTTCGGCGAGCCGCTGCACGCGTTCGAGGCCTTCACCGCCAGCGTCTGCAACCTGAACCCGGAGTCGCGCGGGCAGGTGCACATCGCGTCGGCCGACCCGGCGCAGGCGCCGCGCATCGCGCCGCGCTACCTGGCCACCGAGGGCGACCGCCGCGTCGCCGCCGACTCGCTGCGGCTGACGCGCCGCATCGTCGCGCAGCCGGCGCTGGCAGCGTTCCATCCGCGCGAGGTCAAGCCGGGGCTCGAGTTCGAGACCGACGAGGAACTCGCCCGGCTCGCCGGCGACATCGGCACCACCATCTTCCATCCGGTCGGGACTTGCCGAATGGGCCGCGCCGACGATGCAGACGCGGTGCTGGATGCGCGCCTGCGCGTGCGCGGCGTGGCCGGCCTGCGCGTGGTCGATGCCAGCGTGATGCCCGCCATCACCAGCGGCAACACCAACTCGCCCACGCTGATGGTGGCCGAGCGCGCGGCCGAATGGATCCTCGAAAAAATCACACCGTGAATGTTGTATGAACACCACCGAACGAGGTTGGTGCACAGCCACAACGGGAAACCCCGGATGTGCCGGCCAGAGTCGCGCCGATAGAGTGCACCTACTTTCTTGTCAGGCGCACCTGCAGGGTGCGCATCGACGTGAAGGGGGTACGAGGAGACATAACTCGCCGGTTCGAAGGCTTATCGAACCAGGCAGGCGGCGCTTGCAGCGACTGCCAGATACAACAGACGAAGGGCGCAGCCATCAGGCCGCGCCCTTTTGTCATTCCGGGCCCCGTCGTCCGGGCTGGCCGTCTGGCCCGCCGATAATCCCGACATGATGGATCTCGCAATCGTCGCGGCCGCGTCCGGCCTGGCCGGCTTCGTCGATGCGGTGGTCGGCGGCGGCGGGCTGGTGCTGGTGCCGGCGCTGCTCGCGACCTACCCGAACGCCGTTCCGGCGACCTTGTTCGGCACCAACAAGGGTGGCGCGATCTGGGGCACCGCCTGGTCGGCCGCGCAGTTCGCGCGCCGCGTGACGCTCGCGCGCGCGACGATGGCCTGGGGCATGGCCGGCGCGCTCGTGGGCAGTTTCTTCGGCGCCTGGGTCGTCACGCTGGTCAGCGCCAGGCCGTTGAAGCAGGCGCTGCCGTTCGTGCTGCTGGCAATCCTCGCCTACACGGTCGCCAAGAAGCAGCTGGGGCGCGAGCACACGCCGCGCATGAGCGGCGGCGTCGAGGCCCGCGCGGCCGGCCTGATCGGCCTGGCGATCGGCTTCTACGACGGCTTCTTCGGGCCGGGCACCGGCAGCTTCTTCGTGTTCCTGTTCGTGCGGGTGCTGGGCTACGACTTCCTGCACGCGTCCGCGGCAGCCAAGCGGCTCAACACCGCCACCAACTTCGCGGCGCTGGTGCTGTTCGCGTGGACGGGACACATCTGGTGGGGCGTCGCGGCCGTGCTCGCGATGGCCAATGTCGCCGGCAGCCTGCTGGGCACGCGCCTCGCGCTCGCGCGCGGGGCTGGCTTCGTGCGCATCGTGTTCATCGTGGTGGTGTCGGCGCTGATCGTGAAGACCGCGTGGGATGCATTCCACGCGGCTTGAAGAAAAACGGCCCGCGAAGCGGGCCGTCGTCATGCCGGGGTCAGGTCGTCGATCAGCCCTGGCCGTCGATCGCCCGCAGCGTGTTGCCTTCGACGTCCACGCGCGCGCCCACGTTCGGAACGGTGGACTGGCGCACGGTGCGCACGCTGCCGTCCTGCATGCGCACGCGCACGTCGTAGACGGTGACCATGCGCTCGTGCGATTCGATCGCGTTGCCCAGCAGGCCGCCGCCGATGGCGCCGATGACGCCGCCCACGCTGTGGTTGCCGCGGCCGGCGATCTTGCTGCCCACCAGCGCGCCGCCCAGGCCGCCGGCCACGGCGCCGACGCCGTTGTTCTCGCCCTTGACCTGCACGGTGCTGTAGCCGTCGATCACGCCGCAGGTGGCGCAGGCCTGGGCGGCAGCGACGCGCTGCGATTCGTCGTTGTACGGCTGGCCCTGCGCGTCGCGGATCGGCGTGTGGTGCACCGGACGCACGGCTTCATGGACCGGCGCACCAGGCTGCGCGACGGTCACTGGCGGGTTGGCCACCGACGATTGGTCCGTGGCGGTTGCAGCCGGCGTGGCCGCAGCGTTGGCGACCGGATCGGCCAGTGTGTCGTTGTTCCTGACGACCAGCGTGGTGGCCAGCGCGATGATCGTCAGGGCCATCAGGCCGCCGCCGATCCAGACGCCGCGATGGATGCCGCCGGCGGTGGAAGCGTTCGGGTTCGCGGGAGTGGTGTTGTTCATGGCTATGTCCTCTTTCCAATGTGCCCGTCTCAGTCGGGCTGACACCGATTAAACGTTCTCGACGGCTGCCGGGATGTCAGCCAACCTGCCGAGTTGCTTCAGAACGTGAGAACGCATGCGACAACCGGGCGGGACCTACGCGACGCTTCCGTTTGTCCTACACGGGCCAGGGCTTCGAACCGCTCGGTTACGCTTCGTGCCATGCTCAAGGACGTCTCCTTCTCCGCCGTCGTCGCCGGATTCATCGCGGTGCTGGTGGGCTTCACGAGTTCGGTAGCGATCGTCTTCCAGGCCGCGCAGGGCCTGGGCGCGACGCCCGCGCAGATCACGTCCTGGATGTGGGCGCTGGGGCTGGGCACCGGCTTGACCAGCATCGGGTTGTCGTTGTGGTACCGCCAGCCGGTGCTCACCGCGTGGTCGACGCCGGGCGCGGCGCTGCTGGTGGCCACGCATGGCGTGTCGCTGCCGGTCGCCACCGGTGGCTTCATCGTCTCGGCCGTGCTGATCACGATCGCGGGGGCTTCGGGCGCGTTCGAACGCCTGATGGATCGCGTGCCCGTCGCGATCGCCGCTGCCTTGCTGGCGGGCGTGCTGACACGCTTCGGGCTCGATGCCGCGCTCGCGACGCACGACGCCCCGTGGCTCATCGTCGTGATGGCCCTGGCCTTCGTCATCGGGCGCCGTTTCTGGCCGCGCTTCGCGGTTCCGGGCGTGTTGTTGGCGGGCATCGCGATGGCGGCCACGTCCGGGCGCATCGCCTTGGCCGGCGTGCAATGGGGCTGGGCCAGACCGTTGTTCGTGATGCCCGAGTTCAGCCTGGCCGCGGCGATCGGCCTGGGGCTGCCGATGTTCATCGTGACGATGGCGTCGCAGAACCTGCCGGGCGTGGCGGCGCAGCGCGCGGCGGGCGTGACGGCGCCGGTGTCGCCCGTGATCGCGACCACCGGCGTGGCGACCTTGCTGCTGGCGCCGTTCGGCTCGTTCGGCCTGAACCTGGCGGCGATCACGGCGGCCATCTGCATGGGCCCGGAAGCGCATCCCGACCCGCGGCGCCGCTACGTCGCGCCGATCGCCGCCGGTGTGTTCTACCTGCTGATCGGCCTGGGCGGCGGTGCGGTGGTCGGGTTGATCGGCGCGTTCCCGCATGCGTTGGTCGTGGCGGTGGCCGGCCTAACACTGCTGGGCACGATCGCGGGCGCGCTGTCGTCGGCGCTGGCGGTGGAAAGGCATCGCGACGCCGCGGCCATCACCTTCCTCATCACGCTGTCGGGCGTCACGCTGGGCGGGATCGGCGCGCCGTTCTGGGGTGTCGTGGCGGGCGCCGTCGCACTGGGTGTGCAACACTTGCGCACCCCGGCGTCGCCCAGGCGCTGAAAAGCCCTGCCGCGCCGACGCCGGCGCGCCGCGCGCGATCATGTCGTGCCGCGCCCGCGAAGTCCGCCCTGCGGCGCTCGCCCTCATCCATCCTCGTCCTTGCGTTTGCGCGTGGACCACGACTCCCGACCAGGTGTCCCCATGAAGCTGCTGTTCGTCGCCGACCCGCTCGATACGTTCAAGATCTACAAGGATTCCACCTTCGCCATGATGCGCGAGGCCGCCCGGCGCGGCCACACGCTGTGGGCGACGCGGCCGGTCGACCTCGCCTGGCAGCGCGGCGGCCGCGTGCAGGCGCGCGCGCTGCCCATCGTGCTCACCGGCGTCGACAGCCACAGCCACGCCGCCTGGTACACGACCACCGGCGCCGAGACCGTGGTGGTCGCCGAGTTCGACGCCGTGCTGATGCGCAAGGATCCGCCCTTCGACACCGAATACTTCTACGCCACTCACCTGCTCAGCCACGCCGAGCGCGAGGGCGCGCTCGTGCTGAACTCGCCGGCGGCGCTGCGCGACCATCCTGAGAAGCTCGCGATCCTGGAGTTCCCGCAGTTCATCGCGCCCACGCTCGTCACGCGCTCGGCCGCCGACGTGCGCACCTTCCACGCGCAGCATCGCGACATCATCCTCAAGCCGCTGGACGGCATGGGCGGCATGGGCATCTTCCGCGTGAAGGACGATGGCCTGAACCTGGGCAGCATCATCGAGACGCTCAACCTGGGCGGCGCGCAGACGATCATGGTGCAGAAGTTCGTGCCCGAGATCGTCGACGGCGACAAGCGCGTGCTGGTGATCGACGGCAAGCCCGTGCCGCATACGCTGGCCCGTATCCCGCAAGGCGGCGAGGTGCGCGGCAACCTGGCCGCCGGCGGCCTGGGCGTGGCGCGCGAGATCACGGCGCGCGAACGCGAGATCGCCGGCGTCATCGGCCCCAAGCTGGCCGGCCGCGGCCTGCTGCTGGTGGGCCTGGACGTGATCGGCGACACGCTCACCGAGATCAACGTCACCAGCCCGACCTGCTTCCAGGAAATCACCGACCAGACCGGCTTCGACGTGGCCAGGATGTTCGTCGACGCGCTCGAACGCGCGGTCAACCGCGCGCGCGGCAATCCCACCACCGAAGGCCAAGACCCCTTCTGACCTGACTGTTCAATGGCCCTCCTGACCCTTACCAATGCCCACCTCGCGTTCGGCCACGTCGCGTTGCTGGATGGCGCCGACTTCGCGCTCGAGACTGCGGAGCGCGTCGCGCTGATCGGGCGCAACGGCACTGGCAAGTCCAGCATGCTCAAGATCCTGGCCGGGCTCGACAAGCCCGACGACGGCCTGCTGCAGGTCGAGCGCGGGCTGCGCCGCACCTACGTGCCGCAGGAGCCGCTGTTCGCGCCCGGGATCACCGTGTTCGACGCGGTCAGCGAAGGCGTGCGAGAGGCCAAGGAGACGCGCGAGAAGTTCGAGAACCACGACGGCGTCGACCACGACGAGATGGATCGGCTGCAGACGCGCCTGGAGGCGCTCGGCGGCTGGGACTGGGAGCGCCGAGTCGACGAGACGCTGCATCGCCTGGAGCTCGATCCGCAGGTGCTGGTGGAAAAGCTTTCGGGCGGCGTGCGCAAGCGCGTCGCGCTCGCGCAGGCCCTGGTGGCCACGCCCGAGGTGCTGCTGCTGGACGAGCCGACCAACCATCTGGATCTGGACGCCATCGACTGGCTGGCCGACCTGCTCAGGAGCTACCGTGGCTCGCTGATCCTCATCTCGCACGATCGCGCATTCATCGATGCCACTGCCACCCGCATCGTCGAGCTCGATCGCGGCAAGCTGCGCAGCTATCCGGGCAACTTCAGCGCGTACGAAACGACCAAGCAGCGCGAACTGGCCGACGAGGCGCTGGCCAACGCGCGCGCCGACAAGCTGCTGGCGCAGGAAGAGATCTGGATCCGCAAGGGCGTCGAGGCGCGGCGCACGCGCAGCGTCGCGCGCATCGGGCGGCTAGAGGCACTGCGCGCGACGCGTGCCGCGCGGCGCGACCAGGTGGGACAGGTCAGGCTGGAGGTCGCCACGGGCGGCCAGTCCGGCAAGATCGTGGCGGCGCTCGAGAACGTCACGATGCGCTACGGCGATCGCACGCTGATCGACAGGTTCACCACCACCGTGCTGCGCGGCGACAAGATCGGCCTGATCGGCCCCAATGGCTGCGGCAAGACGACGCTGCTCAAGCTGATCCTGGGCCAGCTGCAGCCGACCGCGGGCGACATCAAGCTGGGCACGATGATGAACGTCGCCTACTTCGACCAGATGCGGGCAGGCCTCAAGCTGGACGCGACGCTGGCCGACACCATCAGCCCGGGCAGCGAATGGATCGAGATCGGCAACTCGCGCAAGCACATCATGAGCTACCTGAGCGACTTCCTGTTCGCGCCGGAGCGCGCGAACGCGAAGGTGATGTCGCTGTCCGGCGGTGAGCGCAACCGGCTGCTGCTGGCGCGTCTGTTCGCGCTGCCGGCCAACGTGCTGGTGCTGGACGAGCCGACCAACGACCTGGACATCGACACCCTCGAGCTGCTCGAGGAACTGCTGGCCAACTACACCGGCACCGTGTTCCTGGTCAGCCACGACCGCCGCTTCGTCGACAACGTCGTCACCAGCACGCTGGTGTGGGAAGGCGACGTCAGCCCCGGGCTGTGGCGCGAGTACGAAGGCGGCATCGAGGACTGGCAGGCGCAGCGTGCGCGCAGCCGCGCGAGCGCTGGCGCGCCCGTGCGCGTCGCCGCGCCTGCTCCTGCGCCGGCACCAGTGATCGCGCCCGCGCCGCCCGCTGGCAAGCCCAAGGCCAAGCTCAGCTACAAGGAACAGCGCGAGCTCGACGAGCTGCCCGGGAAGATCGAGACGCTGGAAGCCGAGCACAAGGCGCTGGAGATGGCGCTCGCGAGCACCGAGCTCTACACTCAGGGCAAGGACAAGATCGCCGCGGCACAGGCCCGTTTCGCGGAGCTGGAAGAGCATCTGCTCGCGA
>Ga0302279_10003733_pt1 | contig 18647 bp, 16 predicted proteins | sample III_Bog_N3_3_FD_194541 | JGI IMG/M metagenome (GOLD analysis project Ga0302279, IMG submission 194541) | Peat permafrost microbial communities from Stordalen Mire near Abisko, Sweden - III_Bog_N3_3 | ecosystem: Environmental > Terrestrial > Soil > Wetlands > Peat | place: Sweden: Abisko...
ACGCAGGTGGGGTTTGGCGGAAGCGTCCAGTGCCAATTTGCCAATGCCCCCACGGGAACGCTCTGCGCCGGGGGCACCTGCAACGGCAACGGCACCTGCGTACCGTGACGCCGCATCTGACACCTTGGACGGGCGCTACCCCTCGGGCAGCTCGACGTCGATCCCGATCATCTTCATCAGCCGCAGCGCGTTCGACGAGGTGACCACGCCCCTCTTGAGCTTGTAGTCGAAGGTCATCTTGCCGCCCTCGACCAGCTCCTGGAAGTGGATGTTCATCACCCGCCCCCGGCTCTCCTCCGCGAGGTCCGAGAGCCCCAGATCGTGCGACGACACCGCCCCGATGCACCCCTTGTCGATCAGGTGCATGACCACCGCCTTGGCGCCGATGTTGCGCTCGCGGGAGTTGGTGCCGTGGAGGACCTCGTCCAGGAGAAACAGCACCCGCTCGCCGGCGTTGGCGGCGTCGACGATGCCCTTGAGGCGGGCGAGCTCCGCGTAGAAGTGGGAGACGCCCTCCTCCAGCGAGTCCTTGATGCGCATGCTGCTGCGCACCTGGCACTCCGCCAGGTCGAGGTGGGTGGCGCAGACCGGCGCGCCCGCCAGCGCCAGCACCGTGTTGACGCCGATGGCGCGGAGCAGGGTGCTCTTGCCGGACATGTTGGATCCGGTGACCAGCAGCGCGTCGCCGACCGGATCCACGCCGAAGCTGACGTCGTTGGCCACGCGCCGGCCGGGGGCGATGAGCGGGTGACCGAGATCGCTGGCCATGAAGTGCAGGCCGTTGGCGGTCACCGTGGGAAAGCAGTAGGTGGGGTGCTCGTGGGCGAAGGTGGCCAGGCTGGCGAGGGCCTCCAGCTCGCCCATGGCGTCGATCCAGCGGCGCACCGAGGCGCCGGAGCGGGTGCGCCAGCGGGCCAGCGCGGCGGCGCAGAAGACGTCCCAGAGGAGGAAGCGGTTGGCGACGATGGCGACCAGGCCGCTCTGGCGCAGCTCGGCGAAGCCGAGGATGTTCTGCAGCCCGGCGAGGGCGCCCGAGGCCGACGAGGCGGCGATGGCCTGGTGGAGCTGCACCAGGCGGGGGGAGCGGAAGCTCTGGCCCTCGATGAGCCGGAAGAGCGCCACGTAGCGGCCGAAGGGCGTCTCGCGCGACGACGCGGGGGCGAGGATGGCCTCGTTCTCGGCGCGGCCGCGCATGAGGAGGAGCGACTGGAGGGCGACGGGGACGAGCCAGAGCAGGCGCGCCTGGCCCTCGAGGCCGAGGAGCCCGGGCGCCGCCACCAGGGCCAGCGTGATCGCGACGAGCACGGCGCCGAGGGCGAGCAGGGCGGGGGCCGGGCCCTTCCCCGGGGCCTCGGCCCAGGCGAGGAACGGCTCCGCGGTGCGGCCGCGGGTGCCGGAGGCAGCACCGCAGACGGCGAGATCCTCGCGGAAGCGGGTGAGGGCGGAGAGCTCGCGCACGGCGGCTTGCCGCTCCTCGATCTCGGCGGCGCGGGCGGGAGCCTCGAGCCAGCGGGCGAGCGTCTCCTCGCCGGGGCCGGTCTCGGCGGTGCGGACGAGCTGGAAGAGGGAGGCCGCCCCGAAGATGTCGAGATCGCCCGCGTAGGCGTGGCCGGCCACGAGGAAGCGCTCGCCCTTCTCGGGCAGGCCGGCGAGGTCGCCGGCGATGCGCTTCTCGCCCTGCTCGCAGAGGCGGATGCGCAGCTCCACCGCGGTCATGCGCGTCACCAGCGCGGCGTGCGCGACCACCAGCCCGACGAACACGACGGCGAAGGCGATGGCGCCCATCCACACCAGCGGCGGGACGGGGCGGAAGACGCGGGCGGCGCCGAGCCCGACCGCGGCGAGGAAGGTCACCCCCCGGAGCGAGGAGATGCGCGCCGAGCGCGCCTCGAGCCCGGCCCGCTCGGCGCGGAGCTCGGCGAGCCTGGGGCCGTAGAGGCTTTCCGCGGGGGGGGCATCCATGGGCGGCAATTCACCATGGGGGAGCGGGGCGCGGCGAAAAAAAGCGCGGACGGTCGACAATCGTGCGCGAGGCGCTCGGCGCCGGGAACCTGGGCGGCTCGGGATTGTCTCTCGGCAACCCCCGTTCTAGGAGCCGAAGGTAAACGTGGACCAAAAGACGAGCTTTGCAGGCAAGTTGCTCCTCCCGTTGCTGGCGCTGGCGTCGTCCGCCTGCGCCGCGACCACCGCGGCCGCGCCGGCGCCCGAGACGCCCCGCACCAGCCCGCCCCCGCTGGTCGCACCGGCATCTGCCCTGAGCGCCGAGGCGTTCGTCATCGACGGGCCCGTGCGCGAGGAGTGGATCCCCCTCCTCAAGCCCTCCGCCGTCGATCCCGCCAAGGCGAAGCTGCTCGCGCCGCCTCCGGGCCTCGCGGCGCTGCCGGCGGCGTGTGACGCGTTCGCGACGCGCAAGGGCGAGGGCAAGGCGAGCTGCGCGGACCCCACGGCGGCGCTCGCGGCCCTCGACGCGGCGCTCGGGCGGGCGACCCCCGAGCAACGGGACGCGGCGCTCGTCGATCTCGACGGCTGCGCGGGCCTGCCCGCCGGCATCGCCCGCGCGGTGCGGGCCGAGCTCGCCCCCATCGAGTGCGCCGAGAGCATCGTGGAGCCCTTCCTCAAGGCGCCCCCGCCGGCGACCAACGGCATCGTCTACGGCGCCATGCTCGGGCAGGCCATCGCCGGGCGACTCGCCCGCACCGCGCACGACCCGCCGACGCTCCCCTGCCGCACGACAAGGCCCGCGTGCTCGCGTTCGTCAAGGGGCCGATGTTCGCCTGGTTCGAGCAGCAGGCGCTCGCCATCGAGAGCATCTCGCAGGCCGCCGCGGAGCTGCCCTACTACGGCAAGGGCATCGCCGCGGTGGAGGCCGGGGTGGCCGATCTGCGGCTGGTCGAGGCGGTGCGCGGGGGGCCCGTCCCCGACGAGTTCAAGAAGGACGAGGAGCTCAGGAACATCTACTACGGCAACCTCGATCAGCTCCTCGACCCGCGCAAGGATCGCGGCCGCGACGCCGCGCTGGTCGGCCTCAAGGAGCTCTCGCTGGTGGGGGTGATCCGCGACGCGCGCGTCGACCGGGCGCGGGTCATGCTCTCGCGTCTCTACGGTGGGCGCCGCATCGACGCGCTCGACACGCTGCTCCTGCCCCAGCTCCCGCCCGCCGCGCCGGCGTCCGTCGAGGAGCGCCTCGCGGCGCGGCTGCCCACGCTCTATGCCGGGCTCCTCCTCGACGAGCAGGCGGCCAGCCGGGCGGGCACGCTGCGGCAGCTCCTCGACCGGGGCGTGCCGCTCCCGCAGCGGATGGCGCTGCGCAAGGCCCAGCTCACGCCCGAGGCGCGCGCCCTGTACGCGCGGGCGCACCTGGAGCTGGGGCGGCTGTACTGGCGCGCGGTCGACTTCGACCAGGCGGCCGCGCTCGCCGCCTCGGCGCGGGCCGATCGCAGCGACGACGCGACCTTCACCCTGGCGCTCGCCCTCGCGCTGCGCGGCGGCCCCGAGGACGCCGCCGACATGATGCGCAAGGCGCCGCGCGCGCTCCCCGCGCCGCGCACCACCGCGCTCGACGCGATCGCCGCGCAGACCCCCCCCAGCCCCGGCGCGGGCTTCGCGGCCTTCGATGCCGCGCTCCTCCACCAGCTCGGCTCGCCCGAGGGTTCCGGCGCCTCGTACTGGAGCGACGTGGCCCAGCGCTTCCACGCCGCCGCCGCACGGCTCACCGTTCCGGCCCAGCGCGCCGTCGCCGAGGATCGCGCCAAGGCGGCCGAGGACGTGGCCCGCGCCGTCGCGGGCAAGTGAATCAGAAGGTGCCGACGCAGGGCCCGCCGTCGCAGGTCTCCACGGTCTGCCCGGTGGCGAAGAACTGGATCTCCTGGGCGATCGAGGCGGGCTGACTGCGGAGCACGTCGTGCGGGTCGCCGCAGGCGGCCGAGGCGGTGGAAGGGCACAGGTCGGCCGGCGGCGTGTCCGTCTCCGGCGCGGGCAAGAGGCCCCAGGACCACTCCACGATCGCCGGGCCGTCGATGGGGCTCGGCGCGTCGGGGATGCCGAAGACGTCGCGGTTGGTGGGCGCCAGGTTCTGGGCGCCGATGGTGCGGGCGATGAACTCGGCCCCGAGCGGGGTCACCTGGTAGTCGCCGATGTTGGCGTGGATGAGCACCCGGTGCGCGGGGGTGCCCGGCAGGTTGTTGCTGACGATGTAGGGCGCGTAGCCGTCCGGCTCGGTGCGATCCCACATCATCTGGATCAGCCCGAGGAAGAACTGGATCTCGCGCCCGGTCTCGTACACGTAGGGGAGCACGACGAAGAACGGCCCGAAGTCGGCGCTGCGGTTGAGGATCAGGCTGTAGGGCGCCCCGGGCTCGCTGAGCACGCCGCGGGTGACGTCGGTGGTCACGGACATGTACGTGGTGCCGAAGATGCCCCCCTGGCTGTCGCCCCGGTAGTAGCGCTGGGTGGGATCGATGGTGGGGTTGCCGTTGAAGAACGTCGCGGGATCCTTGGCGAGGGCGGTCATCAGCCGCATCGAGAGCAGCTCGTTGAGCAGGCCCTGGTGCTGACGCCCGACGTCGTCCTTGAACCCGGTGGGATCGCTGGCGAGGGAGTTCTCGACCCCGGCCGCGTCGTCCTGGGACATGCCGATGAGGTCGACCGCGACGCTCACGTAGTCGCCCTGGTCGTCGATGGTGGCGAGATAGGAGCTCTCGCCCTCCGTCTTGGCGCCGAAGAGCCCGTGCCCGTTCTGCAACGGCGAGCCGGCCTTGAGCGTGGCCGCCATGGGGATGTTGACCTCGAACTCGTACTGGGCGGTGCCGTTCTGCGCGGGCATCCCGTCCGACCCGAAGTTGAGCGAGGAGCCCACGTTGGGGGTGGTGGTGTACATCGGCACCGTCATCAGCCCGAAGAGCCGCCGCCAGATGTGGGTGTTGGGGCTGTCCTGCGAGCAGTTGCCCGAGCCGATCTCCGACGGCGATCCCTCGTGCGTCTGCGCCGGGTTGGTCCCCACGGTGAGGTTGTTGCACGACGCCGAGGTGGCGGCGGGCGTGGTCCCGGCGGCGGCGGGCGGGAAGAGCGTGTAGGTGGGGCCGTCGGCGCCGACCAGGGCCAGCGCCTCGTCGCGCATGTGGAGGAACCAGCCGGTGTTGTTCTGCCGGCTCGCGGTCGAGTAGTCCCAGGCGAGCTGAAGGTCGGCCTTGGAGACGCCGGCGGCGGCGAGCTTGGCGAAGATGTCCGTGTAGAGGCTGCGCCGCAGGGCGACCGAGGGGTCGCACGAGTCGGTCCCGTCGCGGAGCGCCTGGAACACCGGGGTGGGAGCGAGGGCGGTGCCGGTGGTGTCGACCACGTGACGGATGGCGACGATGTAGCGGGTGGCGTCCGCGAGGCGGACCACGGGGCGGATCATCAGGGCGCGGTCGGAGTCGTCCTCCATCGAGAGCTCCTCGTCGATCTCGGCCCAGTGCGGGACCAGCTCGCCGGTGTCGGCGTTGAGCAGGATGGTCGGCGAGGCGCTGGTGACGGAGAGCGCGAGCGTGTCCTGGGTGGGGAGGCCGGTGACGGTGGCGCCCGGGAGGTGGGTGAGGATGGTCTGCCCGGGCGAGAAGCCGTCGCTCTCGGCGACCAGCGAGGGGCTCAGCCGCCCGACGTTGGTGTTCAGCGGCATCGCCGCCGCGGGGATGGCGACGCGCTTGCCGCTGGAGGTGGTGGGGTCCGCCTTCAGGTAGACGCTGGAGGGGAACGGGAAACCGCACTGCGTCGGCACCAGCGGGTCGCACGAGGCGGCGAGCAGCGGCGCCGCGTCGGCGGGCGGCGCGGGCGGCGTGGTGCACACCAGGGGCGCCGGAGCCGACGAGGAAGAGCACGCGGCGCCCCAGGTCAGCAGAGCGAGGAGGGCGGGGGGGACCAGGGCCAGGAGGGGGCGCATCACGCGCGAAGGTAACAACGTGCGCGAGACGCGAGCAAACGAGAAGCGCGGCGACGCGACGCGCTAAGCTCCGTGGGTGAACCGGAAGGCCTGGGCGCTCGCCGCGGTGATCGCCGTCGCGGCCGTCGCCGCCGATCCCCGCGCCCCCGCCGCCGACGCCAAGCGCGTGCTCGGCCTCCTCGTGGCGGTGGTCGCGCTCGCCGTGGGGCTGTCGGCGTCGGCGTCGGGGCGTTCGCCGCGCGCGGTGCTGGCGCTGCTGGCGTTCGTCGCGTGGTCCGGGCTGACGCTGGCCTGGGGGGTGCCGGCGGGCGTCGGGGACCTGGGGACCTGGGTGGCGGCGGCGGGGCTCGCGCTCGCGCTGGGGCGAGGATCGCCGGAGGGCGCGAGGCGGCTCGCCGAGCGGGCGGCGTTGCTCGCGGGCAGCGCAGCCGCGGCGATCGCGGTGGGTCAGCGCCTCTCGGGCGCGCGCGGACTCTTCGTCCACGGAGGGCAGGGCAACGCCAACTGGCTGGGCTTGCTGCTGGCGCTCACGCTCCCGCTCACGGTCGGCCTCGCCCGCGCAGGGCGGAGGGCGGGCGCGCCCGCGGTCCTCGTCGCCGCCGGCGCAGGCGTTGCTCTGCAGGCTACGGGACTGGTGCTGTCGCACTCGCGGGTCGCGTGGGCGGCGAGCTCCGTGGCGCTCGCGGCGCTCGCCGTCTCGTGGCTGCGGCGCTCGCGCCCCACCGGCCACAAGGCCCTCGCCGTCGCTGCCGTGGTGATCGGCGCCGTGGTCACCGTCACGCTCGCCACGCGATCGTTCCAGGCCCGCGCCCCTGCCGCCGCCGCCGAGGGCGCGGACGTGCCGGTGCCGATCGCCTGGGAGGGTCGCGTGTGGATCTGGCGCTCGTCGGCGGCTGCCGCCCTCGCCTCTTTACCTGCCGGCGCCGGCCTCGGCGGCTTCGCGCACGCGTACCTCGACGCGCAGGGCGCGCGGCTCGCCGAGCTGGACGTCAAGATCGCGTCGCGCCGCTTCCTCAACGCCACCACCGCGCACGGCGACTGGCTGGAGGTGCTCGTGGACTCCGGGCCCCCCGCGCTGGCGCTGCTGGCGCTGGCGATCTTCGGCGGCGCGCTGGCCGCGGCGCGCGAGGGCTGGCGCGAGGGAGCGGCGGCGCTGATCGCCTTCGCGGTGTGCGCGGTCGGGGACAGCCCCCTGCGGCAGCCGGCGATCGCCTTGCTGCTCGGGCTGGTGCTGGCAGGCTGCTCCGATCCGGCGCCGGCGCGACCGGCGCCCTCGTCGCGACGCGACACCCTGGTGCGCGCGAGCCTGCTGGTCGCGGCGGCGCTGGTGCTCGCCCCCGCGCTGAGCCGGTGGATCGCCGCGCGCCGGCTCACCGCCGCGAAGGAGGCCGCCCCCACCGAGCGCAGCGCTCTGCTGACGAGCGCGGCGCGCATCGATCCGCGGAACGGAGAGATCGCCCTGGAGCAGGGGCTCCTGGAGCTGGAGGGCGGGGACGCGGCGGCGGCGCTGGGATACCTGCAAAGGTCCCGGCCGCTCCTGGCCAACGTCGGGACGGACATCGCGCTCGGCAACGCCGAGACGGAGCTCGGCCACCCCGAGGCCGCGCTCGCCGCCTACGAGGCCGCGCTGCGCCGCCACCCCGGCTCGCTCCGCGCCCACGCCAACGTGACGCAGCCGCTGCTGGGGCTGGGCCGGATCGACGAGGCGGAGCGGCACCTGACGATCGCCGCGGCGCTGTGGCCGGGCAACGGGCGGGTGGCGGAGATCGCGGAGCAGATCCGCCAGGCGAAGATCGACCGCGCCACGGCGCCGTGAGCCGCGCGGGCTCCGCAGGAGGGCCGGCCGTGCGCCGCCTTTTCGATGGCCCCGGCCCCCCCCGGAGGATAGCTTCGACGGCGCAGCGTCGTCTGCCACGAGAGGGGATCCGACCGATGAGAATGAAGCTCACTCAGTATGGCTACGCGAGCGACCCTTACATGGACTCCTATACCCGCAAGGGCCAGGGCAGCAGCCACAAGCTGGAGCGCGGCATCTCCTGCGCGCTGACCGACTCGGCCAAGCACGCGCTCGGAGCCCACCCCGGCGACTGGATCCAGGTCCACCTCGTGGGCGGCGGGGTCCAGCTCCGTCGCTTCGACGACCGCGCCCCCGAGGCCGACAACCGCTGCGACCTCTACAACGTCGACGGCTACCAGACGGGCCTCGGCGACCACGCCGAGATCACCCTGGGCGGGTCACCGCACACCACGCCGACGGTCTCGAAATCCCACCACCACTGACGGCTTCCTCAGGGCGGCGCGGGCATCGCGACGCCCGGCGGAAAGACCGGGGGTCCGGGCGGTGGCGCCGCCGGCGCCGGCGCCACCGGAGCGGCGGGCCCGGGCGCGACCAGCAACGGAGCGACGGGCAGCGGCGCCATCGAGGGCTTGCCCCAGTACTGCTCGTGGATCGCCAGGGGCATGCCCTGCGGGTAGCGGGTGTACGGGTCGAGCTCCTGGCAGCGGCCGGCGACGCGCTCGTCGGCGATGGCCCAGAAGATCGAGGGCACGCCCGCGGTCGCCCACAGCGGGACGGTGATGGAGGCCCAGATGCCGTGCGTGGCAGCGGCCACCGAGCCGACCGTGAGCATGACGATGTTGGTGACGCGGGCGGAGCCGGGCGTGGGGACTTCGGCCCGCTCGACGAGCTGCCAGGGGACCATGGTCCAGGCGTGGGGACCGGCGTCGTTGGTGTGGAGGTAGACGAACCCCTCGTCGCAGGCGACCAGCTCGGCGAACATCCGCGTGGTGCTGGTGGTCACGATGATCTGGTGACCGAAGGCGTCGGAGGGGGAGAAGTGCGCGATCGAAGGGCGCCCGATGGTGTCGGGGGCGCCGATGACGCGGCGCTGGGGCGCGGCGCAGGCGAGGGAGGCGAGCGCCGGGAGCGCGGCGAGCAGCTGGGCGACGGGCCTCACGGCGCGGGCATCCCGAAGCGGCTGGCGCGGAAGACGGACTCCATCGAGGGCTCGAGCGCGCGGTAGGCGGGAGCGAGCTCGCGCAGGGCACGGGCCGGATCGTCGAGGTAGGCGCGGGCGCGGACCGGGTCCTCGTCCTTGAGCCACTCGTCGCGCATCCACTCGTAATAGTAGCCGCGGCTGTGGAGGAAGTAGCCAGTGGAGCCCTCCACCGGCTCGGCCGGGACCGGGAAGCGGAGGACGATCTCGTCGCCGGGCAGGGTCACCACGTAGGGGCCCTCGCCGCGCAGCGAGGCGGCGACCACGGCGGCGTCACGCCCGCGGGCGGCGGAGACCTGGGCCGGCACCTCGACGGCGGTGAGGCCCTCGGCGAGGACGGGCGCGAGGCGGGCGGCGTCCAGCTTCCAGTGGGAGCGGGCGAAGGTGAGCTTGACCTCGACCGGCTCGGCGGGGGCGTCGACGGCGAAGGAGAGGCCGCGGGTGGCGCGCGCGATGGGGCCGACGTAGCCGAGCGATCCCGCGGACTGGAAGGCGCCTCCGCGCTGGCGAAAGGCGACGTCGATGCCGCCGGTTATGTGGTCGAAGCCGAGGAGCGCGGTGAGGTCGCGCGGATCGCCGCGCTCGACGGAGGCCATGAAGTCGCCGAGGCCGCGGCCGTGCAGGGCCATCATCTGGTAGAGCACGTACGTCGTCATCAGGCTGTTGCGCGCGGTGAGCACCAGCGCGACGTCACGCTTGCCGGGCGCGGGATAGCGGAGCGTGATCGAGGTGCGCGCGGCGAGATCGCGGCCGTCGCTGTCGAGCACCACCTCGCTGCCGTCCCGCGAGGCGAGGGCCCGGCAGGCAGCGGAGCCGTCGACGTCGGGGCCCTCGCACGCGTCCGCCGCGACCGGAGCCCCGACGGCGAGGTAGCCGTCGCGGAAGCCGCGCAGCACCGTGGCCCCCCGGGGGCCGCGCACGACCCGCAGCGAGAGGCCGCGGACCATGTGCGTCTCCAGGGCTTCGTTGCGCATGGCGAGGGTGACCGCGCCGTCCCGCGGGCGAGCATCGGGGAGATCGTCGAGGTCATCCATCTCGAAGATGCGGGCGATGCTGGAGGAGAAGCCCTCGGCCTGGAGCGTCCAGCCGCCGTGATCGTCGGGCACGTAGAACGTGGGGCAGGAGCCGAAGCACGCCTTGATGTTGAGGAGGCAGAAGACGGTGAGGCCGACCGACGCTCCGGTGACCAGCGCGACCGGGAGCACCGCGGGGTCGAGCTGCTGGCGCGAGGTCTCGACGAGGGCCACGTCGCGGAGGGAGACCGACATCTCGCCGGTGCGGAGCAGCTCGCGCTCGACGCCGTACTCGCGCCCGGTGGCGAAGATCCGGTCGCCCTCGACCCGCCACTCCTCGAGGACCATGAGGCGGCCGTCGCGGAGGTGGAGCTTGGCCGCGCCCCGGGGCTCGGGGGTCGGGTGCGCCGGCGTCTGCGGCTCGGGGTACGGGGCGGGGGCGATGCTGGATCGCTCGACGCACGCCGCGGCGCCGACGGTCAGGGCCGCGGTCAGGACCAGGAGACCAGCGTGACGCCTCATGGCCGCAGGATAGGTCAATTCGTGACGATGAGCTGGCCGTCGGCGGTGCAATAGGCGACGGGGACCCAGCCCGCCATGGAGCAGAGCCAGAAGTCGGTGCAGCCGGTGCTGCAGGCTTGCTGGACGCAGCCGAGGGCCGCCGCGACCCCGCAGTCGGGGAGGGCGAGGTCGGGCATGCAGTCCTGCATCTCGCCGGTGGTGTCGATGCTCACCATGGTGCAGGGGCCGTCGGAGGCGCCGGCGTCACCGGGTCCGCCGCCCGCGCCGCCGCCCGCGCCGGCATCGGGTTGGTCGCACGCCTGCAGGAAGGACCAGACCCCAGCGGTGCAGGAGTAGAGCGCGTTGCAGGTGGGATCGGCGCAGGTGCCGCCGCGGTCGAGGGGACAGCCGCCCGCGGGGATCTCGACGCACCCGGTTCCGGTGGGGAGATCCTGGCAGCTCGTGGTGGCGAGGAGCACGACCGTGAAGGCAAGGAGGAGGCGCCGCATCGACGCGACCTTACCGCGCGGAACGGGCGGTGCGCGAGAGGGGCACATGGGTCCGGGGCAGACCCGCGCGCCGGACGTGGACCTGCGGAGGTGAAGCCGACTACCATGCGCGCCATGCGTGCCTGCGCCACCGCCAACGCCGTGCTGCTCGGTCTCCTCTCCACGACGCTCGGCTTCGCCGCGTGCTCGAGCGGATCCACCCCACCGCAGCCGCCGCCGGCGCCCGACACCGCCCCCGCCGCCGCGACCGTGGTGACCACGTCGAGCGTGGCCCCGCTGCCGATCGGGCCCGCCACCCCGGCGGCCAAGGCGAAGCCGGCGCCCCGGACCGCCGCGGACTGCAAGGTGGTCCTCAGCGAGATCACCAACGAGCCGCCGGAGGGCGCCGTCGCGCTCAACAACGCGCAGACGGCCAGGGACGCGGGCGCGACCGACCGTCTCCAGTCGCTCACCGAGCTCGTCCGCAGCAAGCGCGACGGGTTCCGCTGCTGCTACGACGTGTGGGCCAAGGATCACCCCGGCACGCAGGGCGCGGCGAGGATGGTGCTGAAGCTCAAGGCCACCGGCGCGGTGATCAGCGTGGCCTTCGACGACACGCCGAACCGCGTGCCCGACATCGAGCCCTGCCTCGGCGACCTGGCCCACGGCCTGTCGTACCCGCCGTCGCCCTCGGGCAAGGAGACCACCTTCCGCTACCCGTTCGATTTCAAGGCCCACAGGTAGCCGGTGTCGACCGACGCGCCGATCCTCCGGACGCAGACGGACCGCAACGCCTACGCGGAGCTGCTCCGCGACACGCGCGGGCTGCGCCGCGAGCAGCAGCAGGCGCGCGAGGCGTGGTTCGCCCGCCTGGCGGCCGACAAGAAGGACGAGACGCTCTTCGAGCTGGAGATCCTGCTCAAGGGGCTGGCCTGCTTCTCCAACCCGCGCAACCACCCGGGCTCGGGCCGGCGGCAGACCACCGTCAGCCTCGACTTCCGCGAGCACCTCATGCACGCCCGCGACGGGATGGCGCGCGCGGTGCAGCTCGCCCGGGCGCTGCTCGGCGACAAGGATCGGGCCTTCGTCTTCCAGCGCTACCTGGAGACCGCGGTGCCGGAGGACATCACCCGCACCAAGCTGCTCCACGCCGCGATGTCGCAGGACACACCGGAGGGCAGCCTCTTCGTGCTGCGCCACGGCTTCACCAACCTCATCGAGGTCTCGGCCGGCCTGCTCCGCCTCACCCGGCTACCGTACCGGCTCTTCTACGCCCACCTGGCCACGGCGATGCGGGAGATCGCCCAGAGCGCCTTCTTCAACCCGATGGCCGCGCTGGAGTTCCGCCCCGAGTTCGACCGCATCGCCTCGGCGCAGGTGCTCGAGCTGATCCAGGGCGTCCCTGGCGAGCAGGCGCACCGGCTGGTGGCGCTCACGTTCCTGTCGCTGTTCCGCATGCTCCGCTACACGCGGCTGCTCGAGTCCATCGCGATGGATCACACCGACCGCCGCGTCGCCGGGCGCGCCTACCTGGTCTTCGCGGTGCTCCGGAGCGATGCGCGCGCGCTCTCCAACTTCCTCCGCCGCCGCGCCGGAGGGCTCCTGGCCGAGAGCTTCGAGCGCGATCTCTACCGGGTGCCCGCCCGCGAGGTGGGGGCCCGCTACGACGATCTGCTCAACGAGGGCCACCGCCTGGTCGGCATAAAGGGCGCCCTCGCCGGGCTCGCGGCCAACCTGCGGCTCGAGATGCGGCGCACCTTCGAGCACGACCTGCCGCCCGCCGACGCCAGCACGCCCGAGCACGAGCTGCGCGCCCGGCTGCGGGCGGTGATCAACAACGTGAGGCCGGCGCTGCAGAACGTGATCCTGTTCCTGGGGCGGTCCCTCGGGGTGAAGCTGGAGGAGGGGCGCGTCTTCGACGATCAGGCGGCGCGCCGCGCCACCAGCGAGCGGCTCCGCCGCGACGTGTGGATGTTCGCCCAGATCGCCCGGGCCTTCGCCAGCAAGGCCCGCCACACCGACCCGCTGGTCGAGAGCTGGTCGGCGACGCAGAACCTCTCGTTCGTCCGGGAGTTCCTCGGCTACTTCCGCGCCATGGGGTACCCGCTCCTGCGCGTCGGCGACTACCCGCGCGTCGACGCCTTCATGACGGCGATGAGCGGGCTGGCCGAGGCCGATCTCCTCGACCCCAGCCGCCTCGACGCCGCCGCCGCCGAGTGCGAGGTCTTCTACGGCTTCCTGACCGAGCTGTTCGATCAGATCGCCCGGCGCGAGGAGCTCGCCGGCGTGCCCTTCGACCGGCAGGCCGCGGCCCGCTCGCTCAAGCTGTATCTGGGAGCGTGACGCGCGCGGCGCCGGCGCCGCGGTGCCAGGCGAAGGCCGAGAACACCAGGGCCAGGGGGAGCAGGCACATGCCGAACCTCAGCCCGCGGGCCCCGGAGCAGATCTCGTGGGAGTCGTGGAAGGCGTCGGCGATGACGCCGACCACCGGCTGCGAGACGAGATCGCCACAGAGGTGGATGAAGAAGATCGAGGCGGCCATGGCGCTGGCCCGCATGTGCGGCGGCACCGAGAGGAGCACCGCGGCGTTGGTCGGCGAGGTGCTGGCGAAGATGGCGAGCTGGCAGAGGCCCAGCGCGACGAAGGCCCCCACCGCCGTGGGCTGGAAGAGCGCCACCACCCCGAGGGGCACCGCGACGGCGCTCGACCAGGCGCAGACGCGAAGGTTGACCCGGGTGCGATCGTCGCCGGGGAGGCGGTCGGCGAGGATGCCCCCCAGGGCGGTGCCCACGAGCCCGGTGGCGCCGGTGATGACCCCGAAGATCTGCGTGCCCTGGGAGAGCGGCAGGCACAGCCTGCGCTCGAGGAAAGGCGCCGCCCACGCGCTGAAGCCCCCGATGGCGAAGGTCTGCGCGACGTAGCCGAGCACGGCGAGCCGGTAGGGCGCGTTGCGGAAGAGAGCGAGGTACGTCGCCACCGCGTCGGCACCGTCACCCTCGCCGGCATGGGAGCGCGCCGGCTCGGCGATGAGCAGCACCGTGGCGGCGAGCAGCAGGCCCGGGCCGCCGCAGACGAAGAAGGCCGCGCGCCACCCCAGGCTCGGCTCCAGCGCGCCGCCGAGGATGTAGCCGAGCGCCGCGCCCACCGGGATGGCCACGTAGAAGATGGCGAGCCAGCGGTTTTTGGCCTCTCGCGGCGCCAGGTCGAGGATGATCGTGGGGCCGATGGTGGCGTAGCTCGCCTCCCCGACGCCGACCGCGATGCGCGCCGCCAGCATCGAGCCCGTGCCGTGCGCGAGGCCGGACACGACGGTGGCGATCGACCACAGCGCGACGCCCGCTGCGATGAGCGCCTTGCGCGGGTAGCGATCACCGAGGCGCCCGAAGATCGGGCTGGTGATCATGTACCCGATCATGAACGCCGCCTCGACCAGCCCGAGCTCACCGTCGGTGAGGCGCAGCTCGCCCTGGAACTTGGGCCCCACGGCCATCACCAGGTAGCGGTCGATGTAGTTGACGAGGTTGAGCGCCGTGAGGAGGGCGAGGATCCCGACGCGGCTCTTGATCACCCGCCGAGGCTAGCGCACGCATCCCCCGAGAGGGTGCGCGCTGGGCGTACAAAACACGAAAGGACAGGAGGCATGCGCCTTCCGTCCTTCCGTGCGTAGAACCTCGTCACGCCGAGCGGCGACCTCGACGATCGAGGATGCTGCTCGCGGATGGGGCCGGGGCCTCATCCGCTCACGTAGAGCGGGGCTCGATCCGAACTATTCGGACTCGTCGTGGTGCGCGCCCTCGCCCGAGGCGACGGCTGCCGCCGCGGGCTTGGCCCGTGGAGCAGCCGACTTCTTGGCGGCGCGCTTCGGGGCAGCGCGCTTCGGGGCAGCGCGCTTCGCAGGAGCGCGCTTGGCCGCGGCGCGCTTCTTCGGAGCAGCGCGCTTGGCGGTCTTCTTCGCAGCAGTGCCGCGCTTCGCCGCCGTCTTCTTGGCGGGCTTCTTCGCGACCTTGCCCGCCTTCGCGGCGGCCGGCTTCTTCGCGGTCTTCGTGACCTTCTTGGCCGACTTCTTCGCAGTCTTCTTGGCAGCCATGGGAAATCCTCCTGCTAAGGCCCCCGCTTCCGCATACAAACCCTTGTCGGGACGCCGAGGCAACAGATGTTGCAGGACATATATTGCCACGCATGGTGATGCGTCAAGGAAAATCTTGCAGGGCCTAAACTGCCGTACACCCTGAGTAGCGTGGGGAAGACTCCGCAAGCGTTGCGAGGTGGGACGCCGGATCAGCACGCCGGCCAAATTTGGGCCACTCTTTCCGCGTCAGCCAGGGTAACTGCAGTTGATTCTTGGCAGCGCATGTGCTTGCAAGACGCCCGGCGGCTCCGTCGCGACGCTTGTGCGCCACGCGCCGGCCCGCTAGCGTCCGGTGCGTCCCGCGTGCCCCGACCAGGCCCGGGCCGAGGAAGGAAGCGCCGGATGGGTCGTCTGCGATGGTGGTGGGTCGGGAGCGTGGTGCTCGTCCCGCTCATGGTCGACTGCGGGCACTCGGAGGACGAGTGGCAGGCCAGGCTCCGTGAGAGCGATGACCTCAAGACGAGGCTCGACACCGAGCAGGCGCAAGCCCGCAAGGCCCGCGCCGATCTCGACGAGTCGACGGCCAGGATCGAGCAGCTCAAGCAGCAGCTCAAGACCGCCGGCGTCGACGTGTCGAACCTCAACGCCAACCTGGAGATGCAGGCCCGCGCGCTCGAAGAGTACCGCCGGCATGGCGAGCAGGTCGACGCCTCGCGGCGGCGGCTCGAGCTGCTCCGCGCCAAGCTCGCCCCGTTCGCCAAGCAGGGCGTGACCGTCACCGTGCGCAACAACCGGCTGGTCGTCCAGCTCGCGGGCGACGCTCTCTTCGACTCCGGCCGCGAGACGCTGCGCCGCGAGGGCCGGGACCTGGTGCTCAAGGTCGCCGAGGTGATCCGCAGCGATCCCAGCCTGTCTGCCCGCGCGTTCCAGGTCGCCGGCCACGTCGATGCCGCTCCGGCCGGCGGGCGCTTCAAGGATGGCTTCGGGTTCAGCGTCATGCGCGCCCGCGAGGTGCTGGCGGTGCTCCTCCAGCCGGCGGACAAGGGAGGCGGCGGTCTCAACCCCAGCCGGTGGAGCGCCGCGGGTTACGGCGAGGTCGATCCGGTCAAATCGAACGAGACGCCCGAGGGCAAGCAGGCGAACCGGCGCATCGAGATCGTCATCCTGCCCGCCGTCGAAGAGGTGCTCGATCTGAAGCCGCTGGTTCAGTAGCGAGATGCGCGTCGCCGCCATCGACATCGGGACCAACTCCGTGCTCCTCCTGATCGCGGAGCAACGCGGGCACGAGCTCGTGGCGCTCGCCGAGCGCGCAGTGATCACGCGCCTCGGCCGTGGGGTCGATGCCACGCGCAAGCTCGATCCGGCGGCGGCGGAGCTCACGCTCGCGTGCCTCGCGCAGTACGCCTCCGAGATCGAGCGCGCGGGCGCGACGCGCGTCGCTGCCGTGGGCACGAGCGCGATGCGCGACGCGACCGGCGGAGAGGCCTTCCAGGCGCGCGCGACCGAGCTGCTGGGGGTAGCCCCGCGCGTGATCTCCGGCGACGAGGAGGCCCAGCTCACCTTCTCGGGCGCGCTCACCGGGATCGCGCTGGAGGGGCCCGTGATCGTGTTCGATCTCGGCGGTGGCAGCACCGAGGTGATCCGCGGGAATGCTGGCGTGAGCCCGACGGTCGAGCAGGCGGCGAGCCTCGATGTGGGCAGCGTGCGCCTGACGGAGCGTCATGTCTCCTGCGACCCACCCAGCCCCGACGAGCTCGCGGCGGTGCGTCGTGACACGCGCGATGCGCTCGCCACGCTCGGGGCGGGCTGGGCGCGGAGCAGTCGCCTGGTGGGCGTCGCCGGCACGGTGACGACCCTGGCGGCCTGCGCGCTCAAGGTGGTCCCCTACGACGCGAACCGCATCCATGGCGCGCGGCTCACCGCCGACGCGGTGGCCCACACGACCGCGACCCTGGCACGGGTGCCCCTGGCAGAGCGCCGCGCCGTCCCGGCGGTCGATCCCAGCCGAGCCGACGTCATCGTCGCGGGCGGGATCATCGTCGAAGAGATCCTGGACTGGGCCGGGGCGAGCGAACTCTGGGTCTCCGACCGCGGCGTGCGCTGGGGTCTCGCCAAGCGGCTGGCGTCCGGGGGCTGAGCGCGGGGGCTGTCCCAGGAAGGCCTCCGACGAGCCTCGAGCCTGCAGGCGGACCCCACGCCGAGAGCGTCGCTCGACCCCCCTCGCGCCCAGCAGATCGCCCCGAAACGCTCGACACTGAGCCGATTCGTCCCCACATTGCAGCCTGCCGCCGCCGAGACGACGCGGAATTGCGCGGGTCCTGCGGGGACGCTCGAGGTCAGGCGAAGACCAGCGAGGGGAGTTGCAGTGCAGTCTGTGCGGGTGAAATCGCCTGAGGAAGACCGGAGAGCGTGTTTTCGCCCTCAATTCACGAACATTTCATTTGACACGGTTGAGTGTTCTCACTAGAGTGCGCGCGCCTGGCGCAAACTCCCTCTTTGAGGGGATATCCTCGAACACGCGGCCCTTCCCCTGGCTCTTTGGATCTCCAGCACTCTACCCACTCGATCTCCTCGCAGCGAACGGCCTCCTCGGCCTCTCCAGTCGCACCAGGCCCCTGTCACGATGGGACCTCGCGACAAATTCGGCGCCTCTCATCCTCGCCTCCTGCGGAGGTCTCGGTAAGTGCGTCGGTTTGAGCCCTGTTTCGGGGGTCCTCCAGACCCTCTCACGCACCTGCACACCATGAAGGAGGGCGCGCGCGACGCCACGGGCGGTTACGGGAATGGACGGCCGACGCAACGGGTTCTCGGTCGGCTCGAGCGGCGCCACGCGGCGCCGCGTTTGGCCCCGCGACGAAGGCAACGCGAGAAAGTGACGCCGACGTGGACCATCGTCCCCGTCGGCAGGCCTGACCAGACGGAAATTCGTGGAATGGGGGGCGCGGCGACCGCCGATCCCTTCGGTGCTCGAGGAGAACGGGTAATCCGTCCGATCGACTCGGGCAACAGATAAGGCGCGGCGGGGCGATGGGAAAAGGAGACGATATGCAGGCTCGTTCGGAGATCCAGTTCAAGGTCGGCGACAAGGCGGTTTACCCGGCCCAAGGCGTGGCCGAGGTCGTCAACATCGAAGAGAAGGACATCGCCGGCAACCGCCAACGCTTCTACGTTCTCCGCATCCTGGACACGGACCGCAAGATCATGGTCCCGGTGAGCAACGCCAGCGCGGTGGGCCTGCGCCAGGTCATCTCCGAGCAGGAGATCAGGGAGATCTTCGACATCCTCCGCGAGCGGACGATCGCGTTCGACAACCAGACCTGGAACCGCCGGTACCGCGGCTTCATGGACAAGATCAAGACCGGCTCGATCTACGACGTCGCCGAGGTCCTCCGCGATCTCTACCGGCTCAAGACGGACAAGCAGCTCTCGTTCGGCGAGCGCCGGATGCTGGACACGGCGCGCTCGCTCATCGTCAAGGAGATCGCCATCTCTCGCGATCAGACCGAGGATCAGGTCAAGGCCGAGATCGAAGCCATCTTCATGGCGAACTGAGCGGTCATCCTGGGGAACGCCCGAGAGCGTTCCCCGACCGGTCATCCTGGGGAACGCCCGAGAGCGTTCCCCGACCGGTCATCCTGGGGAACGCCCGAGAGCGTTCCCCGACAG